>Ga0160473_100031_pt1 | contig 178020 bp, 166 predicted proteins | sample HID1975I_E11MG_FD_108217 | JGI IMG/M metagenome (GOLD analysis project Ga0160473, IMG submission 108217) | Enriched soil microbial communities from UW Madison campus, WI, USA - HID1975I_E11 MG | ecosystem: Environmental > Terrestrial > Soil > Unclassified | place: USA: Madison, Wisconsin...
AACGTGGGAAGTGTTGATGGTGATACCACGCGCTTTTTCTTCTGGTGCGTTATCGATCTGGTCGAATGCACGAGCAGAACCACCGTAGGTTTTAGCCAGAACGGTAGTGATTGCAGCGGTCAGAGTAGTTTTACCGTGGTCAACGTGGCCGATAGTACCAACGTTGACGTGCGGTTTTGTACGTTCAAATTTTTCTTTAGACACGGCTATATTCCTTACTATAGTGCCCCCTCACCGAGGGGGCACGGGACTTAGATTTTAACCCTGCGGCTTATTTACCACGGGCTTCAATTACGGCCTGAGCAACGTTGTTCGGCGCATCATCATACTTCAGGAATTCCATGGAGTAAGAAGCACGACCTTTGGTCAGTGAACGCAGCTGAGTTGCGTAACCGAACATTTCAGACAACGGAACTTCAGCATGAATCTGAACGCCAGTAGCGTTAGATTCCTGACCTTTCAGCTGACCACGACGACGGCTAAGGTCACCGATAACGTCACCGGTGTTCTCTTCCGGAGTTTCTACTTCAACCTTCATGATCGGCTCAAGCAGAACTGGTTTCGCTTTCTTAAAGCCTTCTTTAAAGGCAAGAGAAGCAGCCAGTTTAAACGCCAGTTCAGAGGAGTCAACGTCATGGTAAGAACCGAAGTGCAGACGAACACCCATGTCAACTACCGGGTAACCAGCCAGCGGACCAGACTTCAGCTGCTCCTGGATGCCTTTATCAACGGCAGGGATGTATTCGCCAGGAATTACACCACCTTTGATGTCGTTGATGAACTCGTAACCTTTCGGATTTGAGCCCGGCTCCAGTGGGTACATGTCGATGATGACATGACCGTACTGACCACGACCACCAGACTGCTTAGCGTGTTTACCTTCAACATCGGTAACTTTCTGACGAATCGCTTCGCGGTAAGCAACCTGTGGTTTACCCACGTTAGCTTCAACGTTGAATTCGCGACGCATACGGTCAACGATGATATCGAGGTGAAGTTCACCCATACCAGCGATGATGGTCTGGTTAGATTCTTCATCAGTCCATACGCGGAATGATGGATCCTCTTTCGCCAAACGACCCAGAGCCAGACCCATTTTTTCCTGGTCAGCTTTGGTTTTTGGTTCAACAGCGATGGAGATTACCGGTTCAGGGAATTCCATACGCTCCAGAATGATCACGTGGTCCGGATCACAGATGGTATCACCTGTGGTCACGTCTTTCAGGCCGATTGCCGCAGCAATGTCGCCCGCGCGAACTTCTTTGATCTCTTCACGTTTGTTAGCGTGCATCTGAACGATACGGCCAAAACGCTCACGAGCCGCTTTAACTGGGTTATAAACGGTATCACCAGAGTTAACCACGCCTGAGTAAACGCGGAAGAACGTCAGGTTACCCACGAATGGGTCGGTAGCGATTTTGAACGCCAGTGCAGCAAACGGCTCATCATCGGTAGCGTGACGCTCAGCTGGAGTATCTTTACCGTCGTCCAGCATACCGTTGATCGCAGGAACGTCAGTTGGTGCTGGCAGGTAATCAATTACCGCATCCAGCATTGCCTGTACGCCTTTGTTCTTGAATGCAGAACCGCAAGTTACGAGAATGATCTCGTTAGCCAGCACGCGTGCACGCAGAGCAGTTTTGATTTCTTCTTCGGTCAGCTCATCGCCGCCCAAATATTTATCCATCAGCTCGTCAGAAGCTTCAGCTGCAGATTCAACCAGGTTCTGGCGCCATTCGTTTGCCAGCTCAACCATGTCAGCAGGGATGTCTTCGTATTCGAAGGTCACGCCCTGATCGGCATCGTTCCAGTTGATAGCTTTCATTTTCACCAGGTCAACAACACCGGTGAAACCTTCTTCAGCACCAATTGCCAACTGCAGCGGAACAGCAGTTGCGCCCAGACGGGATTTGATCTGACCAACAACTTTCAGGAAGTTAGCACCCATGCGGTCCATTTTGTTAACGAACGCAATGCGTGGAACTTTGTATTTGTTAGCCTGACGCCATACGGTTTCAGACTGTGGCTGAACACCACCAACTGCGCAGTAAACCATTACCGCACCATCAAGAACACGCATGGAACGTTCTACTTCGATAGTGAAGTCAACGTGGCCCGGGGTGTCGATGATGTTTACGCGATGCGGTTCATACTGCTTAGCCATACCAGACCAGAATGCAGTAGTTGCTGCGGAGGTGATAGTAATACCACGCTCCTGCTCCTGCTCCATCCAGTCCATGGTGGCAGCGCCGTCGTGAACTTCACCGATTTTGTGGTTTACACCGGTGTAGAACAGAATACGTTCGGTGGTAGTGGTTTTACCGGCGTCGATGTGCGCACTGATACCGATGTTACGGTAGCGTGCGATGGGTGTTGTACGAGCCATTTTATTCCTCGTTTGATTCTTAGGCGTTCAGATTAAGTAACCCAGACGGGCAACTTCGTAGAAGCGCCCATCTGTTGACTACAACTCCGAAGGGATTACCAACGGTAGTGTGCGAACGCCTTGTTGGCTTCTGCCATGCGGTGAACGTCTTCACGTTTCTTAACTGCAGTACCTTTGTTGTCTGCAGCATCAGAAAGTTCGTTCGCCAGACGCAGAGCCATGGATTTATCACCACGTTTACGAGCAGCTTCAACGATCCAACGCATTGCCAGAGCATTACGACGAACCGGACGAACTTCAACTGGTACCTGATAAGTAGAACCACCAACGCGGCGGGACTTAACTTCTACAGTCGGGCGCACGTTGTCGAGAGCGACTTCGAAAGCTTCCAGTGAGGTTTTGCCAGAACGCTGAGCCAGGGTCTCAAGCGCACTGTATACGATTGCTTCTGCAGTAGATTTTTTACCATCTACCATCAGGATGTTTACAAATTTTGCCAGCAGTTCTGATCCGAATTTCGGATCTGGAAGAATTTTACGCTGACCAATGACGCGACGACGTGGCATGGGAATACTCCGTTGTTAATTCAGGATTGTCCAAAACTCAAAGAGTTTAGTATGACATTAAGATAAATCAGTTTGGCCTTACTTAACGGAGAACCATTAAGCCTTAGGACGTTTCACACCATATTTGGAGCGAGATTGCTTACGGTCTTTAACGCCGGAGCAGTCAAGCGCACCACGAACGGTGTGGTAACGAACACCCGGAAGGTCTTTTACACGACCGCCACGGATCAGGATCACGGAGTGTTCCTGCAGGTTGTGACCTTCACCACCGATGTAGGAAGTCACTTCAAAACCGTTGGTCAAACGCACACGGCATACTTTACGCAGTGCGGAGTTTGGTTTCTTAGGAGTGGTGGTATATACACGAGTACATACGCCACGTTTCTGCGGGCAGGCTTCCAGCGCAGGCACGTTGCTTTTTGCAACTTTGCGAGCGCGTGGTTTGCGTACCAGCTGGTTAACTGTTGCCATTAAATAGCTCCTGGTTTTAGCTTTTGCTTCGTAAACACGTGATAAAAACGACCTCATACAATATGAGGACGCGAAATTTTAGGGCTACGCTGAAAAGGTGTCAAGAAATATACAGCGATCTGCGATCACCAGTTCATTTGACCGGTGTGTTGCACCGCAAGATTGACGAAGTCAGTATAGCTAACCACGTCAACTTTGGCTGAAATTTGACCAGCAAGGCCGCGGGCATCAATATCGTCTTTTAGCGCAGAGACTGTTATGGGGGCATTACTGAGAATATCAACAAAGCGGCTACCTTCTACCGCAGCGAGGACGCCATCCTGAATGAGCAGTAACGCGTCGCCCTCGTGCAGCATTCTCATCATACTGTCGATGTCACAATGCCAGGGTGAATGGCTCAGAGTGTGGAGCATGGCCGCCTCAGAATGTCAGAATGGTGTCGAAATGGGAGAGATGTTCACGTAGCACGTCGGGGGCAACCACCGTAGCGTCCAGAACAAAGGCCGTGTTCTCATTCAAACCCCGCGCCTGCAGTGAGGCCGCACAGACGTAAAACGTCTCGATGTCATACAGCGGCAGGACTTTAAAGGTCGCGATGTAGTCTCGCGCCAGCACCGCCTTTGGCTGTTGACCGGCCAGCAGCTGAAATACACCGTCCCCGGTAAAGAAGACGCCGATCTCCTCCGTCAGTGCAGAGGTCGCCAGCAGCGCATCCAGCCCTTCCCTTCCGGCGGATGTGCCGTGTGGGGCAGAGGTAAAGACAAAAGCAACGCGGTTCATCAGAATTGCACCATCCGATCGCAGGTCAATGCCGCTTGCGCCAGCGCGCCCAGTCCGCTAAGTGAAAATCCATCATTGAGGTTGGCTGCAGGTAAACCCAGACGTTTCGCTTCGCTCTCATCGTTCACGCCGCGTCGCAGCGCCGCCGCCACGCAGATGTGCAGCGCCACGTCGTGTTCCTGGTGCAACGCTTGCCATGCCCGTACCAGGTCGAACTCATCCGAGGCCGGAGACGTCAGTTGGTTGGCGTTATACACCCCTTCCCGATAAAAAAAGACGCTGACCAGCTCATGGCCCGCGGCCAGCAGCGCACGCGCAAACTGCAGCGCACTACTGGCCTGCTGCGTACCGTAAGCCGGGCCGGTAACCATCAACGCAAAACGCATTACTTTTCTTGCCCCAGGAAATCACCGCTTTTGAACTGGCGGATATAAAGATAGACCGTATGTTTGGAGATATTCAGACGGTCAGCGACCTGGTTAATCGCATCCTTGATGTCGAAAATGCCTTTCTCGTAAAGGTTAAGCACGATCTGACGATTCTTAGCGTTGTTTGACACATTGCGATCGGCATTAACCTCTTCAATGGTGAATTCCAGCGTCTGGGTGACCAGGTCTTCAACAGAGGAGGCGAAGTTGACCGAAGAGCCCACGTCCGGGGTTTCTGGCGGAATAAAGGTGTTCATAATCTGCGAGAACGGCACATCAAGGTTTATGTTGATGCACAGCAAACCAATCACGCGATGATCGCGGTTACGGATCGCAATCGTCTCAGATTTCATGAGGACGCCGCTTTTCGCGCGAGTGAAATAACATTTGGAGACGCTGCTGTCGGCGCCGGTCATGTCGTGGAGCATACGCAGTGCAAGGTCGGTGATTGGCGAACCAATTTTACGGCCGGTATGCTCACCATTGGCAATGCGGATGGCAGAACATTTCAGATCTTGCAGGGAGTGCAGAACGATTTCACAGTGGGACCCGATGAGCATCGCTAACCCGTCCACCACCGCTTCGTAGGATTTCAGAATATCGAAATCGGTCTGATCGAAAGGACGTTGATCCAGCAAATCAAGTTCACTGGTTTCATTGGTTAAAAGCGACCTGGTCATGAAAAAAACACTCCTTTTCAGGAGCCTGTCGGTATGCTTTCAGGGCAGGCTCATTATTTACACGGGCAACTAAATTAATACAGCGTAGGTAGCGCTTCCAGTGTTAATTATATCTGCACCACAATAAAAAAACCGCCGCCTTAAAGGCGGCGGTTTTTAGCGATTTACTTCTTGGCTGCTTCTGCTGCCGGAGCAGCGTCCGGCTTAGCGTCTGCTTTCGGCGCTGGCTTAATGTCCAGCAGCTCTACATCAAACACCAGCGTGGAGTTAGCCGGGATGCCCGGAACGCCTGTTTTACCGTATGCCAGGGCCGGTGGAATAACCAGCTTGATTTTGCCGCCTTTCTTGATGTTTTTCAGGCCTTCGGTCCAGCCAGGGATAACACCGTCCAGACGGAAGGAGAGCGGTTCGCCACGGGTATAAGAGTTATCGAACTCTTTACCGTCGGTCAGGGTGCCTTTGTAGTTAACGACAACGGTATCGCTGTCTTTTGGCGCATCACCCGTGCCTTCTTTCTCTACTTTGTAGAGCAGGCCAGTAGAAGAGGTTTTAACGCCTTTCTCTTTCGCGAACGTGTCACGGTAGGTTTTACCCTTCGTTTCGCTTTCGGCTGCGTCTTTCTCCATTTTCTCCTGAGCGGCGCCTTTCACGCGGGCTTCAAAAGCTTGCAGAGTTTGTTCGATTTCCTGGTCGGAGAGTTTGCTCTTATCGGCAAACGCATCCTGAACACCGGCGATCAGCTGAGTCTGATCCAGTTTGATGCCCAGTTTTTCCTGCTCTTTCAGAGAGTTTTCCATGTAACGGCCCAGAGATGCGCCCAGTGCGTAGGCTGATTTCTGGTCGTCATTTTTGAACGCTGCTTTGCTGTCTGCGCTTGCAGCAGGCTTCGCAGCAGTATCAGCAGCGAAAGTCAGCGGCGCATTCAGTGCGACGGCCATCGTGGTCGCCAGCAGCGTTACTTTAAACAGTGATTTCATCCATATCTCCAGGACCGGGGACTCTCACCCCGTGTTAAGCGTAAATGAGTTGCGTACTATAAAACGTTGTGGAACAAATCTACAGACAGACTCTCCCGATTCTCAACACATTTCAGACTATTTTTGTTTTAATTAGTTTCGCAGCAACAGGATGATTACTGCACGTGAGAGTAATCTCGGGTAATATTCGCCGCCGCGAACCCCAGAAGTGGGGCAACAGATAAACGAGGTGAATCATGCAAGATACTACAGTATTGGAAGCACGACTGGCTGAGCTTGAAAGCCGCCTGGCTTTTCAGGAGATCACCATCGATGAGCTGAACCAAACCGTCACCGCTCATGAGCTGGAGATGGCGAAGCTGAGGGATTTAATGCGTCTGTTGACGGAAAAAGTGAAAGCGACACAGCCATCGCACATTGCGTCGCAGTCAGAAGAGACGCCGCCGCCCCATTATTAAGACGTAAAAAAAGCGGGATATTCCCGCTTTTTTTATACCGGTCGGTATTAGTGACAGCCGCAGCCGCCATTACCGCCACAACCGCCTTTGCCGTGCTCATGTCCATGGTCATGATCGTGGCTATGGCCGTGACCACCGCAGCAGCCATCGTGGTCGTGATCGTGGTCGTGACCGTTCGCACCGTGAACGTGACCGTGAGCCAGCTCTTCTTCAGTGGCTTCGCGGATGGCAATCACTTCTACGTTGAACTTGAGGTTCTGGCCAGCCAGCATGTGGTTGCCATCAACCACAACGTGGTCATCTTCAACTTCGGTGATTTCAACTGGAACCGGACCCTGGTCAGTTTCAGCCAGGAAACGCATGCCAACCTGCAGTTCGTCAACGCCCATAAAGACGTCTTTAGGAACACGTTGAACCAGATTTTCGTCGTACTGACCGTAAGCGTCATTAGACGCAACTTCTACGTCAAATTTGTCGCCAACTTCATGACCGTCCAGCGCGTTTTCCAGGCCGGAAATCAGGGAACCGTGACCGTGCAGATAGTCCAGCGGCGCACTCACCGGAGACTCATCAACCAACACACCGTCTTCTGTACGTACCTGATAGGCCAGGCTGACCACCAGGTCTTTTGTTACTTTCATGATATCTCCTGAGCGTGGGAAAATTGCTGGCGCAGATTGTAACGGAAATCTGCACCCGTGTACCCTTTAGCTTAAAAAAACTCAGGGCATATCGCTAGTCTGGATGAAAAATGCCGATCACTTGCTCTTCTTTGCGGACATGCTCGCGCGCCGCTTTATCCGCTTCCCGCATCTGATGACCGCACTTAACACACTCAACAATATCGATATTGTTTTCCCGCCACATGGCCAGTGAATCTTGCACCTGACAGGCCGGGCATTTTGCGCCGGCGATAAAGCGTTTACGAATTGCCATCATTTAACCCCGTTATTCAAATTCATCCCAGCCATCCAGCTGCCGACGTTCCTGCTGCATCTCACGCTGAAAGATCTCTTCAAGCTCACGGCGCGCCTCCCGCACACGGGATATTTGCACCGTATCGGTATGCACCGGCATCAGCTCGCGCAGCATGCGCATATCCAGACGACGGAAGTGCAGCTGCGCGCGCTGGGCCTGATGCGGATGCATGCCCAGCGTCACCAGCGTTTTGCGTCCCAGCTCCAGCGCACTGGAGAAGGTCTCACGCGTAAACTGCTTAACACCGGCCTGCAGCAGCTCATGCGCCTCAACACGCCCCCGCGCACGGGCCAGAATATGCAGGTGCGGAAAATGCTGCTGGCAGATCTCCACCAGCTTCATGGTGTCCTCCGGCTCGTTACAGGTGATGACGATAGACTCCGCCGCCTCAGCACCCGCGGATCGCAGCAGTTCCACCTGCGTGGCATCGCCGTAATAAACCTTATAGCCGTACTTACGCATCAGATTTACCGCGCTGATATCGCGCTCCAGCACGGTAACACGCTTTTTATTGGCCATCAGCAGACGGCCAATTACCTGCCCAAAACGGCCAAAGCCCACCACAATTACCTGCGGTTTATCGTCTTCTACCCACGGCGCTTCATGTTCATCTTCAGCGGCGTTAAAACGGCGAGCAAGCCGCTTGTCAATAAGCTTCATCACCAGCGGCGTAGTCATCATCGACAGCGTGACGGTCACCAGCAGCAGCGCCATCTGATCATGCTGGAACAAACGTTGGGAGGATGCTGTGGAGAAGAGCACAAAAGCGAACTCACCCCCCTGACTTAATACCCCGGCAAATTGCGCCCGTTCCGCATGACGCAGGCCATACACCCGCGCCAGACCGTAAAGCACCAGCATTTTCACCGCGACCAGCACCGCCACGCTCATCAATACCCACAGGATGTGGGTATAAAGTACCCCAAGGTTCAGCGCCATACCGACCGAAATAAAGAATAGCCCTAACAGCAGCCCTTTAAACGGATCAATAGCGATCTCCAGCTCGTGCCGGTATTCACTTTCCGCCAGCAGCACCCCCGCAATAAAGGTTCCGAGCGCCATCGACAGCCCGAGCGCATCCATAAACAGCGCCGAGCCAAGGACCAGCAGTAGCGTGGCGGCGGTAAACACTTCGCGCACGCCCGAGGCCGCAATAAAGCGAAATACCGGACGCAGCAGATAACGCCCGCCCACCAGCATGCCCGCAAACGCCAGCACCTTGATGCCGATTTTCATCCAGTCGAAATGCTCGTCGCCCGACCCCGCCAGCAGCGGGACCAGTGCCAGCGCCGGGATCACCGCCAGATCCTGGAACAGCAATACCGAAAAGCCCAGCTGTCCCGCCTCGCTACGGTTCATGCCTTTATCGCGCATCAGCTGGAGCGCCATTGCGGTGGAGGACATCGCCAGTCCTATCCCACCGATTACCGCCGCCTGCCACGAGAAATCGGTCAGCATCAACAGTCCGCCGAGGATCACCGCGCTAAACAGTACCTGCGCGGCACCCACGCCGAAGATTGAACGGCGCAGCTGCCAGAGCTTCGCCGGGTTCAATTCAAGGCCAATAATAAACATCAGGAAGACGACGCCGAGCTCAGAGAAGTGGAGAATTTCGTCGACATCGCTGATAAACCCCAGCCCCCACGGACCGATGGCAATGCCGGCCAGCAGATAACCGAGTACCGCACCAATCCCCAGACGCGCGGCGACCGGCACCGCCACCACCGCAGCGAACAGAAACAGCACCCCTGCCAGTAACAGATCGGAACCCTCCATCAGCCACCTCCCGTCAGGGTCGGCGATGCCAGCCAATCGCCGTAGGCTTTGGCATGGCTGGCCAGCTCCTGCTGCTGCTGCCGACGCGCCCAGTAGATAATCATCGGACTCATCCAGTGCATGCGGCACATGGCCGCTGTCAGTTCAAACGGGCGTAAAATGTCGTTCATCGAATAGCGGTTAAGACCGTCGTGGCGGTAGGCGCTCTCCGGCTCGCCGGTGGTCACGACGTTACGCCAGTACTTTCCCGCCAGCTGATTTCCCCCTACTCCACTGGCGAAACCGCGACTGAGCACGCGGTCCAGCCACTCTTTCAGCAACGCCGGGCAGCTATAGGTGTAAAGGGGATGCTGGAACACGATAATGTCGTGCTGGCGCAACAGTTCCTGTTCGCGCGGAATATCGATAAAAAAATCGGGGTAGTGCGCGTACAAGTCGTGCACCGTCACATGACTGAGCTGTAATGCCGGTTGAAGCAAAACCCGGTTGGCGACCGAGTCCTGAGACTCCGGATGGGCATACAGCAGCAGCACTTTTGCTGTCTGGGACATCATTCCTCTCCCGGGTCGTCATCACTGTTGTTTTGGGCTACCATGGCACACCCACGCGGCGCGTGGCGGCATATTTAACCTTATTATAATGACAACCTAACATAGTCTGAACATACGGCGCTCTATGATTGTTTTCTCCTCATTACAAATTCGGCGCGGTGTCCGCGTCCTGCTGGACAACGCGACAGCCACCATTAATCCGGGCCAGAAAGTGGGCCTCGTGGGTAAAAACGGCTGCGGTAAATCCACGTTACTGTCGTTGCTGAAAAACGAGATCAGCGCGGATGGCGGTAACTTCACTTACCCTGGTAACTGGCAGCTGGCCTGGGTAAATCAGGAGACCCCGGCCCTGAGCGTACCGGCAATGGACTATGTTATTGACGGTGATCGGGAATACCGCAAGCTCGAAGCCGAGCTGAATGCTGCCAACGAGCGCAACGACGGGCACGCCATTGCCAATGTCCACGGCAAGCTGGACGCTATCGATGCGTGGACCATTCGCTCCCGCGCCTCCACGCTGCTACACGGTCTGGGCTTCAGCAACGAACAGCTTGAACGCCCGGTCAGCGATTTCTCCGGCGGCTGGCGGATGCGTCTTAACCTTGCCCAGGCGCTGATCTGCCGCTCCGACCTCCTGCTGCTCGATGAACCAACCAACCACCTCGATCTTGATGCGGTGATCTGGCTGGAGAAGTGGCTGAAAAGCTATCAGGGTACGCTGATTCTGATCTCTCACGACCGCGACTTCCTCGATCCGGTGGTAGACAAAATCATTCATATCGAACAGGAATCAATGTTCGAATATACCGGCAACTACAGCTCGTTCGAACGCCAGCGCGCGGTGCGTCTCTCCCAGCAGCAGGCGATGTACGAAAGCCAGCAGCAGCGCGTGGCCCACCTGCAGAGCTTCGTCGATCGCTTTAAGGCCAAAGCGTCGAAAGCGAAACAGGCCCAAAGCCGCATTAAGATGCTGGAACGTATGGAGATGATCGCCCCGGCGCACGTCGATAACCCGTTCCACTTCAGTTTCCGCGAACCTGAAAGCCTGCCGAATCCGCTGCTGAAAATGGAAAAGGTCAGCGCGGGCTACGGCGAGCGCATCATTCTCGACTCCATCAAGCTCAACCTGGTGCCGGGTTCGCGTATCGGCCTGCTCGGCCGTAACGGCGCCGGTAAGTCAACGCTTATCAAACTGCTGGCGGGCGAGCTTAACCCGGTCAGCGGCGATATCGGCCTGGCGAAGGGCATCAAGCTTGGTTACTTCGCCCAGCACCAGCTGGAGTTTTTACGCGCGGATGAGTCCCCGCTTCAGCACCTGGCGCGCCTGGCGCCGCAGGAGATGGAGCAGAAGCTGCGCGACTACCTCGGCGGTTTTGGCTTCCAGGGCGATAAAGTGACGGAACAGACCGCGCGCTTCTCCGGCGGCGAAAAAGCCCGTCTGGTGCTGGCGCTGATCGTCTGGCAGCGTCCGAACCTGCTGCTACTCGATGAACCGACCAACCACCTGGATCTCGACATGCGTCAGGCGTTGACCGAAGCGCTGATCGAGTTCGAAGGCGCGCTGGTTGTGGTCTCGCACGACAGACACCTGATCCGCTCCACAACTGACGATCTGTATCTGGTCCACGATGGCAAAGTCGAACCCTTCGACGGCGATCTGGAAGATTACCAGCAGTGGCTGACCGACGTGCAGAAGCAAGAAAATCAGCCTGCCGACGATGCAAAAGATAACGCCAACAGCGCCCAGGCGCGTAAAGATCAGAAACGCCGTGAAGCGGAACTGCGCACCCAAACCCAGCCTCTGCGTAAAGAGATTACCCGTCTGGAAAAAGAGATGGAGAAACTCCACGCCGCGCTTGCGACGGTGGAAGAGAAGCTCGGGGACAGCGGGCTGTACGATCAGGCACGCAAAGCCGAACTGACCGAGTGCCTGCAGGTTCAGGCCAAATCCAAATCCGGTCTGGAAGAGTGCGAAATGGCATGGCTGGATGCGCAGGAACAGCTGGAAGAGATGCTGCAAAGCGAGTAGAGGATCGGGAAGGTTATGACTATCGACATCACGAGCGATATCACGTTTCGCAAACTGAGTATTTTCATGACCTTCATGGAAAAGGGCAATATCGCCCGCACCGCCGAGACGCTCGGCCTGAGCGGTGTAAGCGTGCACCGCGCCTTGCACACCCTGGAAGAGAATGTTCGCTGTCCGCTGTTCACCCATAAGGGACGCAATCTGATTGCCCTGCCCTCTGCCTGGACGCTGCTGGAGTATTGTCAGGAAGTGATGCAGGTGATGGCGCGCGGGCTGGAAGAGTCGCGCAAAATCGCCGGGATTGGTCAGGGACGCCTGCGCGTCGGCACGCTTTATTCTCTGACGATGGAAACCGTGCCGCGTCTGATTATGGGGATGAAACTGCGCCGTCCGGATCTGGAAATGGATCTGACGATGGGCTCGAACGACACCCTGCTCCATCTGCTTGACGAAGGCTCGCTGGACGCGATCCTGATCTCCATCTCCGAAAGCGATATCGACCGCAACACCCTCGAAGTGCTGCCCCTGTTCCACGACGATATTTTTCTCGCTGCACCCGCCTCCGCCAGACTCAACGGCAGCGGGCTGGCGGATCTGCGCGATTACAAAGATCAGAAATTCGTCTCGCTGGCGGAAGGTTTTGCGACCTACGCCGGTTTTCAGGACGCGTTCCAGATCGCCGGTTTTGAGCCGGAAATCGTCACCCGCGTGAATGATATCTTCTCGATGTTAAGCCTGGTGCAGGCGGGCGTTGGCTTTACGCTAATGCCGGGCAGGATGAAGAAAGTGTACGAGAATTCCGTACAACTGCTGAAACTGGCACAGCCGTACCAGATGCAGCAGCTGATCGCGATTGTCTTTGCCCGCAACCGCGAGCAGGACCCAAGCCTGCGTGCATTAGCCGCAGAGGGCCGAATGTATGCCCGCAGCCTGGAGCAAAACGCTACGCTCTGAGACGCGTCGCCAGATGCACCGCCACGTCAACGCCGCTGCGCTCGAGCGAAATCGCTTCACCGTCCCACGCAGCCTGTCGTGTCAGACACGTCAGCACACCGCCGGGCGGCATCTCGATTGCCAGCCGCGCTTCACGCTCGTTGGCGGAAATCACCGCCTCCTGCCAGCGCACCGTGCGTGCCATGTTCATGGCTAAATCATCCGCGATCTTTTCCGGCTGCCACAATACGCGCCCGGTACTGCCGCTGAGGTATGCACAGCGTGGGCGAGAAAGCGTCACTTCGCTGAACGCCTGCACCAGTTTCTGCGCCGGTTCCGCGAGGAGTTCACAATGCGATGGCACGCTCACCGCCAGCCGCTGGGCTTTATTCGCGCCCTTCTCCAGCGCGCGCGTTGCAACGCTCGCCATCGCCTCGTCGGAGCCCGCAATCACAATCTGCGTTTCGGCATTCAGGTTAGCGATATAGGTGCCCGTTCCCGCAATCAGACTCTCAACCTGCGCCATCGTCAGCCCCATAATCGCCGTCAGACCATAGCCGTGTGGATACGCCTGCTCCATCAAATCACCACGCAGTGCCACCAGCCTTAATGCATCCGTAAATTCCAGCGCACCAGCGATCACCGCAGCGGGATACGCGCCAATCGACAGGCCACTGACGATATCCGGTGCTACGCCGCGTCGTTCCAGTTCACGCGCCCAGGCAACGCCTGCAATCAGCAGCGAGAGCTGCACTGTGCGGGTGTGTTGCAGAGCGTCAGCAGCATCGAGTAAATCGGCTTCTGCGCCCAAAACCTCCCGGGCAACCGCCCGTTCCGTTCCCGGAAGGTTCTGCAGCATGCCCGCACGCTGCGTCCCCTGCCCCGGAAAAGTAAACAGTATTTTCATCACGCCTCCCGGTTCCACGGGTCGGCCACCAGGCGCGGCCCCGTGTGCGTTTTCAGCAGCGCTTTACCGTCGCGCAGCCACTCGTTCAGGGCAAAACCGCCTGCTGGCGTTTCCACCTGCGTGTCCACGCGGCACAGCGCATTGCGAAGTTGTTTCACCCAGCGTTCCAGTTCTGCCGCCGGTAACAGCAGTGGTGCGCGGATCAGCAGATCGAGATCGCTGTCGGCATGAATCACCGGCACGCCCGTTGCCAGCGCATAACCGGTACTGCCGGTTACACCCCATGTCCACGGCCATGGCTGCTGAGCGAGCTGAAACGCGACCTGTACCGGAGGCTGAGTGATAAACGGCGAGCGCAGCAGATCGGTTAAAGAGACAAGATCTTCTGGCGATACCACGCGCGTCACACATTCGGGCTTCACCCATCCGGCGGCGCGCTGGTCGCGTTTCAGACCGCGCACACCGACAGGTATGCGCCCGTTCTCATCAACATCACGCCGCACCACCACAGGCAACCCGGTATGCCACACGCCGTCCACCCAGGATTCGGTGACACCTTCCAGCGCGTCGCGCGCGGTAAGCCAGATAAGATCGTGCGGGCGTAATGTTGTGGTCATGATTACATTCCTGAAGTCAGCGAGATAAACAGCGGCAGCGACAGGATACACAGGACCGAGCTTAACAGCAGCACCGCTTCTGCATCAGGTGACTGCACGCCGAAACGGTTGCCGAACACCACGCCGAAGAAACCAGCGGAGAGGGCAATCATCAGGATTGCGGTGATAGCCACAGAACCGTGCAGGCCGAACACGAGTACCAGACCCCAGGCAATGGCAGGTTGAATCAGCAGCTTGGCGATCGTTGAGGTGATCACCATGGTGTTGATTTGCAGCTTACGTGCAGAGAGGATCACCCCGGTCAGGAACAGCGCCGCAGCGGTTGCCGCGAGGCCCAGCGGCTTGATTGCAGCCAGAACCAGTTCCGGCATTTTGATGCCGATAGCCGAGAGAATCACACCCAGCAGCGGGCCCATCACGATCGGTTTCTTAATAGAGCGCCACATCAGCACCGGCAGCATCGCCAGCGTCGAACCACTGCTATTCCCTTCGGCGCGTGCTTTTTCACGTTCCAGAATCAGCAGGCAGAACGGGGTCATCAGCACGGAACCGCAGGCGATAGAAACCGCCACGGAGAGCGACGTGGCAGAGCCTTCTCCCAGCACGCTGCCCAGAATGGGCAAGCCCAACGCCGCATAGTTAGGCAGCGCCACGGTCAGGGTCAGCACAGCCGCATCCTGCGGTGATTTTTTAAAGACGTTGGTAGCAAGGAAATAGATCGCCGCGTAGGTGATCCACATCGCCAGCGTTAGCACCAGAATCAGCGGCGACTGAGCGAGGATACCGCTCCACGGCGTTTGTACCGTTGCGCTAAACAGCGCGGCGGGTAGCGCAAAATCCATCACAAAAATATTGAGCAGGGAAACATTTTTATTATCAACCATCTTTGCCTTGCCGGCCCAGAATCCCAGCAGCATGATGATGAAAATCGGTGCAAGAGCATGAACAATTACGTAAGTCATATATCACCTGTAATGAGTAAAAAAATAAGCACTGACGCGATGATTATTATTTTTCAGGATGCAGGCTCCCACGCAGGCGCAGCGGGTGCGCCCACGGGAGCCAGACATCTGGCAGGTCTTTTTTTTACTTACCAGCTTGCTCGCATACGTTCGCGTACCAGAGCAGAGCTGCGGCGGTTGTCAGCACCCAAACGATTTTTCAACGTCGTGTCCTGACGTGCGTCGTGGACGGCCTGTTGCAGAGTGGTTTTCACCTGCGCCAGATCGGTGTCGGAAGGGGCGTCCGGGTTGCTGATATCCAGCAGATCGGCGAGCAGTCCGAGGGTGGCGTAGTTGCTGATGTCGTACGCCATTGGCGGAATAGTGGCCGCCAGTTTTTCCAGCGCCTCGACGGTACGCAGGGTGATACGCGCGGCGGACTCTTTGCCCATCGCATGAATCAGCACGCCCTTATCGTTAAAGGCAATCAGACGGTTCGCCTGGTAGCCGTGCGCCAAAAATGCGCCGGACATCGCTTTGCCAACGATCAGGCCAATCACCGGATGACCGGCCAGACGCGCATTGGCATACGCCGCAGCCGCACCGGCCAGCGCCTGGTGAATACCGAACGCCTCTTCGCGACGGCCATACGCCTGGCTTGGCACGTCAATCACCGCCACAATCGGGCGCTTCACGGTTTTATCGGCATCAGCAGCGATGGTTTCGCTCACCACTTTGGCCAGCGTCCAGCCTTCCAGCAGACCGACTTCGCCCTGGGCAGCGCGCGGGAAATGGTTGTTTGCATCCGGGACCACGGCGACAAAACGCACGGTCTCACCGTTGAGTTCCCCGTCTGCCGCCTGCACGGACGGGCATAGGCCTGGCAGACGCTGGGCATTCGGGGCGAGAGTTTGCAGCCATAATTCGCCGCGACTGATTGAGTGAGTCATCATTTCACCTCCCGGGCAAAAAGGGCATGGATCTGTTCGGTATCCGCCTGTTTGCGGGTGTCGAAGTGGCTCAGACGATACAGATAATCGTCATAGTTATCGGTGCGATGGTGTGCCGGAACGCCTTTGGCAATGGCGTCGTTCATCGCCTGTTTCACCGCGTTCACACCGTCGCCCACCAGCGCATCCACCAGACCACTTTGATAGCGGATTTCGCCACCGGTCATGCTCCAGATAAACGGACGATCGCGGGAGTCGTACTCTTCGATTCCGGCTTCCTGCTCGATAACCTGCGGGCCGTTCAGACCGAGGCGCGCCTCGCGGGTGACAATCAGGTAGCTGCACAGCGCCGCGGCGATAGACATCCCGCCAAAGCAGCCGACGGTACCGGCCACTATCCCGACCACCGGGGTGTAGCGACGTAAATCGACAATCGCGGCATGTATGTCGGCAATCGCCGCCAGCCCGAGATTGGCTTCCTGCAAGCGTACGCCGCCCGTTTCGAGGCACAGCACCGCCTGCGTTGGGATACCGTTGCGGTTATCTTCTGCCGCCAGCTCCAGCGCCGCCGCCATTTTGGCCCCGGACACTTCGCCCATGCTGCCGCCCTGGAACGCGCCTTCAATGGCGACAATGACAGCCGGTTGACCGTTGATAGTCCCTTTCGCGACCACCATGCCGTCATCCGCCTGCGGCACGATGCCCTGTGCGCCGAGCCACGGTGAGGTGATCCCTTCAAACGGATCCAGCAGTTCACGGTAGCTGCCGTCGTCCAGCAGTGCGTGCGCACGCTGGCGCGCTTTCAATTCGATAAAACTGCTGTCGTCACGCATGGCTCACCTCTTCAAAGACCTGTTCGATTCGAATGCGCGCCACGCCGGGCGTTGCGCCAAAGTCATGAATGGTCAGCACACCGCCGGGCAGGCTGCTCACGGTTTGCAGACGGTTGAACAGCGCTTCCCAGCGACCGCGGCTGTTGTCGACGGAGGTGGTGATATTGATGGTTAAGGTCTGGCTCGGGTCGGCGGTGAATAGCACCTCCATATCCCCGGAGCCGACAACCCCTGCCAGCGCCCTGCCGCTTAATGCGCGGCTGGCGGGCACGGTTAATGTGATTTTTTCCATAACATCCTCTTAATGCTTTGAATAAGGCGTCTCGACGCGGTCGAGGAACAGCGTGGCGGCGAGCAGATCGGCGGCACCACCCGGTGAGGCATTGAGTGTGAGCATCTGGCGATCGAGCACAGCCAGGGCGCGCTGGCCTTCTGGCACGGCGGTTCCGCCCGCATTCAACACGGCTCGCGCCCCGTCCTGCATGGTCTCCAGCCCTTCCATTCCGGCGCGGGACAGCACGCAGGTGTCAGTGAGCGAGGTCATGATCGCCATCAGCGCATCGAGCCTTGCGTGCGCTTCGCTGCTGCCGTTCAGGCGGCTGAGACGAAGCTGGGGCAGCCCCCGCTGTAAAATATGCGGGAACGCCTGCTGCGCTTCTTCACGCGCACCCGGCACGCGATAACGGTGCGTGGCGCGAAGCCCTTTGCTGAACACTTTCGGCGCCGCATCATCCGGCAGTTTTGCCAGTTCTGCAGCCGTCATGGCGATGGTCTGCGGTTTCGCATCCCCGCCGAGCATCGCTACCGCGCTGACCAGCAGTCCGAGCGCCCAGATCGCGCCACGATGGGTGTTCACACCCTGCGTGGCCGCCATCATGTTTTGCTCACCTTCACGGCCCAGTCGCCCGATGGTTTGTCTGAGCGCAATGTCCGCCGGACGCTGCCAGCTTTGTTGCGCCAGCGCCTGAAACGTCGGTGTCAGGCTGTGCGCGGAACGCTCCATTAACGCGAGGGAGAGATCCTGGTGCGCACCGTTCCCCCGACTGTCCACCAGACCGGGTTTCGGGCTTAATCGTGCTTCGTCAATCAGACACTGCGTGGCGGCGCGCGCCAGCCATTCGGCACCGCCTTCAACCTGAATCTGGGGCAGAAGTTTCATTACCAGCTCCGGAATTTCGCAGGTGGGTTGTAAAGACCGCCTGACCATTCAACGAGGTCAGACACGCTGCCCGCTGCCAGCAGAGAACGGGTGGCGTCGGTGCGACGAATGCCCATGTCTTCCGGGTACACCACTTTGCCGCTCTGGCGCAGCGCGGCGACGCGTTTGGCATCAACGCCCAGGCCGATATCGGTGATCCCGGCCACTGCGGCGACCATTGCGCGGCGCTCTTCAAGATTTTCCGCGCGATAGAGGTAGGCAATCCCCTCTTCGGTCAGCACGTGGGTGACGTCATCCCCGTAGATCATCACCGGTGCCAGCGGCATTCCGGAGGATTTCGCCACCTCGACGGCGTCGAGTTTTTCCACGAAGGTCGGTTTAACGCCCGCCTGGAAGGTTTCCACCATCTGTACCACCAGCTTTTTACCGCGCTGCATGGGGTCAGGTTCGGTGATCATATTCAGCCATGCCGGCGTAGCGTGTCGGCGACCGTGCGGATCGTGGCCCATATTTGGCGCACCGCCGAAGCCCGACAGACGTCCGCGAGTCACGGTAGACGAGTTAGCGTAGCCATCCACCTGTAAGGTCGAGCCGATAAACATATCGACCGCGTACTGGCCTGCCAGCTGGCAGAACGCGCGGTTAGAACGCATCGAGCCGTCGGCACCGGTAAAGAACACGTCCGGGCGGGCGCGGATGTACTCTTCCATCCCCAGTTCGCCGCCGAAGCAGTGCACGCTCTCCACCCAGCCGCTTTCAATCGCCGGGATCAGCGTCGGATGCGGGTTCAGGGTCCAGTGCTTACAGATTTTGCCTTTCAGGCCAAGCTGTTCGCCGTAGGTTGGTAATAGCAGCTCAATAGCGGCGGTATTAAAACCAATCCCGTGGTTCAGGGACTGCACCTGGTGTTCCGCGTAGATGCCTTTAATCGCCATCATCGCCATCAGGATGTGTTCTTGCTTGATGAGGCGCGGGTCGCGGGTAAAGAGCGGTTCGATGAAGAACGGCTTGTCGGCCACCACCACGTAATCAATCCACGACCCTGGAATATCCACGCGCGGCAAATCACATTCGTCGTCCACCAGCTCGTTCACCTGCGCGATGACGATACCGTCGTGGAACGCGGCGGCTTCAACCAGCGCCGGGGTGTCTTCGGTGCTCGCACCGGTGTAAAGATTGCCTTTGCGATCGGCTTTAAACCCGGCGATCAGCGCCACGTTCGGCGAGAGATCGACATACAGGCGGGAATAAAGCTCAATGTAAGTGTGGATCGCGCCGATTTCGAGCTGACCGTCTTCCAGCAGCTGTGAAATACGCAGGCTTTGGGTGCCAGAGAAAGAGAAGTCGAGCTTGCGGGCGATGCCCTTTTCAAAGATGTCGAGATGTTCGCTGCGACCGACGCTTGGCATGATCATATGCAGGTCGTGCACAATTTGCGGATTCACTTCGGCAAGCGTGCGGGACAAAAAATCGGCCTGCTTTTGGTTATTGCCTTCCAGAACGACTTTGTCGCCCGGGGCAATCAGTTTTTCCAGCATGGCGACAAGATCGTCGGTTGGCAGAACCTTGCCTTGCACCGGGACGGAAGCCAGGCGTCGCGCTTTTTCAGTGCGTCGCGTGTTCCAGACCCGGGCGGGTGTTTGCCCAGATAACATTATTAACCTCCTGATTCAGCACATCATTCTGATTTGCTTAACGCTGTGCAAAGTGTGCGCTCTGGTGAGAAAGGCATCAATTAAGCGTAAAGCGTAATCGTTAGCCTGAGAGTAATAATCGAGGTAAAGATTTATGATCGAGATCAGTTCACGTCGCGCGAAAAAATGTGTGAGGTAGCAGAAAGGGCTAAATCTGAGGTAAACGCCCCTCGTTTTTATAAACAGGGTACAATTCGGCAGGTATAGTAAATGACTGACAAGAATCAATATCGCATCGTTATGACCCAAGTTATTCCATCAGATTTCGATATCTCGACCGAAGAGAGCGCAGCATTCGTGCCAATGCGGGGCGTCGCGAACCCGCACCTGCAAACCATGCTGCCCCGGATTTTGCGCCGAAAACTGCAATTTGCGCCGCACTGGCAGCGCCTTGAGCTACCGGACGGTGATTTCGTGGATTTAGCCTGGAGCGAAGATCCCGAGCAGGCCAGACACAAGCCGCGCCTGGTGGTGTTTCACGGTCTGGAAGGTAGCCTGCACAGCCCGTATGCCCACGGCCTGATCCACGCGGCGAAAGCGCGCGGCTGGCTCGGCGTGGTAATGCATTTTCGCGGCTGCAGCGGTGAGCCAAATCGTCGCGAGCGTATTTATCACTCCGGCGAAACGGAAGACGGCACCTGGTTTTTACACTGGCTAAGAGACAACTTTGGCAGCGTCCCAACCGCCGCCGTCGGCTATTCGCTGGGCGGCAACATGCTCGCCTGCCTGCTGGCTAAAGAGAGCGATAATGCTCCGCTGGATGCGGCGGTGATCGTCTCCGCGCCGTTTATGCTTGAGCAGTGCAGCTATCATATGGAAAAGGGCTTTTCGCGGGTTTATCAGCGCTATTTACTGAACTTACTCAAGGCCAACGCCGCGCGTAAGCTGAAAGCCTATCCGGATACCTTGCCGGTCAGCCTGCAACAACTTAAGCGTATGCGCCGCCTGCGTGAATTCGACGATATGATAACGTCTAAGATTCACGGCTTTGCTGACGCCATCGACTATTATCGTCAGTGTAGCGCCATGCCGCTTCTGAATCAGATAACCAAACCGACGCTGATCATCCATGCGAAGGATGACCCTTTTATGGATCATCACTCCATTCCGGCACCGGAGCATCTGCCCGCAAACGTGCAGTATCAGTTGACGGAACACGGCGGCCACGTCGGCTTTATCGGCGGGACGTTGCGTCGACCGAAGATGTGGCTGGAAACGCGCATCCCTGACTGGCTAACCTCTTTTCTGGAGAGAATAAAATGATGATTCCGTGGCAGGATCTGGCTCCCGAAACGCTGGATAGCCTGATTGAAAGCTTTGTATTACGCGAAGGCACCGATTATGGTGAACATGAACGCTCGCTGGAGATGAAAGTCGCCGATGTTAAACAGCAGCTTAAAAGCGGTGAAGCCGTGCTGGTGTGGTCAGAACTACACGAAACGGTGAATATTATGCCTCGCGGTCAGTTTCGCGACTGATCGCCCCCTCTTTCCATTCAGGGAGTTGCTATGTCCGCCAGACATCCGGTTATTGCCGTTACAGGATCCAGTGGTGCGGGTACCACTACCACCAGCCTCGCCTTTCGCAAGATCTTCTCCCAGCTTCATCTCCGGGCAGCGGAAGTGGAAGGCGACAGCTTTCACCGCTATACCCGCCCTGAAATGGACATGGCCATTCGCAAGGCCCGTGATTTAGGCAAACACATCAGCTACTTTGGCCCGGATGCCAACGACTTTGGCCTGCTGGAGCAAACCTTTGCCGAGTATGGACGCAGCGGTACGGGTCATGCGCGCAAGTACCTGCACACCTACGATGAAGCGGTGCCGTGGAACCAGGTACCGGGCACCTTCACACCGTGGCAGCCGCTGCCGGAACCCACCGACGTACTGTTTTATGAGGGGTTACACGGCGGGGTCGTCACGCCGCAGCACGACGTGGCGCGCCATGTTGATCTGCTGGTGGGCGTCGTGCCGATTGTCAACCTGGAGTGGATCCAGAAGCTGACGCGCGATACCAGCGAGCGCGGACACTCGCGAGAAGCGGTAATGGATTCAGTGGTGCGCTCCATGGAAGATTACATCAACTTCCTCACCCCACAGTTTTCACGCACCCACATTAACTTCCAGCGCGTGCCGACGGTGGATACCTCCAACCCGTTTGCCGCCAAAGCTATTCCTTCGCTGGATGAGAGCTTTGTGGTGATTCATTTCCGCAATCTGGAGGAGATCGATTACCCCTGGCTGCTGGCCATGCTGCAGGGTTCGTTTATCTCGCATATGAATACACTGGTGGTGCCGGGCGGGAAGATGGTGCTGGCAATGGAGCTGATCATGACGCCACTGGTTCAGCGGCTAATGGAAGGGAAGAAGATCGCCTGATTTCGTGCCCGGTGGCGCGATGTTTACCGGGCCTGAAGGTGTATTCCGGGCCCGTAGGCCGGGTACAACGCGCCGCCCGGCGTTTTACGTAAGCCCTACGCCTCGATCACTTCATACGAGTGCGTGATCTTGACTGCTTTTTCCAGCATCAGCGCCACCGAGCAGTACTTCTCAGCCGACAGGTCGACCGCACGGGACACCGCCGCATCTTTGAGCTCTTTGCCGGTTACCAGGAAGTGCAGATTGATATGGGTGAACAAACGCGGCGCTTCCTCACGACGTTCAGACGTTAGCTTCACTTCGCAGTCGGTCACATCGTGGCGCCCTTTTTGCAGGATCGATACCACGTCGATCGCACTGCATCCCCCCGCAGCCATCAACACCACTTCCATTGGACTTGGCGCTTTGTCACCGGAGTTGCCATCCATCAAAATCTGGTGCCCGGAAGCTGACTCGCCGAGGAACGTTAACCCTTCAACCCATTTAACACGCGCTTGCATTTTATTCACTCCAGGTTTGCATTTTTCATGACAGATTACGCGCCAGTAACAATTCTGGCAACGGAAGGCGACCTGCATCAAGCTGAAGCGAGACACCAGGAGACACGCAGCAAAACCTATGCTAAAACAGTCGGGATGCTACAGTAATACATTGACGTTACACATGTATGCAGAGGACATCACACATTACAGGCTGCTAATTTTGTGACAGCCCGTTTCCCAGGTACGGGGAAGAATTCGATTGCAACCCCAGAGTAAAAGGTGCACATCCTGGCTCTGGAGATAGCTTATAACAGAGGATAACAGCGCATGGTGCTTGGCAAACCGCAAACAGACCCGACTCTCGAATGGTTCTTGTCTCATTGCCATATTCATAAGTACCCATCGAAGAGCACGCTGATTCACCAGGGTGAAAAAGCGGAAACGTTGTACTACATCGTCAAAGGCTCAGTAGCAGTGCTGATCAAAGATGAAGAAGGCAAAGAGATGATCCTCTCTTACCTGAATCAGGGAGATTTCATCGGCGAGCTGGGCTTGTTTGAAGAAGGTCAGGAGCGTAGCGCCTGGGTTCGTGCAAAAACCGCGTGTGAAGTGGCAGAGATCTCCTATAAGAAGTTCCGCCAGCTGATCCAGGTTAACCCGGATATCCTGATGCGTCTCTCTTCGCAGATGGCTCGCCGTCTGCAGGTCACGTCTGAGAAAGTGGGTAACCTCGCCTTCCTGGACGTTACCGGCCGCATCGCTCAGACCCTGCTGAACCTGGCGAAACAGCCCGATGCCATGACCCACCCGGACGGAATGCAAATTAAAATCACCCGTCAGGAAATCGGTCAGATCGTCGGATGTTCTCGTGAGACAGTGGGTCGTATCCTGAAAATGCTGGAAGATCAAAACCTGATCTCCGCCCACGGTAAAACTATCGTGGTCTACGGAACGCGTTAATTCCGTGCAAACGGCGTGACATCGCAAGGTGGCACGCCGTTTTTGTCTCTCTCACCCATGTGGCGCAGACTCATCTATCACCCGGAAGTTAACTACGCACTGCGGCAAACCCTGGTGCTGTGTCTCCCTGTGGCTGTGGGTTTGATCCTGGGCTATCTGCAACAAGGTCTGCTCTTTTCGCTGGTTCCGGCCTGCTGCAATATCGCCGGTCTCGATACCCCGCATAAACGCTTTTTCAAGCGCCTGATTGTCGGCGGGTCGCTGTTTGCTGGCTGTAGCCTGGCCGTACAGCTGTTACTGGCGCAGGATATCCCGCTACCGCTAATTCTGACCGTACTGGCGATGACCCTGGGCGTGACAGCGGAATTAAGCTCGCTGCACGCACGTCTGCTGCCCGCCTCGCTGATTGCCGCCATCTTTACCCTGAGCCTGGCGGGGAACATGCCGATCTGGGCGCCGCTGCTGATCTATGCCCTGGGCACCCTGTGGTACGGACTGTTTAACTGGTTCTGGTTCTGGTTGTGGCGCGAACAACCGCTGCGTGAATCGCTGAGTTTGCTCTATCAACAGCTTGCCGATTATTGCGAAGCAAAATATACCCTGCTGACGCAACACACCGATCCCGAAAAATCGTTACCACCCCTGCTGGCCCGCCAGCAGAAGGTCGTGGATCTGATTAGCCAGTGCTATCAGCAGCTGCACATGCTGGCAGCCAATAAAAATCATGAATATAAACGCCTGCTGCGCACCTTCCAGGTGGGACTCGATCTGCAGGAGCATATCTCCGTCAGTCTGCATCACCCGCACGAGGTGCAAAAGCTGGTCGAGCGCAGCCACGCGGAATCGGTACTGCGCTGGAATGCCCGGACGGTTGCCGCACGACTGCGCGTGCTGGCGGACGATATTTTGTATCACCGCTACCCTACCCGTTTCACCATGGATAAGCAGCTTGGTGCGCTGGAGAAAATCGCCCGTCAGCATCCGGATAACCCGGTAGGCCAGTTCTGTGCATGGCACTTCAGCCGCATTGCCCGCGTGCTGCGGACCCAGCGCCCACTCTATCCACGCGACCTGATGGCAGATAAGCAGAAACGCCTGCCGCTGATCCCGGCCCTGAGAAGCTATCTATCGCTGAAATCCGCTGCCCTGCGCAACGCCGCACGCATCAGCGTGATGCTGAGTATCGCCAGCCTGATGGGCGTTGCCCTGCATCTGCCGAAACCCTACTGGATCCTCATGACAGTGCTGTTCGTAACCCAGAACGGCTATGGCGCCACACGGGTACGCATCCTCCATCGGGCGGGCGGCACACTGGCAGGGCTGATTATTGCGGGTATCGCCCTGCACTTCCACGTGGCGGAAGGTTTTACGCTGACGGGGATGTTGGTGATTACGCTGGTGAGTTACCTGTTTATTCGCAAGAACTATGGCTGGGCGATGGTGGGCTTCACGGTCACGGCGGTGTATACCCTGCAGCTGCTCACCCTGAATGGCGATCAGTATATTATCGCCAGGCTGGTCGATACCCTGATTGGCTGCCTGATTGCCTTTGGCGGGATGGTGTGGCTGTGGCCGCAGTGGCAAAGCGGGCTATTGCGTCAGAACGCCCACGATGCGCTGGAAGCGGATCAGGAGGCTATCCGGCTGATCCTCAGTGACGATCCGCAGCCGACGCCGCTGGCCTGGCAGCGCATGAAGGTTAACCAGGCGCACAACGCCCTATTCAACTCGCTGAATCAGGCGATGCAGGAGCCCGGCTTTAACTCGGCTTATCTGGCGGATATGAAACTGTGGGTCACGCACAGCCAGTTCATCGTCGAGCATATCAACGCGATGACCACCCTGGCGCGCGAGCATACGATGCTGACGCCAGACCTGGCCCAGCGTTATCTGCAGTCGTGTGAAATTGCCCTTCAGCGCTGTCAGCAGCGTCTGGAATATGATTCAGCCGGTGAAAGCGGCGATGAGAATATCCTGGAAGCACCCGAAACCCTGACGTATGGCCCGATGAGCACGCTGGAACAACATCTCCAGCGCGTGCTGGGGCATCTGAACACCATGCACACCATTTCGTCAGTGGCATGGCGGCAGCGCCCGCATCACGGCATCTGGTTAACCCGACTTCTGAAACGCACGCCGTATTAAATACCGGCTTTGCACGGGCTTACGCCTGAACAACGCTCTTCACCGCGTTGGCAAAGCGCGTCATCCCTTCGTCGATGTCCTGATCCTCAACCACCAGCGACGGCGCAAAGCGCATCACGTCCGGTCCTGCATTAAGCACCATCACACCGGCATTCGCCGCCGCGTGGAGGAAATCGCGCGCCCGACCTTTGTATTGCGGTTTCAACTCGGCGCCAATTAACAGCCCCATGCCGCGAATGTCGCTAAAGACATCGTATTGCGCATCGATCTGCTGAAGATGCTGCACAAACTGCTCGCGCTTGTGGTTCACGCCGTTCAGCACTGCCGGGGTATTGATGATGTCGAACGCCGCGCCGGCAATCGCGCAGGCCAGCGGGTTGCCGCCGTAGGTAGAACCGTGGGAGCCCACGTGGAATGCCGAGGCAATGTCCTGGGTAGTGAGCACCGCGCTCACCGGGAAACCACCCCCGAGCGCTTTGGCGCTGGTCAGGATGTCCGGGGTCACACCGTAGTGCATGTAGGCAAACAGGTCACCGGTGCGTCCCATCCCGCTCTGGACTTCGTCGAAGACCAGCAGCGCCTGGTGCTGGTCGCACAAATCGCGCAGCCCCTGCAGGAATTCAGGGGTCGCCGCCATCACACCGCCTTCGCCCTGAATCGGTTCAACCACCACCGCGCAGGTGTGATCGTCCATCACCGCTTTAACAGCATGCAGATCGTTAAACGGGACGTGGACAATATCTGCCGGTTTAGGGCCAAAGCCATCGGAATATTTTGGCTGACCGCCCACGGAGACGGTAAACAGCGAGCGGCCGTGGAAGGCGTTGTGGAAAGCGATGATTTTACTTTTGTACGGACTATGGCGCGTGGACGCATAGTAGCGCGCCAGCTTGAATGCCGTTTCGTTAGCTTCGGTGCCGGAGTTCATAAACAGCACGCGCTCGGCAAAGGTGGTGTCGATAATTTTACGCCCCAGACGCAGTGCGGGTTCATTGGTGAACACGTTACTGGTGTGCCACAGGGTTTCGCCCTGGGTTTTGAGCGCCTCAACTAACGCCGGGTGACAGTGGCCTAACGCCGTCACCGCAATGCCGCCCGCGAAATCAACATACTCTTTACCCTGCTGATCCCAGACCTTGCTGCCCTTCCCCTTTACCGGGATAAACTCAGCCGGTGCATAAATTGGCAGAATAACTTCATCGAATGTCGCGCGCGTAATTGCAGATTGTTCAGTTACCATGTAACCCCACCCTTTTTTAAGCAAGAAGCAGAAGTGAAAATATAATCACGAAATATGCTTAAAAAATCACTTTATGGCAACTAAAAATCAACGATTGAGGAAATTAGCCAGCAGCTGATGGCCCTGCTCGCTGAGAATACTCTCGGGGTGGAACTGCACACCTTCCAGATCCCATTCCCGGTGACGGATCCCCATTATCTCCTGGGTTTCGCTCCAGGCGGTAATCTCGAAGCAGTCCGGCAAGGTCGGTGGGTCAATCACCAGCGAGTGATAGCGGGTCACGGTCAGGGGATTATTCAGGCCGCAGAATACACCTGTACCGGTGTGCGTCACCGGGGAGGTTTTGCCGTGCATCACCCTGGCCGCACGAACGATCGTCGCCCCAAACGCCTGAGCGATAGCCTGATGGCCTAAGCAGACGCCCAGAATTGGCAGCGTGCCGGCATAGTGGCGGATAGCCGCCAGCGAAATGCCGGATTCGTCCGGGGTACAGGGGCCGGGGGAGATCACAATTTTTTGCGGGTTGAGCGCCGCGATATCCGCCAGCGACAGGGCGTCATTACGCCGGACGATAACCTCGGCACCCAGTTCACAGAAATACTGGTATAGGTTCCAGGTGAAGGAATCATAGTTATCAATCAGCAGAATCATGGTGGCTCCCGAAAAAATGGCCGCCCTATTCTACTCAGTTTCCCGTGCTTCGCTCACCACTTTGCTGAAGATTGTATTGAGCGCGCTCAGATCCCCCATCGCCCCGCTCTGGTTGGCCTGCGCCCAGTCATCCGGATCGATATCGCGCCAGTCGAGATGGTAGCCCGCATGGATCGCCAGCTGTTCAAAGAAGATCCGCTGCACAATGCCGTTACCAATGCGAAACGGATGCAAGACATTGATTTCGCAATAGTAATGGCTGAGTCGGTTAATAAAGGCCTCTTTCGCCAGCCCGACGAGGTAGCCCTCATCCTCCAGATCCTGCATCAGGGCATTGCCCTCTTTTTCGATATAGGCAAAGTGGCAGAATCGGGTATCACCCTGATAAATATCGATCTCCCGGATATCACCCGCCCAGTCAAAAATATCCTGGTAAAGATGCTGGTGAAGGGCGCACAGGTGCGGCAAACCGCGCGAGGGCGGCCCCAGGTTTAACGTCGCGGCGCGCAGGGCGGTTAATTCATATGCCGCCTGTGCCAGGCGCTCGGCCTGACGAATGCCCAGCCGGTTACGCATCACGTTCAGCCCGGAATAGAGGTAGGGATCGCGGCCATTGCCAAATTTATCGCTCATAGTGCCTCCTGAGTTCCTCAAGGCGCACCTGCGCATCGGCTGCGCTGAGTGTGACTAGCGGGCTGTCGACCCCTTCAAGACGTCGACTGGCCTGAAAATTTGCGTTTCGCTGCTGTTCCCAGAGACGGGATTTTTGCTTGTCAGTGAGTTTTTTCACCTGTTACCTCCCTGAATGGGCCCGTGTTGCCACAAGTATAAGCAGCAAACTGCGGTTTCGCAGGAAGGGAAAGGCAACGCGGACAACAGATGCCCGCGCAATCAACGATTAAGGCAGAACTTTAGCGGAGAGGATAACAACCGGTTTTGTCGGGACATTCTGGTAAGGGCCGACGTTATGGGTCTGCACCTGAGAGATTTTATCGGCCACGTCCATGCCTTTCACAACTTTACCAAATACCGCATAGCCAAAATCACGCTGGCCGTGGTCGAGGAAGGCGTTATCCGCCACGTTGAGGAAGAACTGGCTGGTCGCGCTGTCTTTGTCGGCAGTGCGCGCCATGGAGATGGTGCCACGGGTGTTGCGCAGACCGTTATCCGCTTCGTTTTTGATTGGCGGGTTCGGCTGCTTCTGCTGCATCTGCTCATTGAAACCACCGCCCTGCAACATAAAGCCCGGGATCACGCGATGGAATGTGGTGTTGTTGTAAAAACCGCTGTTAACGTAGTCGAGGAAGTTTTTCACAGAAACGGGAGCTTTCTGGCTATTCAGTTCCAGCTCAATATTACCAGCAGAGGTGGTCAGCAGAACGTGCGGGTCTCCTTTGGCTGCCAGCGCAGCAGGAGAAAGAGCAGATAAGGCAAGTACAGCCGCGACAGCCGCCAGGGTTGATTTGAGCATGAGAATTCCTTAACAAAGCGCAGTAAAGAAAGCGAGTGGCTTGATTCTAAAGAGCAGTATGGGCATAGGCCAGCCATTTACCTAATTTTACGAATTTGAAACAGATGTAACCGTCGGGCCAATGGTTGCAGGCAATTACGATGCGACATTAATCACACTCATTGCTGCAATTAATATTTAATTTCTCACAAAAGATTTAATTAGATCACATTCACGACTAAAATCTGCCCGTTCGCAGCGCCGTCAATGCGCTTTACATTTCTATTCACAGGCCAGTCATGACTAACAGCAATCGTATCAAGCTCACATGGATCAGCTTCTTCTCCTACGCCCTTACCGGTGCGTTAGTGATCGTCACCGGGATGGTGATGGGGAATATCGCAGACTATTTCAATCTGCCCGTTTCCAGTATGAGTAACACCTTTACCTTCCTTAATGCCGGGATCCTGATCTCTATTTTCCTCAACGCCTGGTTGATGGAGATCGTTCCCCTGAAAACACAGCTGCGTTTTGGCTTTGTCCTGATGGTCGCCGCCGTCGCAGGACTGATGCTCAGCCACAGCATCGCCCTGTTCTCCGCCGCCATGTTCGTGCTCGGGCTGGTCAGCGGGATCACCATGTCGATCGGGACCTTCCTCATTACCCATATGTATGAAGGCCGTCAGCGCGGCGCACGCCTGCTGTTCACCGACTCCTTCTTCAGCATGGCGGGGATGATCTTCCCGATGGTTGCCGCCGTTCTGCTGGCGCGCAGCATCGAGTGGTACTGGGTGTATGCCTGCATCGGCCTGGTCTACGTGGCCATTTTTGTGCTGACCTTCGGCTGTGAATTCCCGGTACTCGGCAAAAAAGCCGTTCAGAACGACAACCCGGTGGTGAAAGAGAAATGGGGGATCGGCGTGCTGTTCCTGTCGGTAGCCGCTCTGTGCTACATCCTCGGCCAGCTGGGCTTTATCTCCTGGGTTCCGGAGTATGCGAAAGGGCTGGGCATGAGCCTGAACGATGCCGGACAGCTGGTGAGTGATTTCTGGATGTCATACATGTTCGGTATGTGGGCGTTCAGCTTTATCCTGCGCTACTTCGACCTGCAGCGGATCCTCACCGTCCTGGCGGGTGCGGCAACCGTGCTGATGTACCTGTTTATCAACGGCACCGCAGAGCAGATGCCGTGGTTCATTATGACGCTCGGCTTTTTCTCCAGCGCCATTTATACCTCACTCATTACCCTGGGCTCTCTGCAGACTAAAGTGGCCTCGCCGAAGCTGGTTAACTTTGTCCTGACCTGCGGCACCATCGGCACCATGCTGACCTTCGTGGTCACGGGTCCGATTGTGGCGCACAGCGGTCCGCTGGCGGCGCTGCACACCGCAAACGGTTTGTATGCCGTGGTGTTCGTCATGTGCCTGGTGCTGGGTTTCGTCACCCGCCATCGCCAGCATACGGTCGCCGCCGCGTCTCACTGATCCGCTTGTTGTTCCCCGTCTGAAAAGAGGCCGCTTCTGCGGCCTCCTCCAAATTGCTCCTCAAATAAAGAGGAGTATGCATTTCGATTAATAAGCCGCCTAATTTGTATACAAAATAGCGTTGCTGAAAAGCCTGCCATTTCCGGTACTTATAAAAACCCTGACAAATCAGCAATATACTCCTTAGGGAGTAGTTACAGGCTGAATTGATTTACATCAATAAGTGCCGTTGCTGAATCGTTAAGGTAGGCAGTAATAGAAAAGAAATCGAGGCAAAAATGAGCAAAGTCAGACTCGCTATCATCGGTAACGGCATGGTCGGTCACCGCTTTATTGAGGACCTTCTCGATAAAGCCGATGCTACCCAGTTCGATATTACCGTGTTCTGTGAAGAACCCCGCAAGGCGTACGACCGCGTGCACCTCTCCTCCTACTTCTCACACCATACCGCCGAAGAGCTCTCTCTGGTACGCGAAGGTTTTTACGAGAAGCATGGCGTGAAGGTGCTGGTGGGCGAACGCGCTATCACCATTAACCGTCAGGAAAAAGTGATCCATTCCAGTGCGGGACGCACGGTTTTTTACGACAAGCTGATTATGGCGACGGGCTCTTATCCGTGGATCCCACCGATCAAGGGTTCAGAAACTCAGGATTGCTTCGTTTATCGCACCATTGAAGATCTCAACGCCATCGAATCCTGCGCCCGTCGCAGCAAACGCGGCGCGGTGGTCGGTGGCGGTCTGCTCGGTCTGGAAGCGGCCGGCGCGCTGAAAAACTTAGGCGTTGAAACCCACGTCATCGAATTTGCCCCGATGCTGATGGCCGAGCAGCTTGACCACATGGGTGGCGATCAGCTCAAACGCAAAATTGAAAGCATGGGTGTGAAAGTTCACACCAGCAAAAACACCAAAGAGATCGTCCAGGAAGGCACCGAAGGCCGCAAAACCATGCGCTTTGCCGACGGCAGCGAGCTGGAAGTCGACTTTATCGTCTTCTCAACCGGTATTCGCCCGCGCGATAAGCTGGCCACCCAATGCGGCCTGACCGTTGCCCAACGCGGCGGCATCACCATTAATTCTACCTGCCAGACCTCCGACCCGGATATCTACGCGATCGGCGAATGCGCCAGCTGGGAAAACCATGTTTACGGTCTGGTGGCTCCTGGCTACAAAATGGCGCAGGTGGCCGTTGACCATATCCTCGGGAATGAAAACGCCTTTGAAGGCGCGGACATGAGTGCCAAGCTGAAACTGCTGGGCGTCGACGTTGGCGGTATTGGCGATGCGCACGGCCGCACGCCGAAATCACGCAGCTACGTCTACCTCGACGAGAACAAAGAAGTTTATAAACGCCTGATCGTCAGCGAAGACAACAAAACCCTGCTCGGCGCGGTGCTGGTCGGCGATACCAGCGATTTCGGCAACCTGCTGCAGCTGGTGCTGAACGCCATCGAACTGCCAGAAAACCCGGATGCGCTGATCCTGCCCGCCCATGCTGCGGGCGGTAAGCCGTCTATCGGCGTCGATAAACTGCCGGACAGCGCGCAGATTTGTTCCTGCTTCGATGTCACCAAAGGCATGCTGGTTTCCGCCATCAATAAAGGCTGCCATACCGTTGCCGCCCTGAAGGCCGCAACCAAAGCCGGTACCGGCTGCGGGGGCTGTATCCCGCTGGTGACTCAGGTACTCAACGCTGAGCTGGCGAAACAGGGCATCGAAGTTAGCCACAACCTGTGTGAGCACTTCGCTTACTCTCGCCAGGAGCTGTACCACCTGATCCGCGTTGAAGGCATCAAATCCTTCGACGAGCTGCTGGAAAAACACGGTCAGGGCTACGGCTGTGAAGTGTGTAAACCGACCGTCGGCTCGCTGCTGGCTTCCTGCTGGAATGAGTACGTCCTCAAACCGCAGCACACCCCGCTGCAGGACACTAACGACAACTTCCTGGCTAACATCCAGAAAGATGGCACCTACTCAGTGATCCCGCGCTCTGCAGGCGGCGAAATCACCCCGGAAGGTCTTGTGGCCGTCGGTCGCGTGGCGCGCGAATTCAACCTGTACACCAAAATTACCGGCTCTCAGCGTATTGGCCTGTTCGGCGCACAAAAAGACGACCTGCCGGAAATCTGGCGTCAGCTGATTGAAGCGGGCTTCGAAACCGGTCACGCGTATGCTAAAGCGCTGCGTATGGCGAAAACCTGCGTCGGCAGCACCTGGTGCCGTTACGGCGTCGGTGATAGCGTCGGCTTCGGCGTTGAGCTGGAAAACCGCTACAAAGGCATCCGTACCCCGCACAAAATGAAGTTCGGTGTCTCTGGCTGTACCCGTGAATGTGCCGAAGCACAGGGTAAAGACGTGGGTATTATCGCCACCGAAAAAGGCTGGAACCTCTATGTCTGCGGTAACGGTGGGATGAAACCACGCCATGCGGATTTGCTGGCCGCGGATCTTGACCGTGAAACGCTGCTCAACTATCTCGACCGTTTCATGATGTTCTACATCCGTACCGCCGACAAACTGACCCGTACTGCACCGTGGCTCGATAATCTGGAAGGCGGCATCGATTATCTGAAGTCGGTCATCATCGACGACAAACTCGGCCTGAACGCGACGCTGGAAGAAGAGATGGCGCGTCTGCGTGATGCCGTTATCTGTGAATGGACTGAAACCGTCAACACCCCGGCGGCGCAGGTTCGCTTCAAACACTTTATCAACAGCAGCCAGCGCGATCCGAGTGTCCAGATTGTGCCTGAGCGGGAACAGCATCGCCCGGCAACGCCATACGAGCGTATTCCGGTCACTCTGGTGGAGGAAAACGTATGAGCCAGTGGGTAAACATCTGCAAAATCGACGATATCCTGCCTGCAACCGGCGTCTGTGCGCTGCTGGGTCATGAGCAGGTCGCCATTTTCCGCCCGCGTCAGGACGAACAGGTTTTTGCGATCAGCAATATCGACCCGTTCTTTGAAGCAAGCGTCCTGTCACGCGGCCTTATCGCCGAACATCAGGGTGAGCTGTGGGTTGCCAGCCCGCTGAAAAAGCAGCGTTTCCGCCTGAGCGACGGCCACTGCATGGAAGATGAGAGCCACTCTGTTAAGCACTATGACGTCCGCGTTAAAGACGGCAAAGTGCAGCTCCGGGGCTGATTGAAACGGGGGTGCAATGCCCCCGCTATTTTCTTTATTTAGCGTTTATTTTATTTTTTAATTATTCAGGATAATCATATGTTTACAGACACTATTAATAAGTGTGCGGCTAATGCTGCGCGTATTGCACGCCTCAGTAAAAATAGTCCTCTCGGCTTTTGGGTCAGCTCTGCAATGGCGGGGGCCTATGTCGGCCTTGGGATTATTTTAATTTTCACCCTCGGCAACCTGCTTGACCCGGCGATTCGTCCGCTGGTGATGGGTGCCACGTTTGGCATCGCGTTAACCCTGGTCATTATCGCCGGATCTGAACTGTTCACCGGCCACACCATGTTCCTGACCTTTGGTGTCAAAGCGGGCACCATCACGCAGGGTCAGATGTGGGCCATTCTGCCGCAAACCTGGCTGGGTAATCTGGTCGGCTCCGTGTTTGTGGCCCTGCTGTACAGCTGGGGCGGCGGTAGCCTGCTGCCGGTGGATACCAGCCTCGTTCACACCGTCGCACTGGCAAAAACCTCCGCACCGGCGATGGTCCTGTTCTTTAAAGGCGCACTGTGTAACTGGCTGGTGTGCCTGGCAATCTGGATGGCAATCCGTACTGAAGGTGCCGCAAAATTCATCGCAATCTGGTGGTGTCTGCTGGCCTTTATTGCCTCCGGCTACGAGCACTCCATCGCCAACATGACCCTGTTTGCACTCTCCTGGTTCGGTCATCATAGCGAAGCGTACACACTGTCAGGTATTGGCCATAACTTGCTGTGGGTAACGCTTGGCAATACCCTTTCTGGGGTTGTATTTATGGGCTGGGGTTACTGGTATGCTACCCCGAAAGCGGAGCGTCCGACTCCTGCAACCATCGCAACCATTCAGGCGAAAGCCAACCAGTAAGAGGTAATGTCGTGGATCACCTGCCAATATTCTGTCAATTACGTCATCGCGACTGCCTGCTCGTAGGGGGTGGCGATGTGGCTGAACGCAAAGCCCGCCTGTTGTTAGAGGCAGGTGCCCGACTCACCGTGAATGCCCTCGCCTTTGCCCCGCAGTTTACGGCATGGGCGCAGGAAGGAATGCTCACCCTCGTTGAGGGTGAGTTCAACGAATCCCTGCTCGATACCTGCTGGCTGACCATTGCCGCCACCGACGACGATGCGGTCAACCAGCGCGTCAGCGATGCCTGCGAAGCGCGGCGCATCTTCTGCAACGTGGTGGATGCCCCGAAAGAGGCAAGCTTTATCATGCCGTCGATTATCGACCGCTCGCCGCTGATGGTGGCCGTCTCCTCCGGCGGAACGTCGCCGGTGCTGGCGCGTCTGCTGCGTGAAAAGCTGGAAGCCATCCTGCCGCAGCACCTGGGAAAAGTGGCCCACTTTGCCGGGAAGTTACGCCCTCGTGTGAAGCAGCAGTTTGCGACCGTTGGCGAACGCCGCCGCTTCTGGGAAAAGTTCTTTGTGAACGATCGGCTGGCCCAGTCGCTGGCGAATGAGGATCAGAAGGCGGTGGACGACACCACCGAGCAGCTGCTGGCTGCCCCGCTCGATCACCGCGGAGAAGTGGTGCTGGTAGGCGCAGGTCCAGGCGATGCAGGTCTGTTAACCCTGAAGGGTCTGCAGCAGATCCAGCAGGCGGATGTGGTGGTGTATGACCGCCTGGTCTCCGATGACATCATGAACCTGGTGCGCCGCGATGCGGATCGGGTGTTTGTCGGCAAGCGTGCAGGCTATCACTGCGTGCCTCAGGAAGAGATTAATCAGATCCTGCTGCGTGAAGCGCAAAAAGGAAAACGGGTGGTGCGTCTGAAAGGCGGCGATCCGTTTATCTTCGGACGCGGCGGCGAGGAGCTGGAAACCCTGTGTCATGCGGGCATTCCGTTCTCGGTGGTGCCTGGCATTACGGCTGCATCGGGCTGTTCCGCCTATTCCGGTATTCCGCTGACCCACCGTGACTACGCCCAGAGCGTGCGTCTGGTTACCGGCCACCTGAAAACCGGTAGCGAGCTGGACTGGCATAACCTGGCCGCTGAAAAACAGACCCTGGTGTTCTACATGGGCCTGAACCAGGCTGCCACCATTCAGGCTAAGCTGCTCGAACATGGCATGGATGCAGAGATGCCGGTTGCGCTGGTCGAAAACGGTACCTCCATCAAGCAGCGCGTGGTGAGTGGCGTCCTGACTCAGCTCGGTGAGCTGGCCCAGCAGGTTGAAAGCCCGGCGCTGATCGTGGTCGGCCGCGTGGTGGCCCTGCGCGACAAGCTCAACTGGTTCTCTCATCACTAAGCCAGCCTGAACCTGACGCATTTTTGAGGCATAAAAAAAACCGGGAATTTCCCGGTTTTTTTACGTCTGGCTTTCGCTTAAGGCTTCGCGACAAACCCGATTGCTTCGTACACCGCTTTCAGGGTTTCAGAGGCGCGCGCACTGGCTTTCTCAGCGCCATCTTTCATTACTTTCTGCAGGAAGGCTTCGTCATTACGGTACTGGTTATAGCGCGCCTGCAGCTCGGTCAGCATGCCGGAAACCGCCTCAGCCACTTCGCCTTTCAGATGCCCATACATTTTGCCTTCGAAGTGCTGTTCCAGCTCTGGAATGCTCTGTCCGGTGACGCCGGAGAGGATATCCAGCAGGTTAGAAACACCCGCTTTGTTCTGCACGTCGTAACGCACCACCGCTGGCTCGTCAGAATCAGTCACCGCACGCTTGAGCTTCTTCACGACCGCTTTTGGATCTTCCAGCAGGCCGATCACGTTGTTGCGGTTATCGTCCGACTTGGACATCTTCTTGGTCGGCTCCAGCAGGGACATCACGCGGGCGCCGGACTTCGGAATAAACGGCTCTGGCACCTTGAAGATGTCGCCGTAAATGGCGTTGAAGCGCTGGGCAACATCGCGGCTCAGCTCCAGATGCTGCTTCTGGTCTTCACCAACTGGCACCTGAGTGGTCTGATACAGCAGAATGTCAGCAGCCATCAGCACCGGGTAGTCAAACAGACCGGCGTTGATGTTCTCGGCATAACGGGACGATTTGTCCTTGAACTGGGTCATACGGCTCAGTTCGCCGAAATAGGTATAGCAGTTCAGCGCCCAGCCCAGCTGTGCATGCTCGGGAACGTGGGACTGAACGAAAATGGTGCTTTTCTCAGGATCGATACCGCAGGCCAGATACAGCGCAAGGGTGTCGAGCGTTGCTTTACGCAACTGCTGCGGATCCTGGCGCACGGTAATGGCGTGCTGGTCAACGATGCAGTAGATACAGTGATAGTCATCCTGCATGTTCACCCACTGACGCAGCGCACCCATGTAGTTGCCAATAGTCAGTTCACCTGAGGGCTGTGCGCCACTAAATACGATGGGCTTAGTCATTTTTCAATTCCTGATTTTCACTGTGCGAAAGCCCGAGCACGGGCAGTAAATCTTTGAAGTGGTCGAAGATAAAATCCGGCTCACTCAGCGTTATGGACTCACCGTAGTTGTAGCCATAGGTCAGGCCTACGGACGGGCAACCTGCAGCCCTGGCCGCCAGAATATCATTGCGCGAATCGCCAACAAAGAGCAGCGCGTCAGGCGTTAAGGATAATTTTCCTGCCACCAGCAGCAGCGGTTCCGGATGCGGCTTCTTGTTCTGCACGTCATCGCCGCCAACAATCACGGAGAAATACTTCGCGATATCCAGCGCTTCCAGCAGCGGGGCGACAAACGCAGTCGGTTTGTTAGTGACCAGCGCCAGCGGCATGCCGCTGCTGTGCAGCGCGCTCAGCGTGCCGGCCACATCAGGGAACAGGAAACTGCCCTCTTCTACCGTCTGCTCATAGAAACGGTTAAACAGCTTACGCAGCAGGCGAACCTGCTCTTCCTGCGGAATATCGGCATGATCGACGCCCGCTTTGCCCTGCGCCGAACGCTGGATAGCACGTTCCTGACGCGACCAGCTTAACGCGCGCTCCATCAGCACGTCTGCACCGTTGCCAATCCACGTCACCACGCGATCTTCACCCGCAACCGGCAGCTCCAGCGCATACAGCGCCTGATCAACCGCGCTGGTTAAGCCCGGTGCGCTGTCAACCAGCGTCCCGTCGAGGTCAAACGCAACGCCCCGAATTGCCTGCAAATTATCCATGACTTACCTTCGCCAGTTCACTGCGCATTTCATCAATGACTTTTTTGTAGTCCGGCTGATCGAAAATAGCCGAGCCCGCCACGAACATATCCGCGCCGGCTGCTGCGATTTCGCCAATATTGTTCACCTTCACGCCACCATCCACTTCCAGACGAATGTCGTAGCCGGACTCGTCGATACGGCGGCGCACTTCGCGCAGCTTATCCAGCGTCTGTGGGATGAATGACTGACCGCCAAAGCCCGGGTTCACGGACATCAGCAGGATCACGTCCAGCTTGTCCATCACGTAATCGAGATAGCTCAGCGGCGTAGCAGGATTAAACACCAGTCCGGCTTTACAGCCGTGCTCTTTAATCAGCTGCAGGGTGCGGTCAACGTGTTCAGAGGCTTCAGGATGGAAGGTAATGATGCTGGCGCCCGCGGCGGCAAAATCCGGCACGATGCGATCAACCGGTTTGACCATCAGGTGCACATCGATCGGCGCGGTCACGCCATACTTGCGCAGTGCCTTCAGCACCATCGGGCCGATAGTCAGGTTAGGGACATAGTGGTTATCCATAACGTCGAAATGAACGACATCCGCACCGGCCGCCAGCGCTTTCGCGGTGTCTTCGCCCAGACGGGCAAAATCAGCCGACAGAATTGAGGGGGCAATCAAATACTGTTTCATCCGCATCTCCTTGAACTGTGTTTAACGGCGGGCGAAACGGCTCAGGGCAGATAGAGAGCCAGCAGTTCGTCCACCTTTTTACGTGTACCGCCGTTGCTGCTGATGCTGCGCCGGACTTTAACCTGGAATTGCGCTGCAGCTTTGTACCATTCGCGCGTATCAGGCGTGTCATGATTCGAAATTAACACCGGAATTCTTTTGCTGACCAGCTTTTCTGCCATTTCTGCCAGACGCTCCTGCTCGGCAGGGCTGAAGCTGTTGGTATGATAAGCGGTGAAGTTCGCCGTTGCAGACAGAGGGGCATACGGTGGGTCACAGTAAACTACCGAGTTAACGTCAGCGTGGGCCATACACTCTTCATACGAAAGACAATGGAACTCCGCATTCTGCGCTTTTTCAGCAAAGTGATACAACTCAGCCTGAGGAAAATAAGGACGCTTGTAGCGACCAAACGGCACGTTGAATTGACCACGCAGATTATACCGGCACAGGCCATTGTAGCCATGGCGGTTGAGGTAGAGGAACAGCAACGCACGTCGGAACTTATCCTGGCTCTGATTAAACTCAGCGCGATACTGGTAGTAAACGTCCTGGTTGTTGTTCTCTGGGGTAAACAACTTCCGCGCTTCATCGACGTACTCATCGGTACGCTGCTTAACGATGTTATAGAGATCGATAAGGTCGCTGTTGATATCCGCAAGGATATAACGGGAATAATCGGTATTGAGAAATACCGATCCCGCGCCAACAAACGGCTCTACAAGGCACTCGCCTGGCGGCAGGTGTTTTTGAATATCATCGAGCAGGGGGTATTTCCCCCCTGCCCATTTCAGAAAAGCGCGATTTTTTTTCATGCTGACTAACTAATTACACCTTCTCCGGCTGTGGAGAAAGCTCCGACAGCATCCTGCGCTTCACAGATTACTTCAAATCGGACTGAACCTGACGGATCGGTTTCGCCCACGGATTTTTCGCCTGAACATCGGCTGGCAGTGTTGCAACAGCACGTTTCGCTTCGTCTTTCGAGCCATACACACCGCTGACCAGCACGTACCAAGGCTGACCATTACGGGTAGTCTCGTAAACCACGAAGTTTTTCAGGTTCGACTTCTTCGCCCAGCTGTTCAGGTTGTCATAGCTGGAAGAACTGCTCAGCTGCAGCGTGTAGTTGCTGGAAGGCGCTGATTTCAACGAACCCACGTTACCCGCAGTTTTACCGGTGCTGGCAACTGCCGTCGGCGCGGATGCAGCCGGAGCGGTTGCCGTCGCAGCTGGCGCTGTCGTCGCTGTCGCTTTAGGTGCCGTTGCCGTTGTAGCAGGCGCCGTGGCCGGTACGCGAGTCACGGTTTCTGTGTGTTTCGGCTGAGCAACCGCTTTTGGCGCTTCCGCTTTCGCGACCGGCTGCGGTTTCACTTCACGCTTCGGCTCAATAACCGCCTGCTTGCGTTCCTGAGTGGCGGCCGGTTTGGTCTGACGCGGCGTAGACTCTGTTGCGGTCGCTGCATGCTGCTGGCTGGCAGCACCACGAATTGGCGCAACGGTCGCAGGCTCGGTTGGCAGCGTGGAGTTCACCACCACGTTATTCACCTGTTCCTGATTCTGCGGCTGGGTCAGGGCATTGTTCAGGTCGCCCTGAACTTCAACGCGCTGCTGACCCTGCGGAGTCGCGGGTGCCTGGCCCTGAGTCGGCGTCGACGCTACAGGCGGCAGAGAAATCTCCTGCTGGGTATTTCCGGCGGTATTTTCTGCAGACGTGGTGCCTGGCGCAGGCTGAGTGCTGCCATTGGCCTGATCGGCAGTATCACCGGAAAGATTGATGCTCTTCTCAGCGGACGCCGTTTGCTCGGTTGGGGCTGACGGCGCTTTGAGGGCGGAGCCGATGCCGATAATCAGCAACAGCAGCACCAGTATGCCGAGACCCATCATGATGTACTGACGCGAGGCGGGCTTCGCCGCAACGGCTTTACGCTTACGTGGGCGACGCTCAACGGCCTCTTCGTCCACTAACTCCTCATCGGACGCATAATCATCTTCTTCACGTTCAACACGCTCTTCACGAACAGGGCGGCTACGCGATGGACGCTGGTCATCGGTATCCAGATCAACTTCATCAAAGTTGATTTGCGGTTCGTTATCACGTTCAGAAGACTGACGAGTACGACCACCAGTACGACGATCGCTGGGATCGGGTTTCAGCTCGTCTTCTGGTTTGAATTCATCCATTTAACACCCCACTCAAAGGCTTATGCCTACGACTTTGCATTTCACCTGAAGCAAAATGGCTACGTTTTATCGCAGCCAGACCTTTCTAATTTTTACGCTTGCTGGCAATCAGCAATAGCGCCAAGAACGACGTCGTGCGGGACACCGCTACGGACTTCACTCTTACCTACTGCAAGCGGGAGCACCAGTCGCATCTCGCCTGCCAATACTTTTTTATCGCGCAACATATGCGGCAAATAGGCTTGCGCTGACATTTCGCGCGGCCCGGTCACCGGTAACCCGGCGCGTTCAAGCAGCGTGATAATGCGCTGCGTCTCAGCCGGTGTGAACTGACCCAGGCGCTCCGCGGTGCGCGCGGCCATCACCATGCCCGCCGCGACAGCTTCACCGTGCAGCCAGTTGCCGTAGCCCATTTCGGCTTCAATGGCGTGGCCATAGGTATGCCCAAGATTCAGTAAAGCACGTAAGCCGGTTTCGCGCTCGTCTGCGGCAACGACTTCGGCTTTCAGCTCACAGCAACGGCGAATACAGTACGCCATCGCCTGACCATCAAGACGCAACAGGGCATCCATATTCTCTTCAAGCCAGCTAAAGAACTCGCCATCCAGAATAATGCCGTATTTGATCACTTCCGCCAGGCCAGAGGCCAGCTCGCGCTGAGGCAACGTTTTCAGACAGTCGAGATCCACCACCACCGAAGCGGGCTGGTAGAAGGCGCCTATCATGTTTTTACCCAGCGGATGATTGACGGCGGTTTTGCCGCCAACAGAAGAGTCGACCTGCGACAACAGCGTGGTGGGGATCTGAATAAAGCGCACGCCACGTTGATAGCTTGCTGCCGCAAAACCCGTAAGATCGCCGACAACACCGCCGCCTAAGGCAAGCAGTGTAGTGTCGCGACCATGCGGTTTTTGCAGTAATGCGGTAAAGACGGTATCCAGTACCGTCAGGCTTTTATACTGCTCGCCATCAGGCAGAATCACACTGTCGACCTTCACGCCAGCCTGTTCAAGCTGCTGACGCACTTTGTCGAGATAAAGCGGAGCCAATGTCTCATTGGTGACCAGCATTGCCTGATCACCCGCTTTCAGTGGTAAGAAGGAAGCTGGGTCGTTAAACAAACCAGCCGCGATAGTGATAGGGTAACTCCGTTCCCCGAGAGTAACTGTAATCCTCTCCATAACGCGACATCCACCTTAAATGCTTTTACCCGCAGGCGAGTGTATATAAAGCCAGAATCAGTTGCTTTCCAGCATATTAATAATCTGGTTTGCGACCACTTTAGCGCTCTGGTCATCGGTGCGAATGGTGACGTCAGCAATCTCTTCGTACAGCGGATTGCGTTCCCCAGCCAGGGCTTCCAGAACTTCACGTGGAGGCGTCTCAACCTGCAGCAACGGGCGTTTCTTATCACGCTGCGTACGCGCCAGCTGTTTTTCGATGGTCGTTTCGAGATAGACCACCACACCGCGGGCGGAGAGACGGTTGCGAGTTTCGCGAGATTTTACAGAGCCGCCGCCAGTCGCCAGCACAATGCCCTGTTTTTCCGTAAGTTCATTAATGACTTTTTCTTCTCGGTCACGGAAACCCTCTTCGCCTTCTACATCGAAGACCCAGCCCACATCAGCTCCGGTTCGTTTCTCAATCTCTTGATCAGAATCGTAAAATTCCATATTGAGTTGTTGAGCTAACTGACGCCCAATAGTGCTTTTGCCGGCACCCATAGGCCCAACCAGAAAGATATTGCGTTTCTCTGCCATTTTTTCGGTACTACTAAGACTATTCGTTAATGGTAAACCCGCTTCGCCGATACCTGGCGAACAGGACATGAACTGAAACCTCATATGCGATAGAGCGAGAGTCAGACTAAAAATTATCTCAGCACTCCGGCTTGTTTGGCAATAGATTAAATCACCAGACCTGCCGCTTAAGACATTCAGGGTGCAAGATTGCGTAAGCTGATTCTCAAATCGGTACTCCTTGTATGCTAATTCATGCCTCACGTCAAACATCTGCAACAAACTGAATGCAAAATCACGTAAGGGATTGTGCACCTTATGGCGTAGCAACCAGACGAGGGGTGATAAAAACCACCAGCTCGCGGCGCTCGTTATCTTTCCCCTGATGGCGGAACAGCTGCCCCAGCAAGGGGAGACGACTTAATCCTGGTACACTTTCATTTTTAGTTTTGTGCTTCTGAGAAAAAATACCGCCTAAAGCCAGCGTTTCACCACTTTTGACCTCGACCTGGGTCTCGATTTCCTGCTTATCAATCGCCATGGTTTCACCATCGGCCTGTTTCAGGACTTCACCCGGAGTGTTCTCGCTGATCCGCAGCTTCAGGCGTACGCGCCCCTTGTCCAGCACCACCGGCGTCACTTCCATCCCTAGCACCGCCTCTTTAAACTCCACCGATGTGGCGCCGCTTTCACCGCTGGAGACCTGGTAAGGGATTTCCGTGCCCTGCTTAATGCTGGCAGGTTGCATATGTGATGCCAACAGCCGCGGGCTGGCGATGATATCGACCTGCTGCTTTTGCTCCAGCGCCGAAAGCTCGAGATCCAGCAAGCGGCCATTGATGCGGCCAATATTAAACCCGATCTGCGTGGTGGCATTGCTCACCGCAAGATTGCTGCTCAGTGTGGTCACCTGCCCCGGGCTGCCGGGGTTGTCCGCCTGCGCCAGATTCCACTTCACCCCCAGCTCGCGCAGGCTTTTCTCACTCATAGTGACGATATGCGCGGCCAGCTCCACTTGAGCGACAGGTAAATCCATCTGCGCCACCCAATGCTCCAGTGCATCCAGCGCCGCCCGGCTGTCGCGCACCAGCATTCGGTTGGTGCGTTTGTCCACCGCCAGGCTGCCCTTCGGACTCAGAAGCTTTTCTGCGGCGGGCAGCAAATCCCCGGCATCGGCATAAGAAAAAGGAAAGCTGCGTGCCTCCAGCGGGGCGTTGAGCTGCCTTTTAACCTTCTCGGCTTCCTTCTGAACCTGCTGCTGTTGTTGCCAGGCGACAGTGTGGATATAAAAAATCCCCTCCTGCTGGCGCATGGTTAGCCCCGCACTGGTTACGACCGTCCGTAGCGCCTGTTGCCAGGGGACGCGCGTCAGGCGAAGGGAGACGCTGCCGCTGACGTCCGGGGCAATAATCATGTTGCGGTTCTCCTGCTCCGCCAGCGCCTGCAGAAGCTGGGCAACCGGCACATCATCGACCACCAGCGTCACGGCTGCGGGAGGTGCTGCCAGCGTTTGGCTGGCGAGGAGCAGCAGTGCGACTATCCCTGTCTTCATGTTGTTTCGTTCCTTGTCGTTGCCATCGCCATAACGGCGGTTCACATTTCCCGAGCGTGTCGATGACCAGCTCCTGTTCATTCAGCGCCGCAACGCGCCCGCCCGTCGGCAGCGTTTCACCGTGGCGTACACGCAGCCAGCGCGCCTGTTCGTCCCTGACAATGCCAACCGGGACCGGCCCCATCACTATCCCGGCATACTGCCACTGGCTCAGCGCGGCATCGGGACAGCGCGATTCCGGCACCTTAAACGGATCGCGCATCCCGAGAAGCAGCGGCAGCAGTAGTAACAGCCAGCCCTGTTTACCCTGCATCCTGTCGCTCCAGCTGCATTACTATCTGGAGGGTTTCTCGCTCTGGCTGGATGCTAAAACGCCCCACTGCCACATCGCGCTGTGCGAGGGTGACAAAGAGCGCAGGAATCTGCGCCCAGGTGGCTTCAACCACCAGCTCCCCGCCTGCGTTACCGGGCTGCCAGCGAACCAGACGCAGCTCAGGCGCATCAAATTCCAGCGGTGAAAAAGGCCGAACCATGCCAGCGGAGACGGGTTCAGCGGCTGGGGTGAGCTTACGCACCGACGCCCATAGCCGAGCGTTGGCGTCCGCATCCTGCACACGCTGCGCCTGAAATACCGCATTCTGCCGATCCCGCTCACGCATCTGCGTACCTGGCACGCCGAGCAGCAGCAGAGCCGAGCTCAGGATCCAGCCCAGGCAGCGCCAGCGTGGGGTCATTGCCCACCAGCTGTCAGGATGGATCCGCATCGGTCAGCTCCTTGCGGGTAAGCGAATAAGCAAACTGCCAGCGCCCCTGCGCATCCTGGCGCATCTCGCCCGGCGCACCGAGCGTAAAGCCCGGGAACTGGCGCAGCGCCGTCTCGAATGCCTCAACCGCAGGGAGCGTGGCAGCATACCCCTGCAGATGGAGGGTGGACTGTTGAAAGCGCAGCGTTGCCAGCCATGCCCGATCCGGTATCGCGCCGCTTAAGGCGATTAGCGTGGGCTCCCAGGCCTGGGTAGTGGCTTTTTGCTGCGCCCAGCGCTGTTGTTGCTGACGCTGGGCAAGTAACGCCGTCGCCTGCTTATGACGTTGTTCAAGCGCCTGATGCAGCACCCGATCGCTGGCCTGCCATAGCCCTGCTGTGCGCAACGTCAGGTGCGAACTGACCCGACCGCCGACGAAGAGCAGCAAAGCCAGCAGCAGCGAGCCCGCAAACAGCAGCCCCCAGAAGCGCAGGCAGCCGCGTTTTTGCTGCTGACGCCACGGCAGAAAATTGGCGGTTCTCATGCGAATGTGTCTCCCATCGCCAGCGCCAGCGCGACGCTGAAGTCAGCTCCATGCTCAGGCAAAGGCGGCTGGCTGCGGTTGAGGATGCTCCAGGGATCGAAGCGGCCCGCCTCACAACAGACAATCTCTTCGACCTGCAGCGCCAGCAGTGCGGCCAGATGCTCTACGTCGGGCGCATCGGCCAGCTCGCGTCTGCCCCACTGATGGCGCATCGCCCACAGCCACTGGTCCTTATCGCGCCAGGCGATACACTGGGCCGGCGCCGTCAGAAAGGGGAGAAAATGCGCCAGCGCCCCGGCATCGGGGGCAATTGCTGCCAGCTGCAAACGCAGCTCACGGGCCAGCTCCAGCAGAGTTGAAATCTCTTTATTCTGCGCAGCGGTCACGCGAAACGTCTGGCTGAAGGTATCTTCTGCGTAGTCGAAACGCAGCGCATCGGGAGCCATGTCGAGTTCACGGCTCATCGCCGAGGTGATCCAGGCAACCTGTTCGCTGTCGCGCAGGGTCATTGCCGGACGGGGGAGTGTCCGTTGAATAGTGCGGGACGCCGGAAAGGCGAGGTATATTCGGTGGTAGTGGGGCAACATCTGCCGCCATTCACTCAGTGTCGCAGTCAGTTGTTCAGGCTTAAGAATTTGCCCCTCGCAAACGGTGCCCACCGCCAGCGGAAGCTGCCACCAGCGGCGCAGACTCCACCCCGCTTTTTCACGTACCAGCGCGACAGCCAGAATCTTATCCTGTTGAATATGAACGCCTGTATGCCATGTTTTAAACGCCATGTTTCACGATCTCCTTATCGTCGCTGGGGATGACGGCTCTATCAATGATTCAGGCTTGCCTTTATACTACCGCGCAATTGTTTATAAACTGCCCAGTTCAAACTAAATGGGAAATCCTCAGTGAAGTTCGTAAAGTATTTATTGATCCTTGCAGTCTGTTGCATTCTGCTTGGAGCAGGCTCGATTTTTGGTTTGTACAAATATATTGAGCCGCAGCTACCTGATGTCGCCACGCTTCGTGATGTTCGACTCCAGATCCCAATGCAGGTTTACAGCGCTGATGGCGAGCTCATCGCCCAGTACGGTGAAAAGCGTCGTATCCCGCTGACCCTTAACCAAATCCCACCTGAAATGGTGAAAGCGTTTATCGCCACGGAAGACAGTCGCTTTTACGAGCACCACGGCGTCGACCCGGTGGGGATTTTCCGTGCCGCCAGCGTGGCGATGTTCTCTGGTCACGCCTCTCAAGGGGCAAGTACAATCACCCAGCAGCTGGCACGTAACTTCTTCCTGAGCCCGGAAAAAACGCTGATGCGTAAGGTCAAGGAAGTGTTCCTCGCAATCCGTATTGAGCAACTGCTGAACAAAGACGAGATCCTCGAGCTTTACCTCAACAAGATCTATCTGGGCTACCGTGCGTATGGCGTGGGGGCTGCGGCGCAGGTCTATTTTGGTAAATCGGTGGATCAGCTGACCCTGAGCGAAATCGCCACCATCGCCGGTCTGCCGAAGGCACCTTCCACCTTCAACCCGCTCTACTCGCTGGATCGCGCCACCTCACGCCGTAACGTGGTGCTGTCGCGTATGTTAAGCGAAGGCTATATCAGCCAGTCCCAGTACGATCAGGCGCGCAGTGATGTGATTGACGCCAATTACCATGCACCGGAAATTGCCTTCTCCGCACCCTATCTGAGCGAGATGGTGCGCCAGGAGATGTTTTCCCGCTACGGCGAGCTGGCCTACGAAGATGGTTATCGCATCTACACCACCATCAGCCGCAATGTACAGCAGGGCGCCCAGCAGGCGGTGCGTAATAACGTCATTGATTACGATATGCGCCACGGTTACCGCGGCCCGTCCAATGTGCTGTGGAAAGTGGGTGAATCCGCCTGGGACAGCAAAAAAATTACCGACACCCTGAAACCGCTGCCGGGGTACGGACCCTTTGTGGCAGCCGTGGTCACCCGCACCGATCCGCAGGAAGCTACGGCGATGCTCGCCGACGGCACCTCGGTGTCGCTGCGCATGGAAGGGATCCGCTGGGCCCGTCCATATCGTTCCGATACGCAGCAGGGCGCGACGCCACGCAAAGTGACCGATGCGGTCCAGGCCGGCCAACAAATCTGGGTTCGTCAGGTCAACGACGCCTGGTGGCTGGGACAGATCCCGGACGTTAACTCGGCGCTGGTATCCATCGATCCGCACAACGGCGCGGTGCTGGCGCTGGTGGGCGGTTTCGACTTTAACCAGAGCAAATTTAACCGCGCCACCCAGGCGCTGCGCCAGGTCGGTTCCAATATCAAACCGTTCCTCTACACCGCGGCGATGGATAAAGGGCTGACGCTCGCCAGTATCCTCAATGACGTGCCAATCTCCCGTTGGGATGCCGGTGCGGGTTCCGACTGGCGTCCAAAAAACTCACCGCCGGAGTATGCCGGGCCGATTCGTCTGCGTCAGGGTCTGGGTCAGTCGAAGAACGTAGTGATGGTTCGCGCCATGCGCGCCATGGGCGTCGATTACGCGGCCGAGTATTTGCAGCGCTTTGGCTTCCCGGCACAAAACATTGTGCATACTGAATCGCTGGCGCTGGGCTCTGCCTCCTTCACGCCGCTGCAGGTCGCGCGCGGCTATGCGGTGATGGCGAACGGCGGTTTCCTGGTTGATCCGTTCTTCATCAGCAAAATCGAGACCGATCAGGGCGGCGTAATATTTGACGCGAGGCCGAAAGTGGCCTGCGCAGAGTGTGATATTCCGGTGATTTATGGTGATACGCCAAAATCACAAGCGCTGAATAACCAGGATATGGAAGATGTGGCTATTTCGCAGGAACAGCAAAATTCAGCCGTGCCGATGCCGCAGCTTGAGCAGGCGAACCAGGCGCTGGTCTCCCAGACCGGTGCGCAGGAATATGCCCCGCATGTGATTAACACCCCGCTTGCCTTCCTGATTAAGAGCGCCCTGAACACCAATATCTTCGGTGAGCCGGGCTGGCAGGGCACCGGCTGGCGTGCGGGTCGCGATTTGCAGCGCCAGGATATCGGCGGTAAAACAGGTACCACCAACAGCTCGAAAGATGCGTGGTTCTCTGGCTACGGCCCGGGTGCAGTCACCTCGGTGTGGATCGGCTTTGACGATCACCGCCGTGATTTAGGCCGCACCTCCGCCTCCGGAGCCATCAAAGATCAGATCTCCGGTTACGAAGGCGGTGCCAAGAGCGCCCAGCCGGCATGGGATGCCTTTATGAAAGTGATCCTCGACGGCGTGCCGGAACAACCGCTGACCCCACCGCCGGGCGTGGTGACGATCAATATCGATCGCAGCACCGGTCAGTTAGCCAGCGGTGGCAACAGTCGGGCAGAGTTTTTCATCGAAGGCACGCAGCCAACGCAGCAGGCGGTGCATGAGGTGGGAACAACGCTGATTGATAATGGTGAAACGCACGAGCTGTTTTAACGGTGCTCTCGCCCTCTCCCGATGGAGAGGGCGGCTTTGTGCTACAGACGTCCCTGCCCTTTCAGCCACTCTCGCACCAGAAACAGGGCGCTCACGTTACGGGCTTCATTAAAGTCAGGCTCTTCGAGCAGATCCATCAAATGCGCCAGCGGCCAGCGTACCTGCGGCAGCGGCTCCGGCTCATCCCCTTCCAGCGATTCTGGATAGAGATCTTCCGCCAGCACGATATTCATTTTGCTGGAAAAATAGGACGGCGCTATGCTGAGCTTTTTCAGGAAGGTGAGTTCTTTCGCGCCAAACCCGACTTCTTCTTTCAGTTCACGGTTCGCCGCTTCAAACACTGACTCCCCCGGATCGATGAGCCCTTTGGAAAACCCCAGCTCATAGGATTCGGTTCCGACGGCATATTCGCGGATCAGAATCAGATGTTCGTCGACGATAGGCACGATCATCACCGCTTCGCGCGTGGACGGGCGCATACGTTCATATACACGACGCACGCCGTTACTGAACTCCAGGTCCACGCTTTCAACATTAAACAGGCGCGATTTGGCGACAGTTTCAACATTCAGAATGGTGGGTTTTTGTAAGGGTTTGCTCATATTGACGGGTCTTTGCTGGGTGAACTGGGTTCATTGTGCGACAGGCCGCACGGTTTCGGCAATGTCAATCGTTGTTTATTTACATTTATGCAACCTACGCAGATTCATTCCTCATTTCAAGTAAAAAGTCAATAGGTTGAAATAATTCCAGGAATTTGCTGATATCTCGTTACGGTTGCCTTTGCTACTATCAGCACTCACTGGGATGCGCTTCAAATTGCTCAAGTTCAACGCCTTACATGCCGATAGCCAACCATAGACACGCATTCATTGTAAAAGGTGCTACTGACTACACCTGTAAGACACGTAAGATGGGGAAAGCATGAGCACCATTTTGATTTTTATCGCTGCTATGCTGGCCTGCGCGCTGATTGCAGGGTGGTTTTTCCGGCGTCGGGCACAACATCGTTATCGGTTGCCCTTTCTTAATGCCTTTGCCGGTGCGAGCACGCGCAAACTCAGCGCGGAAGAACGCAGCGCTATTGAGCAATATCTTGAGTCATTCAATCGCATCCAGCTGACGCCTGCAACAGGTGCCAGCGCAGCGCCGATCTCGTTAAAGCTGAATGCCCAGAGCAATAATGTGATGTGCCTGACGCGCTCGATTACCCGCTACGGCATTACCACCGACGATCCCAATAAGTGGCGTTATTACCTCGATTCCGTCGAGGTACACCTGCCGCCGTTCTGGGAACAGTACATCAATGATGAAAACAGCGTTGAGCTGATCCACACCGACTCCATCCCGCTGGTAATTGCCCTGAATGGTCACTCCATCGCGGAGTATATGCTGGAAGCACCGCACTTTGCGCTGGAACACGTCAGCTCCACTCAGGCGTCGATTCGCGGTGAAGAGACCGAGCAGATTGAGCTACTGAATATTCGTCAGGAGACGCACGAAGAGTACGCCCTCAGCCGCCCGGACGGCATTCGTGAAGCGCTGCTGATTGTGGTCTCGTTCCTGCTGTTCTTCTTCTGCCTGATAAGCCCGGACGTGTTTGCCTGGTGGCTGGGCGGCGGTGCAGTGCTGCTGCTGGCGGCGGGGCTGTGGGGATTGTTCGCCGCACCGGCTAAAAATTCACTGCGCGAGATCCATTGCCTGCGCGGTACGCCAAAACGCTGGGGCCTGTTTGGTGAAAACGATCAGGACCACGTCAACAATATCTCGCTGGGCATTATTGACCTGATCTACCCGCGCCACTGGCAGCCATGGCTGGCTCAGGATTTAGGGCAAAAAACCGATATTGATATCTACCTGGACCGCCATGTCGTGCGCCAGGGGCGTTTCTTATCCCTGCACGATGAGGTAAAAAACTTCCCGCTTCAGCACTGGCTGCGCAGTACGGTCATTGCTGCGGGCAGCGCGGTGGTGCTGGCGATGTTGGTTTTCCTCGTCCCGCTGGATATGCCGATCAAATTTACCCTGTCGTGGATAAAAGGCGCGCAAACCATCGAGGCCACCAGCGTCAGCGAGCTGGAAACCGCCGGGGTGCGCATTGGCGATACGCTGCATCTGAACGGTACCGGGATGTGTAGTATTCTGGCGCAGAGCACCTGGAACACCCGCCAGAATTCGCCATTTACGCCGTTCGACTGCTCACAGGTGATCTGGAATGACGCGCCCCCGCTGCCGTTGCCGGAATCCGATATTGTCACTAAAGCCACAGCCCTGAAGCAGGCTCTGTCGAGCCAGCTGCACCCTAAGCCGGAAGATAATTCACGCGTCAGCCCGGCATTACGCTCTGCCATTCAGAAATCGGGGATGGTGCTGCTGGATGATTTTGGCGACATCGTGATGAAAACCCAGGACCTGTGTGCGGATAAAGATGAGTGCGTCAGGCTGAAAAACGCGCTGGTTAACCTCGGTAACAGCAAAGACTGGGAGGCGCTGGTTAAACGCGCCGATGCCGGTCGCCTCGACGGCGTGAACGTGCTGCTGCGTCCGGTCAGCGCCGAGTCGCTGGAAAACCTGGTCGCCACCTCCACCGCGCCATTCGTCATCCGCGAAACCTCCCGCGCGGCGCAGGCGATTAACAGCCCGGCTCCTGGCGGCTTTATTATCGTCAGCGATGAAGGCAGCGATCTGGTCGATCAGCCCTACCCACCGGTGGCGCTGTATGACTATCCGGCCCAGGAACAGTGGGGCGAGTTTCAGCGCCTGGCACAGATGCTGATGCGCACGCCGTTTAGCGCCGAAGGGATCGTCACCGGCATCTTTACCGACGCTAACGGCACCCGCCATATCGATCTGCACAGCATGCCGGACAGCGCCGGGCTCTGGCGCTACATTGGCACCTCGCTGCTGATACTGGCGATGCTAATCAGCATTATCTGGAACGGTTTTATGGCGCTGCGCCGCTACCAGCGCTCGCGCACCCGGCTGGCCGATATCCAGCAATATTACGAAAGTTGCCTCAACCCGAAGCTTATCCCCACGCCTGAAAGCCTGATCGGATAACGCCCCCGCGCGGCAAGGTATGCTACCCTGTCGCGCACGTTTCTTCTGGCTGGAGTTTTCCCCCATGCATCTTGATATCGCCTGGCAGGACGTCGATACCGTCCTGCTGGATATGGACGGCACGCTGCTCGATCTCGCGTTTGATAACTACTTCTGGCAAAAACTGGTGCCTGAAACCTATGGCGAGCAGCAGGGGATCTCCCCGGCACAAGCGCAGGAATTCATCCGCCAGCAATATAGCGCCGTACAACATACGCTAAACTGGTACTGCCTGGATTACTGGAGCGAGCGCCTCGGTCTGGATATTTGCGCCATGACCACCGCGCAGGGGCCGCGCGCGGTGCTGCGTGAAGATACGGTGCCATTCCTGGACGCGCTGCAGGCGAGCGGCAAGCGCCGCATTCTGCTGACCAACGCGCATCCGCATAACCTGGCGGTGAAGCTGGAACATACCGGTCTGGCCTCACACCTTGATTTATTACTTTCCACCCACACATTTGGTTATCCGAAAGAGGATCAGCGACTGTGGCAAGCGGTGGCAGAAGAGACCGGCCTGCAGCCGGAACGGACGCTGTTCATTGATGACAGCGAACCCATTCTGGATGCGGCGGCAACATTCGGCATTCGTTACTGCCTGGGCGTGACCAATCCTGATTCTGGCCTGGCTGACAAAAGCTATCTGCGCCATCCGGGAATGAACGACTACCGCCGGATGATCCCCTCCCTGACCAAGGAGAAGCCATGAAAGAGAAGCCCTCCGAAGGGGTAAGACTGGATAAATGGCTGTGGGCTGCACGCTTTTACAAAACGCGCGCCCTCGCCCGGGAAATGGTTGAAGGCGGCAAAGTGCATTACAACGGGCAGCGCAGCAAACCGAGCAAACTCGTGGAGCTGAATGCCACCCTGACCCTGCGTCAGGGCAACGACGAACGGACGGTGATCGTCAAAAACGTCACCGAACAACGTCGCCCGGCCACGGAAGCCAGCACGCTGTATGAAGAGACGGCAGAAAGCGTTGAGAAGCGCGAGAAAGTGGCGCAGGCGCGCAAGCTGAATGCCCTGACCATGCCGCATCCCGACAGGCGACCGGATAAGAAAGAGCGTCGCAACCTGATTAAATTTAAATATGGCGAGAATGAATGATTCTTGCTGAACGAGAGATGACTATGGCCCAACACGACCAATTACACCGCTATCTGTTTGAACAATTTGCCGTGCGCGGCGAGCTGGTGACGGTATCCGAAACCTGGAAACAGATCCTGGAAAACCACAACTACCCGCAGCCGGTCAAAACCGTGTTGGGTGAGTTGCTGGTTGCCACCAGCCTGCTGACTGCAACGCTGAAATTCGCAGGCGATATCACCGTGCAATTGCAGGGTGATGGCCCGATGACTCTGGCAGTGATTAACGGCAATAACCAGCAGCAGATGCGCGGCGTAGCGCGCGTGCAGGGCGAGATCCCGGAAGGTGCAGACCTGAAAACGCTGGTCGGTAACGGCTTCCTGGTGATCACCATCACCCCGGAAGAAGGCGAGCGTTATCAAGGCGTGGTGGGTCTGGAAGGCGACAACCTGGCGTCCTGCCTGGAGGATTACTTCCTGCGTTCTGAACAGCTGCCGACCCGCCTGTTTATCCGCACTGGCGAAGTGGACGGTCAGCTGGCCGCAGGCGGAATGCTGCTGCAGGTGCTGCCAGCGCAGAACGCCCAGGGCGATGACTTCGACCACCTGGCAACGCTGACCGAGACCATCAAAGCGGAAGAGCTGTTCACCTTACCGGCGAACGACGTGCTGTGGCGTCTGTATCACGAAGAAGAAGTGACGCTTTACGATCCGCAGGACGTGGAGTTCAAGTGCACCTGTTCCCGCGAGCGCTGCGCAGGCGCGCTGAAAACCCTGCCAGATGAAGAGATCGACAGCATCATGGCCGAAGAAGGCGAGATCGACATGCACTGCGACTACTGCAACTCCCATTACGTGTTCAACGCGATGGATATCGCCGAGATCCGCAATAACGCCTCTCCGGCCGATCCGCAGGTTCACTAAGCTGCACCGTTAACTGCCCTCATGCCAGGGCAGTTGACCTTTCCCCCCGCCCGCCTACTCTTTCATTTTATTAATGATTTTCCCGCAGCTGCTGAATCGTTATCAGTGTTGTAAGGGTTTCGTAATTTTCTTACATGTATGCGCTTACACTCACATTCCCACGGTTTAATTTACCAGCCATTAACCTTTTAAGAACATTTTCCCCAACCCAAAATTGAATCCTGCCATAATCTGTTCCGCGAGTGACAGGAGTCACAGAGTTTTCCGTTATACAAGGGTTTTTGTCCAGATACGCAAATCTATGAGCCCCGTCGCGGTTAACATTCGAAGAAAAACCCTACAATTTTAGGCAGTATATATTGGCTAAGGAGCAGTGATATGCGTGTTAATGGTTTAACCCCGCAAGATCTCAAGGCTTATGGTATCAACGACGCTCATGACATCGTCTATAACCCCGATTACGCTACGCTGTATCAGGAGGAGCTCAATCCAGCACTGGAAGGATACGAGCGCGGTATATTGACGAACACGGGCGCAATCGCTGTAGACACCGGTATCTTTACCGGCCGTTCGCCGAAGGATAAATACATCGTCCGTGACGACACCACCCGCGACACCCTGTGGTGGGCGGACAACGGCAAAGGGAAGAACGACAACAAAGCGATCTCCCCACAAACCTGGCAACATCTGAAAACCCTCGTCACCCAACAACTTTCCGGTAAGCGTCTGTTCATCATTGATGCTTTCTGCGGCGCCAACGCCGATACCCGCCTTTCCGTTCGCTTCATCACCGAAGTCGCCTGGCAGGCGCATTTTGTGAAGAACATGTTTATTCGCCCAACCGATGAAGAGCTGCAAAGCTTCGAGCCTGACTTTATCGTGATGAACGGCGCGAAGTGCACCAACCCTAACTGGAAAGAGCAGGGCCTGAACTCCGAAAACTTTGTCGCCTTTAACCTGACGGAACGTATCCAGCTGATCGGCGGAACCTGGTACGGCGGCGAAATGAAGAAAGGGATGTTCTCGGTCATGAACTACCTGCTGCCGCTACAGGGCATTGCCTCCATGCACTGCTCGGCGAACGTCGGCGAGAAAGAGGACGTGGCGGTGTTCTTCGGCCTGTCCGGCACTGGCAAAACCACCCTCTCCACCGACCCGAAACGCCGCCTGATTGGCGACGATGAGCACGGCTGGGACGACGACGGCGTGTTTAACTTCGAAGGCGGCTGCTACGCCAAGACTATTCGTCTGTCGGCGCAGGCCGAGCCGGATATCTATCAGGCGATTCGTCGCGATGCGCTGCTGGAAAACGTCACGGTGCGTGCAGACGGCAGCGTTGATTTTGACGATGCGTCAAAAACCGAAAATACCCGCGTCAGTTACCCGATCTATCACATCGATAATATCGTGAAGCCGGTATCGAAAGCAGGCCACGCCACTAAAGTGATTTTCCTCACTGCCGATGCGTTTGGCGTGTTGCCACCGGTCTCCCGACTGACCGCCAGCCAGACCCAGTATCACTTCCTGTCTGGTTTTACCGCCAAACTGGCCGGTACCGAGCGCGGCGTGACGGAGCCTACCCCGACCTTCTCCGCCTGCTTCGGCGCAGCCTTCCTGTCGCTGCATCCAACGCAGTACGCAGAAGTGCTGGTGAAACGCATGCAAGCCGCGGGCGCGCAGGCGTATCTGGTCAACACCGGCTGGAACGGCACCGGCAAACGTATCTCGATTAAAAATACGCGCGCCATTATTGATGCCATTCTGGATGGTTCGCTGGATGAGGCGGAAACCTTCACCCTGCCGATGTTCGACCTGGCGATCCCAACGACATTGCCTGGGGTGGATACGCATATCCTCGATCCACGCAATACCTACGGCTCCCCGGAACAGTGGCAGGAAAAAGCCGCGCAGCTTGCGAAGCTGTTTGTGGAAAACTTTGAGAAGTACACCGATACGCCAGCAGGTGCGGCGTTGGTGAGTGCAGGACCAAGGTAAAAGCAAAACGGCAACCAGGTTGCCGTTTTTGATTTTTGCGCCCTCTCCCGGTGGGAGAGGGTTGGGGTAAGGGAATCAGGCCGCACGTATTAGCCTGCTTGTTAACTCTCTTTCACCTGCTGTCCACGCGTAAACGGCACCGGGAGCCATGCGCGGATGCTCAATCCTCCCCGCTCGCTGGTACCAATCTCCAACAGACCATTATGGTTATCCACAATACGCTGAACAATCGCCAGGCCTAAGCCTGTGCCGCTGGTGCTGCGCGCGCTGTCGCCACGAACAAACGGCTGGAACAGATGTTTACGCTGCTCCGGTTTGATCCCCGGACCGTCGTCTTCAACCTGGAACCAGGCACGATTCAGTTCCGAGCCGCTGCTAACCTTGATCCAACCATTGCCGTAGCGGGCGGCGTTCACCACCATATTCGCCACCGCACGCTTGATCGACAGCGGGTGCATCCGCACCTGGATATCGCCCGGCAGCAGGTCAGTTTCGATTTCGCGCTCGTAACCACTCTCGGCCGCCACCACTTCACCCAGCACGCCGTTCAGATCCGCCATCTCCATCGGCATCTCCTGACCGGTGCGCAGGTAGTCGATGAACTGCTCGATAATCGCATTGCACTCTTCGATGTCCTTGTTGATGGACTCCGCCAGATACCCGTCCTCTTCGCCCATCATCTCCGTCGCCAGGCGAATACGGGTCAGGGGCGTGCGCAGGTCGTGACTGACCCCGGCCATCAGCAGGGTGCGATCGTCGGCCAGTTGCTTCACCCCGGCGGCCATATGGTTAAAGGCGCGGGTCACGGAACGTACCTCCGATGCGCCATACTCGCGCAGCGGCGGCGGGATAATGCCTTTACCGACCTGGAGCGCCGCGTGCTCCAGGTCGACCAGCGGTCGGTTCTGGATGCGGATAAACAGCCATGCGCCGCCTATCGCCAACAGCATAATCGCGAGGGTGTAACGGAACAGCGGCGAGAAGTCGCCCTGATGAATTTCGGTCAGCGGCACGCGCACCCAGATATTGGGTGACAGCCAGGTTTTCAGCCAGACCACCGGGGAGCTTTTGTTGACCTCGACGCGCACTTCCGTCGGGCCACCCAATTGCTGCGCCATCTGCTGGCTGAGGAATTCATAATGTTGCGCCCAGCGCAGTCCTGCGTCTTCCGCCGCTTCGTTGGAATAGAGCGATATGCCCAGCTCGCGATAAATCTCCCGGCGAAACGCCGGTGGCACCACCAGCTGCGTACCGTCCTCCAGCTGCAGTTTATCGGTCATCAGCATACGCACTTCGTAGGCCAGGACCTTATTAAACTGCTGGAGACTCGGCAGGATCGCAAAGTTCAGCACCACCAGGTACGTCGTCACCAGGCTGACAAACAGCAGGGTGACGATCAGTAACAGGGTGCGGGCAAACGAGCTACGCGGCGAGAAACGCATTCGCCTCATGCTTTAGAGCCGTCCGGGACAAACACGTAGCCCAGACCCCAAACGGTCTGGATATAGCGCGGATGCGCCGGATCTTCTTCCACCATGCGGCGCAGGCGGGAGATCTGTACGTCGATCGAACGCTCCATCGCGGAGTATTCGCGACCGCGGGCCAGGTTCATCAGCTTATCGCGGGAAAGCGGTTCACGCGGGTGGCTGACTAACGCTTTCAGCACCGCGAACTCACCGCTGGTCAGCGGCATAGGCTCATCTTCACGGAACATCTCACGGGTGCCGAGGTTCAGCTTGAACTTACCAAAGGCGATCACGGCCTCTTCCTGGGACGGCGCGCCAGGCAGTTCGTTGGCCTGACGGCGCAGCACAGCGCGAATACGTGCCAGCAGCTCACGCGGGTTGAACGGTTTTGGAATGTAGTCGTCGGCGCCAATTTCGAGGCCCACAATACGGTCAACTTCTTCCCCTTTCGCCGTCACCATAATGATCGGCATCGGGTTACTCTGGCTACGCAGACGACGGCAGATAGAGAGACCATCCTCGCCCGGCAGCATCAGGTCCAGCACCATCAGGTGGAAGGACTCACGGGTCAGCAGCCTGTCCATCTGTTCGGCGTTGGCCACGCTACGAACCTGGAAGCCCTGCTCGGTCAGATAACGTTCGAGCAGCGCACGCAGGCGCATGTCGTCATCCACCACCAGAATCTTATAATTCTCTTGCATTGTCAGTACTCCCAAAGGTTCGGATAATCTTGAACAGCGTATTGTAAAAAGGTGCGCGTCCACGACCAGCTAATTCTGGTTTAAATTCTAGTCGAAATTGTTACAAAGCATATTTAACAGGAGCTTATATGTACAATTCATCACATAACTCATTATTAATCCTGTCTGTTAAGCTAAGTGATACGTAATGTGCGCAAGGTATGCAACCTAAGTCGTAAGGCCTGAGAATGAAAACGCCGCTTATCACCCGCGAAGGGTACGAGAACCTCAAGAAAGAGATGGACACGCTGTGGCGGGAAGAGCGCCCCGAAGTGACAAAAAAAGTGACCTGGGCCGCCAGTCTGGGCGACCGCAGTGAAAATGCGGACTACCAGTACAACAAAAAGCGGCTGCGCGAAATTGACCGCCGGGTGCGCTATCTGACCAAGTGCCTTGAGAATCTGAAAATTGTCGATTACTCCCCGCAGCAGGAGGGCAAAGTCTTCTTCGGCGCGTGGGTAGAGATCGAAAATGACGACGGCGACCTGAAGCGCTTTCGCATTGTCGGCTACGATGAAATTTTTGGTCGTAAGGATTACATCTCGATCGACTCCCCGATGGCCCGGGCGCTGCTGAAAAAGGAAGTGGGCGATCTCGCTTTGGTGCATACCCCCTCGGGCGAAGCCACCTGGTATGTGAACGCCATCGAGTATGTGAAATAACCCGCCGGAACAATCCGAGAGCCTCGCGCGTCGACTGGCATTTTGCCGTGCCAGTCCGTATAACTATCCCCTGATTTTTCGACCCACAAGATGAAATAGCCATGATGAAAGATTCGCTCTGCCGCATTATTGCGGGTGAACTTCAGGCACGGGCGGAACAGGTAGAAGCTGCCGTTCGCCTGCTTGATGAAGGGAACACCGTGCCGTTTATTGCACGTTATCGTAAGGAAGTCACGGGCGGTCTGGATGACACGCAGCTGCGTAATCTGGAAACGCGCCTCGGTTATCTGCGTGAACTGGAAGACAGACGCCAGACGATCCTGAAATCCATCGGCGAACAAGGCAAATTGACGGACGCACTGGAAAAAGCCATCAACGGTACGCTGAGCAAAACCGAACTCGAAGATCTCTACCTGCCGTACAAGCAAAAACGCCGCACGCGCGGGCAAATCGCCATCGAAGCGGGCCTTGAGCCGCTGGCCGAGCGGCTGTGGAACACACCGTCTCACGACCCGGAAATTGAAGCGGCGAAGTTTATCGATGCCGATAAAGGCGTGGCCGACACCAAAGCCGCGCTGGATGGCGCACGCTACATTCTGATGGAGCGCTTCGCCGAAGACGCCGCCCTGCTTGCCAAAGTGCGTGATTATCTGTGGAAGAATGCGCACATTGTTGCCAGCGTCGTCAGCGGCAAAGAGGATGAAGGGGCGAAATTCCGCGACTACTTCGACCATCACGAACCGATCGCCACGACGCCGTCCCACCGCGCGCTGGCGATGTTCCGTGGCCGCAACGAAGGCGTGCTGCAGTTGTCCCTGAATGCCGATCCGCAGTTCGACGAGCCGCCGAAAGAGAGCCACGGCGAGCAGATTATTACTCAACATCTCGACCTGCGCCTGAACAATGCCCCGGCGGATAGCTGGCGCAAAGGCGTGGTGAGCTGGACCTGGCGCATCAAGGTGCTGATGCACCTCGAAACCGAGCTGATGGGCACCGTGCGCGAACGCGCCGAAGACGAAGCGATCAACGTCTTCGCCCGTAACCTGCACGACCTGCTGATGGCAGCCCCGGCAGGCCTGCGCGCGACCATGGGTCTCGATCCTGGCCTGCGTACCGGCGTTAAGGTCGCGGTAGTCGATGGTACTGGCAAACTGGTCGCCACCGATACGATTTATCCCCACACCGGGCAGGCGGCCAAAGCCGCAGTGGCGGTGGCAGCCCTGTGTGAGAAGCACAACGTTGAGCTGGTGGCGATCGGTAATGGTACCGCCTCCCGCGAGACCGAGCGTTTCTTCCTCGATCTGCAAAAACAGTTCCCGAAAGTGACCGCCCAGAAGGTGATCGTCAGCGAAGCGGGCGCGTCGGTTTATTCCGCGTCTGAGCTGGCCGCACTTGAGTTCCCGGACCTGGACGTCTCCCTGCGTGGTGCCGTGTCTATCGCCCGCCGTCTGCAGGATCCGCTGGCCGAGCTGGTGAAAATCGACCCGAAATCTATCGGTGTGGGCCAGTATCAGCACGACGTCAGCCAGTCTCAGCTGGCGCGCAAGCTGGATGCGGTGGTGGAAGACTGCGTAAACGCCGTGGGGGTGGATCTGAATACCGCTTCGGTGGCGCTGCTGACCCGCGTAGCCGGATTAACCCGCATGATGGCGCAAAACATTGTGGCCTGGCGTGATGAAAACGGTCAGTTCCAGAACCGCCAGCAGCTGCTGAAAGTAAGCCGTCTGGGGCCGAAAGCCTTCGAACAGTGCGCGGGCTTCCTGCGTATCAACCACGGCGACAACCCGCTGGATGCCTCTACCGTTCACCCGGAGGCCTATCCGGTGGTCGAGCGCATTCTGGCCGCTACCCAACAGGCGCTGAAGGTGCTGATGGGCAACAGCAGCGAGCTCAAATCCTTGAAAGCGGTTGATTTCACCGACGACAAATTTGGTGTGCCGACGGTCTCCGACATCATCAAAGAGCTGGAGAAACCCGGTCGCGACCCGCGTCCTGAATTCAAAACCGCGCAGTTTGCCGAAGGCGTAGAGACGATGAATGACCTGCTGCCGGGCATGGTGCTGGAGGGCGCCGTCACCAACGTCACCAACTTTGGTGCGTTCGTTGATATCGGCGTGCATCAGGATGGTCTGGTGCATATCTCTTCTCTGGCCGATAAGTTCGTGCAGGATCCACACACCGTGGTGAAAGCGGGCGATATTGTGAAGGTCAAAGTGCTGGAAGTGGATCTGCAGCGCAAGCGTATCGCCCTGACCATGCGTCTGGACGAGCAGCCTGGCGAGACCAACGCCCGTCGCGGCGGCGGTAACGGCAGCCCGCGCGAGCAGCAATCTCGTCCGGCGGCCAAACCTCGCGGACGCGAGACGCAATCTGCCGGTAACAGCGCCATGATGGATGCGCTGGCAGCGGCAATGGGTAAGAAGCGTTAATCCTGTCGTTCCCCCTCGCACGAGGGGGAACATTCTCTGCGTAACCTTTCCTCACGTATTATTTCTTTATTTAATCATTAGCAGTAAATACAAAACTGAATAACACCATTTCATTAACAAATGTGTCTTTTATGCCACCTGACCAACTCGCGAAAATATTGCGCAAAGTCAATCAGCCGGCAAATTAATAGCGTTGTTAACCTTCCGCTACATATTACATATTGATGATACAAACCATTCTCATTACCATTGTGCCTGTTGATTATTTAACCTTCCGTTAAGTAGGCGCTATGCAATTCACTCCAGACAGTGCGTGGAAAATTACCGGCTTTACGCACGAAATTAGCCCGGCCTATCGCCAGAAGCTGCTCTCTTTAGGGATGCTGCCCGGCTCCTCTTTCCAGGTCGTGCGCGTCGCCCCGATGGGGGATCCGGTACATATTGAAACCCGCCGTGTGAATCTGGTTCTGCGTAAAAAAGATCTCGCATTAATAGAAGTTGAAGCCCTGTCCCAATAACACGCCAGCTCCTGCAGCGAGTCTATTACAATGAAAAAATTAACTATTGGTTTAATTGGCAATCCAAATTCCGGCAAGACCACCTTATTTAACCAGCTTACTGGCGCGCGTCAGCGAGTGGGAAACTGGGCAGGCGTTACGGTCGAGCGTAAAGAGGGCCAGTTCGCCACCACCGATCATCAGGTCACGCTGGTCGATCTGCCCGGCACTTACTCATTGACCACCATCTCTTCCCAGACCTCGCTCGATGAGCAGATCGCCTGCCACTACATTCTGAGCGGCGACGCCGACCTGCTAATCAATGTGGTGGATGCCTCCAATCTGGAGCGCAATCTCTATCTGACATTGCAATTGCTGGAGCTGGGCATACCCTGCGTGGTGGCGCTGAACATGCTCGATATCGCCGAAAAACAGCAGATCCGCATCGATATCGACGCCCTCTCCGCTCGCCTGGGCTGCCCGGTGGTGCCGCTGGTCTCCACCCGCGCGCGCGGCATCGACGCCCTCAAGCTCGCCATTGACCGTCATAGCCGCAATGCCGATGTGGAGCTTGTGCATTATGCCCAGCCGCTGCAGCGTGAAGCCGGACGGCTGGCGCAGGAGATGGCGCAGAATATGCCGCTCAGGCAGCGCCACTGGCTCGGCCTGCAGATGCTGGAAGGAGATATCTACAGCCGCGCCTACGCGGGTGATGCCGCGCAAAATCTTGAGGGTGCCCTGACGCGCCTGAATGCCGAAATGGACGATCCTGCCCTGCATATTGCTGATGCCCGCTATCAAAGCATTGCCGCGATCTGCGATGTGGTCAGTAATGCTCTCACCGCTGAACCGAGCCGCTTTACCCGGGCGCTGGACAGCGTGATCCTCAACCGTTTTCTCGGCCTGCCGGTGTTTCTGCTGGTGATGTATCTGATGTTCCTGCTGGCGATCAACATCGGTGGCGCGCTGCAGCCGCTGTTTGATGTCGGCTCGGTGGCCATCTTTATTCACGGGCTCCAGTGGTTGGGCTACACCCTGCATCTGCCGGAATGGCTGACCATTTTCCTGGCTCAGGGGCTGGGCGGAGGGATCAACACCGTGCTGCCGCTGGTGCCGCAGATCGGCATGATGTACCTGTTCCTCTCGTTCCTCGAAGACTCCGGTTACATGGCCCGCGCGGCCTTCGTGATGGATCGCCTGATGCAGGCGCTCGGTCTGCCGGGCAAATCCTTTGTCCCGCTGATTGTCGGCTTCGGTTGTAACGTGCCATCGGTAATGGGGGCCCGCACGCTGGATGCCCCGCGTGAACGCCTGATGACTATCATGATGGCGCCGTTTATGTCCTGCGGCGCGCGTCTGGCCATCTTCGCCGTCTTTGCGGCGGCCTTCTTTGGCCAGCAGGGCGCGCTGGCGGTGTTCTCGCTGTATGTGCTCGGCATCGTGATGGCGATCCTCACCGGACTGATGCTCAAGCACACCATCATGCGCGGGGAAGCGACTCCGTTCGTCATGGAGCTGCCGGTTTACCACGTCCCGCACCTGAAAAGTCTGTTTATTCAGACCTGGCAACGCCTGAAGGGCTTTGTCCTGCGCGCCGGTAAAGTGATCGTCATTGTCAGTATTTTCCTCAGCGCGCTGAACAGCTTCTCGCTGAGCGGTCAGGCAGTCGACAATATCAACGATTCGGCGCTGGCCTCGGTCAGCCGCGAGCTGACCCCGCTGCTGAAACCGATCGGCGTGCATGAAGACAACTGGCAGGCCGCCGTCGGGCTGTTTACCGGTGCGATGGCGAAAGAGGTGGTGGTGGGTACGCTGAACACCCTCTACACCGCAGAGAACATTCAGGAAGAAGCGTTCAACCCGGCAGAATTTAGCCTCGGCGATGAACTCCTGAGCGCTGTCGAAGAGACCGGGCAGAGCCTGAAAGATACCTTCAGCCTGAGCGTACTGGCCAATCCGATTGAAGCCAGCAAAGGCGACGGTGAGATGGCGACCGGGGCGATGGGGGTGATGAGCGAGAAGTTTGGCAGCGCATCGGCGGCCTACAGCTACCTGATCTTCGTCCTGTTGTACATTCCGTGCATCTCGGTGATGGGGGCGATTGCCCGTGAATCGAGCCGCGGCTGGATGGGCTTCTCGGTGCTGTGGGGGCTGAATATCGCCTATTCGCTGGCGACGCTGTATTACCAGACGGTCAATTTCAGCCAGCATCCGCGCTATAGCCTGGTGTGCATTCTGGCGGTGGTGCTGTTTAACGTGGTGGTGATTGGCCTGCTTCGCCGGGCGCGCAGCCGGGTGGATGTCAATCTGCTCGCCAACGGCAAAAACGCAACCGCCTGTTGTAACCGTCCGGCCAGCGACTGTCATTAGGAGGCACTATGGCATCGTTAATTCAGGTTCGCGATTTACTGGCACTGCAGGGACGGATGGAAGCCGCCCAACTCAGCCAGGTGCTGCATACGCCGCGGGCGCTGGTCGATGCCATGCTTGAACGCCTGGAGGCGATGGGTAAAGCGCAGCGGATCCAACAGGATGCGGACGGCTGCTTGTCTGGCTGCTGTAAAAGCTGCCCCGAAGGGAAAGCCTGCCTGAAAGTGTGGTGGGCGCTTCGCTAAGACGAAGCGCCACCCGGCATTCAATGATGAATTACTTGAACACTTCTGCCGTTGCACGAATATCTTTTTCGTTCTGGGTGCCGCTGGTAATCACATAATACGTGCCGCCCATTTCATCTGCTTTCTGAGAAAGCTCTTTTTTGGCGTCCATAGGCGCAGTTTTGTCAGAGGTAGAAACATCCCCGACTTTCGTCAGATTCATCTTTTTAGCTTCATCGCGCTGCAGCTCTTTCGCCGCAAAAGCCCCAAAAGAGAGCGCCCCAATAACCAGTGAAGCGACAATTCCTGTGACAAGTTTCATATCCATCTTCTCCATCGATTGGTAATTGTGTTTATCGCAGGCGTCACCGCCATCACGACATAAAGAGTATCGTAGCGGAGAGCGGCTTTTTCCATGATGAACAGAAAACAATCAGATCAAGCGTTGACGTAGCGCCGTTAACGCCGCGCAAAATGCCTCCGGATGCGAAATAAAGGGCGCGTGGGCAGCCTTGTCGATAACCTGCGACTCGCTCTGCGGCCACAGCGCATCGAGCAGTGGCACTATCTTGCGCGGCACCAGTCCGTCCAGCGCGCCGTACAGCCGCAGATGCGGCAGCGTCAGCGACGCCAGCGGCGCACGTAAATCGACCGTTTTCAGGATCTCCAGCCCACCATTCAGTACCTCGACATCTGGCATCGGCAGCGACAACACGGTCTGTTTCAGGGTGCGAGCATCCGCACGCGCGGACGCGGTGCCCATAGTCTGAAGCGCGAGAAAGCGCTCAACCGTGCGTTGAAAATCGTCGCTCAATTGCTGCTGGAAATTGCCCAGCACCTCGGGCTTGATGCCAGGCCACTCGCCTTGCGCGCTGAAACACGGAGATGATGCCACCGTCACCAACGCCTGCACCCGTTCCGGGTGGGTGAGCGCAATCTGGCTCGCCACCAGCCCGCCCAGGCTCCAGCCCAGCCAGATCGCCCGATCCGGCGCCTGCGCCAGCACCTGTTCAGCCATTTGCGCCAGCGGCATCGCGCCACCGTCGCGGCTGCGGCCAAACCCCGGCAGATCGACCAGGTGCAGGGTAAACTGCGAGGCGAGTTCCTCGCGAATGCAACTCCAGACTTCGGCATTCAGCCCCCATCCGTGCAGCAGCACAAGATGACAATTTCCTGTCCCGACGGTCTGCCACCAAAGCGTGTTCATCGATTACTGTTCTCTTTTTTCTACAGGGAGGGGGTCTATGCTAACAGTGCCCGGCTTGTGCTGGCTATGCCAGATGCCGCTAGCGCTCAGCCACTGGGGAGTCTGTTCGGTATGTGAAAGGGCGATAGTCGCGCCGGTAAGCGTCTGCCCGCAGTGCGGCTTGCCGGCGATCCATCCGCGCCAGCCCTGCGGACGCTGCCTGCGTAAATCGCCGCCGTGGCAGGCGCTGGTGGCCGTGGATGACTATAGGCCACCGGTGAGTCCGTTGGTGCATCAGCTGAAATTTTCTCGTCAGAGCCAGCTGGCCCTGCCGCTGGCGAGGCTCCTGCTGTTGGCCGTGCTGCGGGCCCGGCGCAGCCGCGCGCTGCCGGGTGTGGATCTGCTGATGTCGGTGCCGCTGTGGTCACGGCGTCACTGGCGGCGCGGTTTTAACCAGAGCGACCTGCTCTGTCGCCCGCTAGCTCACTGGCTGAACTGCCCCTATGTTCCCACTGCTCTCAGGCGAACGCGCGCCACACCCACCCAACATCACCTCAGCGCCAGATTGCGAAAACGCAATCTGCAGCACGCTTTTGCGCTTGAATTACCGGTCGCCGGACGCCATATCGCTCTGGTGGATGATGTCGTCACTACAGGCAGTACCGTCGCGGAACTCTCCCGCCTGCTTTTGCGAAGCGGTGCGGCGTCGGTTCAGGTATGGTGTCTGTGTCGAACCTTGTAGCGCCCTCAGGTTGGGCGTATTATACCCAGGTATTTTAGTCAACTATTAGGCCAATGCTATGATCCGTATTTCCGATGCTGCACAAGCGCACTTTGCCAAACTGCTGGCAAATCAGGAAGAAGGGACCCAGATCCGCGTATTCGTGATAAATCCAGGTACCCCGAACGCAGAATGCGGCGTCTCTTATTGCCCACCGGATGCTGTGGAAGCAACTGACACCGCCCTGAAATTTGAGCTCCTCACGGCCTATGTCGATGAGCTGAGCGCGCCGTATCTTGAGGATGCGGATATCGATTTTGTTACCGACCAGTTGGGTTCGCAGTTAACCCTGAAAGCGCCGAATGCCAAAATGCGCAAAGTGACCGACGATGCCCCATTGATGGAGCGCGTTGAGTACCTGCTGCAGTCGCAGATTAACCCGCAGCTGGCTGGTCACGGTGGTCGCGTTTCGCTGATGGAGATCACCGAAGACGGTCTTGCCATTCTGCAGTTTGGCGGCGGCTGTAACGGCTGCTCCATGGTCGACGTGACCCTGAAAGAAGGGATCGAGAAGCAACTGCTGACCGAATTCCCGGAGCTGAAAGGCGTGCGCGATCTTACCGAGCACCAGCGCGGCGAGCACTCTTACTACTAAGTTCCCACCTGTATTGGCCCGGCGATGCTGCATCTGCCGGGCCGACATTCCCCTGCGTCACCCCCTCTCATAACATGACCTGCGTCTCATTATTCACATTTTGACCGCCAGGGTGATTCTCAAGCTGCCTATGTTACCCGTATCATTCTCGTGGGCACTCAACAACCTGACTTCAGCCGACTAAACTAAAAGATTCAGAAGGTCGTCAGCTATGGTGCCGTGAATACTCTGTTCCCAGTTGGGGCAACATAAATTTGTCGTTGAAACAATGACGTTACCCATAACAAATTTAAGGCCAGGTCAATCATGCCATTAGTCATCGTCGCTATCGGTGTCATCTTATTACTGCTCCTGATGATCCGTTTCAAAATGAACGGCTTCATCGCATTGGTTCTGGTGGCACTTGCCGTCGGCCTGATGCAAGGTATGCCGCTGGTAAAAGTTATCAGCTCCATCAAAGCCGGCGTGGGCGGTACCCTCGGTAGCCTCGCGCTGATTATGGGCTTCGGTGCCATGCTCGGCAAAATGCTCGCGGACTGTGGTGGCGCACAGCGCATCGCAACCACGCTGATTGCAAAATTCGGTAAACAGCATATCCAGTGGGCGGTGGTATTAACCGGCTTTACCGTGGGTTTTGCTCTGTTCTACGAAGTGGGCTTCGTGCTGATGCTGCCGCTGGTCTTCACCATTGCCGCCTCTGCCAGCATTCCGCTGCTGTATGTGGGTGTCCCGATGGCCGCTGCGCTGTCTGTAACCCACGGCTTCCTGCCACCGCACCCGGGTCCGACCGCTATCGCCACCATCTTCCACGCCGATATGGGTAAAACCCTGCTGTTCGGTACGATTCTGGCGATCCCGACCGTTATCCTGGCCGGTCCGGTATTTGCCCGTACCCTGAAAGGGATCGACAAACCGATCCCGGAAGGTCTGTACAGCGCCAAAACCTTCACCGAAGCCGAAATGCCAAGCTTTGCAGTCAGCGTCTGGACCTCTCTGGTACCGGTTGTACTGATGGCGCTGCGTGCGGTCGCTGAAATGGTCCTGCCGAAAGGCCACCCGTTCCTTGGCGTAGCAGAATTCCTGGGTGACCCGGTCATGGCAACGCTGATTGCGGTGCTGATTGCGCTCTTTACCTTCGGTCTGAACCGTGGTCGCTCGATGGACCAGATTAACGATACCCTGAGCTCTTCGATCAAAATCATCGCCATGATGCTGCTGATCATCGGTGGCGGCGGTGCGTTCAAGCAGGTTCTGGTGGATAGCGGCGTCGACAAATACATCGCCTCTATGATGCATGACACCAACATCTCCCCTATCCTGATGGCGTGGTCAATTGCTGCCGTTCTGCGTATCGCGCTGGGTTCAGCAACGGTTGCAGCCATTACCGCGGGCGGTATCGTTGCCCCACTGATTGCGACTACCGGCGTCAGCCCTGAGCTGATGGTTATTGCGGTGGGTTCCGGTAGCGTGATTTTCTCTCACGTCAACGATCCGGGCTTCTGGCTGTTCAAGGAGTACTTCAACCTGACCATCGGTGAGACCATCAAGTCCTGGTCGATGCTGGAAACCATTATCTCTGTCTGCGGCCTGATTGGGTGTCTGCTGCTGGGAATGGTTGTCTGATGTGACCTTGCCGTAAGGCAAAAAAGAACCCGCCATCTGGCGGGTTCTTTGTTTTTATCTCTTCTTCGCTGCGGCTTTTCGTCGCTTATCCAGATCTTTAATCAGCCGGTTCACTCCGTCATCGGCGAACATCGCCTCAAGGGAGGTGGACAACTTGCGGCGCCAGTTCTTGTACTGGTAGCTGGTACCGGGAATATTGACCGGCTCCGGCATATCCAGCCAGTCTTCCGGCTGCAGCCCTAACAGGGCGCTGTGGCTGTCGGCGATGTAACGCTGCATCGCACGGTTGAGCGTTGGGGTCATCGACATCAGGGAGGCCTTATGCCCGGCGCGTTTCGGCAGACAGCCGTGGGCGTGCAGCGCATCCAGCAGCCCCTGCTTCGACAGCTCGCGATCCTGATACAGACCGCGCAACATCACCTCGTCAGGGTAGAGCCCCAGAGTTTTGCCGAGCGTCAGGTCGCCGCTGTCCCACCAGCCACGAAGCGTAGGAAGGTCATGCGTCGTCGCGACTGCCATTGATTGCTCAGGATACGCTTGCGGCGCGCGGAAGTTCTTCTCAAGGTCGTTTTCAAAGTAGAGCACCTTATACGAGTAAACGCCGCTGTCACGCAGCTTGCTGACGATTTCGACCGGGACGGTGCCGAGATCTTCGCCGATCACCATACAGTTATGCCGCTTACTTTCCAGCGCAAGGATTGAGAGCAGATCGTCAACCGGATAGTGAACATAGGCTCCGTGATCGGCAGTTTCGCCGTACGGGATCCACCACAGGCGCAGCACCGACATCACGTGGTCAATACGCAGCGCCCCGCAGTTTTGCATGTTAGCGCGCAACAGCTCGATAAACGGCTCGTAGGCGCGAGCCGTAATCACGTGCGGATCCATTGGCGGCAGGCCCCAGTTCTGGCCGAGCGGGCCCAGAATATCCGGTGGCGCACCAACCGAGGCTTTCAGGCAGTACAGCTCGCGATCGCACCACGTCTCTGCCCCCCCTTCTGCCACGCCAACCGCCAGGTCGCGATAGAGGCCAATTGGCATGTTATAACCCTGGCTGACCTGCCAGCAGGCGGCAAACTGGCTGTACGCCAGCCACTGCAGCCAAAGGTAAAAATCAACTTCATCGGCGTGCTGGTCGCAAAATGCTTTTACCGCTGGCGAGTTAACGGACTGATAGGCTTGTGGCCAAACCGGCCAGCCCCAGCGCATTTCATCCTCTTTCACCTGATATGCATGCAGTGCGTCGTACGCCGCCTGCCAGTACAGGCTTTCGCCCTCCTGGGTCACAAACTGGCGAAACGCAGTCATCTGCTCGTCGTCACGCTGGGCAAAACCTTTCCACGCCATGCGCAGGGCCGCCATCTTCAACGCGGTGACGGTGGCATAGTCCACCCACTCGGCGTCGCGCGCGCGCTTCAGCGTCTGCTGGGTGGTGCTCATCGTCCACCAGGCCTGCGCCTCTTTGCTGTTACGGAAATCGTCCAGCGCGTTCACGTCGATGTAAATCACGTTCAGCCAGCGGCGGGATGACGGGCTATACGGGCTGGCGCTCTCCGGGTTCGCCGGGTAGAGGGCATGGATCGGGTTGAGGCCGATAAACGCGCCGCCGCGATCGCCCACGCCCGCCAGCATCTTTTTCAGATCGCCGAAATCGCCAATACCCCAGTTCGCCTCAGAGCGCAGGGTGTAGAGCTGCACACAGGCGCCCCACAGCTTTTTGCCCTCTTTCAGCGCCTGCGGCTCGTAGCAGCGTTTTGGTGCCACAATCACCCGGCAGTGCCAGCGACTGTCGTCCTGGGTCAACGTCAGGGTGTGATAACCCTCCGGCAGTTTGGCAGGAAGGTTTAGATTTTTGCCGCCCGTGGCGTGGCCTTTATGCTGATGTCCCTCTTCGGTAGTCAGTAACCAACTAAATTCGCCGCTGCCTTCAATCATCAGCGGCATTTTTTTACCAGCGGTGTAGACCATCACGTTCGGTACGGCGGTCACCGCCGCTTTCGCGACGGGTTTGGCTTTATGCATGGCATCCAGCAAACGCCTCTTGGTTTCAGCACCAATCGACTGCGGTTTACCATGAGCATTGATGTAGCTGGGGCTGATCCCCGCCGCCAGTGCGGCATTATCGAGACGTTTACTTTCCATCGCGCTTCCTTAGCGTTTTGCCTGCCAGATACGAGCCTGATAGTCACGGATTGAGCGGTCAGAGCTGAACATACCGCAGCGCGCTGTGTTCAGAATGCACGCCCGGGTCCAGGCCTCCTGGTCACGATACAGAACGTCGATCTGCTTCTGGGCCTCGACATAAGAGGCAAAGTCCGCCATCAGCAGATACGGATCGCCGCCCTCTTTGCCAATGCTGTGCAGCATCTGGTCAAACGCGTGCTTATCGCCCTCGCTGTATTTGCCGCTTTCCAGCTCTTTCAGCACCGCATCCAGCACCTTGTCTTTCTTACGCCATTTCACCGGGTTATAGCCTTTGGCCTTCAGCGCTTTCACCTCTTCGACGGTATGGCCGAAGATAAAGATGTTCTCGTCGCCCACCTGCTCGGCGATCTCGACGTTGGCACCGTCCAGCGTACCGACCGTCAGCGCACCGTTGAGGGCCAGCTTCATGTTGCCGGTGCCGGAGGCCTCTTTACCGGCAGTGGAGATCTGCTCGGAGACGTCAGCCGCCGGGATCAGCAGCTCGGCTGCCGAGACGCAGTAATCCGGCAGGAACACCACTTTCAGCTTGTCGCCGACTTTCGGATCGTTGTTCACCGCCGCAGCCACTTTGTTGATCGCGAGGATGATGTTTTTTGCCAGGTAGTAGCCCGGTGCCGCTTTCGCACCGAACAGGAACACGCGCGGTACGCGGTCAGCCTGCGGGTTCTCGCGGATCTCTTTGTACAGCGCCAGAATGTGCAGCAGGTTCAGGTGCTGACGTTTGTACTCGTGCAGACGTTTGATCTGGATATCAAAAATCGCGTTCGGGTTAATTTCAATCCCGGTGCGGGTTTTAACGAAGGCCGCCAGGCGCACCTTGTTGTCCAGTTTGATGGTGCGGTAAGTCTCGCGGAAGGCCGCATCATCAGCCTGTTTTTCCAGATTGATCAGCTGGTCGAGATCGTTAGCCCACTCGTGCTCAAGGGTGTTATCCAGCAGCGCGGCCAGGGCCGGGTTGCACTGTTTGATCCAGCGGCGCGGCGTGATGCCGTTGGTGACATTGTGGAACTTGTTCGGCCACAGCTGGTGATATTCCGGGAACAGATCTTTCACCACCAGGTCGGAGTGCAGCGCAGCGACGCCGTTAACCGCAAAGCCGCTCACCACGCACATGTTGGCCATGCGGACCTGCTTATCATAGACCACCGCCAGCTTCGCCCAGACGGCTTCGTTGCCCGGCCAGGTTTTCTTCACCAGCGTTTTAAAGCGGGTATTAATTTCGTTGATCAGCTGCATATGGCGCGGCAGCAGGGTTTTAATCAGCTTCTCATCCCAGCACTCCAGCGCTTCTGGCATCAGAGTGTGGTTGGTGTAAGCGAAGGTCTTGCTGGTGATGGCCCAGGCGTCGTCCCAGCTCATCTGATGCTCGTCGATCAATACGCGCAGCAGTTCAGGAATGGCGATCGTCGGGTGGGTGTCGTTGAGCTGGATCACTTCGTAATCTGCCAGCTCGTTCAGCTTGCGGCCCGCCAGGTGATGGCGACGCAGAATATCGGCCACCGAACAGGCGCACTGGAAGTATTGCTGCATCAGACGCAGCTTTTTGCCCGCCAGATGGTTGTCGTTCGGGTAGAGAACTTTGGTCAGTTTTTCCGCGTCGATGCCCTGCTGCTCAGCACGCAGGAAATCGCCGTCGTTAAATTTGGTCAGGTCAAACGGATGCGCGTGTGTCGCCTGCCACAGGCGCAGCGGCTGCGCCACGCCGTTACGGTAACCCAGTACCGGCAGATCCCACGCCTGGCCGGTGATCGTAAAGCCAGGTTCCCATTGCCCCGCTTTCGTCACTTTGCCGCCAATCCCGACCTGCACGTCCAGCGCCTCATTGTGGCGGAACCACGGGTAGCTGCCGCGATGCCAGTCATCCGGGGCTTCCATCTGATGGCCATCGGCAAAGGACTGACGGAACAGGCCGTACTGATAGTTCAGGCCGTAGCCGGTCGCCGATTGCCCCACCGTCGCCATCGAATCAAGGAAGCAGGCTGCCAGACGCCCCAGGCCACCGTTGCCCAGCGCCGGATCGGTCTCTTCTTCCAGCAGGTCGGTCAGGTGGATATTGTGGGTGCTCAGCACATCGCTGACCTCCTGATACCAGCCGAGATTCAGCAGGTTGTTGCCGGTCAGGCGGCCAATCAGGAACTCCATCGAGATGTAGTTGACGTGGCGCTGGCCTTTCGCTGGCTTCACCGCGGGTTGGGCGCTCAGCAGCTCTGCGAGCGCACCGCTGACGGCCTGCCACCACTGGCGGGAGGTCATCTCCTCAGCGGCATGTAATCCAAATCGTTGCCACTGACGCGTCAGGGCAGCCTGAAATTGAGCTTTGTTGAAGGTAGGCTGTGACATAAGGGATCGGCATCCTGTAGAAAGAAATTAACACGTTGGTGCTAGTGTGCCTGGCTCCTCGGAGCACTTCCTCCTCCTGCGGGGGATTAGGCGGGGAGGAGTAGCGGGGATGAGCAGTAAACTGTGATCGTGGCCACTTTATGCCGTCAGGTTGCGCGAGAAACGGCGATTAAACAAGCGCCAGAAGGGACAAAAAAGCTGTGTCATTTCATAAGAAATATATAAACAAGGTAATAATTACTTACCTGAAATAATATTTCTCATAATAAGCTCTATCTCAGTGCGTTATTTTACATCGTTAACCCAGCAGAGATTTTATTAACTTTTAACAGCCTTTACGCTTCTCCGAACCTTTTTGTGCAATACGTGCTTTTACCCCCTCTTTCCAGTATCCATGCGCTTTAGAAGCCCATCCGAAAAGTTCCCTCAGTCTGCGATATATTTTTGTGACAGAGTGCAAATTAAGGGACAGAAAACCCGGACATAACTTGCAATAAAAAGGTTTCTGACCGACCTTATAGAGATTAATTACGAAGCGCAAAAAAAATCAAATCTCGATTTCCACACAGTGAAGTGAAAAATATGTTGATTCCGTCCAAATTAAGTCGCCCTGTTCGTCTTGACCATACTGTGGTTCGCGAACGCCTGCTGGCGAAACTTTCCGGCGCGAACAATTTTCGACTGGCGCTGGTAACGAGCCCTGCAGGCTACGGCAAAACGACGCTCATCTCTCAATGGGCATCCGGCAAAAGCGATCTCGGCTGGTACTCTCTCGATGAGGGCGATAATCAGCAGGAGCGTTTTGCCAGCTATTTGATCGCCGCCATTCAGCAGGCCACCAACGGGCACTGCGTCACCAGCGAAGTGATGGTACAAAAGCGCCAGTACGCCAGCCTCTCTTCCCTGTTTTCCCAACTGTTTATCGAGCTGGCCGAATGGCATCGCCCGCTCTATCTGGTGATTGATGATTATCATCTGATCACCAATCCGGTGATCCACGAGTCGATGCGCTTTTTCCTACGCCATCAGCCGGAAAACCTGACCTTAGTGATCCTGTCGCGCAACCTGCCGCAGCTGGGCATTGCTAACCTGCGCGTGCGCGATCAGCTGCTGGAAGTGGGCAGCCAACAGCTCTCCTTTACCCATCAGGAAGCGAAGCAGTTCTTTGATTGCCGCCTCACCTCGCCGATTGAAGTCGCCGAAAGCAGCCGTCTGTGTGATGACGTCGCTGGCTGGGCCACCGCCCTGCAGCTGATTGCGCTTTCAGCCCGACACAACAACAGCCCGGCGCAGCAGTCCGCGCGCCGCCTGGCCGGGATCAATGCCAGCCACCTTTCCGATTATCTGGTCGATGAAGTCCTCGACAGCGTCGATCAGGCGACCCGTCAGTTCCTGCTGAAAAGCTCGCTGCTGCGCTCGATGAACGACGCGCTGATTGTGCGCGTAACCGGGGAAGATAACGGCCAGATGCGGCTGGAGGAGATCGAACGTCAGGGATTATTCCTGCAGCGTATGGACGACTCCGGAGAATGGTTCAGTTACCACCCGCTGTTTGGCAGCTTCCTGCGCCAGCGCTGTCAATGGGAACTGGCCTCCGAACTGCCTGACATTCACCGCGCCGCAGCAGAAAGCTGGATGGCGCAGGGCTTTCCAAGCGAGGCCATTCACCACGCGCTGGCGGCGGGCGATGCCCATATGCTGCGCGATATTTTGCTCAACCACGCCTGGAGCCTGTTTAACCACAGCGAGCTGGCGCTGCTTGAAGAGTCGCTGCGCGCCCTGCCGTGGGAAAGCCTGCTGGAGAACCCGCGTCTGGTGCTACTGCAGGCCTGGCTGATGCAGAGCCAGCACCGCTACAGCGAAGTGAATACCCTGCTGGCCCGCGCCGAGCAGGAGATGAAAAGCGAGATGGATGCGGCGCTGCACGGCGAATTCAATGCCCTGCGGGCGCAGGTCGCCATCAACGACGGTAACCCGGACGAGGCCGAGCGCCTGGCGATGGGTGCGCTGGAAGAGCTGCCGCTGGCGCACTTCTACAGCCGCATCGTGGCAACCTCCGTGCATGGCGAGGTCCTGCACTGTAAAGGCGATCTCACCCGCTCCCTGTCGCTGATGCAGCAGACAGAACAGATGGCACGCCGCCATGACGTCTGGCATTACGCCCTGTGGAGCATGATCCAACAAAGCGAAATTCTGTTTGCCCAGGGCTTCCTGCAGGCCGCCTGGGAAACTCAGGAAAAAGCCTTCAACCTGATCCGCGATCAGCATCTGGAACAGCTCCCGATGCACGAGTTCCTGCTGCGCATCCGTGCCCAGCTGCTGTGGGCCTGGGCCCGACTGGACGAAGCCGAAAGCACTGCCCGTCATGGGGTCGACGTGCTCTCCGCCTTCCAGCCTCAGCAGCAGTTGCAGTGTCTGGGCCTGCTGGTTCAGTGCTCGCTGGCACGCGGCGATCTGGATAACGCCCGTAACCACCTCAACCGTCTGGAGAACCTGCTCGGCAACGGTCAGTATCACAGCGACTGGGTATCGAACGCCGATAAAGTACGGGTGATTTACTGGCAGATGACCGGCGATAAAAAATCGGCGGCCAACTGGCTGCGCCAGACGCCGAAGCCGGAGTTCGCCAACAACCACTTCCTGCAAAGCCAGTGGCGCAACATTGCCCGGGCGCAGATCCTGCTAGGGGAGTTCGAACCGGCAGAAATCGTGCTAGAAGAGCTGAATGAAAATGCCCGCAGCCTGCGTCTGATGAGCGATCTGAACCGCAACCTGCTGCTGCAGAACCAGCTTTACTGGCAGGCGGGTCGCAAAAATGACGCCCAGCGCGTACTGCTGGAAGCGCTGCAGCTGGCGAACCGCACCGGGTTTATCAGTCACTTTGTGATTGAAGGCGAGACGATGGCGCAGCAGCTGCGCCAGCTTATTCAGCTGAATACCCTGCCGGAGCTGGATCAGCACCGCGCCCAGCGCATTCTGCGGGAGATTAACCAGCATCACCGCCACAAGTTCGCCCACTTCGACGAAACCTTTGTCGAGCGCCTGCTGACCCATCCGGAAGTGCCGGAACTGATCCGCACCAGCCCGCTGACTCAGCGTGAGTGGCAGGTTCTGGGGCTGATCTATTCCGGATACAGTAACGACCAGATTGCCGGAGAGCTGGCGGTGGCCGCGACCACCATCAAAACCCATATCCGCAATCTGTATCAGAAGCTCGGCGTTGCTCACCGCCAGGATGCGGTGCAGCATGCCCAGCAGCTGTTGAAAATGATGGGGTATGGGGTCTAGCCCTCTCCCTCCGGGAGAGGAGCCAATATCAGCACAGTTCTAACTGCAACTTATGCTCGCGAATCACCTGCAACACCCCTTCAGGCGGCATCACGTCGGTATAGACCGCATCCACCATGCTGATGCTGCCCATATTCACCATCGCGTTACGGCCAAACTTCGAGTGATCCACCACCAGCATCACGTGACGTGAGTTGTCGATGATTGCCCGCTTGGTACGCACTTCGTGATAGTCAAACTCCAGCAGTGAGCCGTCGGTATCGATGCCGCTGATGCCGAGGATGCCGAAGTCGAGGCGGAACTGGGAGATAAAATCGAGGGTCGCTTCGCCAATAATCCCGCCGTCGCGACTGCGCAACTCCCCCCCGGCGAGGATGATGCGAAAGTCCTCTTTCTGCATCAGCGTGGTCGCGACGTTCAGATTGTTGGTCACCACGCGGAGATTTTCATGGTTCAGCAGGGCGTGGGCGACCGCTTCCGGGGTGGTGCCGATGTCGATAAACAGCGTCGCACCGTTGGGGATCTGGCTGGCGACTTTGCGGGCAATCCGCTCTTTCTCTGAAGTCTGGGTCGCCTTGCGGTCGTGCCAGGAGGTGTTCACCGAGCTGGACGGCAGCGCCGCCCCGCCGTGGTGGCGGAGAATGCGGTTCTGATCGGCCAGATCGTTCAGGTCACGGCGAATGGTCTGCGGGCTGACGGCAAACTGCTCCACCAGCTCCTCGGTGCTGACATATCCCTGCTTCTTCACCAGCTCGATAATGGCGTCATGACGTTGTGTTTGTTTCATCAGAGTTCCCTGGCAGAATTATGTTCGTTTTCGCGCATGTAGCGTATCGGCAAGCGCCATCACCAGCCCAACCGCCAGCCCGGCCACGTGTGCGCCATTGGCAATCGCCATGCCAAACAGATCAAACCAGCCGGCAATAATCCAGACTAATGCGAAGGCCATTAACCCGCGCTCAAGATAGATCCCGCTGTCCGGATCGCGCTCGCCGCGCAGCCAGACGTAACCCATCAGCGCATACACTACGCCGGAAAGCCCGCCAAACCACGGCCCGTTAAACTGATGCTGGATAAAGCCGCTGAGCAGGGCGCTGATCAGCGTAATCACCACCAGCTTGCCGCTGCCGAGCCGTTTCTCCACCGCGCCGCCGAGATACCACCACCACAGCAGGTTAAAGAGGATATGCAGCACGGAGAAGTGCATCAGCGCGTGGGTGAAGTAGCGCCAGAATTCGAATTTCAGGGACGGGTCAAACGGCCAGGCCAGCAGGATCATCACCGTCTGATCGCCCACCACGTTCATGATGATGAACACCAGAATGCAGGCCGCGATTAAGACCAGGGTGAATGGCCCCGCGCGTTCGCGCAACGTCGCCAGGAAAGGAAAGCGCTGATAGCGCAGGCCGCTATCGGTCTGGCCCGACTGCCAGCTCGCCGCCAGATAGCGCGGGTCGGCGGGGTTTTCCAGAAAACGCGCCAGTTCAGCGTGCACCCGGTCGGCCTGGCTTTCATCCGCCAGCCAGACGTCAATCTGGGTATGTTGTTGAAGAGTGAGGATAATGCCCTGCGTCGCCATGTAGTCGACAAACGCCTGGGCCACGCGCGGGTTAGTAAAAGAGGTAATCATCAGCATCGGCGGCAGTCGCTTATTTCCACACAAAAGGGGACAGTATATACCCTAAACGTCGACGTGCTCGACTTCTGCCGGGAAATGGCGATGCCAGGCGTCGAAACCGCCGTCCACGCTGTAGACCGCATCGTAGCCCTGTTGCAGCAGATACTGCGCCGCACCCTTGCTGCTGTTACCGTGATAGCACATCACCATCACCGGGGTATCAAAATCGTTATCCTGCATAAAGGTGCTCAGTGAGGCATTCGTCAGGTGAAAGGCACCCGGCGTATGGCCAATGGCAAAACTTTGCGGATCGCGGATGTCCACCAGCACGGCCGTTCCCTGGTGCATTTTCTGGTGCGCTTCTTCAACGTTAATACATTCAAACTGTTCCATGGTGCTCTCTGCTGCTCTCTGTTGTTCGTTCAGTGGGGCATTTTACCGTCTAGTGTACGTCCTGGCGGCGGGTAAACGCCATTATGTTAGCTGTATCACTCAAAATTGTTTTTTTGATGTTACTAAAAGCGCATTCCTTTGCTAGTATGAGCGATATCGAACATTTTTGAGCTTTTACGAAAGTGCGTGAGGATACAATGGAAACCAAAGATCTGATTGTAATAGGTGGCGGTATCAACGGGGCAGGTATTGCGGCAGATGCCGCCGGACGCGGTTTATCCGTCCTGATGCTGGAAGCACAGGATCTCGCCTGTGCCACCTCCTCCGCGAGCTCCAAGCTTATCCACGGCGGCCTGCGCTACCTGGAACACTACGAATTCCGTCTGGTCAGCGAGGCGCTGGCCGAGCGCGAAGTGCTGCTGAAAATGGCCCCGCATATTGCCACACCGATGCGCTTTCGCCTGCCGCACCGCCCGCATCTGCGTCCGGCGTGGATGATCCGCATCGGTCTGTTTATGTACGATCATCTGGGTAAACGCACCAGCCTGCCCGCCTCCGCCGGTGTGCGTTTTGGCGCAGATTCGGTCCTGAAGCCAGAAATCGTGCGCGGATTCGAATATTCTGACTGCTGGGTGGACGACGCCCGACTGGTGCTCGCCAACGCGCAAATGGTTGAACGCAAAGGCGGAGAAGTGAAAACCCGCACCCGCGCCCTCTCCGCTCGCCGAGAAAAGGGCCTGTGGATCGTCGAAGCCGAAGATATCGATACCGGCGAGCGCTTCAGCTGGCAGGCACGCGGTCTGGTGAATGCCACCGGCCCGTGGGTGAAACAGTTCTTTGACGACGGGATGAAACTGCCGTCGCCGTATGGCATCCGCCTGATCAAAGGCAGCCATATTGTGGTCCCGCGCGTGCACACCCAGAAGCAGGCCTACATTCTGCAGAACGAAGACAAGCGCATCGTGTTTGTGATCCCGTGGATGGATGAGTTCTCCATCGTCGGCACCACCGACGTAGAGTACAAAGGCGATCCGAAAAACGTCGGTATCGACGAAAGCGAAATCAACTACCTGCTGCAGGTCTATAACGCGCACTTTAAAAAGTCGCTGGCGCGCGACGACGTGGTCTGGACCTACTCCGGGGTGCGTCCATTGTGCGATGATGAATCCGATTCACCGCAGGCGATCACCCGCGACTACACGCTGGATATCCACGATGAGCAAGGCAAAGCGCCGCTGCTTTCGGTGTTTGGCGGCAAGCTCACCACCTATCGTAAGCTGGCGGAACACGCGCTGGAGAAACTGTCCCCGTACTATCAAGGTATTGGCTCTGCCTGGACCAAAGGCGCGGTACTGCCTGGTGGTGATATCGACGGCAACCGCGATGACTACGCGGCAAAACTGCGCCGTCGCCATCCGTTTATCAGCGAATCCCTGGCCCGCCATTACGCCCGCACTTACGGCAGCAACAGTGAACTGCTGCTGAACAAGGTGACAAGCCTCAGTGATTTGGGCGAACATTTTGGCCATGAGTTTTATGAAGCTGAGCTGCGCTATCTGGTTGAGCACGAGTGGGTACGCCGCGCGGACGATGCGCTGTGGCGTCGCACCAAAGAGGGCATGTGGCTGAATGCGGAGCAGCAGTCCCGCGTGGCGCAGTGGCTGGAGCAGAACGCGCAAAAGCGAGAGTTATCGTTAGCGTCCTGAAGGATGCAAATACGTAGGCCGGGTAAGGCGAAGCCGCCACCCGGCGAAAATGGCTCGGTGCGGCCTGATGCCCTCACCCCGCCCCTCTCCCACAGGGAGAGGGAGCAAACATTAAAAAAGGCAACTTTCGTTGCCTTTTTGCGTTTATAACCGAACCGGATCAATATGCCAGATAGTCTCGGCATACTCTTTGATGGTGCGGTCAGACGAGAAGTAGCCCATGTTGGCGATGTTGTGCATCGCTTTGGTGGTCCACTCTTCCGGCTGACGATACAGCTCGTCGACCTTGTCCTGACAATCCACATAGCTGCGGAAGTCCGCCAGCACCTGATAGTGATCGCCAAAGTTAATCAGCGAATCCACCAGATCGCGGTAGCGGCCAGGCTCATCCGGATTAAACAAGCCGGTGGCGATCTGAGTCAGCACCTGACGCAGCTCTTCATCCTGCTCGTAGAATTCCCGCGGCTTGTAGCCCTGCTTACGCAGCGCTTCCACCTCTTCCGCCGTATTGCCAAAGATGAAGATGTTCTCTTCACCCACGTGCTCCAGCATTTCGACGTTGGCACCGTCCAGCGTGCCGATGGTCAGCGCGCCGTTCAGGGCAAACTTCATGTTACTGGTGCCTGAGGCTTCGGTACCTGCCAGCGAGATCTGCTCAGACAGATCCGCCGCCGGAATGATCATCTGCGCCAGGCTTACGCTGTAGTTCGGGATAAAGACAATTTTCAGCTTGTCGCCAATCAGCGGATCGTTGTTGACAACCTTCGCCACGTCGTTGATCAGGTGAATGATATGCTTCGCCATGTAGTAGGCCGAGGCGGCCTTACCGGCAAAGATGTTCACGCGCGGTACCCAATCAGCCGTTGGGTCTTCCTTGATGCGGTTGTAGCGGACGATGACGTGAAGCACGTTCATCAGCTGACGTTTGTACTCGTGGATTCGTTTGATCTGCACGTCGAACAGTGCTTTCGGATTGGCGACCACGTTTAAGTGCAGCGCCATCCACACCGACAGCCGCTTTTTGTTCAGCAGCTTGGCGTCACGCACCGCTTTATTCACTGTCGGGAAATCCGCGTGCTGTTCCAGCTCGCTCAGCTGGCTTAAATCGGTACGCCAGGTGCGGCCGATGTTCTCATCCAGCACCTCGGAGAGCGGCTTGTTCGCCAGCGCCAGCCAGCGACGCGGCGTGACCCCGTTGGTCACGTTGCAGAAGCGCATCGGGAAGATTTTGGCAAAATCGGCAAACAGCGACTGCACCATCAGGTTGGAGTGCAGCTCGGAGACGCCGTTGACCTTGTGGCTGATCACCACCGCCAGCCACGCCATGCGCACCCGACGGCCGTTAGACTCGTCGATAATCGACGTGCGGCTCAGCAGACCGGTGTCGTGCGGATACTGCTCCTGAACGGTTTTCAGGAAGTAATCATTGATCTCAAAGATGATCTGCAGATGGCGCGGCAGAATTTTGCCGAGCATGTCCACCGGCCAGGTTTCCAGCGCTTCGCTCATCAACGTGTGGTTGGTGTAGGAGAACACCTGGCACGTCACATCAAAGGCTTCATCCCAGCTGAACTTATGCTCGTCGATCAGCAGGCGCATCAGTTCCGGGATCGACAGCACCGGGTGGGTGTCGTTCAGGTGGATGGCGGTTTTCTCCGCCAGGTTCTTGTAGGTTTTGTGCAGCTGGAAGTGGCGGCTGAGAATATCCTGGATGGTCGAGGAGACCAGGAAGTATTCCTGACGCAGACGCAGCTCACGCCCGGAATAGGTCGAGTCATCCGGGTACAGCACGCGGGAGACGTTCTCGGAGTGGTTTTTATCTTCCACTGCCGCGAAGTAATCACCCTGGTTAAATTTACCAAGGTTAATCTCGCTACTGGCCTGGGCATTCCACAGGCGCAGCGTGTTGGTGGCATCGGTGTCGTAGCCCGGAATAATCTGGTCATAGGCCACAGCCAGGATCTCTTCGGTTTCGACCCAGCGGGTTTTCTTGCCTTCCTGCTGCACACGTCCGCCGAAACGCACTTTATAGCGCGTATTGTGGCGCTTGAACTCCCACGGATTGCCATATTCCAGCCAGTAGTCCGGAGACTCTTTCTGTCGACCGTCGACAATGTTCTGTTTGAACATGCCGTAATCGTAGCGGATGCCGTAGCCGCGTCCCGGCAGGGCGAGGGTTGCCAGCGAGTCGAGGAAGCAGGCCGCCAGACGCCCGAGGCCGCCGTTGCCTAAGCCCGGGTCGTTCTCTTCATCAATCAGCTCTTCTAAATCTAACCCCATCTCTTCCAGCGCGTTTTTTACATCGTCATAGATCCCCAGCGACAACAGCGCATTGGAAAGGGTGCGGCCAATCAAAAACTCCATCGACAGATAGTAAACCTGTCGGGTCTCCTGTGAGAGCTGGGCGCGGTTCGAGCGCAGCCAGCGTTCTACCAGCCGATCGCGCACGGCAAACAGCGTGGCGTTCAGCCACTCGTGCTTGTTGGCGATCACCGGATCTTTGCCGATGGTGAACATCAGCTTATAAGCAATTGAGTGCTTTAACGCCTCAATGCTCAATGTGGGAGACGCGTAAGAAAAAGGTGCATTCATATCAATGATTCCAACATTGTTACATCAAGCGTTGATAAAGATCGCGGTAGGACTGGGCCGCCACTTGCCAGCTAAAATCCATGGCCATCGCCTGCCGCTGAACAAAACGCCATAAAGACGGCCGCGACCACAACACGAACGCACGCCGGATCGCGCGCAGCAGCGACCACGCATTACTGTCTTCAAACACAAAACCACTGGCGATACCGTCTGCCAGGTTTTCCAGCGAGGTGTCGGATACGGTATCCGCCAGCCCGCCGGTACGGCGCACCAGCGGCAGTGTGCCGTACTTCAGACCGTACAGCTGGGTTAAGCCGCACGGCTCAAAACGACTCGGCACCAGGATAACGTCGGCCCCCGCCATGATGCGGTGTGAGAACGCCTCGTGATAGCCAATCTGTACCCCTACTTGCCCCGGATGTTCGGCCGCTGCCGCCAGGAAGCCTTCCTGCAGAACCGGATCGCCCGCACCCAGCAGCGCCAGCTGTCCACCCTGCTCCAGCAGACCCGGCAGCGCTTCAAGCACCAGGTCGAGGCCTTTCTGGCTGGTCAGACGGCTCACTACCGCAAACAGCGGCACCTTCTCGTTGACCTTGAGCCCCATCGCGATTTGCAGCTGACGTTTGTTCTCGGCCTTATCTTCCACCGAGTCGCGGCTATAGCGCGCGGTCAGCAGCAGATCGGATTCCGGGCTCCAGATTTTTTCATCCACGCCGTTCAGAATGCCCGACAGGCGGCCTTCGCGATGACGCTGCGTCAGCAGGCCCTCCATCCCGTAGCCAAACTCCGGCTCGGTGATCTCCCGCGCGTAGGTCGGGCTCACCGCCGTAATATGATCGGCATAGTAAAGCCCGGCCTTCAGGAACGAGATCTGCCCGTTAAACTCCAGCCCGTGCATGTTAAAGAATGACGATGGCAACTCGATGTCATTCATGTGTTTGGCTAAATACAGGCCCTGGTAGGCCAGGTTATGCACCGTAAACACCGATTTTGCCGGATGACCACGCGCCGCCAGATACGCCGGGGCCAGCCCGGCATGCCAGTCGTGGGCGTGCACCACGTCCGGACGCCAGAACGGATCCAGCCCGGTGGCCATTTCCGCCCCCACCCAGCCGAGCAGTGCAAAACGCAGCACGTTGTCGGGATAGGCGAATAAGTTAGTGTCGTGGTACGGGCTCCCTGGACGGTCATACAGATGCGGCGCGTCAATCAGGTAGATGCCCACGCCGTTGTAATGACCAAACAGTAATGTGATGCGCCCGGCAAAGGTATCGCGACGGCTGACAATCTGTGCATCAGGAATGCCGCGACGAATGTCTGGAAAAGCGGGCAACAGCACGCGGGTATCGACACCACCGGCGATTTGCGCCGCCGGTAACGCCCCAATCACATCCGCCAGCCCGCCCGTTTTCAGCAACGGGAACATCTCAGAACATACGTGTAAAACCTGCATCATCGCTCCTGTTTGATCTGCAGTTTGCGCAGCATTTCACGCGTAACCAGTACGATGCCCTCTTCGGAGCGATAGAAGCGACGCGCATCCTCTTCGGCGTTCTCGCCAATCACCATGCCCTCAGGAATGATACAGGCCCGGTCGATCACGCAACGACGCAAACGGCATGAGCGTCCAACCCATACGTCTGGCAACAATACTGTCGAATCAATGTTGCAGAAAGAATTCACCCGCACGCGCGGGAACAGCACCGACTGCACCACCACCGAGCCCGAAATGATACAACCGCCGGAGACCAGCGAGTTCAGCGTCATGCCGTGGCTACCGGTGCGGTCCTGCACAAACTTCGCCGGCGGCAGCGACTCCATGTGCGTGCGGATCGGCCAGTTGTGGTCGTACATGTCCAGTTCCGGCGTTACTGAGGCGAGATCCAGGTTGGCCTTCCAGTACGCTTCCAGTGTCCCGACATCGCGCCAGTAAGGTTCTGCATTCGGATCGGACTGCACGCAGGACAATGGGAATGGATGTGCATAAGCCATGCCAGCCTTGGTGATTTTCGGGATGATATCTTTACCGAAGTCGTGACTGGAATTCTCTTCCTTGTCGTCCTCTTCCAGCAGCTGATAAAGGTATTCAGCATCAAAGATATAGATGCCCATGCTGGCAAGAGAGCGGGTCGGGTCGCCCGGCATGGCTGGCGGGTTTGCCGGTTTTTCGACAAACTCGATCACCTTGTCGTTTTCATCCACCGCCATCACGCCAAACGCCGTCGCTTCGGCAATGGGCACCGGCATGCAGGCAACGGTGCAGCGTGCACCTTTTTCGACGTGGTCGATCAGCATCCGCGAGTAGTCTTGCTTGTAGATATGGTCCCCAGCGAGGATCACCACGTATTCAGCGTCATAGCGACGAATAATGTCGAGGTTCTGCGTCACCGCATCCGCCGTGCCGCGATACCAGTTTTCACCGTGCATGCGTTGCTGAGCGGGCAGAAGGTCGACAAACTCATTCATCTCTTCGCTGAAGAAGGACCAGCCGCGCTGGATGTGCTGCACCAGGGTATGGGACTGGTACTGGGTGATCACGCCGATGCGGCGGATGCCAGAGTTAAGACAGTTAGAAAGGGCAAAATCGATGATACGGAATTTACCACCGAAGTGGACGGCGGGTTTGGCGCGCTTAATCGTTAAATCTTTTAATCGGGTACCGCGGCCGCCAGCAAGAATCAGGGCAACAGATTTTAATGGAAGCTGACGCGCTAACATTAGTGGGTCGTTCTTTTCTAACCTAACCATGATCAACTCCTTTTATTATCATCTCTGGAATACGCACACACCGTTTGCAGGTCCATGCCAGACTGTCATCACGACCGGATTATCTTCTCCGGCAAATGGGGGGATCGCCCGCCACTCTCCTTCAGGTAAAACAATGTCGGCAACCTCATGGGTAGCGTTAAACGTAATGAGCCAGCTATCCGAAAGCAGGATTTGCAGGCAGGGAACGTCGTTGTGCCACTCATGTGTCGCTAACGGCTGCGCGGCTTTATTCAGCCAGCGCACGTTGCCATCACCCTCTTCCCACCACTGATTCCGGGTGAGCGCAGGGATCTGCTGACGCAGATGGATTAGCGCAGCGGTAAACTCGGCTAATCCACTGTTTGCCTGCTGCCAGTCAAGCCAGGTTAAGGGGTTATCCTGACAGTAGGCGTTATTGTTGCCGTGCTGGCTGTGACCATGTTCATCCCCTGCCAGCAGCATCGGCGTTCCCTGCGATAAAAGCAGCGTGGTAAGCAAGGCGTGCACGCTGGCACGGCGTCGCTCAATGACATCCAGCTTGCCACTTAATCCTTCAATACCATGGTTGTAACTGTGGTTACTGAAGGTGCCGTCACGATTTTCTTCACCATTGGCTTCGTTATGTTTCTGATTGAAGCAAACGCAGTCGCGCAAGGTGAAGCCGTCGTGCGCCGTCAGCAGGTTGATCGACGCAGAGGGCAGCCGTCCATTGTGTCTGAACAGATCGCTGGATGCCGCAAAGCGGCCGGCGAAATCCGCCAGCGACAGATCGTGCGCCAGCCAGAAGCGGCGCGCGCTATCACGGTAGTGATCGTTCCACTCCGCAAACAGCGGCGGGAAATTCCCGACCTGATAACCACCGGGGCCCACATCCCACGGCTCAGCAATCAGCTTGACGCGTGACAGCAGCGGGCAGTTTTTAATGGCCTCAAACAGCGGCGACTGCGGATTGAAGTCCGGCGTACGGCCAATAACCGACGCCAGGTCGAAACGAAAACCGTCGACATGGAAGGTTTCAACCCAGTATTTAAGGCATTCATACGCGTAATGCATCACCGCCGGATGGCTGAGATTGAGCGTGTTACCGCAGCCGGTCCAGTTGTGGTAATCGCCATCCTCTCTTAACCAATAATAGCTACGGTTATCGATTCCGCGCAGGGAGAAGGTCGGTCCCTCCAGATCGAGCTCGGCACTGTGGTTCAGCACCACGTCGAGGATCACCTCAATACCCGCTTCGTGCAGGGCTTTAACCGCATCGCGAAACTCATCCCGGGCACGCGCCGGATGGGCGGCATAGCGCGGATCGAGGGCAAACATCGCCATCGGGTTGTAGCCCCAGTAGTTGCTGAGACCCAGGCGCTGCAGGCGCGGCTCGCTGGAAAAATGGGCCACCGGCAGCAGCTCCAGGGCGGTAATGCCCAGCCGCCTGAAATAGGCAATCATCAGCGGATGAGAGAGCGCTTTGTAGGTGCCGCGGATCGCTTCCGGGAGACCCGGATGCAGATATGTCAGCCCCTTCACATGCGCTTCATAGATCACCGTCTTGCCCCAGGGGGTATTGGGCGGTGCGTCGTCTTCCCAGTCATAGTGGTCACACACCACCACGCTTTTGGCCGCCGCCAATGCGCTGTCGCGGTGATCCGGCGCGTCTTTACCACCATGCAGGACCACGTCGTCGTTCAGCATCCCCTCAACGCTATGCGCGCAGGGGTCGAGCAGTAGCTTCGCTGGGTTAAAACGGTGCCCGTTGCCCGGTTCCCAGGGGCCGTGAACCCGAAAGCCGTAGTGCGTGCCGGGGCGGGCGCTCTCCAGGTAGCCGTGCCAGATATCCCCGCTGCGACCCGGAAGATCGTACCGATGCTCATTGCCGTTGCCGTCAAACACGCAGAGTTCAACCCGCTCCGCATGGGCGGAAAAGAGGGTGAAATTCACCCCCTTGCCGTCATAGCTGGCGCCGAGCGGAGCAGGTTGACCGGCCGTGAGTTGGGTCATTCCCCCTCCCGGACCAGCCAGATGGTGGACAGTGGCGGCAGGGTAATACTCAGTGAGTTTGCACGTCCGTGGCTCTCCTGCTCATCGCTCTGGACCAGACCGCCGTTGCCCGCATTGCTGCCGTGATAGTGCATCGAGTCGGTATTCAGCGCCTCGCGCCATTTACCCGGCTGATTGATGCCGAAGCGGTAGTGATGGCGAGTCACCGGGGTGAAGTTGCTGGCGACGATGATTTCGTTGCCCGCTTTGTCGCGGCGGACAAAGATCAGCACCGAGCGCTCGTTGTCATCCACCACCAGCCACTCGAAGCCGTAGTCGTCAAAATCGAGTTCATGCAGCGCTTTGTGGTGACGATAGGTGCGGTTGAGGTCGCGGACCAGGCGCTGGACGCCATGGTGCCAGTTGTCACCGCCGTCCAGCAGATGCCAGTCAAGGCTGGCGTCGTGGTTCCACTCGCGCCCCTGCGCAAACTCGTTGCCCATGAACAGCAACTTTTTGCCTGGGAAGGCGAACATCCAGCCGTAGTAGGCGCGCAGGTTGGCAAATCGTTGCCACGCGTCGCCCGGCATGCGGTCGAGAATCGATTTTTTGCCGTGAACCACTTCATCGTGAGAGAGCGGCAGGACAAAGTTTTCGGTGCTGTTGTAGAGCATGCCGAAGGTCAGCTTGTTGTGGTGATATTGGCGGTGGACCGGATCCAGCTTCATGTAATCCAGCGTGTCGTGCATCCACCCGAGGTTCCACTTAAACCAGAAGCCGAGGCCGCCCATCGACGGCGGGCGGGAAACGCCCGGAAAATCGGTCGACTCTTCTGCCATCGTCACTGCGCCCGGCACCTGCTCGCCAAGAATACGGTTGGTGCTGCGTAAAAACTCAATCGCTTCGAGATTTTCACGCCCGCCGAATTCGTTGGGGATCCACTCCCCCTCTTTACGGCTGTAGTCGCGGTAAATCATTGACGCCACCGCATCCACGCGCAGGGCATCAATGCCGAAGCGCTCGATCCAGTACAGGGCGTTGCCCACCAGATAGTTGGTCACTTCCCGGCGACCGTAGTTGTAGATCAGGGTATTCCAGTCCTGATGGAAGCCTTCGCGCGGATCGCTGTGCTCATACAGGTTGGTGCCGTCGAATTCCGACAAGCCAAAATCATCGGACGGGAAGTGGCCCGGCACCCAGTCGAGGATCACGTTCAGCCCGGCGGCGTGCGCGGCGTTGATAAAGTAGCGGAAGTCGTCTCGGGTGCCGAAGCGGCGGGTCGGGGCATACATGCCGGTTGGCTGATAGCCCCAGCTGCCGTCAAAAGGGTGCTCGTTAATCGGCAGCAGCTCAAGATGGGTAAAGCCCATCCATTTGGCGTACGGCACCAGCTGGTCGGCAAGCTCCCGGTAGCTGAGCCAGAAATTGTTCTCGGTATGGCGACGCCAGGAGCCGAGATGGACTTCATAAATCGAAATCGGCATGTCGAACTGGTTGGCGCGGATGCGCTCCTCGCTCTGGGCGACTTTCTCGGGCAGGCCGCAGATCAGGGAGGCGGTTTCCGGGCGCATTTGCGCTTCGAAAGCATACGGGTCGGCTTTGATACGCAGCTTGCCGTTTGCATCAATCATTTCGTATTTATAAAGTTGACCGTTTTGCGCACCGGGGATGAACAGCTCCCAGATGCCGGTTTCACGGCGCAGGCGCATTGGATGGCGGCGGCCGTCCCAGTAGTTGAACTGCCCCACCACCGAGACGCGTCGGGCGTTCGGTGCCCAGACGGTAAAGCGGGTGCCGGTGATGCCGTCCATGGTGTCGGCATGGGCACCCAGCGTTTCATACGGGCGCAGGTGCGTGCCTTCGGACAGCAGCCATGCATCCATCTCCTGCAGCAGCGGACCAAAGCTGTAGGGATCGTCGATCAGATTTTGTTGCCCATGCCACAGAACGGCGAGCTGATAGCGGAAAATGTTTTTGCGGCGGGCCATCACGCCAGCAAAGAAACCGCGTGAGTCGATACATTCAAGCTTACCCACCTTGCGGCCGGTTTTTGGTTCAATCACCCAGACTTCCGTCGCGTCAGGTAACAATGCGCGCACTTCCAGCCCTGCCTCTGTGCGGTGCATACCAAGTACAGAAAACGGATCGGCAAAATGACCCGCGATAAGCGCATTAATCACGTCTCTATCAATACGAACGGACATGGTGTTCATCCTGTTATCTTATTCGCCGCCCCCCTTCGCGCGCAGGGTACAGCTTTAATGTGACCTGTACGGAACAGCACTTATGTGCATCCTCTCTGTTCCATCCAACTTCCAGACGAGATGCACGACATCTCGCATAAAGCATAGCCAACGCTGTGTATGACTCCTGATAAATAACCAACCAAATGCGTTTTAGTCCTTTATTACGCAAAAAAAGGGGTGACACATCACCCCTTAGTATTAATACGTTATTACGCCAGCTGGCGCAGCATCCTGCGTAGCGGCTCGGCGGCGCCCCACAAAAGCTGGTCGCCGACGGTAAAGGCGGACAAGTATTCCGGCCCCATGTTCAGCTTGCGCAGGCGCCCTACCGGAGTGGTCAGCGTGCCGGTAACGGCCGCTGGGGTCAGTTCACGCACGGTAATGTCGCGATCGTTCGGGACGACTTTTGCCCACTGATTGTGCGAAGCGAGCAATTCTTCCACTGTTTGTATGGATACATCTTTTTTCATTTTAATGGTGAATGCCTGGCTGTGGCAGCGCAGCGCACCCACGCGCACGCACAGACCATCAACCGGGATCGGCGAGGCGGTGCGCAGAATTTTGTTGGTCTCTGCCTGGCCTTTCCACTCTTCGCGGCTCTGGCCGTTGTCCAGCTGCTTGTCGATCCACGGGATCAGGCTACCGGCCAGCGGTACGCCAAAGTTATCCACCGGCAGGTCGCCGCTGCGGCTAAGCGCCGTCACTTTGCGTTCGATATCCAGAATGGCCGATGCCGGGTTTGCCAGCTCAGTGGCAACGTGCTGGTGCAGATGACCCATCTGGCTCAGCAGTTCGCGCATATGGCGCGCGCCGCCGCCGGAGGCTGCCTGGTAAGTGGCTACGGAGACCCACTCCACCAGATCCTGAGCAAACAGGCCGCCGAGCGACATCAGCATCAGGCTGACCGTGCAGTTGCCGCCGACGAAGGTTTTCACGCCGTTGTTCAGGCCGTCGGTGATGACATCCTGGTTAACCGGGTCAAGAATAATGATGGCGTCGTCTTTCATGCGCAGCGAAGAGGCTGCATCAATCCAGTATCCCTGCCAGCCGCTTTCACGAAGCTTTGGATAAATTTCGTTGGTATAATCGCCGCCCTGGCAGGTAACGATAATATCCAGCGCCTTCAGCGCTTCCAGATCAAATGCGTCCTGAAGCGTACCGGTGGACGCAGTGCCAAATGCAGGCGCAGCCTGCCCAAGCTGGGAAGTGGAGAAGAAGACCGGACGGATGGCGTCAAAATCGCGCTCCTCAACCATGCGTTGCATGAGTACAGAGCCGACCATACCGCGCCAGCCGATAAAACCAACGTTTTTCATAGCGTGTTTTCCTGCAGAGATGTGTGCTGAATATGCGAGCCAGAATCCTACTGGCACTGCTCTCACCTTACAAAATGCAGCCAAAGTCGCAAGTGAAATAAATCAATGATTACGCCGCTATAAGTAATACCACTTATTACCACAATGAATATAGGGAGTTTGAGGGACAGATAACATGACTGAAATTATTTCTGCAGCGGTGCTGCTTATCCTGATTATGGACCCGCTCGGGAACCTGCCGATCTTTATGTCGGTGCTGAAACACACTGAGCCGAAGCGGCGTCGGGCGATCATGATCCGCGAGCTGTTAATCGCGCTGCTGGTGATGTTTATCTTCCTGTTCGCGGGAGAAAAGATCCTCGGCTTCCTGAATTTACGCGCTGAAACAGTCTCAATCTCGGGCGGTATTATTTTGTTTTTGATCGCCATTAAGATGATTTTCCCCAGCGCCGAAGGGAGCAGCAGCGGCCTGCCCGCCGGTGAAGAGCCGTTTATCGTGCCGCTGGCGATCCCGCTGGTCGCCGGCCCGACCATTCTGGCAACCCTGATGCTGCTGTCGCATCAGTATCCGAACCAGATGAGTCATCTGGTGATCGCCCTGCTGCTGGCCTGGGGCGGCACCTTCGTGATTTTGCTGCAATCATCGCTGTTTTTACGCCTGCTCGGCGAGAAAGGGGTGAATGCGCTGGAACGGCTGATGGGATTGATTCTGGTGATGATGGCCACGCAGATGTTCCTGGATGGGATCAGGGCGTGGATGAAGGGGTAAACGCACTGCGCCCGACTCGGGCGCAACGTCGATTATTCAGGGAATCTGGTAAAGGCCAGCATCGGAAAGCTGCCGTAGCCGATTGTCTTTTATTGCCCTGCTCAACCACAGATCCAGCTGTGCGGGGACTAAACACAGAATCTCAGCCAGAACCTCTTTCGAAACAGGCTGTACGGCAAGATACTGGATCTCTTCCAGGAACAATTGATAAAAGTCCACACGAGCCGGTGCCTGATAAACAGAGGGGGCTTCCTGTAAGGAAAACAGGTCAGACTGAAGCTGTGCATCCATATTACGAAATCTTTTCAGCTGGTGAGGATCAACGGATTCGGCCAGCAAGCCCGCGCCTTTTTGAACCAGCATCTCATTCGCTGAATTTTCATCCTGGTTGGGTTTTACCCATACAGGCACCCATTGATGCTTAACGGCTTCCAGCGCGCCCGTAATCGTTCCTCCTTTTTTCCCGGCATGGATAACGACAGCGCTTTCGGCAAGACAGTAGACATATTTATTGCGCGCCATCGCATTGGCTACGCTAAAACCGGCCTCCGGGTAAAAAGGGGAGATCAGCACAAGGTTGCCTGATGCCAGCCCATTGCGCCATTTTACGGATGTCGTTGCCTTTAACAGACTGTCAGTTAACACTCCTGTCGCCGTTCCACCTGCATTAAGTGAAGAGAGCATTGCACATTCATCAATGCCTCGGGCCCCACCGGAAACGACATTGACGCCATGATCCGCCAGTTTTTTCGCCAGCTGTGCAGTAAAGTGTAAATCGTCTTCTACCGCGTTGCGGGACCCTACAATCGCCGTCCCCCCCGACTGCAAGAGCGCTTTATTGCCGCAGCCAAACAGAACAGCAGGTGAATCATTGCGCAGGATATCTTTTAAACGCTGAGGATATTCAGCATCAGCGCGGGTAATGACCCACAGCCCCGCTCGTTGCCACTTTTCCACCGCCAGCGCCAGACTGTGCCCACGCTCAAGCAGTGCTAAAAGGCGTTCTGTGGAAATACGGGGATCGCTCCAGCCACTCAGTAGAGCCTGAGGCTCAGGAACTAATAACCCCCCCGGAGAGAGCCGCTGATGCTTAAGCCACAGCGCGAATTTCCCCCATTCGGCATTCGTGAGCGGCTTGTGCTCATTCGTTTTAACACTGGAAAAATAGCTGGTAAGTAAAAGCGTGGCTTGTGCGCTTGCTGTCAAATTCATCCATTTTTTACCGAAGTTGAAGCCAGCGCGACAGGGTAAACCTCTTCGCTATCTAACTGGCGCATAAGAGCCGCAATGACAGTCAGCGTCCAACCGGAATCCACTACGTCATCCACGAGCAGTACCGGGCCTTTTGGCAGAAGACGTGACACCTTGAAGACACCATCGAGATTCTTACATTGATGAAAACGATTTTGCTGCATTTTCTGAGGTTGATTGTCCACGACCTTGTTGATGGCATCAACAAAAGGAAGCGCAAGTTTCTCAGCCAGTCTTCGGGCGAAATCGGGAACAAGATTCGGATGCTGTCGCGAAGGCACACAGCATACCCATGCCGGAGCAGGATTAGGTTGCCAGCGTTCACGAATCATCTCTGCACAGGCCTCAACCAGTTCATCCCTGAATTTCCCGGCTCGCTTATCCGCGGCAACCATCGCCCCCCATCCGGTATCTCCCCAGCGGGAAAGTATACGCCCCTCCTGACCCTGTACTTCACGGGGCAAATTGCCATGAAACGCATATTGAACAAATGCGTCCTTTGCCACCTGCTTGTTTAGTATCAATGGCAAATCAGCACGTTTCACAAACCGTGCCGCCGCATTAAGGAGTCTGTCGTCCAGGATATCATCACGTGAAGAGCGGTTAAGGCAGTTACTGCATTTCCCACAACGCTCATCATTCGGTTCATCAAGCGCACGCCGAAGAAAAGACATCCTGCAGTCCTTTGAGTGAATATAGTGCTCAACTTCTGCAAGCTCCTGCGTTCTCTGTTGAGTCAAATGCTCGATTCGCGCCCTGTCCAGCACGAACGGAATGGCCGTTCGGCGCCAGTGCCGGTCTTCAAAAATGACGGTTGAAGGGATTTCCGTTACCAGTAGTTTTAGTACTTTTTCAATTTGTCCGTGCCGGAGATTAGTTTGGGTTTCAATGTCTCTTATCGTCATGCCGTCCTGGCGTTCTAGACATTGCAGAACCTCAGTAATCTGCTCTTCGGAAGGAAAAGCACTTTCATGAAAGAATTGATGGATCGCCCGATCTTCTGTGCCACCTAACAAAAAGCCGACGGCATGTTCAATAGCACGCCCTGCACGCCCTACCTGCTGGTAGTATCCCACGATCGAACCTGGCATCTGATAATGGATGACAAAACCCAGGTCCGCTTTGTCATAGCCCATTCCCAACGCGGTGGTCGCCACCAGAACTTTAATTCGATTAGTGAGCAAGTCATGCTCAAGGCGTTCTCTGACCGCGTGAGTATCCGCACTACCGGATAACGTCACCCCGCTGTAGTAGGGACAGGCATTAATACCATTTTGCTTTAGCCAGGCGGCAACCAGTTCGGCATCACGGGTTGTGAGCGTATAGACAATGCCAGAGCCAACAAGCGCAGGAATAGTTTGCGCCATCCAGGCCAGTCGAGAGGGTTGATCGGCAAGCATAAACGCATCAAGCGCAAGGCTCTCTCTTGCCAGGGTACCCCGCAGGATGGTGATATCACCTAATTGCTGTCGAATATCTTCCACCACCCGATTATTCGCTGTCGCCGTCGTCCCCAGAACGGGAGTATTTGCAGGCAGCTGGCGCAAGATCCCCAGAATGCGGCGATAGTCAGGCCGAAAATCGTGGCCCCAGTCGGAAATGCAGTGCGCCTCATCGACCACCAGCAAACCCAGACTATCCGAAACAGGCTGCAAGACTGTGCGAACAAATTCTTCATTTGCCAGTCGCTCAGGTGAAATCAACAGGCAATCCAGCTGGTTCGCCAGCAGCCTTTTGGTAATCTTCTGCCAGTCATCCCGATTGGTAGAGTTGAGCGTTTCAGCCCGTATACCCAGACGTTCTGCTGCCGCGACCTGGTTACGCATGAGCGCGAGAAGCGGAGAGACGATAATCGTCGGCCCAAACCCCCGATCGCGGAAAATGCGGGTACCGATAAAATAGACGGCGCTTTTACCCCACCCCGTTCGTTGCACCACCAGCAATTTGCGCCGCTGATTAACCAACGCGTCGATTGCTTCCCATTGCCCCTCTCTAAAACAGGCGCTGTCGTTATTTAACATTTGGCGTAAAAGTGATTCTGCTCCGTGCTTATCCATGACACTTTCCTTTTATTATCAGTGCGGATATTTAGACGGATAGAGCAAGAGAGGTTTGTGACAGGAATCAGATAGTGAGGAGTCGATAAAGATCAGATGTCATAAGCTGCGAGTAAACTCGCAGCTTATGACCAACGCACTTAGCTCAGCAGCGAAAACGCAATCATCCCGACAATCGCCCCGGTGGTGCCGAGGATGGTTTCCATCAGCGTCCAGGTCTTGAGGGTTTGCGCTTCACTGGCGCCGGTAAATTTACCAAACAACCAGAAGCCGGCGTCGTTAACGTGCGACACCACAATCGAACCGCCTGCGATACAGATAGACAGAGCCGCCATCTGCGCGCCGGAGTAGTTCAGCTGTTCAATCACCGGCATCACCAGCCCTACCGCCGTTAAACAGGCGACGGTGGCAGAACCCTGGATAATGCGCACCGCTGCCGCCAGCACGAAGCAGGTGACGGCAATCGGCAGGCCCATCCCGGTGAGCGCTTCGCCCAATGCCGGGCCGACGCCAGAATCCACCAGCACCTGCTTGAACACCCCGCCCGCACCGATCACCAACAGAATGATACCTGCAGGCTGCAGCGCATGACCGCAGATCTCCATCACCCGGTCTTTCGCCATGCCCTGACGCATCGCCAGGCCATAAATGGCGACCAGACAGGCGACCAGGATCGCGGTGAACGGATGGCCGATAAACTCAAACCACTGATACGCCTCAGAGCCCACCGGTACGAAGCGTGCAGCGATGGTTTTCAGGCCTACCAGCACCAGCGGCAGCAGGATCAGCGCCAGGCTAAAGCCGAACGACGGCATTTTGCTCTCGCCCAGATGCGGCTCGGTGATGTCGTCAGGAATGTGCAGCTCAACGTAACGGCTGATGAAATTGCCCCACAGCGGACCGGCGATCAGCATCCCCGGGATCGCCGCACACAGGCCAATCAGGATCATCCAGCCAAAGTCAGCGTGCATCTGGGAAGCCAGCAGCATTGGCGCAGGCCCCGGCAGCAGGAACGCCGCTGCGGCGGCAACGCCTGCAAACAGCGGGATCACCAGCTTGACCAGGTTAGTGCCGGTATGGCGTGCCATAGAGAAGGCCACGCTAATCAGCAACACCACCGCCACTTCAAAGAACAGCGGCAGCGCGCAGATAAGACCCGCCAGACCAATGGCATAGTGCGCCCGGCTGTGACCGAAAGATTTCAGCATTTTGACGGCGATCTGATCGACCGCGCCGGTTTCATGCAGGATCTTGCCAAACATCGCGCCCAGCGCGACCACAATCGCCAGGAATCCCAGCGTACCGCCCATCCCTTTTTCCATGGTCGCCGCGATTTTCTCGAGCGGCATTCCGGAAAAGAGACCTGCACCAATAGATACCACCATCAAAGCGACGAAGGCGTGCATACGTGCCTTCATCACTAAAAACAGCAGTAACAGCACGGAGCCGACTGCTGTCAAAACAAGCGTTAAAGTACTCAAAACTTACTGCCTTTTATTAATGACCTCAATGGTGCTTGCCACCACACCGTCTAACGGCTGGTCGATATTCACCACCAGCACATCGCTTTCGTCCGCGCCCGGTTCCTGCAGCGTGTCGAACTGGGTAACCAGCATCTGGGTCTTGAAGAAGTGGCCTTTGCGCGCTTTCAGACGGCTTTCGATGACCTCGAAATCACCCTTGAGATAGACGAATGACAGGTTCGGATTGCCTTCACGCAGCTGGTCACGATAGGTTTTTTTCAGCGCAGAACAGACAATCAGCGACACTTTATTGGTGCGCTGCATAGCAAACGCCGCATCGTTCAGCGCCTGTAGCCAGGGTTTACGATCGTCGTCGTTCAGCGGTTCGCCGGAGGCCATTTTATTGATGTTGCTGCGCGGATGGAGGAAGTCACCATCAAGAAAGGCGGCATGGAGTTGATGCGCCACTTCGCTGGCCACGGCAGATTTACCGCTACCGGAAACGCCCATCAGGACGTAAACGTGGTGATCGAGATTCGTCGTGCTCAAAGGGAGTCCCTCAGTCAATTGTTACGGGTAACAGTTATCGGTAACATTGTCCTGCCGGGGCAAAAGAGAAGCAATATCCAAACGTGCGCGAAGTGAATAAGTGTGAGCTAGTTCAAATTTGTCAGACTAGATTGATCCACCTGGTGACAGCGTGAAACCTAAATCTAACATTTTAGGGCTCACCGTCTCGCCACGAATGCGCGCCAGCAGACGTTCAGCACCGATGCGTCCCATGCGTTCACGCGGCGTCAGGACGCTCGCCAGACGCGGTTCCATCACCTGGCCGATGTCATGACCGTGGAAACCGGCAATCGCCATATCACCCGGGATGGAAAGCCCCAGTCGCTGGCATTCGAAAGCGGCGCCCACCGCGAGGTCATCGTTGGTACAGAAGATGCCGTCAAGCTGGGGGTACTCGCGACGGGCCTGACGCATCAGCTCAATGCCCGAGGTGTAGGAGGAGGATTGTTCGACCATCACGCTATAGGGGGTTAAGTTGGCATCGAGCATCGCCTGCTCGTATCCCTTCTGTTTGATGATAGTACGTTCGTCCAGACGTGCGCCAAGATAGGCGACATGACGATGGCCGCGGGCAATGATTGCCGCTGTCATCTGGCGTGCTGCTTCGAAGTTGTCGAACCCGACGGCAATATCCAGGCACGGCGACTGACTGTCCATCAGTTCGACCACCGGAATGCCCGCCACTTCAATCATCTTCAACGTGCGCGCGGTGTGGGTACGTTCGGTAAGGATCAGACCGTCAATGTTCCAGGAAAGCATCGACTCCAGACGTTCCTCTTCCAGTTCCGGCTTGTAACCGTAGTGGGCAAGCATGGTCTGATAGCCAAAGGCATCGGTCACACTTTCAATACCGCGCAGCACTTCGGCGAAAACCTGGTTGGTCAGAGAAGGAAGCAGAACGCCTACCGCACGGCTGGTCGCATTGGAGAGAATATCCGGGGCGCGGTTGGGGATATAACCCAGTTCATCGAGAGCTGCAGCGATCTTGCCACGCAATGCCACGGAAACCTGCTCCGGGTTACGTAAAAAACGGCTGACCGTCATTTTAGTCACACCGACGCGATCGGCTACATCCTGAAGTACGGGTCTTTTCTTTTTCATCGTCCAGAGGGAGATCGGTAGTAATAGATTTCCTCAGTTTATCACGGACAAAGCCCAACCCTCCCCTGCCAGAAGGGAAGGCTGGACATTTATTTGTAATTAAACTGGCGGCAGATCAAAAAGCAGAACTTCAGCCGCGCTGTCGGCATGAATGGAAATTGCCTGCTCGTCCCAGATCGCCAGACCGTCGCTGGTGGTGGCTTTGGTGCCGTTAATGGTGACATCACCTTTTACCACCTGAATCCACACTTTGCGATTAGCGGCAATCTGATGCACAGACTGTTCGTCTTTCGCCAGCGCCCAGCGGTACAGCTCCATGTCCTGATGCACTTTCAGCGAGCCGTCACGCGCATCCGGCGACAGCACCAGCTGTTTGCCCTGCTCTGCGTCAAAACGACGCTGCTCGTAGCGCGGGGTGATGCCTTTTTCTTCTGGAATGATCCAGATTTGATACAGGTGCAGTTTTTCCGTTTTGCTCGGGTTGTATTCCGAGTGACGCACCCCGGTACCTGCCGTCATAATCTGGAACTCACCCGCCGGAACCTGCTCTTTGTTGCCCATGCTGTCCTGATGCTCAACCGCCCCTTCCAGCACGTAAGTCAGGATTTCCATGTCTTTATGCGGGTGAGTACCAAAGCCCTGGCCTGCGTCGATCACGTCATCGTTAATCACCCGCAGCGCCGAGAAGCCCATAAAATTCGGGTCATAATAATCGGCGAACGAGAAGCTGTGCCATGAGTCCAGCCAGCCATGATTTGCGTGACCGCGGTCGTTTGCTTTGCGTAAGAAGATCATTGTTTTTACCCTCAGTTCGTTTCGATGGAGTAAGTGTGGACGCAATCGACCTGGGATCATAGAGGGTGAAAATTGACTCCTCTGTTCAAAAATTGTGAACAAGTACAGAGGAGTCGGACAGGCTTATCTGGCAAGGGTTACCGTGGCAGGAGAGGCCTGTTCAAAGGCCCGTTCAAGGATTTCCAGGTTGGTCAGAACTTCAGTTTCCTTGACGTAATTTGGCGCGCCGTTGGTCAGCGTCTCGAACAACGCATCGTAGACCTGGCCGTAGTCGCCAGTGTCCGGTTTGATCGCTTCTTTGACCGTAATGCCTTCGGCGTTGACGTACTCCAGCAGGCCAACGGAATCATCCGCCGCAAACCCCGTGTCGCCCGGCATGATATTGGCTTTCAGGCTGGTCTCCTGCTGGTCGATGCCGTATTTGATAAACGAGCCCTGGGTGCCATGCACGATAAATTTCGGGTAGTCGGTCTTCACCAGGTGGCTGGTTTTAACGATCGCCTTCAGGTCACCGAAGAACAACTGCGCTTCAAAGGTATCGTCCGGGTTGGCTTTATTACGCAGGCTGCGGATGTCGTAGGCCACATGATCCGGGCGGCCAAACAGGGAGATAATCTGGTCCATGGTATGGACGCCCAGCCCATAGAAAGAACCATCCTGCGGCAGGCCAGGCTTGGTTTCAGCCACCGGACGGTAGTAATCAAAGTGGCTTTCGATTTCGACGATCTCGCCCAGCTTGCCGCTCTCAATGGCTTTTTTAGCGGTCAGGAAGCAGGTATCGAAGCGACGATTCTGGTACGGCGTGACGGTTAGCCCTTTGCGCTTAGCCAGTTCGAACAGCGTTTTTGCTTCAGCGAGCGTTGGGGTGAAGGGCTTTTCCACCAGCACGTTTTTACCCGCCTCAAGGGCGCGTTTCGCATACTCAAAATGGCTGTCTGCATGAGTGCAGACGATCACCAGCTTGACCTGCGGGTCGTTCAGCACCTCATTGAGATCGCTGGTGAAATGAATATGGGAATACTGCGGGTGCTGCTCGTCCGGCTTCGGTTGGCGGCGGAAAATATGCGCCACATGCCAGCTCGCTTTGCGGTTCAGAATATACGGAAGGTGGTACCGGGTGGTGCTTTTACCAAATCCAATAAATGCGCAGTGCAGTGTCATGATGTTATTCCTGGCTAATGTCCCTGCTTTCACCATAGCGCAACCCGGCGGCGAAATATATTTCTATAACGAATCCTAAAATGGCGGCGTGAACCTTGATCCTGAGGGAAATTATCAGGATAAGGAGACGGCCAAAACACATGCTCGCGAAAGGAGTCGCGCTCATTTTCTATGGAAAGAAAATATCTCGCCTTAAACAGTGCGCTCCTCTTATGGCTGCTTGCGCTCATTGCCTGGTGCCTCAACGTACCCCCTCTTGCGTGGCTGTTCGCTGCATTGAGCCTGGCGGCCTTCGCGATCCCCCTTCTCCTTCATCAGGTTAATATCATGTTTAAAAAGACGAAAATTATCGAAATGGACAAGCCAGCCGAGGTTATGCCACCGGTCCCGGCCAGCGAAAAAGAGCCCACCGCCACCGAGAAACACGGCACTACCGTCATTGCCAGCGACGTGTGCGTTGAAGGCAACATTGTTTCCGGCGGCCATGTCTACGTTCACGGCACGCTGAACGGAAATATCGATTCCAAAGAGAGCCTGATAAAAGTCATGCGTGGGGGTCTGGTTGAGGGGAACATCACCTGCCGGGAGCTGATTATCGATGGCAAGGTGATCGGCCAGTGCAGCAGCGATATGGTTGAAATCTGTGAGCATGGTCAGGTCACGGGTACTTTGGCCTACCGCACGCTGGCCGTTAAAAAAGGCGGCTCGTTTTCCGGTCAGGCGGAGGTTTTACCCGCCGTTGCAGAGAAGAACAACGTGGTAGGTCTGATGAAAGAAATCGCACCTGACACGCTGGTTGACGTACACATCCACCCGCTTTGAGCAAAAAAAAAGCCAGCGTTAAGCTGGCTAAAGTAATACTGGAAGCAATGTGAGCAATGTCGTGCTTTCAGGTTTCCGTCGCGGACTTCCTGAATGCAAGGCAATAATAATCATTCTCATTCGCACTTGTCCAGTACTTTTTGCAAAAAAAGGCGGTTGACTCAAATTTTAAAGTCAACGATGTTGAAAAGGATATTAACCCACAGAGGAACGAAGGAATGAGTGAGATAGTGATACGCCACGCTGAACCGAAAGATGCCGACGCTTTACGCCAGAACTATATGCATCCGGGGGTGTATCACGACACGCTACAACTACCTCATCCCTCGCTGGAAATGTGGCAGGAACGTCTGGTGGTCAAACCTGGACAGCGGCGGCTGGTCGCCTGCATCGACGATATCGTTGTTGGCGATCTGGCCCTCCAGGTCGAGTCGAATCCACGGCGCAGCCATGTGGCCACTTTTGGCATCAGCGTCGCGGCGCATGCTCAGGGGCGCGGAGTGGGCAGCGCATTAATACGCGAAATGGTCAACCTGTGCGATAACTGGCTGCGCATTGAACGTATTGAGCTAACGGTATTTGCCGATAACCCGTCAGCGCTGGCGCTGTATCGAAAGTTTGGCTTTGAAACGGAAGGCACCGGCAAGAAATTCGCCCTGCGCAACGGCGAGTATGTGGATGCCTTGTATATGGCGCGGATGAAGTAATTAATTTTTGCCCCTCACCCTAAAACCCTCTCCCCATAGGGGAGAGGGAAAAATTCAGTACCCCGCCGTCAAATCATCCACCGAACGCGGATCCGACGCACCGTACAGCACGCCATCCGGCCCGACCATAATGCTCTGCGTACTGCCCATCGCCTCTTTCACCGCCACTTTTTGCCCACGCTGCTCAAGCAGCTTCAGGGTATCGGGGCTAAAGCCTTTTTCCACCCGAAGCTCGTCCGGCAGCCACTGATGATGGAAGCGCGGCGCGTTGGTGGCTTCTGCCACGTTCATCCCAAAATCAACGCTGTTGACCACCATTTGCAGCACAGTGGTGATAATACGGCTCCCGCCAGGGCTACCGGTCACCAGCCAGGTTTTGCCATCTTTTACCACAATGGTCGGTGACATCGACGACAGCGGACGCTTCTTCGGCCCGACGGCGTTGGCATCTCCGCCCACCAGACCATAGACGTTCGGCACGCCCGGTTTGGCAGAGAAATCATCCATCTCGTTGTTAAGCAGAATGCCGCTGTTACCGGCGACAATCCCGGTGCCGAAGGTGGTGTTCAGGGTATAGGTCACCGCCACCGCATTACCGTCTTTATCCACCACCGAGAAGTGGGTGGTCTGGTTACTTTCATAGGGTGCCAGCTTGCCGGGGCGGATCTCGCTCGACGGTTTGGCTTTATTGATGTCGATCTGATCGGCAAGGGATTTGGCATAGGCTTTGTCGGTCAGCGCCTGCCAGGGGACTTTGACGAAATCCGGATCGCCCAGATACTCCGAGCGGTCGGCATAGGCATATTTTTCCGCCTCGGCCATCACCTGCATCGTATCCGCGCTGCCGAAGCCAAATTTGTGCATATCGAAGTTTTCGAGAATGTTGAGGATCTGCACGATGTGGATCCCACCGGAAGACGGTGGCGGCATAGAGAACACCTGATACCCGCGATAATCCCCGCTGATTGGCTTACGCTCCACGGCTTTGTATTCGGCGAGATCGGCTTTGGTGATCAGCCCGCTGTTCTTCTTCATCTCGTCGGCGATCTGGTCGGCAATCCCCCCTTTATAGAAGGCATCCGGGCCGTTTTCGGCAATCATCTCCAGGCTTTTCGCAAGGTTGGCCTGCACCAGCTTGTCGCCCTTTTTCAGCGGCTCGCCGTCTTTCCAGAAGATCGCCTTGCTGTTCTCGTGGTTGGGAAGCACTTCGCTGCCGTAGGTTTTCAGATCGTCGGCCAGCGCATCGTTGACCATAAAGCCGTCACGCGCCAGCTTGATGGCAGGCTGCACCACTTTGTTCAGCGGCAGGGTGCCGTATTTATCCAGCGCCAGCGAGAATCCAGCCACGGTGCCCGGGGTGCCGGTTGCCAGATGGGAGGTGAGTGATTTTTTGCTGTCCGCATTACCCTGATCGTCGAGGAACATGTCGCGCGTCGCCTGATTCGGGGCCATCTCGCGGAAGTCGATCGCCGTGGTGACGCCATCTTTGGTGCGCAGCATCATAAATCCGCCGCCGCCGAGGTTACCCGCCTGCGGGTGCGTCACCGCCAGCGCATAGCCCACCGCCACTGCCGCATCCACGGCATTCCCGCCCTGCTTGAGGATATCCACCCCCACCTGGGTGGCGAGAGCATCCACCGAGGCAACCATCCCCTTCTCCGCCCGCACGGGATGGAACACATCATCCTCCACCCCATACGAGACGGGCGCCGCCGCCGGGGGAGTGGCTGCCACGCTAAACGTACTGCCTGCCATCAGGGCAGCGATGGCGATCCAGCGTATAAACGTTGGTTTAATCATTGTTATTCTCCAGGTACAGGGACTCACGCTCCCGCTTAAGCCTGGTTCATAACTCTTAAAAAATCATTGTACTGGCGGATCCGAGGTAAACTTGAAGAAGGCCTCAGACGGAGGAAACAATCATGAAAAAACTGATTCTTGTTGCTGCGCTACTGCCGTTTACCCTGTTCGCGCAGCCGATTAACACCCTGAACAATCCCAACCAGCCGGGCTATCAAAACCCCAGCCAGCAGCGGATGCAGAACGAAATGCAGGTTCAGCAGCAGCAGCAAAGCCGGATGCTAAATCAGCAGATGCAGACGCAGACCCGTACGCAGCAGCAGCATCTGCAGACGCAGATCAATAACAATACCCAGCGCGTCCAGCAGAGCCAGCCAGGGGTGCAGGTGTTGCCCAACACCAATGGCAGCATGCTGAGCGGGGGGACGTCTTCGGGCGGCGGGATGCAGCAGCAACATATGCTGCCGCAGCAGCAGCCTCAGCAAAACGGTGGCATGCTGAATAACCCTTAGGGCTGAAAGTCCGGGCCAATCAGCGCAATGGCATCGGTACAGATGCAGTCCACACCCCAGCCCAGCAGTTCAGCGGCGCGCTGGGGTTGGTTGACGGTATAGACCAGGATGCGTAACCCGGTGGCCTTGATTTCGTGCACCCGTGCTTCATCCAGCAAGCGGTGATTGAGGTGGATAGACACGCAGCCCAGCCGCGCAGTCAGTGCGCGCCAGTCGTCACGCCACTCATCCAGCAATAGCCCGCGCGGCAGCTCAGGGGCTGCCGCCTGCGCGGCTTCCAGCGCGTCGATCTCAAACGACGACAGCAGCGGGGCGGGCATACCTTCCCACAGCTCGCGCGCCGCCAGGGCAATCACTTTGCCGGTCAGCGGCCCGCTGCCGGTCGTGGGTTTGATCTCAATATTCGCCATCATGCCATGCTGACGACAGCGATCGGCCACCTCGGCCAGCAGCGGCAGCGGCTCGCCTTTAAATTCCTTGCCAAACCAGCTCCCGGCGTCGACCTTCAGCAGATCGCGCCACGGCAGCGCCCCCGCCACGCCCCAGCCGTTGCTGGTGCGCTCGAGGTTATCGTCGTGCAGCAGGAAGATTTCGCCGTCCTGCGACAGCTTGGCGTCGAACTCAATCATTGTGTGGCCGTAGTGCGCGCCAACGTCAATCGCTGCCAGGGTGTTCTCCGGCGCCAGTTTACCGCCGCCCCGGTGGGCGACGATGTGGGGATAAGGCCAGTTACTCATACGCGTTGTCCTGTTTCACCATCGAATAAGTGCAGGTGATTTTCTGGCAGATGCAGCCACAGCGTGCTGCCTGCTTGCGGGCGCTCCTGATGCGACATGCGCACCACCAGCTTCTGCTCGCCCCAGCGTCCGTGCGCCAGGTTGTCGGCGCCCAGCATCTCCAGGGTGTCCATGACCAGCGGCACCCCACCTTCCGCCTGCGAGCTTAGCGCAATATGTTCCGGGCGGATACCGAGGGTCATTTTGCGCCCGGCGTAACCGCGATAGAACCAGTTCACCGGCAGCGCCATGCCGCTCTCCAGCTCAAAGTGGGTGCCCGAACTGCTGATGCGGCCCTCCAGCAGGTTCATCGCCGGGCTGCCGATAAAGCTCGCCACAAAACGGCTGGCGGGCTTTTCATACACTTCCACAGGAGTGCCAATCTGCTCGGCAATGCCTTTGTTCATGACCATCACGCGCTGGGCGAGAGTCATCGCCTCCACCTGATCGTGGGTAACGTACAGCGACGTGGTTTTCAGACGCCGATGCAGGTGCTGCAGCTCAAGGCGCATCTGCACGCGCAGTTTGGCGTCGAGGTTAGAGAGCGGTTCATCGAACAGGAATACCGCCGGATCGCGCACGATAGCGCGGCCCATCGCCACGCGCTGGCGCTGGCCGCCGGACAGCTCGCGCGGACGGCGCTTCAGCAACCCATCCAGCTCCAGAATGCGCGCCGCCTCTTTGACGCGCTCCTCGATATGGCCTTTGCCCATCCCGCGAATTTTCAGCCCCCAGGCCATGTTCTCTTCCACGCTCATGTGCGGATAAAGCGCATAGTTCTGGAACACCATCGCAATGCCTCTGTCTTTCGGCTCCATCTCGGTCACCCGCTGGCGGTCGATCCAGATATCGCCGCTGGTCACCCGCTCCAGCCCCGCCACCATCCGCAGCAGGGTGGATTTACCGCAGCCGGACGGGCCGACCATCACAATAAACTCCCCGTCCGCCACGTCGAGCGTTAACGGCTGAATAACCTGGGTTTTGCCATCCCAGCTTTTGGTGACTGCCTGTAATTTTAATCCTGCCATTTTATTTCTCGCTATCGACCAGGCCGCGAACAAAGGCGCGCTGCATGGCTAAAACTATGACGACGGGTGGGATAAGGGTGAGCAGCATCGCCGCCATCACCTGGTTCCAGAGGGTGGTGCCTTCGCCGGTGGAGATCATTCCTTTGATGCCCGCCACGGCGGTGCCGAGATTGACGTCCTGCACAATCAGCAGCGGCCACAGGTACTGGTTCCAGCCGTAGATAAAGGTGATCACGAACAGTGCCGCAAGGTTGGTGCGGGAGAGCGGCAGCACGATGTCGCGGAAAAAGCGCATCGGCGAAGCCCCGTCAATGCGCGCCGCTTCAATCAACTCGTCCGGCAGGGTCATAAAGAACTGGCGGAACAGGAAGGTGGCGGTCGCCGAGGCCATCAGCGGCAGGGTTAAGCCTGCATAGCTGTCGAGCATCCCGAGGTTGGCGATCACCTCTACCGTCGGGAAGATCCGCACTTCGACCGGCAGCATCAGGGTGATAAAGATCATCCAGAAGAACAGATTGCGCAGCGGAAAGCGGAACCAGACGATGGCGAAGGCCGAGAGCATCGACACCACGATTTTGCCCACCGTAATGCCAAACGCCATGATGAAGCTGTTGAGCATCATCAGCCAGAAGGGGGCGCTGTTGACCCCCACGCCCTGAGTCCAGATGGTTTTCATGTTTTCAAACAGATGGCCGCCGGGGATCAGCGTCATCGGCGTTTCAAACACGGCGCTGCGATCCAGCGTTGCGGCAACAAACGCCACGTATAGCGGGAACAGGATCACCAGAATACCGAGGATCAGCATGGTGTGGCTGAAAATCGTCAGCCCGCGACGGTTCTCGATCATTGGTAACGCACCTTACTTTCGACGTAGCGGAACTGCACCACCGTCAGGACAATCACCAGCCCCATCAGCACCACCGACTGGGCGGCAGAAGCCGACAGATCCAGCCCGGCAAAGCCTTCGCGGTAGATCTTGTAGATAAGCGTGGTGGTTGCCTGCACCGGGCCGCCAGCGGTGGCGGCGTCGATGACCGGGAAGGTGTCGAAGAAGGCGTACACCAGGTTGACCACCAGCAGGAAAAAACTCACCGGGGCAATCAGCGGCAGCGCCAGCTTGAAGAAGCGGCGGACCGGGCCGGCACCGTCAATGGCAGCGGCTTCCACCAGCGAGCGCGGAATAGACTGCAGAGCGGCAAAGAAGAACAGAAAGTTGTAGCTGATCTGCTTCCACACCGAGGCGAACACCACCAGGAACATGGCCTGGCCGCTGTTCTGGGCGTGGTTCCAGTCGTAACCCAATTCCCCGAGGAAATGGGTTATCAGCCCGCGTCCTGGGTTAAAGAGGAAGATCCACAGCACGGCGGCCACGGCGGGGGCCACGGCGTAGGGCAGCAGCATCAGAGTCTGGTAAATACGGCTGCCGCGCACTACGTAATCCACCAGCGCGGCAAAAAACAGTGATACGCCCAGGCCGCTGATGGTGACCAGGGCGCTGAACTTCATGGTCGTCCAGAAGGAATCCAGGTAGTAACTGTCGTGCCACAGGGCAGCAAAATTATCCAGGCCGACAAACTGACTCGACAGCCCAAACGGATCGACGCTTTGCACCGAATACCACAGCGCTTCGCCCGCAGGCCAGATAAAGAAGATAACGGTGATCGCCAGCTGTGGCGCGACCAGCAGGTACGGCAGCCAGCGGGAACGGAACACCGGACGGGATGAGGACATAGTTTAGCTCTGTAGTTGATTTTTCCCCTCAAAAGACCGCTCCGTGCAGTCCCCTCTCCCCTATGGGGAGAGGGTTAGGGTGAGGGGTCAGGTATGAAATTAAGACTTCGTTGACTGCTCAAAGCGGCGCAGCAGCTGATTACCACGCTCGACCGCGGAATCCAGCGCCTGCTGTGGCGCTTTCTTACCGGTCCAGACGCTTTCCAGCTCTTCATCAACGATGGTACGGATCTGCGGCATGTTGCCCAGACGCATCCCTTTGGTGTACGGCATCGGCGGCTTGTTCAGCATCTGACGAGTGGCGATATCCGCCCCTGGGTTTTTGTCATAGAAGCCCTGCTCGCGGGTCAGGTCATACGCGGCTTTGGTGATCGGCAGGTAGCCGGTCTTCTGATGCCACTCGGCGGCGTTTTCCGGCTTCGCCAGGAAGTCGAGGAACTCCGCTACGCCTTTATAGGTGCCGTTGTCTTTGCCCTGCATCACCCACAGGCTCGCGCCGCCGATGATGGCGTTCTGCGGTGCGCCTTTGGCGTCCGCGTCGTAAGGCATCATGCCCACGCCGTAGTTGAATTTGGCGTAGTGACGGATATCCGCCAGCGAGCCGGACGAGGCGGTGGTGATGGCGCAGTCGCCGCTGTAGAACTTCTCTGTAGATTCGTCTTTACGCCCGAAATAGCTGAAATCGCCTTTCTTGTTCAGTTCCTGCAGCAGGGCAATGTGCTTCACCTGCTCCGGCTTGTTGAACTCCAGTACCGCGTCGGTCCCGTCAAAGCCGTTGTTTTTGGTCGCCACCGGCAGGCCGTGCCAGGCGCTGAAGTTTTCGATCTGGATCCAGCCCTGCCAGCCGCTGGCGTAGCCGCATTTCATGCCCGCTGCTTTCAGCTTAGCGGTGTACGCGGCCAGGTCCTGCCAGGTTTTTGGCGGCTGCTCCGGGTCTAAACCGGCTTTCTTGAAGGCATCTTTGTTGTAATAGAGCACCGGAGTGGAGCTGTTAAACGGCTGGGACAGCAGGTGCCCGGTTTTGGAATCGGTGTAATAACCGGAGACGGTTGGCACAAACTGCGATTCGTCGAAGTTAATGCCCGCATCTTTGAACACTTCGTACACCGGCTTAATGGCTTTCGACGCCATCATGGTGGCGGTGCCGACTTCATAAACCTGCAACAGCGCCGGGGCGTTGCCGGTACGGAAAGCGGCGATACCCGCGCTCAGGCTCTGCTCGTAGTTACCTTTGTATACCGGCACAATTTTGTAATCCGGATGGGTGTCGTTGAAACGCTGCGCCAGGGAGTCAACTTCTTTACCCAACTCCCCTTCCATGGAATGCCAGAACGGAATGCTGGTGACAGCCATTGCATTCGTCGCAAAAGCCAGACCAACTGCCAGACCCAAAGCTGTGTGTCGTAACGATGTCATTGTCATCTCTCTTATTGTGCCGGATGCGCGATATCACGCGTTTTATGCTCGCGAGGTAACATGACATGCGCGAATGACAGAAAAATAACCGTTTGTTTACAGAGAGATGACAACAAGGCGTCAGGGGGATGATGGAAATATGAAGGGTGTGAGGGGTGGCGTGGGGTTTGGTCTGGTGCCCTTACCCCGACCCTCTCCCACAGGGAAAGAGTGCAGACACAAAAAAAGGCAACTTGCGTTGCCTTTTTGCTTTTTTATCCGCCCAGGTAGGCGCTACGCACTGCCTCGTTCGCCAGCAGCGCGTCGCCGGTGTCTTCCAGCACCACGCGACCGTTTTCCAGCACGTAGCCACGATCCGCGAGTTTCAGCGCCTGGTTGGCGTTCTGCTCCACGAGGAAGATGGTCATCCCTTCGCTCCTGAGCTGCTCGATGGTGTCGAAGATCTGCTGAATGATGATCGGCGCCAGACCGAGCGACGGCTCATCCAGCAGCAGCAGACGCGGCTGGCTCATCAGCGCACGGCCGATCGCCAGCATCTGCTGCTCACCGCCGGACATGGTGCCCGCCCGCTGAATGCGGCGTTCAAACAGGCGCGGGAACAGTTCGTATACACGCTTGATGCGGGTCTGGAACTGCTCGCGTTCGGCAAAGAAGCCGCCCATCGCCAGGTTTTCTTCCACAGTCATCCGCGAGAACACGCGACGCCCTTCCGGGACAATCGCCACTGCTTCGCGCATGATTTTGGCCGTCTGCCAGTCGGTAATGTCTTTGCCATCAAACACGATCCGCCCGCTGGTCGCACGCGGATCGCCGCACAGGGTGCCCAGCAGCGTGGTTTTGCCTGCGCCGTTGGCACCGATCAGGGTCACAATCTCACCCTGATTGATATGCAGGCTGACGTCGTGCAGCGCCTGGATCTTGCCGTAATGGGCGCTCACATTGTCGAACGTTAACATCGCTTTTTCCATCTTATGCTTCACCTAAATAAGCGCGGATTACGTCCGGGTTATTGCGAATCTCTTCCGGGGTGCCGTTTGCCAGCGGCGTGCCCTGGTTCACCACGTAGATGCGATCCGAAATGCCCATCACCAGCTTCATATCATGCTCAATCAGCAGGATGGTGGTGTCGTGATGGTCGCGCAGCTCGACGATCAGCTCATCCAGCTCTTTGGTCTCTTTCGGGTTCAGCCCGGCGGCCGGTTCGTCGAGCATCAGGATTTCCGGCTGGGTCACCATGCAGCGGATAATCTCCAGACGACGCTGATCGCCATAAGCGAGGTTGCTGGCCTGGCGGTTAGCGTGTTGCAGAAGACCGATACGGTCGAGCCAGGTGGCGGCGCGGTCCAGCGCTTCGTCCTGCGCCCGGCGGAAGGCCGGAGTTTTCAGCAGGCCGGAGAAGACGCCGGTTTTCAGCTGCTGGTGCTGTGCCACCAGCAGGTTTTCAATCACCGTCATTTCACGGAACAACCGCACGTGCTGGAAGGTACGCACCACGCCCATGCGGGCGATCTGCTGACCCGGCAGCCCTTCGAGGTGCTTGTCGCGCAGCATAATGGTGCCGCCGGTCGGCTTGTAGAAACCGGTCAGGCAGTTGAAGACCGTGGTTTTCCCGGCCCCGTTAGGGCCAATCAGCGAGACGATCTCTTTCGGATGCAGGTCCAGCGACACGTTGTTGACCGCCAGCAGGCCGCCAAAACGCATCATCAGGCCGTTAACGGATAATAATGGCTGACTCATGCCTGCTCTCCTTTCGCTTGCCCGTTTTTCAGTTTCAGCTGTGGACGGGTCATCGGCAGTAAGCCCTGCGGACGCCAGATCATCATCAGTACCATCAGGCCACCCAGCATCAACATGCTGTATTCGTTAAAGTCACGCATCAGCTCGCGGGACACCACCAGCAGGATTGCCGCAAGAATAACCGCGAACTGCGAGCCCATCCCGCCGAGCACCACAATCGCCAGCACAAACGCCGACTCGGCAAAGGTGAACGATTCCGGGCTGACGAAGCCCTGGCGCGCGGCAAACAGCGTTCCGGCGAAACCGGCAAACGCGGCGCTGATGGTAAAGGCGGTCAGCTTGATGCGGGTTGGGTTCAGACCCAGGGAGCGGCAGGCGATTTCATCCTCGCGCAGCGCTTCCCACGCACGGCCCAACGGCATGCGCAGCAGGCGGTTAATGACGAACAGAGTGAACACCACCAGCAGCAGCGCCACCAGATACAGCCAGATCACGCGGTCGGACGGGTCGTACTTCATGCCGAAGAAGTTGCTGAAGGTATCCCAGCCGCCTTCACGGGCAGAACGGCTGAACTCCAGGCCGAAGAAGGTCGGTTTCGGGATCTGGCTGATCCCGTTCGGGCCACCGGTCACTTCGGTGTTGTTAAGTAGCAGGATGCGGACGATTTCCCCGAAGCCTAACGTCACAATCGCCAGATAGTCACCGCGCAGGCGCAGCACCGGGAAGCCGAGCAGGAAACCGGCAGCAGCAGACACTAATCCTGCCAGCGGCAGACAGGTCCAGAAGCCGAGACCGTAGTAGTGATTCAGCAGCGCGAAGGTGTAAGCGCCAATGGCGTAGAACCCGCCGTAGCCCAGCACCAGCAGGCCGGACAGCCCCACCACGACGTTCAGGCCGAGGCCGAGGATCACGTAAATCATGGTCAGGGTGGCGATATCCACCGTGCCGCGCGAGACCATAAACGGCCAGGCGACAGCGGCCACCAGCAGCGCCACCAGGAACAGCTTCTGCTTAACGGTCGAACCGTCGATAGCAGGCAGCACAACCTTCGGCCCGGAGACGTTTTTCAGTGCCTTCTGGAAAAGCGGACGCAGCAGCTGGAACAGAAACACCACTGCGGTACCGACAAACACCCACTGCCAGCGGATATCAGACGCCACATCCACCACCAGTTTAGTCCCGCTGAGTTCCAGCTGAACGCCCATAAAGACGCCCGCCAGCAACAGGAACATGGCAGCAGAGAGCAGCGCCATCGCAAAATGCATCGGTTTCATACTTTCTCTACCTCCGGACGGCCCAGAATACCTGTCGGCATCACCAGCAGCACCAGAATCAGCAGCGCGAAGGAGACCACGTCTTTATATTCAGTGCTCAGGTAGGCAGAGGAGAGCGCTTCAGCCACGCCCAGAATCAGGCCACCGATCATCGCCCCTGGAATACTGCCGATCCCGCCGAGAACCGCTGCGGTGAAGGCTTTCATCCCGGCCATAAAGCCGATGTACGGGTTGATTACGCCGTAGAACTGGCCGAGCAGTACACCTGCCACTGCCGCCATCGCCGCACCAATGACAAAGGTCAGGGCGATCACGCGGTCGGTGTTAATGCCGAGCAGGCTTGCCATCTTCAGGTCTTCGGCACAGGCGCGACAGGCGCGGCCCATGCGGGAGTAACGGATGAAGATCGTCAGAGCCAGCATCGCCAGGAAGGTCACAATCCAGATAACCAGCTGCATGGTGGTAATCGATGCTGAGAAGTTCTCGCTGGCACCAACAATCCACTGGCCATTAAACAGGCTCGGCAGCGCCACGTCGCGCGACCCTTCGGTCAGGCTGACGTAGTTTTGCAGGAAGATGGACATCCCGATGGCGGAGATCAGCGCGATCAGACGCTTGGAGCTGCGCACCGGGCGATAGGCCACCCGTTCGATGCTCCAGCCGTAGGCGCTGGCAATCACAATTGCCCCAACAAATCCGGCGGCCACCAGCAGCCAGCTGCTGTCGATCCCCATCATCATTAGGGCGGCGATAATCATAAAGGAGACATAGCTGCCGATCATATACACCTCGCCGTGGGCGAAGTTGATCATGCCGATAATGCCGTACACCATCGTGTAGCCGATGGCGATCAGTGCATAGGTGCTTCCCAGCGTGACGCCGTTAAACATCTGCTGCAGGAAATAGAGAAACTGCTCGGACATAAATTAACCTTTCTGAACCCGCCCGGTCATGCCGGACGGTGGGATAGTGATTATTTGGCGACCGAGGATGATCCGTCGGCGTGCCACTGGAAGACTCCAAACTCAAATCCCTTCAGATCGCCTTTCTCGTCCCAGTTCAGCGGCCCAATCACGGTGTCTGCCCCGTGTGCTTTTAAATCTTTGATCAGATCCTGTGGCGCTTTGCTGCCGGTACGATCCATGGCGGTGGCCAGAGACTGCACGGCGGCATAGGTGATCCAGACGTACGGACCACTTGCGTCTTTCTTCTGTGCTTTCAGCGCATCCACGATAGCTTTGTTCGCCGGATCCTGGTCATAGCGTTTTGGCATCGTTACCAGCATGCCTTCGCCCGCATCGCCCGCAATGTTGGACAGCGACGCATTACCCACGCCTTCTGGCCCCATAAACTGGGTTTTCAGACCGACCGAGCGCGCCTGACGCAGCATCTGACCCATTTCCGGGTAGTAACCACCGTAGTACACAAAGTCGATATTCTCTTTCTGCAGACGGGCCAGCAGCGCCGAGAAATCTTTCTCGCCCGCGGTAATGCCGTCGAAGAAGACTACGTTAGCGCCGCCTTTTTTCAGGCCGTCCTGCACCGAGCGGGCCAGCCCTTCGCCGTATTGCTGCTTATCGTGAATAATCGCGATGCGCTGCGGCTTCACTTTTTCGATGATGTATTTCGCGGCAGTCGGCCCCTGAGAGGAGTCCAGACCTGCGGTGCGCATGATGTTCTGATAGCCGCGCTGCGTCAGCTCCGGATTGGTGGCCCCTGGGGTGATCATCAGAATGCCTTCATCTTCATAGATGTCAGACGCAGGCTGAGTGGATGAAGAGCAGAGATGGCCAATCACATACTGAATGCCATCGTTAACAATTTTGTTGGCAACGGCCACGGCCTGTTTTGGATCGCAGGCATCGTCATATTCCACGGCAACCAGTTTGTCGCCCTTAATGCCGCCTTTAGCATTGATGTCTTTAATTGCCTGGCGCGCGCCGTTGAACTCCATATCGCCCCACTGGGCAACAGGGCCGGACATCGCGCCTACCACAGCAACTTTGATATCGTCTGCCATTGCTGCCTGCGAAATCGCCAGTGCAACCATGCCCGCGATTATTGCTTTCGCGTTCATTTTCATTTCTGAATCCCCATTCATGACGTGATGTTTATATTTTGTTTTATTATGGTTAAAAAGCATTCTGTACTTTTAATGAACAACGCTATTTTTACCAGTGCCTTTAATGGTTTAGCGAGGTTTTTTAGCAAAAGCCAGACTAAAATCTCTATATTTCAGGCGATTAAGCAAAGATAATATTCTGAAATTTGCCAGAGATAAACAAATAAAAGTCCGGTTTGCAGCATAAAATAACGGTACAAAGAGCGGAATAAAACACTGCCTTGAAGGTTAATATTCTGCTTATTTTTCGATCCCTGCGTTTTATGGCTGCGCTTTTGACTGCTAAAAAAGTAATCAGCTAGAGAATGGATTTAAAAAGTGGAAGCGTCTGGCTGAATAAATTGAGTACACTGCCAACACTCTTTTTGATTTGGACACGCAGCTAATGAAACTGACCATCCACCGTCTGGTGAACTTTAGCTCCCAGGATCATATCGACCTGGGTAAAATCTGGCCGGAATATTCCCCCTCTTCGCTCACCGTGGATGACACGCATCGTATCTATGCCGCACGCTTTAACGAACGTTTGCTCGGGGCGGTGCGGATCACCCTGAGCGGCACTCAGGGGGCGCTGGACTCCCTGCGCGTGCGGGAGGTCACCCGTCGTCGCGGCGTGGGGCAATATTTGATTGAAGAAGTGATTCGCGATAACCCGAGCGTGGCTTCGTGGTGGATGGCGGATGTCGGCGTGGAAGACCGCGCTGTGATGACGGCTTTTATGCAGGCGCTGGGGTTTGTGGAGCGGGAGAGTGGTTGGGAGCGGCGTTGTTAACAGAATTTTGTGCGGCCAGTTCCCCTCTAAAAGACCGCACCGAGCAGTCCCCTCTCCCCTATGGGGAGAGGGTTAGTTGTTTGCTTTTATTTCGCGTCGGTGGCAGTGCCATCCGCATGCCAGTCGAACACGCCGAACTCAAAGCCTTTCAGATCGCCCTTCTGATCCCAGGACAGCGGGCCCATGACGGTTTCAACAGAGTTCGCTTTCAGCCAGGTCGCGATTTCAGCCGGATCGGCTGACTGGTTCAGGCCCGCCTGCAGGGATTGCAGTGCCGCGTAGGTGGTCCACACGAATGCGCCGCTTGGATCCTGTTTCTTAGCTTTGATCGCATCCACGATCGGTTTGTTCGCCGGAACCTGATCGTAGTTCTTCGGCTTGGTCACCAGCAGGCCTTCTGCAGATTCACCGGCGATGTTAGACAGGGACACGTTCGCTACGCCTTCCGGCCCCATGAACTGGGTTTTCAGACCGGCTGCACGCGCCTGACGCAGGATCTGGCCCATCTCCGGGTGGTAACCGCCGTAGTAAACGAAATCGATATTCTCTTTCTTCAGGCGCGCCACCAGGGTAGAGAAATCTTTCTCACCGGCGGTAATACCATCGAAGAACACCACAGTGGCGTTAGCTTTTTTCAGGTTGTCCTGCACGGAGCGCGCCAGGCCTTCACCGTACTGCTGTTTATCATGAACAATGGCGATGCGCTTTGGCTTCACTTTATCAACGATATACTTCGCGGCGGTTGGGCCCTGGTCGGAGTCCAGACCGGTGGTACGCAGCGTCAGCTTATAGCCACGCGCGGTCAGCTCCGGCGCGGTCGCCGCTGGCGTGATCATCAGAATACCTTCGTCTTCATAGATGTCAGACGCAGGCTGGGTGGAAGAGGAACACAGGTGGCCGATAACGTATTTGATGCCATCGTTAACCACTTTGTTGGCTACGGCAACCGCTTGTTTCGGGTCACAGGCATCATCATATTTTACGATCTGCAGTTTTTCGCCTTTGATACCGCCCTTGGCATTAATGTCGGCCACCGCCTGTTCTGCACCTGTGAACTCCTGGTCGCCGTACTGCGCTACCGGACCGGACATGGCGCCCACGACAGCCACTTTAATATCAGCCTGAGCCATGGTGCTGAAGGCCAACGCCATACATCCTGCCAGTAATGCTTTACCCTTCTTGTTCATCCTGAGAATCCCCATTGTTATGGTTATAACTTGTGTTGTGGTGTTGTTTTATGGCGCTTTATTTCGTTTATGCGTCTGCCGTGCGCGCCTTTTCAGCATACTCTGCTAAAACATACCCCATTTTTATCTATTTGGAATAGCTATTTTGAAATGTATATAAGGTAAGCGAGGCTTTAACGAGTCAGCGCACAGCGCAACGTTAAGTGTTTGCCAGAAGAGGGGATAACGCCCGGTCAGGCGCTAAAAAAACAAAACCCCCGAATGTGCATTCGAGGGTTTGCGGGAGACTTCGCGAAAATTACGCTTCGATAGCGGCGCGAAGTTTTTTCATGGCGTTCTTTTCAAGCTGACGCACACGCTCAGCGGAGACGCCGTAGCGGTCGGCCAGTTCCTGCAGCGTGGACTTGTTGTCTTCGTCCAGCCAGCGGGCGCGGATAATGTCCTGGCTGCGCTCGTCGAGACCTTCCATCGCGAAGCTCAGCTTGTTGGCGGCCTGCTCTTCCCAGTTGTCGTCTTCAATGCCGTCAGCAAAGTTAGACGACTTATCCTGCAGATACAGAACCGGTGCCATTGGCTGGCTATCCGACGCATCGTCGTCAGATGACATATCAAATGTCATGTCCTGCGCCGCCATGCGGGATTCCATTTCGCGCACGTCTTTGCTGGAAACACCCAGCTCGCGCGCCACCATTTCGACTTCGTCCTGATTGAACCAGCCCAGACGCTGCTTGGTTTTACGCAGGTTAAAGAACAGCTTACGCTGTGCTTTGGTGGTGGCCACTTTCACGATACGCCAGTTACGCAGCACGTATTCGTGGATTTCGGCTTTGATCCAGTGCACGGCGAAGGAGACCAGACGCACACCCACTTCCGGGTTGAAGCGGCGCACCGCCTTCATCAGGCCGATGTTACCTTCCTGAATCAGATCCGCCTGCGGCAGGCCGTAGCCCGAGTAATTACGAGCAACGTGAACAACAAAGCGCAGGTGAGACAGGATCAGCGTCTTAGCTGATTCCAGGCAGCCCTGGTAATGCAGCTTTTCAGCGAGCTCCTTTTCTTCCTCAGCCGTCAACATCGGCCAGGTGTTAGCGGCCCGGATGTAAGACTCCAGGTTACCAACAGGGGCTAAAGCTAAAGTTTGCATTTCTTTGGTCATTCATTCCTCTCAATCTATTTCTTCTGGCGGCGGTTTGTCCCCATCAGGCAACGAACATGCCAGAACTAACGAGCAACGAGAATATCATTCACACTTTTATCAGACAGTGATTTTATCCACAAGTTCCGACTGAAACCTGGGATAAATTACGCACAAAATGTGACGTAGAGATGATTGTGCTGGGGCAGAAACATCAGATGTTCTTTCCCTGCACGAGCGGTCCTCAATGCAGGGAAAGATTATATCAGAGATTTTTTAGTCGGGGGTAAAGTGACGTAAATGTTGCACAGTTGCTAACCAGGCGGCGATCCAGCCGATCATCGAGCACACCAGCAGCAGTAACAGGCACTCGTCGAACGATAAGCCGCTGATATCAAACTTTGTTCCAAAAACCTGCGCCACATCGGTGACAGCGGCAGAGAGACGCATCACCAAAATTTCTGACAATATCAGTGAAAGAAATGCACCAGCAAAACCGAGCAACGCACCGCCGTACAGGAACGGACGCAGGATAAAACCGTCTGTAGCACCGATAAGCTTTTGCACGTTAATGGTATCGCGACGGGCAAAGATGCTCAGACGCACGCTGTTACCGATCACCAGGAACACCGCGGCGACCATAAGCACGCCGATCATCGCCGCCACCCGGCCAACCAGCCCGGTCAGCGCCGACAGACGGGCAAACCAGCTGTCGTCCATGCGGACTTCATCGATCCCGTTGATGCGCGAAACGCGATCGCGCAGGGTGTTCAGCGACTCGGTACCCTGGAAATCCAGCTTCGGGATCACCACCGCCACGGCGGGCAGCGGGTTCTCTTCCAGCATATCCAGCGCGCCGCCAAACCCGGACCAGTTGCGGAACTCGCCCAGCGCCTCTTCGCGCGACAGGTAGTTGACCTTCTCAACACCCTGCTCGGACTGCAGCTGCCCCACCACCTGCGCCGCCGCATTATCGTCGAGCGCTTTGTCGAGATAGACGGTGATCTGCGGGGACGGATAGTACTGCGATGCCGCCTGGTTAACGTTTTTGTACACCATGTAGCAGACGCTTGGCAGCGTCAGCGAAATGGCGATAACCATGATCGTCAGGAAGGTGGCGAGCGGTTTGCTCTTCAGATCCTGCAGCGCACCGTGGAAGGCATACCGCACCTGCTCGTTAAACACATTGGTCTTGCGCGAGTTTGGCTTCGGCGACGACTTACTGCGCTTAGGCACGTTGCGATTGCTGTCGCCGCCCTGGGGCTTACGGAAACGGTCAAATCGATTACCCATCTGCCGAATCTGGTTTATTGCATCACGCTTATTCACCGCGGCCTCCGTGCAAGTGACCGTCGCTCAGCGTCAGCATGCGGTACGAACGACGGGAGATAAGGCCCATGTCGTGCGTCGCCATCAGTACTGTCACCCCAACGCGGTTAAATTCCTCAAACAGACGCAGGATCCCTTCGGAAAGGGCTTCGTCCAGGTTACCGGTCGGTTCATCCGCCAGCAGTACCGCCGGTTTGTTCACCACCGCGCGCGCAATGCCCACACGCTGCTGTTCACCGCCGGAAAGCTGAATCGGAAAGTTTTTCGCTTTGTCCAACAGCCCGACCTTATCCAGCGCCGCCGACACGCGACGACGAATATCATCCCCGCTGGCACCCGCAATAATCAGCGGGATAGCCACATTGTCGAATACCGTGCGGTCCATCAGCAGATGGTGATCCTGGAAAATCATGCCTATCTGGCGACGCAGAAACGGCACTTCACGGTTTTTCAGGCGGCTGATGTCGTGGCCGCCGAACAAGATTTTGCCGGTGCTTGGCCGTTCAATCCCGCAGATAAGCTTGAGCAGGGTACTTTTCCCCGCGCCGGAGTGGCCGGTCAGAAATGCCATCTCGCCCTGCTGCAGGTGGAAGTTAACCCCCTGCAGCGCTTGTCTCCCACCGAGATAGGCCTTGCTGACGTGTTCAAAGCGAATCATTGTTAATCCTCTCGGGCAAAAAGTGCCTCAATAAAGTCGCCCGATTTAAACGGACGCAAATCTTCGATACGTTCGCCAACGCCAATGTAGCGGATAGGAATACCAAACTGATCCGCCACCGAGAAGATCACCCCGCCTTTCGCGGTGCCATCCAGCTTGGTCAGCGTAATCCCGGTCAATCCTACCGCTTCATGGAACAGCTTCGCCTGGCTGATGGCGTTCTGTCCGGTGCTGGCGTCAATGGTCAGCATCACTTCATGCGGCGCATCGACATCCAGCTTTTTCATGACGCGGACGATCTTCTTCAGTTCTTCCATCAGGTGCGCTTTGTTTTGCAGGCGCCCTGCGGTATCGGCAATCAGCACGTCGACATTACGCGCTTTCGCCGCCTGAATGGCGTCAAAAATCACCGAGGCGGAGTCTGCGCCCGTGTGCTGGGCAATCACCGGAATGTTGTTGCGCTGGCCCCACACCTGCAGCTGCTCTACCGCAGCGGCACGGAAGGTATCACCCGCGGCCAGCATCACCGATTTGCCCTGCTGCTCGAACTGACGCGCCAGTTTGCCAATGGTGGTGGTTTTACCCACCCCGTTGACGCCCACCATCAGAATAACAAATGGCGTTTTGCCTTCAATATTAAGCGGTTCGTCCACTTTTGCGAGGATTTCACCCATCTCATCTTTCAGCAGGCCGTACAGCGCTTCGGCGTCGCGCAGCTGTTTACGGCTGGCGCTTTCGGTCAGGCTGCTGATAATCTTGCGGGTGGTTTCCACCCCAACGTCGGCGATCAGCAGCTGTTCTTCCAGCTCTTCAAAGAGATCATCGTCGATTTTCTTCCCGCGGAACAGACTGATAAATCCGGAACCGAGGTTTTCTTTGGTCTTGATCAGGCTACGTTTCAGGCGGGCGAAGAAACCTTCTTTGGTCGGTTTTTCCTGCTCCTGAACCACCTCTTCTACCGGGACGTCTTCTTCAATCGGGACAACGATAACGGCTTCTTCTGCCGCTTCTGCCGCCAGCGCCTGCGCTTCCAGCTCTTCGTCGCTGATTTCAGCGTCAATTTCCGTTTCCGGGAGGTACTCTTCCGGGAGCGTTTCTTCAATCTCCTGGGCGATCTCTTCCGGCAGCGGCAGCTCTTCGTGCTCTACCGCCTGCGGTGGGGCAGTCTCAACCACCGGCTCAACAATCTCTTCCACCACTACGGCCACGGGTTCTGGCTCTGGTTCTGGTTCTGGCTCTACGGCAACAAACGCTGGCTCAACTGGCTGTGGTTTTTCGCTCTCCTGAACCTGCTCAGTGACCTCAACCACCTCTTCAGCGAAGGCCTCAGTCTCTTCTTTGCTGTGGGTCTGCGGTTCTGCTTCTACGTCTGCGACGGTCTCAACAGGGGTTTCAGGCTGCGGCTGTTCAACAACCGCGGGCTGTTCTGCGATCGGTTGTTCTTCGTTCTGCTGCTCGGTTTCCTGCTCTTTTTGACCAAAGCCCAGCCAGGAAAAGAAGCCACGTTTTTTCTCTTTTGCCATCTGCGACTACACCCCTCGCGGTTAATTACTGGCGCTATATACATGGAAGCTAAAAAAATGATGAAATAGTTTATCACTTAACTTAACGCACATCACCGCCTGCAAGCGCAGGCCGTCGGTGTACCCGAGCAAAGATATGAAGAAACCCAACCGTGCCGCAGCAGGTCAGATCCGCATTATCGGCGGCCAGTGGCGAGGCCGTAAACTGCCGGTGCCGGATAGCCCTGGTCTGCGCCCGACCACCGATCGCGTTCGCGAGACGCTGTTTAACTGGCTGGCCCCTTCAATGGTAGATGCCCGTTGCCTGGACTGCTTCGCCGGAAGCGGCGCCCTCGGGCTCGAAGCCCTGTCGCGCTATGCCGCCAGCGCCACGCTGCTGGAGATGGATCGCAGCGTTTCCCAGCAGTTACAGCAAAACCTGGCCTCGCTGAAAGCGACGCACGCCAAAGTGGTCAATACTAACGCCCTGGCCTTCCTTGCACAGGCAGGTACGCCGCACGATGTGGTATTTGTCGATCCGCCGTTTCGCAAAGGCCTGCTCGAAGAGACGCTGACGCTGCTGGAAAACAACGGCTGGTTGGCGGATGATGCCCTGATCTACGTCGAAAGCGAGGTAGAGAATGGGTTACCACCGGTGCCGGCCCACTGGGATCTACACCGGGAGAAAGTGGCCGGTCAGGTCGCCTATCGTCTTTATCACCGTCAATCTCAAGGAGAGACCGATGCCGGTACTGATTAATCTGGGTCGTTTACTGATGCTGGGGGTCTGGGCATTTCTGATCCTTAACCTTGTGCATCCGTTCCCGCGTCCGATGAATATCTTCGTCAACGTGGCGCTGATTTTTACCTCGTTTATGCATGCCCTGCAGATGGTCATGCTGAAAAGCGGCCTGCCGAAGGATGGCCCACCAATGACCGGCTGGCAGCAGCTGCGGGTGTTTATTTTCGGCGTGTTTGAGCTGCTGGTGTGGATGAAGAAGTTTAAAGCGCAGGCGAAGAAGTAATTTTTTACCCCTCACCCACACGGCTCCGTGCGATCCCCTCTCCCCTCTGGGGAGAGGGTTAGGGTGAGGGGTAAATCACGGCACGATCTCAAACCCCTCAAACCGCGATCCCTTGTAACTCAACACGCCTTTATCCCCCACCGTCAGCTGATGGTACTGCTTTTCGTCCAGCCGAAAAGTCATCTCCAGGCCGCCGTTTTCCGGCTTAAAGCTCGCCTCATAGCGCATCGACGTGCCAGCGGGCGTGACCTGCTGCTGGCGGGAGCGCCGGTCGTTAATCGCTTTTTCCCGTTTATTGCTCACCACCACCCGTTTTTCCAGCAGCGGCGCGGCATCGTTATCGGCCTTGTCCCGGCGCTGCTGCACAAAGCGAAATGACGCGGCAATCACGATAATCGCCAGCACGATAATAAAAAAAAGCGGCATCTTGCTCATTGGACAATCCTATAAGACCAGGCTGAAATCAGGATAGCGCGCGACACAGAGCATTGCCATTGGCCCGCTTGCGCCACTACACTGAACTGAAACTGTTTATTCAACAATAACAGATACAGGGACTTAATATGCTTTGGTCATTTATCGCTGTCTGTTTCTCCGCATGGCTGTATGTCGATGCGTCCTACCGTGGCCCGGCCTGGCAGCGCTGGGTGTTTAAACCCGTCACGCTGTTGCTCCTGCTGCTGCTGGCCTGGCAGGCACCGATGTTTAATGCTGTCAGCTACCTCGTTCTCGCCGGACTGTGCGCGTCGCTGGCAGGTGACGCCCTCACCCTGCTGCCGCGCCAGCGCCTGCTGTATGCCGTGGGCGCGTTCTTCTTATCGCATCTGCTTTACACCATCTATTTTGCCAGCCAGATGACGCTGTCATTCTTCTGGCCGCTGCCGCTGGCGCTGCTGGTGATGGGTGCCCTGCTGATTGCGGTGGTCTGGACGCGGCTGGAAGAGATGCGCTGGCCGGTGTGTACCTTTATCGCCATGACGCTGGTGATGGTGTGGCTGGCGGGGGAACTGTGGTTCTTCCGCCCGACCGCGCCAGCCCTGTCGGCCTTCCTCGGTGCCACCTTGCTGCTGCTGGGGAATATCGTCTGGCTGGGTAGCCACTATCGCCGCCGCTTCCGCGCTGATAACGCGATTGCAGCCGCCTGCTACTTCGCCGGGCACTTCCTGATTGTGCGTTCGCTGTATATCTAAATAAGCCTTGACTCTGGAGTCGACTCCAGAGTGTAGACTGCGGTAAATGAGAAGATTATCATTACCGGAGAATGCCATGTCGACTCCAGACAGTTCTAAAAAAGTGCCGAAATTTTCGGCACTTAAGCTTACTCCCGCCCCTGCTCACAGCGATTGCTGCGCCTCAAACGCCTGCGAAACGCAGGTTGAAAGCGTGCCGCCCGCAGACGGCCTGCGTTACAGCTGGGTGGTCAACGGGATGGACTGCGCCGCCTGCGCGCGGAAAGTTGAAAATGCGGTGAAGCAGATCCAGGGCGTCAACCACGTCCAGGTGCTGTTCGCCACCGAAAAGCTGCTGGTCGATGCGGCCAGCAACATCACAGCCCAGGTCGAAGCGGCGGTGGCGAAGGCGGGCTATACGCTGCGCGACGCCAACGCCCCGGCTGAAAAAACCTCCCCTCTGCGCGATAACCTGCCGCTCATCACCTTGATCGTGATGATGGCCCTGAGCTGGGGTCTGGAGCAGTTCAACCACCCGCTCGGCAACCTCGCCTTTATCGCCACCACCCTTATCGGGCTCTACCCGGTTGCCCGTCAGGCGCTGCGTCTGATGAAAAGCGGCAGCTGGTTTGCCATTGAAACGCTGATGAGCGTGGCCGCCATCGGGGCCCTGTTTATCGGTGCCACGGCAGAAGCAGCAATGGTGCTGCTGCTGTTTTTAATCGGTGAACGTCTCGAAGGCTGGGCTGCCAGCCGGGCGCGTAAGGGCGTGAGCGCACTGATGGCGCTAAAGCCAGAAACCGCGACCCAGGTGATAAACGGTGAGCGCAAAACCGTGCCGATTGCCAACCTGCGCCCGGGCGATGTGATTGAAGTGGCGGCAGGCGGACGTCTGCCTGCCGACGCCGCGCTGCTCACCGCCACCGCCAGCTTTGACGAAAGCGCCCTGACCGGCGAATCCATCCCGGTGGATCGCGCCGCCGGCGAAAAAGTGCCCGCCGGTGCCACCAGCGTCGATCGCCAGGTGCAGCTGACAGTGTTATCCGAACCGGGCGACAGCGCCATCGATCGTATCCTGAAGTTGATTGAAGAGGCAGAGGAGCGCCGCGCCCCGGTTGAGCGCTTTATCGACCGCTTCAGCCGGATCTACACCCCGGCGATTATGCTGGTTGCGCTGCTGGTCGCCGTTGTCCCGCCGCTGCTGTTTAGCGCCCCATGGGAAGGCTGGATCTACAAAGGGCTGACCCTGCTGCTGATCGGCTGTCCGTGCGCGCTGGTGATCTCGACGCCTGCGGCGATTACCTCCGGGCTGGCGGCCGCGGCGCGCCGTGGGGCGCTGATCAAGGGCGGTGCCGCGCTGGAACAACTCGCGCAGGTGCAGCAGGTGGCGTTTGATAAAACCGGCACCCTGACGGTCGGCAAACCGCAGGTGACCGGCCTTTATCCGCACGGCATCAGCGAGGATGCGCTGTTGGCGCTGGCTGCGGCGGTGGAGCAAGGTTCTACCCACCCGCTGGCACAGGCGATTGTCCGCGAAGCGCAGGCCCGAGGGTTGAACATCCCTGCCGCTACCGCCCAGCGCACGCTGATGGGCTCGGGTATCGAAGCCCAGGTCGAGGGTCAGCCGGTGTTAATCTGTACGGCAGATAAATTCCCTGCTCCGCAGTTGGCCCTGCAGATCGACACCCTGGAGGAGGCCGGGCAGACGGTGATTATCGTTGCCGAAAATAACGTGGCAAAAGGCATTATTACCCTGCGCGACACTCTGCGTAATGACGCCAGAGCAGCGGTGGACGCCCTGCATCAGCTGGGGGTCAATGGGGTGATCCTGACCGGCGATAACCCACGCGCGGCGGCGGCGATTGCCGGTGAGCTGGGCCTGGAATTCCGTGCCGGATTGCTGCCCGCAGATAAAGTGCAGGCGGTCACCGAGCTGAACGGCCACACCCCGCTGGCGATGGTGGGCGACGGGATTAACGATGCCCCGGCAATGAAGGCGGCCACCATCGGCATTGCGATGGGCAGCGGCACCGACGTGGCGCTGGAGACCGCCGATGCGGCGCTGACCCATAACCATTTAACCGGTTTAGCGCAGATGATTAGCCTTGCTCGCGCCACCCGCGCCAATATCCGGCAGAACATCGCCATTGCGCTGGGGTTAAAGGGGATTTTCCTGGTAACCACCCTGCTGGGGATGACCGGATTGTGGCTGGCGGTGCTGGCGGATACCGGCGCGACAGTGCTGGTGACGGCGAACGCGTTGCGGCTGTTGCGCCGTCGGTAAAATGTGCCCGGCGGTGCACAGCCGCCGGGCACAACGACTACTGCATCCCGAGCAAATGCGGCAACCACAGTGAAATCGCCGGGATGTAGGTCACCATAGCCAGCACCACCAGCAGCATGCCGTAGAACGGCAGCATGGCGCGGACCACGGTTTCGATCTTCTGCTTACTCACCGCACTGGCAACAAACAGCACCGATCCCACTGGCGGGGTAATCAGGCCGATCCCAAGGTTCACCATCATGATCATGCCAAAATGTACCGGATCGATGCCCAGCGAGTTGGTCACCGGCAGCAGTACCGGGGTCAGGATCAGAATCAGCGGCGCCATGTCCATCAGCGTGCCCACCAGCAGCAGCATGATGTTGAGGTACATCAGGATCACGTACTTGTTATCCGACAGCGAGGTGAAGAACTCGGTGATCCGCATCGGCAGCTGCATGTAGGTCATCACCGCGCCAAATGCCGCCGCAAAGCCGATCAGGATCATCACGATCGTTACTGTCTTCACTGTCCGGCACATCAGCTTCGGCAGCTCGCTCCACTTATAGTCACGATAGATAAACATGGTGACAAAAAACGCCCACAGGCAGGCGACCGCCGCCGATTCGGTAGCGGTAAAAATTCCCGACAATATCCCGCCAAGAATGATCACCACCGTCATCAGACCCCACAGCGCATCGACAAAAATCCTCAGCGCCTGCTTAAACGGGATCCGTTCACCTTTTGGATAGCCCCGCTTGTGGGCAAAGCCCAGGCACAGGAGCATCAGGCAGAACCCGAGCAGCAGCCCCGGCAGCACCCCGGCGATAAACAGCGTGGCGATCGACACCGTGCCGCCCGCCGCCAGGGAGTAAATCACCGAGTTGTGGCTGGGCGGGATCAGGATCGCCTGCACCGAGCCGCTGGCCGTCACCGCCGCCGCGTATTCGCGCGGATAGCCCTTCTTCTCCATCTCCGGGATCATCACACTGCCGATGGAGGCGGTATCCGCCACCGACGAGCCCGAGATGGCACCGAAGAAGGTCGAGGCGACGATATTCACCAGCGACAGCCCGCCGCGAATAAAGCCGACAAAGATATAGGCGAAGTTGACCAGCCGCCGGGCGATGCCCCCTTCCGCCATGATCGCCCCCGCCAGGATAAAGAACGGGATCGCCAGCAGGGTGAACTTATTGACCCCGCTGGTTATCTGGATCATCAGCGCTTCCAGCGGCAGATCGATCCACAGCGCCCCCGCCACCGCACTCAACCCGACGGCAAACGCCACCGGCATCCCCAGCGCCAGCAAAATGGCAAGGGTGAAGAGCAAAATAAAAGCATCCATGATTCACCCCTTAACTGTGGTTGCCGATCATGACGACCGGGCGGTTTTCCTGGGAGCCAAACATCAGCCGCTCCAGCACGAACAAAATGAGGATCGCCGAGCCGACGGGCAGCGGCAGATAACTCTCACCGGAGGTCAGAATCGGAAACTCCGCCACCGGCTGTTCCCACAGCTCGACGCAGAGCAGGTAGCTGTACCAGAAGATAATCAGCGAAATCAGCAGCATCAGCAGATCCACAATCCTGGCACACAGGGCTTTTAACCCGGCTGGCAGGCGGTCGGTCAGCATGTTCACCGCGATATGCGATCCGGCGCGGTAGCCCACCGCCGCGCCGATAAAGGTGAAGGTCACCATGCAGATGATGGCCACCGGTTCAGGCCACGACTCGCCGCGGTTGAGGACGTAGCGGGAAAAAATCCCAATCGGAATCACAATGGTCATGATCAGCAGCGAGACGCCCGCCACGGTCATGGCGAGCAGGTACAGGCGATCCATCCACTTCAGATAGCTTTCGGACATACGTCCTCCACAGGGCTGGGTTTACTGAACGTCAGCGATGGCTTTCATCAGGTCCTGATGCTTTTTCTCGCCATACTCTGCGCGCACCGGCTCTGTCGCTTTGATAAATACCGCCTTATCGATGTCATGGAACTGTACGCCACCGGCTTTCATTTTTTCCAGCGCCTGCTGGTTGTAGGCCTGCCACAGCTTGCGCTGTTCAAACTGCGCTTCACGGGCCAGGGTCAACACTTTTTGCTGCTCGTCGGCGCTCAGCTTGTCCCATTTCACTTTGGAATAGAGCAGCATTTCCGGGGTGATGAAGTGGCCGCTGAGGGTGTAGTTTTTGGCCACCGGCATGTAGTTGTGGGCCACAAAGGTTGGCGGGTTGTTTTCTGCCCCGTCAATCACCCCAGTCTGCATCCCGCTATAGACCTCACTCACCCCCATCGCCACCGAGTTGGCGCCCATGTCTTTCAACGTGGCCAGCGCCACCGGGCTACCCTGCACGCGAATCTTCATCCCTTTTAAATCTTCCGGCTTGGCCACCGGGTTCTTGGTGATCAGGTTGCGGGTGCCGGAGTCCATCCAGCCGAGGAACACCAGACGAGATTTGGGATTGGCGGTCAGCTTCTCGCCGATGGCTTTGCCCACGTCACCGTCGATGACTTTGTGCATATGATCTTCATCGCGGAAGACGTACGGCAGGGTGAAGACTTCGATGTCCGGCAGGATGGCGGCAACCGGTGCCATCGAGACGCGAATAATGTCGATGGCGCCCATCTGTGCCTGCTCGATCATCTGTTTTTCATCCCCCAGCACGCCGCCGGGGAAGACTTTAATCTCCAGCTTGCCATCGGTTTGTTGTTTCAGTTTTTCGCCCATCTGCTGTACCGCCACCACGTTCGGGTAGCCTTCGGGATGGACATCGGCAGCTTTAATGGTTTGCGCAGAAACGGAGCAGGCAAAAGCGGACAGGCACAGAGCAGCCAGCAACGGCTTGAGGGTCGTTTTCATCGAGTCAACTCCAGGGTAGTGAGGGTAAGTATCGGAACGTTGTTTTAGTTTTGAACGTTTAAAAACTAGACCACACCCTGAAAAGCGGAGGTGAAGCGCCTCACAAAAAGCGCCAAATAATGAAATGATGGTTTAGATTTGTGGCGAGGGTCATGCCGGGTGGCGGCTTCACCCTACCCGGCCTGCTGGGGCTAGCCTTTGCGTAACAGGTACCGGTACGGCAGCACCTCAGTCTCCTGCGCCAGCAGCTCATGTTCCATAAAGGTACAGAAACCCGGGATATCACGGGTGGTGGCCGGATCGTCGGCAATGATTAGCAGGGTTTCACCGGTTTGCATGTTGCGCACCGTTTTACGCACCATCATCACCGGCTCCGGGCAGCGCAGGCCCTGGGCGTCAAGGGTGTGGTCGGGGCTGGAAAACAGATCGGTCATCGTCGTCTCGCTAAGGTAAAAAACGGCAGTAGTTTACGCCCCACAGGGGGCAATGCAAACCAGGTTAACGATTGCGTGAAAATCAACCATTGCAAAGATGAATTAAAGCAGTATGATGCAGCCGGTTTTATTGGGTTCCCTCACCCCAACTTATAAAAAGGTCACAATATGACGCAGTTCTCTCAATCGCAGCGCGTAAAAGCGTTGTTCTGGCTTTCGCTTTTTCATCTGCTGGTGATCACCTCCAGTAACTATCTGGTGCAGCTGCCGATCTCCATTTTTGGTTTGCATACCACCTGGGGCGCGTTCAGCTTCCCGTTTATCTTCCTTGCTACCGATCTCACCGTGCGCATCTTTGGCGCGCCGCTGGCCCGACGCATTATTTTTGCCGTCATGCTCCCGGCGCTGTTTGTGTCGTACGTGATCTCCTCCCTGTTCTATATGGGAAGCTGGCAAGGGTTTGAAGCCCTGACCCACTTCAACCTGTTCGTCGCCCGCATTGCCGCGGCCAGCTTTATGGCCTATGCGCTGGGGCAGATCCTTGATGTGCATGTGTTTAACCGTCTGCGGCAGAACCATCGCTGGTGGATGGCCCCCACCGCCTCCACGCTGTTTGGGAACGTCAGCGATACGCTGGCCTTTTTCTTTATCGCGTTCTGGCGCAGCCCGGACCCGTTTATGGCCCAGCACTGGATGGAAATTGCGCTCGTGGATTACGCCTTTAAGGTGCTTATCAGCCTGGTGTTCTTCCTGCCGATGTATGGCCTGCTGCTGAATATGTTGCTGAAAAGACTCGCAGATAAATCTGAAAATCCGGCATTGCAGGCCGGTTAAAGGTTCCCCTGAACAGTTGTGATAAGATGGACGGATGAGCCGTTATGGCCGTTTATCGAAAGGAAGAATTCAATGCGCAATCTGGTTAAATATGTCGGGATTGGCCTGCTGGTGATGGGGCTTGCGGCCTGTGATAACAATGACGGCAAAGCGCCTGTTCAGGGTGCCTCTGCCGAGAGCAATGCGACGGGTCAAGCGGTCAGCCTGATGGATGGCAAACTTAGCTTCTCTCTGCCTGCCGATATGACCGATCAGAGCGGCAAGCTGGGCACCCAGGCCAACAACATGCACGTTTACTCCGACGCCACCGGGCAAAAAGCGGTGATTGTGATCGTCGGCGACGACACCAGTGAAGACCTGGGCGTGCTGGCAAAACGTCTGGAAGAGCAGCAGCGCAGCCGCGACCCGCAGCTGCAGGTCGTGACCAACAAAGCCATCGAGCTGAAGGGTCACAACCTGCAACAGTTGGACAGCATTATCTCGGCCAAAGGCCAGACTGCTTATTCATCCGTGGTGCTCGGCAAAATCGACAATAAGCTGCTGACCCTGCAGATTACCCTGCCTGCTGACGATCAGCAGAAAGCGCAAACTGCTGCGGAAAGCATTATCAATACGCTGGTTATTCAGTAAGTTATTGCGATGACATGGCCTCCGCTGGAGGCCATTTTTTTAGCCGCCACGTCAGCAGTAACGCCACCGCCACCAGTCCTGCCGCCGCGAGATAGATAACCGGCACCCCGGCCCACGCCATCACCAGTCCGGCCAGCGGCCCGGTCACCCCCAATGACATGTCCATAAACACCGTGTAGGTCGCCAGCGCTGCGCCCTGGTTTTGCTGCGGCACGGCTTTCACCGCCACCACGCCCAGCGCCGGGAACACCAGCGAGAAGCCCGCACCCGCGAGGAAAACGCCAGTTTTCGCCATCCACGGTGCCTCGGCGATACCGGTCAGCAGCAGTCCGACAATCTCGACGCTAAAGCAGATCATCGCCACGTTCAGCCCGCCCAGCCGGTTGATGCCGTTGGGGAACAACAGCCTCGTGCCGACAAACGCACAGCTAAATAGCGTCAGCGCAAAGGCCGCGCCGTCCCAGCCTTTGGCGTCGTAGAACAGGGTAATGAAGGTGGCGATCACCCCAAAGCCCGCCGAGGCCAGCGCCAGTGCCATGCCGTACGGCCAGACGCGTCCGAGCACCGCGCGAAACGGCATCGGTTTGCCTTTGCTGGCTTTCACCGTCGGTCGCGGCAGCGCGAACAGGATCGCCAGTAGCGCCACCACCATGATGGTCAGCGCCAGGCCGTTCAGCCCGCTGTAGCGATAGCACAGGACGCCGAGCGGCGCCCCCATCGCCATTGCGCCGTAGGTGACAATCCCGTTCCAGGAGATCACCCGTCCGATATGCGATGCGCCCACCACGCCCACGCCCCACAGGGTCGATCCTGTTCCGGCCAGGCTTTGCCCGACGCCAAGGATCACCCGGCCCAGACACAGCAGCGCCAGGCTCACCATCGGCCAGCCGCTGGTAAAGCCGGCCAGCAGATAACTCACCCCGCTCAGGAAACAGCCGCACAGCCCCAGCACCACAATGCTTTTCGGGCCAAACAGGTCGGCATAGCGTCCGGCGTAAGGGCGACTTAACAGGGTGGCGAAGTATTGCAGGCTGATCACCAGACCCGCCCAGAAGGCACTAAAGCCCATGATGTCATGCACATAGCCAGGAAGGACCGCCAGCGGCAGGCCGATGGTCAGGTAGCTGGCAAAGTTGAAAATAACGACAGAAACAATCCGCAGATTAAGACGTAATCGGCTCAGCGCCGGTTCGGCGGCAGGTTCGGGCATCGGGCTCACCAGAATTTTTACAACAGTGTTTCACTATTACCACGTCAGGCCTGGAAAATCAGCAGCGACTTTAAGAATAGAGGTGCCTACCGAAGCGTTACGCGCGCACTACACTTTAGGGGCATCTCATAACAAGGAAACGCTATGACAACCACGCCGCCCGACAAAGTGGGTTTACACATATTGCTGAAGCTGGCCTGCCTGGTGGTGATCCTCGCGGGTATTCACGCCGGGGCGGATATCATCGTACAGCTGTTACTGGCGCTCTTTTTCGCCATCGTTCTCAACCCGCTCGTCACCTGGTTTATACGCCGGGGCGTAAAGCGGCCTTTCGCCATCACCATTGTGGTGATAGTGATGCTGATCGTGCTGACGGCGCTGTTTGGCGTGCTGGCGGCTTCGCTCAGTGAATTTTCTGCCCTGCTACCGAAATACAACAGAGAACTGACGCGCAAAATTATCAGCCTGCAGGAGATGTTCCCGTTTCTGAACCTGCATATCTCGCCGGAGCGCATGCTGAAACGCATGGATTCCGAAAAGGTCATGACCTTCGCCACCGCGCTGATGACCCAGCTTTCCGGGGCGATGGCCAGCGTGCTGCTGCTGGTGATGACCGTGGTCTTCATGCTGTTTGAAGTGCGCCATGTGCCGTACAAAATGCGTTTTGCTCTGAACAACCCGCAGATCCACATCGCCGGTTTACACCGGGCGCTGAAGGGCGTGTCGCACTATCTGGCGCTGAAAACGCTGTTGAGCCTGTGGACGGGGGCCATCGTCTGGCTGGGGCTGGCGCTGCTCGACGTACAGTTCGCCCTGATGTGGGGGGTGCTGGCTTTTCTGCTGAACTACGTGCCCAACATTGGCGCGGTGCTCTCCGCCGGGCCGCCGATGATTCAGGCGTTCCTGTTCAACGGCATTTATGAGTGTCTGATGGTGGGGGCGCTGTTTCTGATCGTCCATATGATTCTGGGCAACATCGTTGAGCCAAGAATGATGGGCCACCGGCTGGGGATGTCGACGATGGTGGTGTTCCTGTCGTTACTGATCTGGGGATGGCTGCTCGGCCCGGTGGGGATGTTGCTCTCCGTGCCGCTGACCAGCGTCTGTAAGATCTGGATGGAGACCACCCATGGGGGCAGCAAACTGGCGATCCTGCTCGGCCCGGGCAGGCCAAAAAGCCGACTACCGGGATAGCCATGCCTTCTCAGGCTGTCAAAAAACCTGCTGCTCTGAAACAGCGGCAGGTTTATTTAGCTAACAGAATGGTCTTATCGTATTAAAATAAAAAACACCCGAATTACATTTATTTAAAGAGTCCCAAACGCCTTTAATTTCTGCCTTATCCGTAAGCGAATCGCCACGCGCAAATACCCTCTGCACGCCAGGGGTATGAATGTAATGTGAGTATTCTGAAAAAAGCGGCTTATTATTAAGCCTGTGCCAGCATACTTCTGATAAGCAAAGATTTTCCCATCAATGGGTTCAGGTTTTCTCATTTTTATTTAATGTAATACCGCCTCTTATATTCGCCAGCACGCCGACAAAATTGTACGATGTCGATGGCAATACCCTTTTTTTAGCATCGAGACTTTTTATCCCTCTCCTGAGTCAGCAGACTTCAGGCTAAGCTTCGTTATTGGATTACGGATTTATCGCGGACGCGCGCAGATGAAATTTGCACTTAACATTCTCGACTGGCAAGCCAGAGCGCCAGGCCTTAGCGATGCCAGTCAGTGGCTGGCATGGTCGCAAGGTTTGCACGCCATCGATCCTGGTGCGCCGCAGGCGAAACTGACCGCGCTGCCGATGATGGCCGCCCGCCGCCTCAATTCTGGCAGCAAGCTGGCGGTGGATTGCGGTCTGGCAATGGTGCGTAATCACGCCATCGATGCGGTGGTCTATACCAGCCGCCACGGCGAGCTGGAGCATAACTATCGCATTCTGCATGCGCTGGCCACCGGGCAGGATGTTTCGCCAACCGATTTTGCCATGTCCGTACACAACTCTGCGGTGGGCAATCTCACCATCGCCGCGCGTCAGCCGATTGTCTCGTCATCGCTTTCCGCCGGGCTTGATACCTTCCAGCAGGGCTTGTGCGAAGTGCTGAGCCTGATGCATGCCGGATACGCCCGCGTGCTGATGGTTGATTTCGACGGCGCGCTGCCTGACTTTTACCATTCGGCCCTGCCGTCACCGATGCCAACGTGGCCGTTTGCGCTGGCGCTGGTCCTCGAAGCCGGGGAGACGTTACACTGCGAAACCCGCCCCGGCAGTCCCGGCACAGAGCCCCCTTTAGCGCAGAGCCTGCTGTTCCTTCAGCACTATCTTCGTCACGATCCGCAGTTTGCGATCGCCGGCGAGCGCCTGCTGTGGCAATGGACGCGCCAATGACCGGGATCATTGCCACCCTCAATCGCGGCTGGCGCCGGGTCATGACCGGTCTGTGCTTCGTCCTGTTTGGCGTCGGTGGACTACTGCTGTCTCTGGTGTGGTTCAATCTGTTATTGCTCGCGCAGCGCGATCGTGCCCGTCGTCGTCGCCTCGCTCGTCGCAGCATCGCCGCCAGCTTCCGCGCCTTTTTAACCGTCGCCCGCGCGGTTGGGGTGCTGGATTACCGCATTGATAATCTGGAGGCGCTGCGCCAGGATCGCGGCTGTCTGGTCGTGGCGAACCATCCCACGCTTATCGACTATGTGCTGATCGCCTCGGTGATGCCGGAAACCGACTGTCTGGTGAAAAGTGCGCTGCTGCGTAACCCCTTTCTGAGCGGCGTGATACGGGCGGCGGATTACCTGATTAACAGCGAAGCCGACACGCTGTTAAGCGCCTGTCAGCAGCGGTTGGCTCAGGGCGACACTTTACTGATATTCCCGGAAGGCACGCGTACCCGAGCGGGGGAAGCCATCACTTTGCAACGCGGCGCGGCGAATATTGCCGTGCGCTGTGGCAGCTCGCTGCGGGTGGTGATCATCCACTGCAGCGAGCCTCTGCTGGATAAACAACACCGGTGGTATGAAGTCCCGGCGAACAAACCCTTTTTCACCCTCGATGTCCGTGAGCGGGTAAATACTCATGATTTTTACGATGCGGCGGTACAAGAACCGGCTCAGGCAGCACGGCAGCTCAACCGACACCTGCAGCATCGCTTAACATCCGGTCTTCAATCTTTGTCAGGAATTAATGATGCAAGCGCTCGACCTTGAAATTAAAAATCTTATTATCTCTACCCTCAATCTGGACGAACTGACCCCTGACGACATCGATACCGATGCGGCGCTGTTTGGCGATGGCCTGGGTCTCGATTCAATCGATGCCCTGGAGCTGGGGCTGGCGGTAAAAAACCAGTACGGCGTCGTGCTGTCTGCCGAAAGCGAAGAGATGCGTCAGCACTTCTTCTCCGTCGCCACCCTGGCGTCATTTATCACTGCCCAACGCGCCTGAGAACGGATCCACCATGACAACTGAACAAGACGCTATTTATCAGGAAGTGACCTCCCTGCTGATCAACCTGTTTGAGCTCGCCCCACAAGACATCACCCCAGAGGCGCGCCTGTATGAAGACCTGGATCTGGACAGCATCGACGCTGTCGATATGGTGGTTAACCTGCAGAAGAAAACGGGCATCAAGATCAAGCCTGAAACCTTCAAATCGGTGCGTACCGTTCAGGACGTCGTAGACGCCGTCGAACAGCTTCTGCGTGAAGCCTGAGCCGCATGCGTGACGGACGGTCATTTCCGGCTATCCCGTTCCTGACGGGCTTAATGCTGGTCGCCTGGCCGTTCCTGATTGGCTTTGGCCTGACGCATAACGGCCTGCACTGGCTGCTGCCGCTAATGGCATTGCTGCTGCTGTTTCGTCTGCGCCAGGCGCGACTTCACGCCGGGCCGATGCGCTATGTCGTTCAGAGCGTGGCGCTGGCAGGCATCGCCCTCTGCGCGGCAAGTTACCTGCTGAAGGCCCATCAGTGGCTGCTGCTGTATCCGGTAGTGGTCAACCTGGTGATGCTGGCGGTATTTGGCGGTTCGCTGTGGACATCAATGCCGCTGGTTGAACGGCTGGCCCGGCTGCGTGAACCGAATTTACCCCCTGAAGGGGTGCGTTACACCCGCGTCGTAACCCGCGTGTGGTGCGGCTTTTTCATTTTTAACGGCAGCGTGGCGCTATTCACCGTCCTGCGGGGCGATATAGCACTCTGGACACTGTGGAACGGCATCATTGCCTACATTCTGATGGGAACCTTGATGACAACCGAGTGGCTGGTGCGTCAGCGGGTGAGAAACAAAGAGAAGCACCATGCATAGCGCCCTTCCTGTGCGCCAGTGGCTGAATGCCCCGCGCCCGGACGACACGCCTGTTGCCTGGTGTGGCGATCGCGGCTGGACGCTGGGGCAGTTGCGCGATGACGTCAGCAGCTTAACAACGTACCTGCAACAGCAGGAGGGCGAGCGCTGGGCGCTCTGTTTCGACGATAGCTATCTGTTTATCGTGGCGTTACTGGCGATGCTCCATGCCGGTAAAATTCCGGTCATCCCGGGCCACAGCCGGGTATTGCTGCTGGAAAAGCAGCAGGCCCTGTTTGACGGCCTGCTGAGCGATCGGGCGTTACGCTATTCCGGTCGTCTACGGGTGGTGAGTGCTACCCGACGCAGCCACGCCCCCTTTCTCCCGCTGCCTGACATTGCCGACGCGGCCTTCATCGAGCTGTTTACCTCTGGCTCGACCGGGGTACCAAAACGCGTCGTCAAAACCATCACCGACCTCGACAGGGAAGCCGCGCAGCTGGCGACCCTTTTTGGCGAGCGGCTGATCGGCTGTCGGGTGGTGGCCTCCGTGGCACCTTATCATCAGTACGGGCTGACGTTTCGCCTCTTTTTACCCCTGTCGCTGGGGTTAGTGGTGCATTCAGCCATCATCGAGTACAGCGAGCAGTTGGCGGCGCTCGATCCACAGTATCGCTACCTTTTCATCAGCAGCCCGGCGTTTCTGAAGCGGATCGACACGCAGCTCTCTGCCCCACCGGTGGCGGGGCTGATCTCCGCCGGAGGAGCGCTGGAGTGGAAAACCGTGGAGAAGACCCATCGCTGGCTAAACATCTGGCCGGATGAAATCTATGGCAGCACTGAAACCGGCGTCCTCGCCTGGCGCCATTATCAGAAAGAGGGTCTCCTCTGGCGGCCCTTGCCCGGCGTGCATTTCCGTCAGGATCAGGACGGCCTTCGCGTCGCCTCACCGTTCATCCCGCACGGCGAAGAGTGGCCCCTCGACGATGTCCTCCAGTTTGATGCGACCGGCGCATTCAGGCTGGTCGGACGCCGGGATCGGGTGGTCAAAATCGAAGAGAAACGTGTCTCGCTGGATGAGATCGAGCAACTTCTACTGGCGTTAGAGGGTGTTTGCGAAGCGGCGGCGCTGCCGATAGTGCGCAACGGAAGACAGGGGATTGGCGCGCTGCTGGTGTTGGACGGCGCAGCGCGTGAACAGCGCAAGCAGCGTGACAACAACGCGCAGGAGCAGGCCTGGCGACGCGCCTTGCGACCCTGGCTCGACCCCGTCGCGGTGCCTCGCGACTGGCGCATCGTTGATGAAATACCGGTTAACAGTATGAATAAGCGTGTTTATGCGCAGTTACAGGAGTTATTTCATGAAAATCCATGAAATTGAGCGCCAGCAGGCACACCCGCAGCATCTGGATATCACCCTGCATCTTGATCCCGCGCTGTTCTGGTTTCAGGGCCATTTTGCCGTCCAGCCGCTGCTGCCGGGCGTGGCCCAGCTTGACTGGGTGATGCACTACGCCACCACGCTGCTGGCCCCGGCGTATCGCTTTCACAGTATTCAGAACGTGAAATTTCAGGCCCCGCTGCTGCCCGATACCACGGTGACGCTCACCCTCGACTGGCACGCTGAGCGTGAGATGCTCTCTTTCCACTATCAACGCCACGATGGCGCACAGCGCCATATCGCCAGCAGCGGGAAGATTCGCTTATGTCGTTAACCTTCCGTCCCTGCATCCTGATCCCCTGCTATAACCACGGGGCGATGATGGCGAGCGTGCTGCAACGCCTGGCCCCGTTCGCCCTGCCGATTATCCTGGTCGATGATGGCAGTGATGCCGGTACCCGTCAGGAACTGAACCGCCTGGCCGCCGACAATGCCCAGCTCACGCTGGTGCGGCTGACGCACAACGCCGGGAAAGGCGCGGCGGTGATCCGCGGGCTGAAAGTCTGTGCCGGATCCGGGTTTACCCACGCGGTGCAGGTGGATGCCGACGGGCAACATGCGATTGAAGATATCCCGAAACTGCTGGCGCTGGCAGCCCGTCATCCCCAGGCGCTTATCTCCGGCAAGCCGGTTTATGACGCGTCGATCCCGCGCGCGCGGCTGTATGGCCGCTGGGTAACGCACGTGTGGGTGTGGATCGAAACCCTCTCTTTACAGCTTAAAGACAGCATGTGCGGCTTTCGGGTGTATCCGGTGGCCCCGACGCTGCAACTGGCAAACCGCGTGTCGCTCGGCAAGCGGATGGATTTTGACATCGAAGTGATGGTGCGCCTCTACTGGCAGGGCACCACCAGCCATTTTCTGCCAACCCGCGTGACCTATCCGCAGGATGGCGTATCCCATTTCGATACCCTGAAAGACAACCTGCGCATTTCATGGATGCATACCCGGCTGTTCTTCGGCATGTTACCCCGCATCCCCTCCCTGCTACGGGGTCGCCGCAGGCAGCACTGGGCAGAGCAGCAGGAAGTCAAAGGCCTGCGCGGGATGCGCCTGATGCTGCGGGTCTGGCAATGGCTCGGTCGTCGGGCGTTTAATGCGCTGCTGTGGCCGGTGATTGGTGTCTACTGGCTGACGGCCCGTCCGGCGCGACGGGCATCGCAGGAGTGGATCGCCCGGGTCAGCCAGACGCTGGCCCAGCGCCAGCAGCCGACGCCCGCACGCCTGAACAGTTTTTTCCACTTCCTGCGCTTTGGTCAGGCGATGCTGGATAAAGTCGCCAGCTGGCGCGGGGAGCTAAAGCTGCACCAGCACGTGACCTTTGCCCCCGGGGCGCGTGAAGTACTGGACAGTGCGGCGCCGCAAGGCAAGCTGCTGCTGGCCTCACATCTGGGCGATGTGGAGGTGTGCCGCGCGCTGGCCCAGCGCGAAGGCCACCATACCATTAATGCGCTGGTGTTCAGTGATAACGCCCGGCGCTTCAAACAGATTATGCAGGAGATGGCCCCCGAGGCGGGACTGAACCTGATCTCCGTGACCGATATCGGGCCGGAGACCGCCATCCTCCTGAAAGAGAAGCTGGAGCGCGGCGAGTGGATTGCGATCGTCGGCGATCGTCTGGCGATCAACCCTCAGCGTGGCGGCGAGTGGCGGGTGGTCTGGAGCGAATTTATGGGCCAACCGGCCCCCTTCCCCCAGGGGCCGTTTATTCTTGCCGCGATCCTGCGCTGTCCGGTGGTACTCATTTATGCCCTGCAACAGCAGCAGACCCTGCGGATCCACTGCGAGCCGTTTGCCGACCCGCTGATTCTGCCGCGAAATGGTCGTCAGCAAGCGTTACAGCAGGCTGTCGATCGTTATGCGCAGCGGCTGGAGCATTATGCCCTGCAGTCGCCGCTCGACTGGTTTAATTTTTTCGATTTCTGGCACCTGCCGGATACCAAAGGAAAGGAGTAAAGGGTGCTGACCGATCCCCGCTTTAACACCGAGGTTGAGCTGACCGTCCCGTTTCACGACGTCGATATGATGGGCGTGGTCTGGCATGGCAACTATTTCCGCTATTTTGAAATTGCCCGCGAGGCGCTGCTGAATCAGTTCGATTACGGCTATCGCCAGATGAAAGCCTCCGGTTATATCTGGCCGGTGGTGGACACCCGGGTGAAGTACCGGGAGGCGCTCACCTTCGAACAGCGGATCCGCGTCCGCGCCCATATCGACGAGTTTGAAAATCGCCTGCGCATTGCCTATCAGATTTTCGACGCCGCCAGCGGCAAACGGACCACCACTGGCTACACCATTCAGGTGGCCGTTGAAGAGATGAGCCGCGAGCTGTGCTTTGTCAGCCCGGCGATCCTGTTTGAGCGTATGGGAGTGACACCATGAAGTGGTTACCGCTGCTTGCCCTGCTGGCAAGCCCGTGGGTCAGCGCCGTGACGCTGGACGAATTGCAGCAGCGCTTTACCGAACAACCGGTGGTGCGCGCCCACTTTGAGCAGACCCGCAAAATTAAGGATATGCCCCAGCCGCTGCGATCCAGCGGCGAGATGCTGATCGCCCGCGACGACGGCCTGCTGTGGGATCAAAAATCACCCTTCCCGATGCTGCTGCTGCTGGATGACAAACGAATGGTGCAGACCATTAACGGCCAGCCGCCGCAGACCATCACCGCGGAAAACAACCCGCAGATGTTCCAGTTTAACCATCTGCTGCGCGCCCTGTTCCAGGCAGATCGCAAGGTGCTGGAGGAGAACTTCCGCATCGATTTTAAAGATCTCGGCAATGGCCGCTGGTCGCTGATGTTGACGCCAACCACCACCCCGCTGGATAAGGTTTTTACCTCGCTGGATCTGGGTGGCGCAGCCTACATGGAATCCATTGTGCTAAACGATAAGCAGGGCGACCGCACCCAAATCGCCCTTTCCCACCACCAACTGACGCCCGCCAGCCTGACCGATGTCGAACGCCAACGCTTTGCCGCACCATAACAGCCGCCGTCCGGCGCTGCTGTGGTTGCTGACCTGCCTGATCCTGCTGGGGGTGCTGCTGTCGCTCCTGCCCGGTGCACGGCTGAACAGCAGCGTACTGGCGATGCTGCCCAAACAGACCCTCGGGGCGATCCCCCCGGCGCTGAACGACGGTTTTATGCAGCGCCTCGACCGCCAGCTGGTGTGGCTGGTCAGCCCCGGCAAAAAAGCCGATCCGCAGGTGGCACAGCAGTGGCTGACCCTGCTGCAGGGCTCGTCGTCGCTGAATGAGGTCAAAGGCCCGATGGACGCTGCCGGGCAGAAGGCGTGGGGAGAATTTTTCTGGCAGCACCGTAACGGCCTGATCGACTCGGCTACCCGCGCGCGCCTGCAGAACGGCGGTGAAGCGCAGGCGCAGTGGATTTTGTCCCAGCTCTATTCGGCCTTCTCCGGCGTCAGCGGCAAAGAGCTGCAAAACGACCCGCTGATGCTGATGCGTGGCTCGCAGCTGGCGCTTGCGCAAAACAGCCAGAAGCTGCGGCTGATGGACGGCTGGCTGGTGACGAAAGATGAGGCCGGTAATTACTGGTATCTGCTGCATGGCGAGCTGGCCGGTTCGTCATTCGATATGCAGCAAACCTGCAGACTTGTGACAAGGCTGCACGGGCTGGAAGGCCAGCTGAAAGCGCAGTATCCGCAGGCGCAGTTGCTGTCACGCGGCACCGTGTTTTACAGCGATTACGCCAGCCAGCAGGCGAAACGGGATATCTCGACCCTTGGCGTTGCCACTATTCTGGGGGTTGTTCTGCTGATTGTGGCGGTGTTCCGCTCCCTGCGTCCGCTGGCGCTGTGCCTGATCTCTATCGCCACAGGCGCGCTGGCGGGCACGGTGGCGACGCTGCTGCTGTTTGGTGAGCTGCACCTGATGACGCTGGTGATGAGCATGAGCATCATCGGCATCTCGGCGGATTACACCCTCTACTACCTGACCGAACGAATGGTTCACGGCGGACAGGATTCACCCTGGCAGAGCCTGGCGAAGGTGCGTAATGCCCTGCTGCTGGCGCTGCTGACCACGGTTGTCGCGTATCTGATCATGATGCTGGCGCCGTTCCCGGCCATTCGTCAGCTGTCGGTGTTCGCCGCCGTGGGGCTCAGCGCCTCGTGCCTGACGGTGATTTTCTGGCATCCGTGGCTGTGTCGCGGCCTGCCGGTGCGTCCGGTTCCGGCAATGGCGCTGATGCTGCGCTGGCTGGCAGCCTGGCGGCGCGACAGGCGTCTGTCTGTCGGGCTGCCGGTTACGCTGGCGCTGCTGGCGGTAGCGGGTATGGCCACCCTGCGGATCGATGACGATATCGCCCAGCTGCAGGCGCTGCCGCAGGATATTCTGGCGCAGGAAAAAGCCATCACCGCCCTCACCGGGCAGAGCGTCGATCAGAAATGGTTCGTGGTGCATGGCGTCTCGGCCCAGCAAACTCTTGAGCGGCTGGAGGCCTTCACCCCGGCGCTGGCCCGGGCGCAGCAGGCAGGGGACCTGACGTCGTGGCGCACCCTGCCGCTGAACTCGCTGAAACGGCAGGAAGGCGATCTGGCGCTGCTAAAAAGCGCGGCCCCGGCGGTAACGACGGTGTTGCAAAACGCTGGCATGACAACGATTTCAGCCGATCTGAACGCCATGCCGGTGCAGGTTGAGGCCTGGCTTGCCAGCCCGGCCAGTGAAGGCTGGCGGCTGCTGTGGCTGACCCTGCCCGACGGGCAAAGCGGCGTACTGGTACCGGTCAATGGGGTCAACAACAGCCCCGCGCTGGCGGCGCTGGCCAACAAACAGCCGGGCGTGGTGTGGGTGGATCGCAAGGCGAGCTTTGACAGCCTGTTTGCCCTCTATCGCACAGTGCTGACCGGGCTGCTGGTTGTCGCGTTAGCGGTGATCGCCTGCGGGGCAATGCTGCGCCTCGGCTGGCGCAACGGGCTGCTAAGTCTGGTGCCGTCGGTGCTGTCGCTGGGCTGTGGCCTGGCGGCGCTGGCCGTGACGGGTCATCCGCTGAATCTGTTCTCGCTGCTGGCGCTGGTGCTGGTGCTGGGGATCGGTATCAACTACACCCTATTTTTCAGCAACCCGCGCGGCACGCCGCTGACCTCGATGCTGGCGATCACCCTGGCGATGTTGACCACGATTTTGACCCTCGGCATGCTGGTATTCAGCACTACCCAGGCCATCAGCAGCTTTGGGGTGGTGCTGGTCAGCGGTATTTTTACCGCCTTCCTGCTGGCGCCGCTGGCGATGCCGACTAAAAAAGAGAGAACACGATGAGGCCTTTATACCGTGCCATCGCCCTGATCGGCGTGCTGTTGCTGGTGGGTTGCGGTTCATCCACGCAGAATACCGACGCTGCCCGCCCGCAGGCGTGGCTGCAGCCCGGCGCCAAAGTGACGCTGCCTGCGCCGGGCATCACCCCGACGCTCAATTCGCAGCAGCTGCTGACCGGCCGTTTCAACGGCAAAACCCAGTCGCTGCTGGTGATGCTGAATGCCGACGGGCATAAAATTACCCTGGCCGGGCTGTCATCGGTGGGAATTCGTTTGTTCCTGGTCACCTATGATCAAACGGGGATCCATACTGAACAGTCGATTGTTGCGCCACAGCTGCCTCCGGCCAGCCAGGTGCTGGCGGACGTGATGCTCAGCCACTGGCCAATCAGCGCCTGGCAGCCGCAGTTGCCGAAAGGCTGGACGCTGCAGGACAAGGGCGACCGCCGAGAGCTGCGCAATGCCCGAGGCACGCTGGTGACGGAGGTGGTTTACCTGCAGCGTCAAGGTCAGCGCGCGCCGATCAGCATCGAACAGCACGTATTTAATTACCACATCACCATTCAATATCTGGGTGACTGAGATGATCTACATTTCTGCCGTTGGCCTGGTCAACGCGCTCGGCAACGGGCCTGACGAGATTGCCGCTAATCTGACGCGCGGCGTTGCACCCGGGATGCGTATTCGCCGCGGCTGGTTACAGAACCAGGATGCGGTGCTGGGGGGCGTCGAGGGTGAATTACCGGCGATCCCGGATAGCTATGCTGCACACCGCACGCGCAATAATCAGCTGCTGCTGGCCGCGCTGGCGCAGATCCAGCCTGCCGTGGACGACGCCATTGCCCGTTTCGGTCGGGAACGCATTGCCGTGGTGCTGGGCACCAGTACCTCCGGGCTCGACGAGGGTGATGAACATGTGCGCCTGACGCAGAACGGCGAAGCCAGCCTTCACTGGCAGTATTCCCAGCAGGAGCTGGGCGATCCGTCGCGTTTTCTGGCGAACTGGCTCACGCTGGAAGGCCCGGCCTATACCCTCTCGACCGCCTGCTCCTCCAGCGCGCGGGCACTCATCAGCGGCCGACGGTTGATTGACGCCGGGCTGGTGGATATCGCCATTGTCGGCGGGGCGGATACGCTAAGCCGGATGCCGGTCAATGGCTTTAACAGCCTTGAATCGCTGTCCACCACCCTGTGCGAGCCCTTTGGCCGCGATCGCCGGGGCATCACCATTGGCGAAGCGGCCGCCCTGATGGTGCTGACCCGCGAGCCGCAGCCGGTGGCGTTACTGGGCGTCGGGGAGTCGAGCGATGCGTACCATATTTCGGCCCCACATCCGCAGGGCGAAGGGGCGATCCACGCCATGACTCAGGCCCTGAACGACGGGGGAATAAAACCGGACGAGGTAGGCTACATCAACCTGCACGGCACCGCGACACCGCTCAACGATCGGATTGAATCCCAGGTGGTGCATGACCTCTTTGGCGACACCGTACCCTGCAGTTCAACCAAGCATCTGACCGGCCACACGCTGGGGGCGGCGGGGATCACCGAGGCCGCGTTGAGCTGGCTGATTCTGACCCGCGACCTGCCTCTGCCTGCCCAGGATTTCGACCGTTATGCGCCCGATCCAAGGCTCGCCGCCTGCGGCCTACTGCATCAGACTGTGGCCTTGAAAAAAGCGGCGATCATGTCTAATTCATTCGCCTTCGGCGGCAATAATGTCAGCATCTTGCTGGGGAGAGTGTCATGAGTTATTTACCACCAGGCGACTACCTGCCCCACGACGCGCCGATGTTGCTACTGGAGTCGGTCGAAAGCGTTAGCGAAGAGACGGCTGTCTGCCGGGTAACGGTCAGCGACCAGGGTGTGTTGGCCCCCTTTCTGAATGCCGAGGGCGGCCTGCCGGGTTGGTACGCGCTGGAGCTGATGGCCCAGACCGTGGGCGTCTGGTCTGGCTGGCATCGTCAGCAGCAGGGGCGCAGCAGCATCGGGCTCGGCATGGTGTTGGGCGCCCGGGAACTGGTGTGCGCAGCAGGGCAGTTCCCGGCCAACATCCTGTTAACCGTGAGCATCAAATTGCTGATGCAGGATGAACGCTTTGGCAGTTTCGAATGTGCTATCACCGCCGACGGTTGCACGCTGGGAACCGGCCGGGTCAATACCTTTAAGCCCACCCACGAAGAGTTAACCTCGCTTTTTAATCAGGGAGCACGCGCATGAGTCGTTCCGTTCTGGTTACCGGCGCCAGCAAAGGCATTGGCCGGGCCATCGCCATGAAACTGGCTGCTGATGGGTTTACCGTTGGGGTCCATTATCACCGTGACGCCGCAGGCGCACAGGACACCCTTAGCGCCATTGAACAGGCGGGCGGCAGTGGCCGCGTGCTGTCGTTTGACGTGGGCAACCGGGAGCAGTGCCGCGAAGTACTGGAGCAGGAAATCGCCACCTTTGGCGCCTGGTATGGCGTGGTCAGTAACGCTGGGATCGCCCGCGATGGCGCCTTCCCGGCACTGAGCGACGACGACTGGGATAGCGTGATCCACACCAATCTCGACAGCTTTTATAACGTTATCCACCCCTGCATTATGCCGATGATTGGCCGACGCTCGGGCGGGCGCATCATCACCCTGTCTTCCGTTTCCGGGCTGATGGGCAATCGCGGCCAGGTGAACTACAGCGCGGCGAAAGCGGGGATTATCGGTGCCACCAAAGCGCTGGCGATTGAGCTGGCGAAGCGCAAAATTACCGTCAACTGCATCGCACCGGGGCTGATTGATACCGGGATGATCGAGATGGAAGAGGCCGCGCTGCAAGAGGCGATGGCCATCATCCCAATGAAACGGATGGGCCACGCGGACGAAGTCGCTGGGCTGGCCAGCTATCTGATGTCTGATATTGCGGGCTATGTCACCCGCCAGGTCATTTCCATTAATGGGGGCATGCTATGACGCGTCGCGTGGTGATTACAGGCATGGGTGGCGTCACCGCCTTCGGTGAGGACTGGCAGTCGGTTGCCGCACGCTTGCTGCAATATGAGAATGCCGTGCGCAAAATGCCGGAATGGGCGGTTTATGACGGTCTTCAGACCTTGCTGGGGGCGCCAGTCGATGACTTTGCCCTGCCGGAACACTACACCCGCAAGCGCATCCGCTCGATGGGCAGGGTGTCGCTGATGTCGACCCGCGCCACCGAGCTGGCGCTGGCGCAGGCCGGACTGATTGACGATCCGGTACTCACCCACGGCGAAACCGGGATTGCCTACGGCTCATCCACCGGCAGCACCGGTCCGGTTAGCGACTTCGCCACCATGCTCACCGAAAAACACACCAGTAACATCACCGGCACCACCTATGTGCAGATGATGCCGCATACCACAGCGGTGAACACCGGGCTGTTCTTCGGCCTGCGCGGGCGGGTGATCCCGACCTCCAGCGCCTGCACCTCCGGCAGCCAGGCGATCGGTTACGCCTGGGAAGCCATTCGCCACGGTTATCAAACGGTGATGGTCGCAGGCGGCGCAGAAGAACTGTGTCCGTCAGAAGCGGCAGTGTTCGATACGTTGTTCGCCACCAGCCAGCGCAACGACGCGCCGAAACTCACCCCGTCACCGTTTGATACACAGCGCGACGGTCTGGTGATTGGCGAAGGTGCCGGGACACTGATTCTTGAAGAGCTGGAGCATGCGAAAGCGCGTGGCGCGACGATCTACGGTGAAATCGTGGGCTTCGCCACCAACTGCGACGCGGCGCATATCACCCAGCCGCAGCGGGAAACCATGCTGATCTGCATGGAGAAGTCGCTGAAAATAGCCGGACTCAGCCCGCGTGAGATCGGCTACATTTCCGCACACGGCACGGCAACCGACCGGGGCGATATTGCCGAAAGCCAGGCCACTGCCGCGCTTTTCGGCGACAACGTGCCGATTTCATCGTTAAAGAGCTATTTTGGCCATACGCTCGGGGCCTGCGGCGCGCTGGAAGCCTGGATGAGTGTGCAGATGATGCGCGAGGGCTGGTTTGCCCCGACCCTGAATTTAAGACAACCGGATGAGCAATGTGGCGCATTAGATTATATTATGGGGAAAGCCCGTCATATTGACTGCGAATATCTGCAAAGCAACAACTTCGCGTTCGGCGGCATTAATACCTCCATTATCATTAAACGCTGGGCGTGACTATGTACCAGTTTCTACTGGGAAAGATTTCTACTCTCAGCGCTGACCCTCTGGCGTCAGCGCTGGCCGAACAGGCACCACAGGGCGCGCGTCGCCTTCCCTGGCTGGCCGGACGGACTCTGCTCGCCCGGGCGCTGTCTCCTTCTCCGGTGCCGGACATTGTCTTTGGCGAACAGGGTAAACCCGCGTTCGTCGATGCTCATCCGTACTGGTTTAACCTGAGCCACAGCGGGGATGATATTGCCCTGCTGCTGAGCGATGAAGGCGAAGTGGGCTGCGACATTGAAGTGGTTCGCCCGCGCGACAACTGGCAGGCGCTGGCCAATGCGGTCTTTAGCGTGGCCGAGCACGATGAACTGGAACGTGAAACGCCCGAAGACAAGCTGGCGGCGTTCTGGCGCATCTGGACGCGCAAAGAGGCGATTGTTAAACAGCGCGGCGGCAGCGCCTGGCAGATTGTCAGTATCGACAGCACCCTGGCTTCCGCACTGAGCATCAGCCACTGTCAGTACGGTGCGCTCAGCCTGGCGGTCTGCACGCCGACGCCGTTTACGCTTCATCACGACGCTCTGCGCCTGCTGTAACCTTTTTCCCACCTGCTACGCTTAATGGTCTGACTTTGCTAACAACATGGAGCAGACCATGAAAATCGATCTTACGGGAAAAGTAGCGTTGGTCACCGCCTCCACCGGCGGTATCGGCTTCGCTATCGCCAGAGGGCTGGCGGAGAGCGGCGCAGAGGTGATCCTCAACGGGCGCAGCATCGACTCGGTCAACCGGGGCATTCAGCATCTCCAGCAATCGCTGCCCGGCAGTCAGCTGCGGGCGGCGATTGCCGATCTCAGCACCCCTGAAGGCGTGGAAGCGCTGCTGAAAGTGGCGTCCGACGTCGATATCCTGGTGAACAACGCCGGGATCTACGGACCCGAAGATTTTTACACCACCGCCGACGAGACCTGGGATAACTACTGGCAAACCAACGTGATGTCCGGGGTGCGCCTGTCCCGCGCCCTGCTGCCCGGCATGGTGCAAAAAGGCTGGGGCCGGGTGGTGTTTATCTCCTCGGAGTCGGCCTGCAACATCCCGGCGGACATGATCCACTACGGGGTGACCAAAACCGCCCAGCTGTCGCTGGCACGCGGGCTGGCGAAATTTGTCGCCGGGAGCGGCGTCACCGTCAACAGCGTATTGCCCGGCCCGACGATGTCTGATGGCTTTGCCGAAATGATGAAAGACGAGATCGAGAAAACCGGCAAATCGCTGGAGACGCTGGCGAAAGAGTTTGTGATGGCTCATCGCCCGAGCTCGGTGATCCAGCGTGCCGCCACGGTCGATGAGGTGGCAAACATGGTGGTTTACGTCTGTTCACCGCAGGCCTCCGCCACCTCCGGCGCGGCGCTGCGCGTCGATGGCGGCGTGATAGACGATATTATCTAGCGGGCAAGCCGCCCGCCCTCTGGCGGGTGGCATCTGGCCTCAAAGCAGGTAAACTGACGGGCAGAATATGTCTTCCAGCTAAGATCACGTTATGACCAATATGATTGCCGATGAGGCAGTAGCAAAATCCAGTGTGCTTTCTGTTTTTGATTTTGACGGCACGCTGACGCATCACGACAGTTTTATCCCTTTCTTACGCTTTGCGTTCGGTAAACGCTATTTTGCCGGCCGTCTGGTGCGGATGGCCCTGCCCACGCTGCACTGCGTGCGCCGTAAGCTGACCCGTGACGAGCTTAAAGAGGTGCTGATCAAGACCTTCCTGACCGGCGTGGATGAGCGTTGGCTGCGCCAGCAGGCGGATCTATTCTGTGAAAAATACTGGGCCAGGCTGATGCGCCCGGCAGGCGTGATTGCGGTGGCGACGGAAGTGAACTCCGGGGCCGAAGTGACGATCTGTTCTGCGTCACCGGCGCTGGTGTTGCAGCCGTTTGCCGACAAGCTCGGCATTAAGCTTATCGGCACCCAGCTGGAAGTGAAAAACGGCAAGCTGACCGGCCGGATCACCGGCCATAACTGCCGCTGCGGGCAGAAGGTCTCAAGGCTGGAACACGTTTACGGCAGCCTGACGAACTACCATCTGCGCGCCTGGGGCGATACGCGCGGGGATCATGAGCTGCTGGCCGCGGCACAGGATCCGCACTGGCGTCATTTCCATCACCCGCGCGCGCGCCGTAATTCGCCGATCAAGCTGTAAAATACGCCGGGCGGCGGCTTCGCCTGACCCGGCCTACATCCCCGCAAAAGCCATCAGGCTTCGCGTTTACCCGGGAACAGCAGGCTCGCCACAATCCCGGCGGCCAGCACGCCCAGCACCACTAACAGACTCGCCGTGGCACCGATGCCATAGCCGTGATGCCAGAAGTGATCCGTAGCATTCAGGCCAAGCTTGAACGCCACGAAGAACAGCAGCGCGATCACCGCTTTCTCCAGATGCACCAGATACTGCTTCAGCGCTTCCAGCACGAAGTAAAGCGTACGCAGGCCGAGGATCGCGAACATCATCGCGCTGTAGATAATCAGCGGTTCGCGGCTGACGGCGATAATCGCTGGCACCGAGTCAAACGCAAACATCACGTCTGACAGCTCAACCACCGCCACGCAGAGCAGCAGCGGCGTGGCATAGCGCTTCGCCTTCTTCACCCGCCCAACCATTACGTCCTGGTTCTCTGGCTTCGCCAGTTCTACATCAACCTCTTTCTGGCTTAACAGGAAAGCGTGGCCGGTGATTTTTGGCCAGATCGGATAGAAGCGTTTTACCGCCCGGTACGCCAGATGCTGGGAGTAATCCTCAATTGCATCCTGCTCTTCGCCGCGCTTGAGCATCATCACCGCCGTCCAGGCCACGATCAGGGCAAAGACCACTTCGACATACGGCCCCAGGCTCAGCAGGCTGGTGCCGATAGCCACGAAAATCCCGCGGAACACGATGGCGCCAATCACGCCCCAGTAGAGCACCCGATGACGATACTGATCCGGCACGCCAAACCAGGCAAAGATCGCCATCATCACAAACAGGTTATCGACCGACAGCACCTCTTCCAGCGCATAACCGGTGAGGAACAGGCTTGCCACTTCCGCACCGTGGTGAACATACAGGAACCCGGCGAAGGCCATCGCGGTCATGACCCAGAAGATCGACCAGAGCGACGCGCTTTTCAGCGAAATCGGTTTGTTGTGACGGTGCATAAAGAGGTCGATAAACATCGCCCCTACCGCCATAACCACGAAGACAACAACGGTTTCCGTCGGGAAACCGAGATGAGCAGATGCCATACACAACCCTTTTAGAAGACAAAATACAAACCATGCAGACTGGCGAAGCCAGTGAAGAAAAGGGGGGACTGTCGGCAGTCTTCTCCCCTTAAGAAGTAAAACCCGGCGCAGGCTGTACCCGCGCAAGGTTGTGCATTTTACCTCACATCAATGCGGTTCTGCCATCGGCGGGTGGGGGGTTTATTGGCTCATGCCACGCAGGCGCTGCAGGACGGCCACCAGCACCGCGACCGACCAGCCGACCATCAGCGCCCCGACCAACCCTTCGACCCCACCGACCAGCCGCCAGTGCTCCGGCAGGGTGACATCGCCATACCCGACGGTGGCGTAGCTGACCAGCGAGAAGTAGAAGCTGGTATTCCAGTCCGGTAGCGCCTTGACGTACCAGTAAAATCCGGCAAACAGGCTGGCTTCAATCAGATGGGCAAACAGCACGGAAATGACGATGGCGACATTGCGGCAGACAATGCGGATCACCGATTCAACGCCGAGGTTAATGTACTTGAGGACGATAAACATCCACGTCGAATGAATGATGACCGTCAGGGTGATCAACGTTGTCACGCTCAAAAGCAGCATATCGGGTACTCGCAGAGCCGCAGGCAGTGAGGAAGGCGCAATGGTTGAAGCATAGCGGATCTGCTTCTGACGATAACGCCTGATAACGCTTTTTTATCCTCTGACCGCCAGCTCCTGTGCGCAGGCCCATGCACTCGCCCAGGCCCACTGGAAGTTGTAGCCGCCGAGCCAACCGGTAACGTCCATCACTTCGCCGATAAAGAACAGCCCCGGCACGTTACGCGCTTCCATGGTGCGCGAGGAGAGTTCATGAGTATCGACGCCGCCCAGCGTCACTTCCGCCGTGCGATACCCTTCGGTACCGTTTGGCTGCACGCGCCAGGCGCTCAACGTTTCCACCAGCGTTTGCTGATCGCGGCTGTTGAGCTGCTTCAGCGACACGTCCGGGATTTGCCCCAGCAGCTGCAGACACTCCACCAGCCGCTTCGGCAGTTGCATCGCCAACGTGTTTTTCAAGCTCTGGTTAGGATGCTCCGCACGCTGCGCGTCGAGGAAGCTCTCCAGATCGCAGTCAGGCACTAAGTTGACGCTGACGAACTCACCCGGCTGCCAGTAGCTGGAAATTTGCAGCACTGCCGGGCCGGACAGGCCGCGATGGGTAAACAGCAGGTTTTCCCGGAACACCGTCCCGTCTTCGGCGGTGATCACCGACGGCACCGAAACGCCAGACAGCGTTTGCAGCTGTTCCAGCAGCGGTTTATGCAGCGTGAACGGCACCAGCCCGGCGCGGGTCGGCAGCACCTTCAAACCAAACTGTTCGGCAATTTTATAGCCGAAAGGCGTTGCCCCCAGCCCCGGCATCGAGAGCCCGCCGCTGGCGATCACCAGATTGGGGGTGCTCACCGTTTCGCCATTCAGCGCTAAGGTGTATCCCGTCTCGTCACGGGCCACATCCAGCACTTCGCTGCGTAATCGCAGGGTAACCTGGCCTTTTTCACACTCCGCCAGCAGCATATCGACGATTTGTTGCGCGGAATCATCACAAAAAAGCTGGCCCAGCGTTTTCTCGTGCCAGGCGATACCGTGCTTGCCCACCATGTCGATAAAGTCCCACTGGGTGTAGCGTGCAAGGGCAGATTTGCAAAAATGGCGGTTTTGGCTGAGATAGGCCGCGGGTTCGATATAAAGATTAGTAAAGTTGCAGCGCCCGCCGCCCGACATCAGGATTTTACGGCCCGCCTTTTTGCCGTTATCGAGCAGCAGAACCCGGCGCCCCGCCTGTCCGGCCATCGCCGCACAGAATAATCCCGCTGCACCGGCGCCAATTACAATGGCATCATACTTTTCCACGTCTCGATCCTCTTGTTTTAAGGGCGCGAATTGTAAAGTTTCATCAAGAATCGCACCAGTGCATTATCCATGATCATATTTATTTACTTGAAATATAAAATATAATTGTTTTACTACCGCGCTAAGTTAGGTAGGGATTTGAAAAAAAGTCTATATTTCACTTTGCCCGTTGCGCATTTGTCCTGGATAATGCGCCGCGTTCATGTCCTCAAGATGGCGTAACGTCCTATGCTACATTTGTTTGCCGGCCTGGATTTACATACCGGGCTATTACTAGTGCTTGCTCTGGTCTTTGTATTGTTTTACGAAGCAATCAACGGCTTCCATGACACTGCAAACGCAGTGGCAACCGTAATCTACACACGTGCTTTACGATCGCAAGTTGCGGTGGTGATGGCGGCGGTGTTTAACTTCTTTGGCGTTCTTCTTGGAGGTCTGAGCGTAGCCTACGCCATCGTGCATATGCTGCCAACGGATCTACTGTTGAATGTCAGCTCCGGCCATGGCCTTGCTATGGTGTTCTCCTTGCTGTTTGCTGCAATTATCTGGAACCTCGGTACCTGGTATTTCGGCCTGCCGGCATCCAGTTCTCACACCCTGATCGGCGCCATCATCGGTATTGGTTTAACCAATGCGCTGTTGACCGGTACGTCGGTGGTTGATGCGCTGAACATTCCTAAAGTCATTGGTATTTTTGGTTCCCTGATTATTTCTCCGATCGTCGGTCTGGTCGTTGCAGGGGGGCTGATTTTCCTGCTGCGTCGTTACTGGAGCGGTACCAAAAAACGCGCCCGTATCCACCTGACGCCTGCTGAGCGTGAAAAGAAAGACGGCAAGAAAAAGCCGCCATTCTGGACGCGTATTGCCCTGATCATTTCTGCTATCGGTGTGGCCTTCTCTCACGGCGCGAACGACGGTCAGAAAGGCATTGGTCTGGTCATGCTGGTACTGATTGGCGTGGCCCCTGCGGGCTTCGTGGTGAATATGAATGCCTCCGGCTACGAAATTACCCGTACCCGTGATGCGGTCAACAACGTGGAAACTTACTTTCAACAGCGTCCCGATTTGCTGAAGAAAGTGACCGGTGTGGATCAGCTGATCCCGTCTCCGGAAGCGGGCGCAACCACTGCACCTGGCGAGTTCCATTGTCACCCGGCTAACGCAGTCAATGCGCTGGAACGTGCCAAAGGCATGCTGACGGATATCGAAAGCTACGACAAACTGTCCGTTGAGCAACGTGGCCAGCTGCGCCGCATCATGCTGTGCATTTCGGATGTGACTGACAAGGTGGCCAAGCTGCCTGAAGTTAACGCTGACGACAAGCGTCTGCTGAAGAAGCTGAAAGTCGACATGCTGAATACCATTGAGTACGCGCCAATCTGGATCATCATGGCGGTCGCGCTGGCTCTGGGTATCGGTACGATGATTGGCTGGCGTCGCGTCGCAACGACTATCGGCGAGAAGATCGGTAAGAAAGGCATGACGTATGCGCAGGGTATGTCCGCGCAGATGACAGCCGCTGTATCTATCGGTCTGGCAAGCTATACCGGTATGCCGGTGTCGACTACCCACGTCCTCTCATCATCCGTGGCAGGTACCATGCTGGTTGATGGCGGTGGTCTGCAACGCAAAACCGTCACCAGCATCCTGATGGCCTGGGTCTTCACCCTTCCGGCGTCCATCCTGCTGTCAGGCGGACTGTACTGGATCTCCCTGCAGTTCTTGTAATCGCAGGCAGAGAAAGAGAAAAGCGGGTCAGGAAACTGGCCCGCTTTTTTTTGTGCTCAATGCCAGATGAGGAGAGCAACCATGCTCACCACCACCAGGCCGCACAGGGCGCTGGTCAAGATAAACTGACGGCGCAGACGCTCGCAGCGACGGATAAATTCATCATCATGATGATCGCGATAGCGCTGGGCGTAGATATACCATACCAGGCGCATCTGTTTGCTGGGCTGTCCATGCGAGGTGAAAAAGCCGCCCCCATCTACATATTGATACAACAGCGGATCGCAGCCACGAAGTACCACTAATAGCGCGCGCAAAGATGAGAAATAACGCGCCATATTCACGATGCAAACCACACATAACGCCCAAAACAATGCGACGGTGCTAATCATACTTCCTCCCCGGCGTCCGCCCACGGAGCAATGCCCCGGGACTACCGCACCCATGCCCTGACAGACGGTTCAGTGAAAGAGAGACACAAAAACCGATCGGTTTCACATTTTAATATCCGACCGGCTTATTCAATAGTGTAGGAGATCCGTTAATTTTTTTGCCACATGGTTATTCGTTATCAACTCCAGAGCTTGAAAATTTTGTTCAACTGGGCCGTAATGAATGCACAGACAACTGCTACACGCATGGGTCATCGATCACTTAAGGAAGGAGTAACACTATGGCGTATAAACACATTCTCATCGCGGTTGACCTCTCCCCGGAGAGCAAAGTGCTGGTTGATAAAGCCGTATCCATGGCACGTCCGTACAATGCGAAAGTTTCCCTGATTCACGTGGACGTTAATTACTCTGATCTCTATACCGGCCTTATCGACGTCAATCTTGGCGATATGCAAAAGCGCATCTCCGAAGAGACACATCAGGCCCTGAGCGAACTGTCCACCAATGCCGGTTATCCGATTACGGAGACCCTGAGCGGCAGCGGTGACCTCGGCCAGGTGCTGGTCGATGCAATTAAGAAATACGATATGGATCTGGTGGTTTGCGGTCATCACCAGGATTTCTGGAGCAAGCTGATGTCGTCAGCGCGTCAGCTGATCAACACCGTCCACGTGGATATGTTGATTGTGCCGCTGCGCGACGAAGAAGACGAGTAATGATTATTCCCTCTCCCCGCGGGGAGAGGGCCCAAACCGCACTACTCCGGCGTTCCTGGATAAATATCAAACCGGTGGCCTTTGGTGACCACCGCATTAGTCGTTGCAACCTCCGCCAGCGGCGGGGCGTAATCCGGACGTTTAACCACAACACGCTTTGTCGCCAGCTGTCGTGCAGGCTCCAGTAATCCGTCAGCATCCAGATCCGGGCCCACCAGCGACTGAAATACCCGCATCTCTTTTTTCACCAGCGCGCTTTTCTGCTTATGCGGGAACATCGGGTCAAGATAGACCACCTGCGGGCGCGGGATGATATCCGTTAACGCCGTCAGGCTGGAGGCGTGGATCAGCTGCAACCGCTCCTGCAACCAGCTGCCAATTTCCGGGTCGGCATAGCCGCGGGCAAGACCATCATCCAGTAAAGCCGCGACCACCGGGTTGCGTTCCAGCATCCGCACCCGACAGCCGACAGAGGCCAGCACAAACGCATCGCGTCCTAACCCTGCCGTAGCGTCGACCACGTCGGGCAGATAGTTCCCCTTCACGCCAACTGCCTTCGCGACCGCTTCACCGCGACCGCCGCCGAACTTGCGTCGGTGCGCCATCGCCCCACCGACAAAATCAACAAAAATGCCGCCGAGTTTGGGCTCGTCGCACTTGCGCAGCTCCAGATGCGTCGGGGTCATCACCAACGCCATCAGGTTATCGGCGTCGTGCTCCAGTCCCCAGCGGGCAGCAAGAACAGATAAGGCGCCGTCTCCGGCGCCTGTTTCATCTACTAAGCAGATTTTCACAACAACGATCAGCCCTTGATTCCGTAATGTTCCAGCATCGCATCCAGCTGCGGTTCACGGCCACGGAAGCGTTTAAACAGCTCCATCGGCTCTTCGGAACCGCCGCGCGTCAGGATGTTGTCGAGGAACGACTGGCCGGTAGCGCGGTTGAAAATCCCCTCTTCTTCGAAGCGAGAATAAGCGTCTGCCGCCAGCACGTCGGCCCACAGGTAGCTGTAGTAACCCGCTGCGTAACCGCCAGCAAAGATATGGCTGAACGCGTGCGGGAAGCGACCCCAGGTCGGGCCAGGAATAAGCGCCACCTGCTTTTTAATTTCGGCCAGGGTTTCGAGGATCTTCGCGCCCTGCTCCGGGCTGAACTCCGCGTGCAGACGGAAATCGAACAGGCCGAACTCCAGCTGGCGCAGAATAAACATCGCCGCCTGGTAGTTTTTCGCTTCCAGCATTTTATCCAGCAGCGATTTTGGCAGCGGTTCGCCGGTTTCATAATGGCCGGAGATAAACGCCAGCGCGTCCGGCTCCCAGCACCAGTTTTCCATAAACTGGCTTGGCAGTTCGACCGCATCCCACGGCACGCCGCTGATGCCCGCCACGCCCGCCGCTTCGATACGGGTCAGCATATGGTGCAGACCGTGGCCGAATTCGTGGAACAGGGTGATCACTTCGTCGTGGGTAAACAGCGCAGGTTTGCCGCTCACCGGACGGTTAAAGTTACAGGTCAGGTAGGCGACAGGCTTTTGCAGCGAACCGTCGGCTTTACGCATCTGGCCGACACAGTCGTCCATCCAGGCGCCGCCACGTTTGTTTTCTCGGGCGTACAGATCGAGATAGAAGCTGCCGCGCAGTTCGTTTTTCTCGTCATACAGCTCGAAGAAACGCACCTCCGGGTGCCACACGTCGACGTCGTGACGCTCTTTGGCGGTGATGCCATAGATGCGTTTGACCACTTCAAACAGGCCGTTAACGGCTTTGTTTTCCGGGAAATACGGGCGCAGCTGCTCGTCGCTGATGCTGTAGAGATGCTGCTTCTGTTTTTCGCTGTAGTACGCAATGTCCCACGGCTGCAGGTCATCCACGCCACACTCGGCTTTCGCAAAGGCACGCAGCTGGGCCAGCTCTTTCTCGCCCTGTGGACGGGCGCGTTTTGCCAGATCGGTTAAGAAATCCAGCACCTGCTGTGGGTTCTCGGCCATTTTGGTGGCAAGGGATTTATCCGCGTAGCTGTCAAAGCCTAACAGCTGCGCCAGCTCGTGACGCAGGGCGAGGATTTCGGCCATCACCGGGCTGTTATCCCATTTACCGGCATTCGGCCCCTGATCGGAGGCGCGGGTGCTGTAGGCGCGGTACATCTCTTCGCGCAGAGCCTGGTTGTCACAGTAGGTCATTACCGGCAGATAGCTCGGGATATCCAGCGTCAACAGGTAACCTTCCTGCTCTTTGGCTTCTGCCTGCGCTTTTGCCGCCGCCAGGGCGCTTTCCGGCATTCCGGCCAGTTCGGCCTCGTCGGTGACCAGTTTGGTCCAACCCATGGTGGCATCCAGCACGTTGTTGCTGTACTGATTACCCAGTTCAGACAGACGCGTGGCAATCTCACCGTAGCGCTGCTGTTTGTCTTTCGCCAGGCCAATGCCCGACAGTTCAAAATCACGCAGCGCGTTATCGACCGATTTTTTCTGCGCGGTATTCAGCGTCGCATAATGATCGCCGTCGCGCAGATCGCGATACGCCTGGTACAGCCCTTCGTGCTGCCCAACCCAGGTGCTGTACTCCGACAGCAGCGGCAGGGTTTGCTCGTAAGCTTCTCGCAGTTCCGGGCTGTTTTGCACCGAGTTCAGGTGGCTTACCGGGGAGAAGATGCGCCCGAGCACATCATCGACTTCCGCCAGCGGCTGACACAGATTTTCCCAGCTATAGGGCGCGCCCTGCGCCACTACGCTCTCAACCACAGAGCGGCAATCGTCCAGTGCTTTGGTGACGGCTGGCACGACATGTTCAGGCTGAATGGAGGAAAACGGCGGCAACGAAAAAGGCGTCAGTAATGGATTGGTCATAAGCACTGTCCTGTTAAATAAGTGAATGAAGGGCGCATCCTGCGCGAGCATATTGTGTCTAGAATGGGGTTAAGTGTAGTGAATTTCAATGCCACACGCGGCTGAATAATACCCGGTAGCGCGGCGCTTACCGGGCCTGCGGGTAATCTGTGCCGTTCTGCGGTAAACTGTGGAAAATCGTTTACTCAGTGGAATTCATCTACCCATGCTCAGTTATCGCCACAGCTTTCACGCGGGCAACCACGCCGACGTCCTTAAACACACCGTTCAGAGCTTGATTATCGAAGCGCTTAAAGAGAAAGATAAACCGTTTCTCTATCTGGACACCCATGCCGGCGCAGGTCGCTATCAGCTGAGCGGCGAGCACGCTGAGCGGACCGGCGAATACCTCGAAGGTATCGGCCGTATCTGGCAGCAGGACGACCTGCCGGCAGAGCTTGAGCCATACATCAGCGTGATCAACCATTTCAACCGCGGCGAACAGCTGCGCTACTACCCGGGCTCGCCGCTGATTGCCCGCCAGCTGCTGCGCGAGCAGGACAGCATTCAGCTGACCGAGCTGCACTCGAGCGATTTCCCGCTGCTGCGCTCTGAATTCCAGAAAGACAGCCGCGCGCGCGTGGAAAAATCCGACGGCTATCAGCAGTTGAAGGCAAAATTACCGCCGGTATCCCGTCGTGGCCTGGTGCTGATCGATCCGCCGTATGAAATGAAGTCGGATTATCAGGCGGTGGTCGCCGGTATTCATGAAGGCTACAAACGTTTTGCCACCGGTACCTATGCACTGTGGTATCCGGTAGTACTGCGTTCGCAAATCAAACGCATGATCAAAGACCTGGAAGCGACCGGCATCCGCAAAATTATGCAGATTGAACTGGCCGTGCGTCCGGACAGCGACCAGCGCGGCATGACCGCCTCCGGCATGATCGTGGTTAACCCGCCGTGGAAGCTCGAAGCGCAGATGAACAACGTCCTGCCGTGGCTGCACAAGAAGCTGGTTCCGACGGGCATCGGCCATGCCACCGTCAGTTGGATCGTGCCAGAGTAATCGCAGCAATCGGTGGAAGCTATTGATTTCCGGTATACAATCGCGGCAATTAACGATTAAGGACAAGACCATGACAAAGCATTATGACTACATCGCTATCGGCGGCGGCAGCGGCGGTATCGCCTCGATTAACCGTGCGGCCATGTATGGCCAGAAATGCGCGCTGATTGAAGCCAAAGCGCTGGGCGGCACCTGCGTGAACGTCGGTTGTGTACCGAAAAAGGTGATGTGGCATGCGGCGCAGATCCGTGAGGCTATCCATATGTATGGCCCGGATTACGGGTTTGACACCACCATCAACCACTTTGACTGGGATAAGTTAATCGCCAGCCGCACCGCTTACATTGACCGCATCCATACCTCGTACGACAACGTGCTGGGTAAGAACAACGTCGATGTGATCCGTGGTTTTGCCCGTTTCGTTGATGCGAAGACCATTGAAGTGAACGGCGAGACGATCACCGCCGATCACATCCTGATCGCGACCGGCGGCCGTCCGAGCCACCCGGGTATTCCGGGCGCGGAATACGGTATCGACTCCGACGGTTTCTTTGAACTGCCTGCCCTGCCAAAACGCGTTGCTGTCGTTGGCGCGGGCTATATTGCCGTTGAGCTGGCAGGCGTTATTAACGGTCTCGGTGCCGAAGCGCATCTGTTTGTGCGTAAACATGCCCCGCTGCGCAGCTTCGATCCGCTGATCGTTGAGACGCTGGTAGAAGTGATGAACGCCGAAGGCCCGCATCTGCACACCCAGGCCGTGCCAAAAGCGGTGGTTAAAAATGCCGACGGCAGCCTGACCCTGGAGCTGGAAGATGGCCGTAGCCAGACCGTCGATTGCCTGATCTGGGCCATTGGCCGCGAACCGGCGAACGACAACTTCAACCTGGCCGCGACCGGCGTGAAGACCAACGAGAAAGGCTATATCACGGTCGATAAATTCCAGAACACCAGCGTGCCGGGGATTTACGCCGTCGGTGATAACACCGGTGCAGTCGAGTTGACCCCGGTGGCCGTTGCCGCAGGCCGTCGCCTCTCTGAGCGCTTGTTTAACAACAAGCCGGATGAGCATCTGGACTACAACCTTATCCCGACCGTGGTCTTCAGCCACCCGCCAATCGGCACCGTCGGCTTAACCGAGCCGCAGGCGCGCGAGCAGTATGGCGACGACCAGGTGAAAGTGTACAAATCCTCTTTCACCGCCATGTATACCGCTGTGACCACTCACCGCCAGCCGTGCCGCATGAAATTAGTGTGTGTCGGCCCGGACGAGAAGATCGTCGGTATTCACGGCATTGGCTTTGGTATGGATGAGATCCTGCAGGGCTTTGCGGTGGCGCTGAAAATGGGTGCAACCAAGAAAGACTTTGATAATACCGTGGCAATCCACCCTACTGCGGCAGAAGAGTTTGTGACAATGCGTTAATTACGCATGACGACCGGTGTCAGGCAATGATTATCTGCCCGACACCGGTACACTCCTCGAATATAAACATCTTCAGATGCATATTTAGCAGACGCATCCCTGCCAGATGGCAATGACGTAATCGGATCGGTTGCGTAATAACGCTATGTGAAAAAAAGACATTCTTCATATCGCAATTATCAAAACAAACGCCATCAATATAACAACGATTAATTAATAAACTTTTAAACTGCACATTCCTGAACAAACATTGTTTCAAATTCGAACGATAAACAATCGCCGTATTACCGCCTTCACAAATATGCAACCGCGCGAAATGGCGGCTTTCCAATAACCCCTCCAGTTCTGTTATAGTGGATTTCTGCTCGCAACTCTGTTGAAAAGACAAAGGCATAGCGCCCTGACGCTTCGCGTTAAGGTTCATGAGGATTCCTGTTTTTTGAGGTGTCATCTGAATCGATGACATTAAGTGGAATCCCTTAATTACGATTGTCAGCGTGGCGAAACAAGGTCGATTTTGGACACTTATTTGCAGAGTTGGCCGATAAGACAAAAGTGCATATTCACAGCAATAGCAATCCCGTCAAAATATAATTTACCTTAAGGGAATATTTCATGCCAATAAGCAAAAGTAAGAACGCTATTCTGGTATTAGAATCACCGTGGAAGCTTGATGATTACGATGCCAACCGCTCATCCGTGCTGCCGTTTGTGCAGGGGATTGCGAAGATGCATGGCAATACCGAGGTCTACTCACTGAACTTCTACAATAAAGCCAGTTTCGATTTAGCCCTGGAATGCCTGTGTCGGCAGAAGTTTGACAACACCATCGTCTATGTTGCAGCACATGGCAGTAAAACCCATATCGGTGATGTTTCGCTTAAGCACATTCTTACGAAGATTAATGAGAAATCCCGCAAATTCAATATTAAAGGGCTGATGCTGGGTTCCTGTTTTGCCGGTAGCAAAACCTGGCTACTCGAGGGTTTCACCGAAGACAGCAAGTTGACCTGGTGTGCGGGGTATTCTTCTTCATGCTACTGGCTGCAAGGCACCATGATCGACTGCGCGATCATTCACCGTGCGCTCAGCATTGAAGATGAGCACTATCAAAACCGTGAAGATATGGAAGAAGCATTTGCCGCTGCCATTGCGCCCTTCGCACCGAATTCGGTCATCGGGACCAACGCGAAGGATGAATCAGTGGCGCTTTCGCAATCACTGCAGTTCGTCATCCAGCCGGAAGGCCGGGGTTTTCGTGCCCGTCTGTCATCTGAGCCAATTTTTGAGAAAGCAGAAGAGTATCGCTTCAGTCTGGAAGAGGACGCCATCGCCTGATTAACACTCTGTTGCAAAGCGAATGATCCGAAATTTACCCACGCCACGTCCTGCTGGTTTACATGTTTATCGTCGTAAAAACATCAACATGTGGCCAGCAACCCCGCGTTAACCTTTTTGTAAAATGTGATCGACAGCACACTTTCCTTTCCAGACACCGAAGCGAATGACTAAGCTTAGTAAGCACCCGGATATAACCAGACATGTGACAACGCTTACCGGAGGTCCTGACCATCATGTTCAACCAGAAAATACGCACTGTAGAGACCGTAGAGTTCGACATAGAACAAGAACTTCTCTACGAAATCGATCCCTGCGAGTTAAAACTGGATGAAATGCTCGAAGCGGAGCCAGAGCCTGAAATGATTGAAGGGCTGCCTGCTTCTGACGCGTTGACGCCTGCCGATCGCTACCTTGAGCTTTTCGAGCATGTTCAGTCGACGCGTCTGTTTGCCGACAGCAAAACCTTTCCCGACTGCTCGCCGAAAATGGATCCGCTGGATATTCTCATCCGCTACCGCAAGGTACGACGCCACCGGGACTTTGACCTGCGCCAGTTTGTCGACAAGCACTTCTGGCTACCGGAAGTTCTGTCGAGCGAGTATGTGTCCGATCCTTCATTCTCGCTCAAAGAACATATCGACAACTTGTGGCCGGTGCTGACACGCGAGCCGCAGGATCATATTCCGTGGTCGTCGCTGCTGGCGCTGCCGCAGGCCTATATTGTGCCCGGCGGACGCTTCAGCGAGACCTATTACTGGGATTCCTATTTCACCATGCTGGGGCTGGCCGAGAGCGGTCGACACGATATGCTGAAATGCATGGCAGATAACTTCGCGTGGATGATTGAACGCTACGGGCATATCCCCAACGGCAACCGTACCTACTACCTGAGCCGCTCCCAGCCGCCGGTGTTTGCCCTGATGGTGGAGCTGTTCGAAGAGGACGGCGTGCGCGGGGCGCGGCGTTATCTGGACCATCTGAAAATGGAATATGCCTTCTGGATGGACGGGGCCGATTCACTGGTGCTTAACCAGGCCTACCGCCACGTGGTACGAATGCCGAACGGGGCGCATCTCAACCGCTACTGGGATGACCGCGATACCCCGCGGGATGAGTCCTGGATTGAGGACGTGGAAACCGCTCGCCACTCCGGTCGTCCACCGAACGAGGTGTATCGGGATCTGCGTGCCGGAGCCGCCTCGGGCTGGGACTACTCCTCCCGCTGGCTGCGGGATACCGGTCGGCTGGCCAGCATTCGCACCACCCAGTTTATCCCCATCGATTTGAACGCATTTCTGTTCAAACTGGAAAATACCATCGCCAATATTTCCGGACGTAATGGTGATAAGGAGACCGAAGCGCTGTTCCGCCAGAAAGCCAGCGACCGTCGCGCAGCAGTAGACCATTATCTGTGGGATGACGAGATGGGCTGCTACCGGGATTACGACTGGCGACGCGAGGAGCTGGCGCTGTTTTCCGCCGCCAGTATCGTGCCGTTGTACGTTGGCATGTCTACTCATGAGCAGGCTGATCGGTTATCCGACGCGGTGAAAGCGCGGCTTCTTACCCCGGGCGGTATTCTTGCCACCGAGCATGAGACGGGCGAGCAGTGGGATAAACCCAACGGCTGGGCACCGCTGCAATGGATGGCGATCCAGGGATTCAAAATGTACGGCAACGACTCGCTGGGGGATGAAATTGCCCACAGCTGGCTGCAGACGGTTAACCATTTCTACAAGGCCCACCACAAGCTGATTGAGAAGTACCACATCGCCAGCAGCCTGCCGCGTGAAGGGGGCGGGGGTGAGTATCCCCTGCAGGATGGTTTTGGCTGGACCAACGGCGTGGTGCGCCGTCTGATAGGCCTGTACGGGGAGCCGTAGCTCCCCGGTTACGCGATAAAAAAAACGCTGCTCGTGGGAGTGCAAGTCCGGAGCAGCGCAGGCGAAAGGCTCGCCACAGGGGTATCAGGCTATCGATGGCGTCAGCGTGATGCGATCCAATGGCCCAACGATAAACAGGTACGAGAACAGGCCAATCAGCCCCATTGAGCCGACGTACAAAATGGCGTAATCGAACGACTGCGTGTTAGCAAGAATGACCCCGATCGCCAGTGGCGTGACGATACTCGCCAGATTGCCGCACATGTTGAACACCCCACCCGCCATCCCTAACACCTCTTTTGGCGAGGTGTCGCTGAGAATGCACCAGCCCAGGTTGCCGAACCCTTTGGCGAAGAACGCCAGGCTCATCGCAGCAATTACCACAAACTCCGACGAAGTGTAGTTAGCGAGCACAATCACGCAGGAGAGCAACATGCCGCATATCACCGGCAGCTTACGCGCCGTGGTCAGGCTGTAGCCACGCTTCAGCAGCCAGTCGGAGAACACCCCTCCGGCCAGGCCGCCAATAAAGCCCGCAATTGCCGGAATACTGGCGATAAAACCCACTTTCAGAATCGACATCCCTTTGGCCTGATACAGATAGGTAGGAAACCAGGTCAGGAAGAACCAGGTGATCGACGTGACGCAGAACTGGCCGATATAGACGCCAATCATCATCCGGTTCAGGCAGACGCTTTTCATCTGCGCCAGCGTCAGCTTCTGAGCAGTTTTTGCGCTGCCAAGCGTAGGTTCACCTCCGCCCTCGCGGATATAGTCAATTTCCTGTTGGTTTACTTTCGGGTGGTGCAACGGATCTTTAACTTTTATTAACCATGTAATCCCGAGAAAGACGCCGATAGCACCAATATAATAAAAGACATAATGCCAGCTTAAATTATGCAGAATAAGGGTCATCAGCGGCGTAATAATCCCCAGCGAGATATACTGTGCGGCCTGATAAACCGAGGTCACAAATCCGCGTTCATTATTGGGGAACCACTGCACGCTTAATCGGCTATTTGCCGGGAAAGCGGGTGCCTCAATGGCCCCCATCAGCAGGCGTAAAATAACCAGCACCATCAGCGGGCTGGCATACAGATAAATTGTGCCCTGGAACATCGTCACCAGCGACCAGCCAATGAGCGCACAGCCGTAGACCAGCCGAGAACCGTAGCGATCGAGTAGCCACCCGCCGGGCAGCTGCATAATCACATAGGCGATGCCAAAGGAGGAAAATGCCAGCCCCATCGCTTCGGGATCAAAACCTAACTCTTTACTCATGAAGGGCGCAACCACCGATAATGTTGCGCGGTCGGCATAATTAAAGACAGTGGCCAGAAATAAGAAAGTTAATATGCTATAGCGTACTTTGGTCCGTTTTATTATTGTGTTCATCACCCACTCCAGTATTTAGGGTTGAGAGAATAGTCAGGGAATAACGGCGGGAGATTACCCCGCCAGGCGGATTACGGGCGTTTACCAAATTCACAGCTTAATTGGGTCCAGCGACGCGCCTGCTCGCTGAGGGTAAAGCCCAGCCCGTGACGATCGGAGATCCACATCCGCCCGTCGCGCAGCTCGAGTTGCTCGTTGAATAACGGGTTCAGCCACTCGAAATGCTCCAGCCACGGCTCCAGGGGATAAGCGGCAGATAAGTGCAGATGTACTTCCATCGCGAAGTGCGGGGCCAGCTTGCGTCCGTGTTTGGCGGCCAGATCCATGATTTTCAGAAACGGGGAGATGCCGCCCACGCGCGGGGCATCCGGCTGCACGTAGTCGCTGGCATTGCCGAGGATCAGCTGCTCATGCTCGCGGAAGCTGGTCAGCATTTCACCCGTTGCAATCGGGGTATCCAGCGCGGCGGCCAACTGTGCGTGGCCTTCCACGTCGTAGGCATCCAGCGGCTCTTCAATCCACACCAGATTGAATTGCTCCATTTTGCGTCCCATGCGGATGGCGGTCTCACGGTCCCACTGCTGGTTAGCATCCACCATCAGCGGGAAATCGTCGCCCAGCGCTTCGCGAACGGCAGTTAAGCGGCGAATATCTTCGGCACAGTTGGGCTGGCCGACTTTCAGCTTGATGCCACCAATCCCGTTCTCGCGGGAGATAACCACGTTTTTCAGCACCTGATCCAGTGGGGTATGCAGGAAGCCACCGGACGTGTTGTAGCACTGCACCGAGTCGCGGTGTGCGCCAAGCAGTTTGGCCAGCGGCAGACCCGCACGTTTGGCTTTCATGTCCCACAGCGCAATATCAATTGGCGAAATCGCCTGCACCGCCATCCCGCTGCGCCCAACAGAGGCACCCGCCCACAGCAGCTTGGTGTAAATCTTATCGATGTCGTTCGGATCTTCGCCCAGCAGATTGTCAGCAATCTCTTTGGCATGGGCGTAGATCCCCTGCCCGCCCGCGCGTTTTGAGTAGCTGAACCCCACCCCTTCAAAACCGTCGCGGCTGCGAATTTCGGCGACAATGATCGCCACTTCGGTTAACGGCTTCTGGCGGCCGGTCAGCACCTTGGCATCGCTGACCGGCACCGCCAGCGGAAGAAAGGCTAATGACAGTTTGACCCATTCAATACGGTCGCCGGTTTCGGCCGCCGTTTTTGCCTGGCCCGCTTTGGCGTAGGACACGGTTTCGGAATTTGCACTTAAAGACATTACGCTCTCCTGGTCATCAAAAAATGTTTGCGCTAACATTTCTATGCCCATTATCTTTTGAGCACCAGCAGGGTGTCTTTAATTTGAACAACCGATCACAATACCCACAATAAAGTCGCGAATATCTGGAAGCTGCATCGCAATCCAAAAGAATATGGGAATTTGCACAATGCAATATGATTGCGCTAACATTTGGTGTTACTCCCTTTTGTTAAGCGACTGATTTTGCGCTGGTAACGCGCGTGTCTGCTGGCAATGGTCTGGAGCATCATGAATAATGCGTTAACGCATCCCGCTATCATCACCAGGCTAACCACTGTGAAGAGTTCGAAACCGTCAAACGCCCCTACGCTGGAAGATGTCGCCCGCCATGCCGGACTGTCGCCGATGACGGTCAGCCGGGCGCTGAATAACCCGCAGGTTGTGCGCCCGAAAACGGTGGAGAAGGTGATGCAGGCCGTGCGCGCAACCGGGTATATTCCCAACGCGCTGGCAGGTGGGCTGGCGTCCCGGCGTAGCAAGCTTATCGCCGTGGTGGTTCCGCAAATCAACAACAACATGTTTGTCGATACCATTCAGGCGCTGAGCGATGAACTGGCACTTCGCGGCTACCATATTCTGCTGAGCGTGACGGGCTACAGCGAACAGACCGAAGCCGATCTGGTGGCAACCCTGTTGTCACGCCGCCCGGATGGTGTGGTACTCACCGGTATTCATCACTCCGCTGAGATGAAAAAAATCATTTTCAACGCTGCCATTCCGGTTGTCGAAATCTGGGATCTGACCCCAACGCCGCTCGACATGCTGGTGGGTTTCTCGCATGAAAAAGTCGGCCAGGCCACGGCGGAGTACCTGTTGCAGGAGGGGTATCGTCGTCCCGGACTGCTGTGGACTCCGGATCGGCGCGCCGATCAGCGCAAGCACGGGCTGAGCGAGACGTTTAAACGTCAGGGCATCAGCCAGTTACCCCAGATTGATGTGCCTCTGCCCGCGTCGCTGGCGCTGGGGCGCGAAGGGCTGACCCGGCTGTTAGCCGACGGCGAATATGATGTGATTGTGTGTAGCTCCGATACCCTGGCGCAGGGGGCGATCATGGAAGCAGAAAGCCGCGGATTAACTGTCCCGCAGGATATCGCGGTGATCGGCTTTGGCGATCTGGATTTTGCCGCCAGCAATCGCCCGGCGATCACCACCGTCAGCGTCGACAGGCGGGCAATCGGTCAACGTGCCGCGATGCTGCTGGCCGACCGGATCGAACATATCCCGCGTGAAGACGCCATCATTGATATCGGCTTCCATCTGGTGAAACGGCAATCCGCCTGAGTCAGCGGATCACGTCATAAATCGTGGTCTGGATCGTCTGCCATTTTTGCGCGCTGGTATTCGGTTGAGCCTTCGCCCGCCGCGTCGCCTGATCCATCTCGCGGCGTTGACGCTCCACCACCGCCGGTACGGTACAGAACGCCCGTAAATATTCTTTACGCAGAGGGGTGAGCGCTTCGCCTGCGGACATGGCGTGGCTCAGGGTGGTAATAAACTGACGGCAGGGCTTCTCTTCGGTCATTTGCAGCCGATAGCGCATCAGCACATCCAGCACGGCGGCATTGCCCACGGCGAGCGAGTGCTCAGTCCAGGAGAGCTTCCAGTCCATCCCCGCTTTCAGAAACAGCAGCGTCACCCGGGTGTCGTTGCGATCGATTGCCGAGCGGAAGTTATTCTCATCCCAGGTGATGCCCATCTGGTCCAGCGTGCCACGGGATGTCGGGGCATCACGTATCTCTTCTGCCACCGTCGACACCGGCGTCGCGGCCGTTGCCGCCTGAGCGGGTTCACTGCCTTCGCTGACCAGCCACACGCCGCCGACCAGTATTGCTATCACCATCACCCCCACGGCACCCCACAGTCCGACGGAAATCAGATGATCGCGCTGCTCGGGCGTGCGATCGGGACGACGCCGCGGTTTATCGATGGTGTCGCGGACCTCAAAAATATCGTCCCCGCTGGCTTTGCGTTTTTTCCGCGCCGTCTCCCAGAAGGCGTGGACCTCGCTGGCCCCTTCGGCCAGCAGTTCTGCCGGATTGACCCGTGTGCGGCCCTCTTCAAACGCGCGCTGAACGGGGCCTGCAATCTGCTGATAGTAATTCTCCAGCAGCAGGGTTTGCGCCGAGCTCAGGGGTTGCTGGGCGATAATCTTGTTGCGGATCACCCGGAGGTCATCAAGGAAGGTCTGCAGCGTTTTGCGCGGCTCCACCAGCAGCGTCAGCATCGACGGATCGTTAAACAGCGGGGCATACGAGCGGGAGAACTCTTTTTTATCCACCAGCATCAGAGCCAGCTCGCTGAACAGCATCCCACTGAGCACGTCGTTGCGTTCGCCCTGCCGCAGCCATCGGCGCACCTTATCGGCACTGAATAGCGTTTTCAGGTGATTGTTAAGCCGTACCGGGTCAGGCCATGCCTGAATAATGAGCCCTTTGATCATCATTTCCAGCGCCCGCACCTGCTTTTGTGCCTGCTGCTGCTGGGCCTGGTCGCTGTCACTCAGTTCCGTGCTATAGGTCAGCAGCGGCTGCTGCAAGCGCAGATGCTCAAGGGAAGTCACAAAGCGCGTAGCGGCGATCAGTTGGTTATCACTCACCTCCTGCCCACTCTCATACTGCGGCACCCGCTGCTGCAGTAGCCGGAGCTGCAGGGTGAACTGGGATAGTTGCGCGTCATTCAGGTTGAGGCGCTTCGCTACCGCTGCCCATCCCCCCAGACCCAGCCGGGCAGTATCGAGCTGTTCGAGGAACCAGCGGGGATCTTTGCCTTCGGCAACGTGCACTTTTAACAGGAGCAATATCTCTACTGAGGCCTGACGGATTATGCCCAGACAGCGTTCAAACTGTTCTCGAATCTGGTGCGATTGGCTGAGGATCATCATTTTCCTTTAAATACTGCGCCAGCGTATTAAGAGGCGGTCTGATAACCGCTTTTTCTTTAAGTTATATTGGGTTAAACATACCTGAGAACAGGTACTATTACAGTGACAATGTTAATATCATTTACAAAAGCTTCCGGAGGATTGCATGCCTGTTTTGCACACCCCGCGCTTAACCTGCTCCCCGCTGCAGGCAGCCGACTGGCCCTTTTTCCTGGCCCTGCAGCAGCACCCTGAGGTGATGCGCTATGTGGCAGAAGCTCGCCCGGAGGAGGCTATTCGCGAGGCCTTTACGCCCCGGCTGGCCGACTGGACGCCGGGCAGCGCCCACTGGCTGTGCCTGGTGGTGCGCGACAGCGCTCTCCAGACGCCACTCGGGGTGACGGGATATATTCATCGAGAAGCTGATTGCGCCGAAGTGGGATTTTTATTCGCCCCGCAGGCGCAGGGAAAAGGTTACGGTCTGGAATCCCTGCGTGCGGTATGTGATTACGCTTTCACACAGGGCGGTATCCGCCGCTTAACCGCCACGGTCACGGCGGGGAATGTGGCTTCGCGACGGCTGCTGGAAAAAGCGGGATTTATTCTGGAAGGGGAACTGCGCGAAAGCTACTGGCTGGCAGGCCAATGGCATAATGACTGGCTGTTTGGCCTGCTGAAAAAAGAGTACTCCCCAGCGCAATAGCGTACCGCGGGGATCCCTCCCCGGTACGTTTTTACAGGAACATTCCCCCGGACACTTCGATCCGCTGGGCATTCATCCACCCCAGCTCGTCGCTTAACAGCGCCGCGATCGCATCGCCAATATCGTCCGGCAATCCGACGCGTCCCAGCGCGGTCTGGGCGGCAATGTGCTGGTTAATCTCCGCGTTATCGCGCACCCGCCCGCCGCCAAAATCGGTCTCAATGGCGCCAGGGGCAATAATATTGGCGGTTATTCCGCGTGCCCCCAGCTCTTTCGCCTGGTAGCGCGTGAGCACTTCCATCGCCCCTTTCATCGACGCATAGGTGCTGGATCCCGGCTGGGCAAAGCGTGCCAACCCGGAGGAGACATTCAGGATCCGCCCGCCGTTGTTGATCAGCGGTAACAGGCGCTGGGTCAGGAAGAACGGGCCTTTAAAGTGGATGTTCAGCATCTCGTCGAACTGCGCTTCGGTGGTCTCGGCAAAGGGGGTGTATAAACCTACGCCAGCGTTGTTCAATAAATAATCGAAGGTGTCACGTTGCCACAGGGTGCGGAGTTTCTCACCCGTCTGGGCTACAAAATCGTCAAAGCCTGCAACATCGCCGACATTCAGCTGTATTGCCGCTGCCTTTACCCCTTTTTGTTCAATTTCACGCACGACATCCAGAGCCTCCTGCTGGCTGCGGTTCCAGGTCAGGATGATACCGACGCCCTTCGCGGCAAGCTTCAGCGCCGCGTTTTTACCGAGCCCGCGGCTGCCGCCCGTCACTAATGCGATACGTTCAGTCATAAAAAACCTCATTTTGGCTGTTGTGATGATTGAGAAAGAGCTTATTAGGTGATAGAAAATCAATAAATATGCTAAATCGCACTTCACTGTTTCACTGACAACAACAATGAGCGCACCCTATGGATAAAATTAACGCAATGCAGCTGTTTATACGCGTCGCGGAACTGGAGAGTTTTTCCCGCGCAGCGGACTCGATGGGCCTTCCTAAAGGTAGCGTATCGCGCCAGATTCAGGCCCTGGAAAACGGGCTGGGCGCGCAGTTGCTGCATCGGACGACGCGCCGCGTCAGCCTGACGCAGGACGGAATGGTCTACTACGAGCGGGCCAAAGATCTGCTCGCTAACCTCGATGAACTGGATGGTCTTTTTTTGCACGACCCTGCGAGCGTCAGCGGTCGGCTGCGGGTGGATATGCCAGCCGGCGTTGCGCGACATTTGGTCATCCCGCGACTGCCACAGTTTTTACAGCAGTACCCCGGCATTGAGCTGGAGCTGAGCAGCAGCGATCATCTGGTGGATGTGATCCGCGAAGGGTTTGACTGCGTGGTGCGCGTCGGCACGCTGAAAGATTCCGGTTTGATCGCCCGTCCGCTCGGTAAGCTGTCGGTGATTAACTGCGCCAGCCCCGATTATCTGACGCGTTTTGGCTATCCCGACGGGCTGGATGATTTGGCCTCCCATGCGGTGGTGCATTACACCACCCACCTCGGTACCCGTCCACAGGGCTTTGAGTATTACGACGGCGAGACCAGCCACTGGGTCAAAACCGGCGGCATCCTGACGGTGAACAGCACCGAAACTTACCACGCCTCGGCCATTGCCGGACTGGGGATTATTCAGGTGCCACGCGTGGGTGTGCGCGATTCCCTGCGCGCCAAAAAGCTGCAGGAAATCCTGCCGCAATACCGCGCCAGGCCGATGCCGGTGTCGCTGATTTATCCCCATCGTCGCAACCTCTCCCGCCGGGTGCATCTGTTTATGGCGTGGCTTACGGAGATCATGAAAACCTACGTGGACTGAGGCAGGCTATAATTTCAAAGACCTCCCGCTTATCAACAAGGAAAATGCGCGTGACGCCGGAAAACAACCAGCAACGTCCGACTCAGGAACTGGACTACGAGCCAATTAAGAAACTGGACACTCAACCGCTGCAGAAGGAGGCGGATACCGGGGCCAACATTACCCACGTGCGTAAAACGGGCAGCCTGCTGGACAAGGCGAAGGACGTCGTCCAGCTGATTCAGCAGCGGCCGATAATTGCCCACCTGCTGCGCGCCACCGAGCGTTTTAACGATAGGCTGGGCAATCAGTTTGGTGCCGCGATCACCTACTTCTCGTTTTTATCGATGATCCCAATCCTGATGCTCTCCTTTGCCGCAGCGGGTTTTATTCTGGTCTCGCACCCGACGCTGCTGCAGGACATCTTCAATAAAATACTGCAAAACGTCAGCGACCCGACGCTGGCCACCACCCTGAAAAGTACCATCAGCACTGCCGTCCAGCAGCGCACCACGGTGGGGATCGTCGGGCTGCTGGTGGCGCTCTACTCCGGCATTAACTGGATGGGCAACCTGCGCGAGGCGATCCGCGCCCAGTCACGCGACGTCTGGGAGCGCACGGCGCAGGATGAGGAGAAAATCTGGACCAAATATCTGCGCGATTTTATCTCGCTGATTGGTCTGCTGGTGGCGCTGATCATCACCCTCTCCATTACCTCTGCGGCAGGCTCGGCTCAGCAGATGATCATCTCTGCCCTGTACCTCGATACCATCGAGTGGCTGAAGCCGGTCTGGTCTCTGGTGGGGCTGAGTATCTCGATTCTGGCCAACTACCTGCTGTTTTTCTGGATTTTCTGGCGCCTGCCTCGCCATCGCCCGCGCCGTAAGGCATTAATCCGTGGCACATTCATCGCCGCTATTGGTTTTGAAATTATCAAAATCGTGATGACCTATACACTGCCTTCGCTGGTGACCTCCCCATCCGGCGCGGCTTTCGGTTCAGTGCTGGGGCTGTTGGCCTTCTTCTATTTCTTCGCGCGGCTGACGCTGTTCTGTGCGGCGTGGATCGCCACCGCCCAGTACCCGGATGACCGTCGGATGCCGGGAAAAACCCACCGCTAAACCTGCTCTTCGGGCTGGAGTGAAATGCAAAATTTCAGCCCGATTCATCATTTCAGCATATAAATCCAGCCCTTAACTTTTATTTAACCGAAAACCAGTTTTATTCACTAAGTTTTAATTTCTGTGAAGCATTTCATAGATGTGATTTTCCTGGTCTGAAAATTATTCGCTTTTTGCGCTTTTTTTCGCCTTCCGCTGCGTTTGTTACAGATTGAAATGTCGCTTTTGCTGTGCGTAATATGGCCTTTCGTTCGCCAAATATAAGAAAAGTTTATGCAAGCAACCGCCACAACACTCAATTCACAGCAGGAAGACGTCCCGGTAAATTCGCGCAATAAAGTCGTCGTTGCATCGCTGATTGGCACCGCCATCGAGTTCTTCGACTTCTATATTTACGCCACCGCTGCGGTTATCGTGTTCCCGCATATTTTCTTCCCGCAGGGCGACCCGACGGCGGCGACGCTGCAGTCGCTGGCGACTTTCGCCATCGCCTTTATCGCCCGTCCTATTGGCTCTGCCGTTTTCGGCCACTTTGGCGATCGCGTGGGCCGCAAAGTGACGCTGGTTGCTTCCCTGCTGACGATGGGGATCTCGACTGTTGCCATCGGTCTGCTGCCAACCTATGAAACCATCGGTATTCTGGCTCCGCTGCTGCTGGCGCTGGCGCGTTTTGGTCAGGGTCTGGGGCTGGGCGGTGAATGGGGTGGTGCGGCGCTGCTGGCCACCGAAAACGCCCCGCCGCGCAAGCGTGCGCTGTATGGCTCCTTCCCGCAGCTGGGCGCACCGATTGGCTTCTTCTTTGCCAACGGCACCTTCCTGCTGCTCTCCTGGCTGTTGACTGACGAGCAGTTCATGACCTGGGGCTGGCGTATTCCGTTTATCTTCTCGGCGGTGCTGGTGCTGATCGGCCTGTACGTTCGCGTTTCGCTGCATGAATCGCCGGTCTTCGCCAAAGTGGCCGCGGCGAAAAAGCAGGTAAAAATCCCGCTCGGCACGCTGCTGACCAAACACCTTCGCATGACCGTGCTGGGCACCTTCATCATGCTGGCGACCTACACGCTGTTCTACATCATGACCGTCTACTCCATGACGTTCAGCACTGCGCCAGCACCGGTTGGCCTGGGCCTGCCGCGAAATGAAGTTCTGTGGATGCTGATGATGGCAGTGATCGGGTTCGGTGTGATGGTGCCGATTGCCGGGCTGCTGGCCGACCGTTTTGGTCGCCGCTCCAGCATGATCGTCATCACTTCGCTGATCATTCTGTTTGCGCTGTTCGTCTTCCCACCGCTGCTGGGTTCCGGTAATCCGGCGATGGTAATGGCGTATCTGCTGATTGGTCTGAGTCTGATGGGGCTGACGTTTGGCCCGATGGGCGCGCTGCTGCCTGAGCTGTTCCCGACCGAGGTGCGTTATACCGGAGCATCGTTCTCCTACAACGTCTCTTCTATCCTGGGTGCTTCTGTTGCGCCGTACATTGCGGCCTGGCTGCAGACTAACTACGGTCTGGCCTATGTCGGGTTCTACCTGGCGGCCATGGCGACGCTGACGCTGATTGCGCTGTTGCTGACCCACGAAACCCGTCATCAGTCGTTGTAAATTAAAACGCCCGGCAGCCAACGCGCTGCCGGGCGTTTATCCCCTTCCTATTTCTTCATCTGCGCCAGAATCACCTGACACTGATTGGCCTGCCCCTCGGACGGGGAGATCAGCGCCAACAGGGCCGCCGCTGGCGTCACCAACGTAGCGAGCGCTGCCGCAACCGCACCGCGCGCAATCAGTGGTCCTGCCTTCACACCCGCCTGTGGGTTCTTGAATGAACCACGAACGTACAGCGGCGAGCGCAGCGTCACGATGCGGATCCCTTTGCTTTCCGGGTTAATGGTCAGATCCAGCTGTTCCGAGGCCATGCTGGCGCTACCGGTGATATTGATCACCGCATTTTCGGTATCAAAGGCAAAGATTTGCGGACGGGCGACGCCATTGACCAGATCGATGTTGGCCGCCGCGCAATTGACCCGCACCTCGTCATCACCAAAGATCTGCCCTATCAGGAAGTTACCCACGTTAAGGCCGAGGATCTCCATCAGGTTGCGGCTCACCAGCCCGTCGTTCATCAGCAGCTTCAGGTTGCCGTTGCCGTTGCCCAGCAGCGCCGCAACCGAATTGCCCGTCCCGCGAATTGTCGCGTCACCGTTCATCTCCCCGAGCGTTTTCTGCATCAGTTCGACATCGGGCATCAGCTCCTTGAGTTTCAGCCGCCGCGCCTGAATGTCGGCCCGACCCTGCATCGGCTTTTTATCCCCTTCCAGGCGAATGTTCGAGGTGATGGTGCCCCCGGCCATGCCGAATTTCAGCGGCTTGAGCTGCAGGTCGGCCTTTTTCAGAATGATATGGGTCGAGAGGTCGCTGAGCGGTAAGCTGCTGCCATGCTCAATGCGACGCCCTTTAAAGCGCACGTCCGCATCCATCACATCCCATTTATCGGTTTCGAAGCGGTCGTTAGGCAGCACTTTGCCCGAGGGCTGAACGTCCTTGCGCACCTCTTTGGTTTTGGTGCCTTTGCCGGAATCCACGCCAATTAATGGCCCTAAGTCGGCCAGCCGCAGCTGGCGTGACTCCACGTCGCCCTCAAGTTTCGGCCGGGGTTTGCCGGTGGTGTAGGTCAACGAGCCATGCACATCGCTGTCGCCGATGCGGCCATTGAAGTCGCGGTAATCAAAGACCGAGGATTTCTCACTGTCGATTTTCGCCACCAGATGGCCGTCAGTTTCGAACGGCGGGGTATCCGGAAGCAGCACGCCGGTCAGATCGTACAGCTCGCCCAGCGAATCCCCGGAGAATTTAAGCCGCAGATCGACGCCGCCCATCTTCATTGGATCGTTCACCGTACCTACAAACGCCACCCGGGTGTTACCGGAACGGAAATCAGCCTGCACCGGGAACGGCGTACCTTCGCTGCGCAGCGCCAGCACGCCGCCGATTTTGCCGCTGCCGCTCAGGGGCTGCTGGTTGTAACGCCCCTGTGCCTTCAGGCCAAAGACGTAATCGCCCACCTTCCCTTTCTCATCTTTGCCCTTCGCCCCGGAGACTTCGCTGAAGGGCAGCGGTTTGCCCAGCGGATCGACGAAGATCTCCATCTCGGTTTTGCTGATCGCATCATCAATGGCGACCCGTCCTCGATCGAAAATAATATTGTCGAGCCGGAACGACCACGCCGAAGGCTGCGCGGCGGCCTCTTTGTCGTCGCTGCTGGGGAGATCAAAGGTCCAGTTATTGCTTTTTTCCGACACCCGGATCAGGCGCGCGTCCGGCTGCTGGAGTTTGATCCACGGCAGATAGACGGTTTTGGTCAGCAAGGCGAGCGGTGCGAGGGTGGCTTCTACGCGCGGCAGATGCACCATGGTGATCTCAGGAATATCGGGTGGATTGCCGAGGATAACATCGTTGGCATGCACGTGCGGCCAGGGGATCCAGCTGCGCCAGCCGGTTTCACCCTGCTGTCGCTCCCACACCACGCCAAGATCGCCGCGAATGGCGAAAGGACGGTTTAATTCAGTCGAGACTTTCTGGTTGATGGTCGGTTTGAGGCGGTTCCAGTCAAATGTCGCGATTACAACAATAGCCACCACAATCAACAACAAGAAGATCCCCCCGGTCCAGGTGATAATCTTCGCTGTTTTAGTCATTCCATACTCTACCTGTTTTACCTTGCCAGTCATGAATATAGTTCAGACAGGGAAAAAGGGGCGGCAGCGTCCGGTAATAACGCGTTAGTCACGCGCTATTATGGGAAGCTGCCGGGGCTTACAGAGTGATGATAACGCTGTCGAGCGTCTCCATGGGGACCGGACGGGAGAGGAAATAGCCCTGCGCCGCAGCGGCAGGTGAGTTTTGTACGTCGCGCCACTCTTCCAGCGTCTCAACGCCTTCGACAATGACGCCCTGGCAGTAGCGGTTCATCAGCTGCAGCAGCAGCGTGAACAGGTTCCGCCCTTCCGGGGTCTGGCGCAGCATGATGAACAGATCGCGTGCCACTTTGATGTAGTCGTAGCGCACTTCGCTCAGGGCGGAGAAGTTCGCCATGCCGGTGCCAAAATCATCCAGCCACAGGGGGCCAAATTCACACATGGTGGCAAACGAGGAGTCCTGCGGCAGACGGACGTGCTCCACCAGCTCAAAACGCAGCCACGGCAGCTGTTCGGTCATTTTTTGCAGGCCTTCATCCTGACGCATCGCTAGCAGGGTGGGACCATCGACGTTCACCGACGCGAGGATCCCGCTGGTTTTGAAAAAGTCCTGTTTGGCTCCCAGCATAATGAGCTGCTCTTCCAGCACGTCCAGACGCTGGCGCACCGGGATTTGAGCAAAATAGCGATCCGGCGCGATCCGCTGACCGGGGTTTGACGGGTGGGTCACAACGGTCAGGATCTCAATCGCCATCAGGCTACCGTCAGTGCGGTAAATGGGCTGGTAAGTATAAGCACGCTCACATTGCAGCCAGTAGCGATGCTCCTGCAAGTTCTCAACACTTGCTTCCGGGATGCTGAGCAGCTGGATGTCCTGCTTTAACTTCATTTCAGATATCCTGTTGAATGGGGAATGACCTGTCGGGACGCATCAATGGGTTATCGGCGTATGGCAAGAGAACTTTATGTCGGGTTGCAGGTGAAAATGAAATTCTGATGACAGAAAAAAAAGCGGAACATGCTCCAGTTCAAATAAATAATGGAACGTCGTTTTAATATTGTTGACCCCACCCACCTGCCAGCGCAAAATAATCGCAATCAAACTCTTCAGGTTCTCGACGATGTCCAGAAAAATTGCCGTGATCGGCGAATGCATGATCGAACTGTCCCAAAAAGGCGCAGAAGTTAGCCGCGGTTTTGGTGGCGATACGTTAAACACCTCGGTGTACATTGCCCGTCAGGTCGACGCTGACGCGCTGGCGGTCAACTACGTGACGGCGCTGGGCACGGACAATTTCAGCCAGCAGATGCTTGACGCATGGCAGAGCGAGAATGTAGATACCTCGCTGACCCAGCGCATGGAAAACCGTCTGCCAGGGCTCTATTACATTGAGACCGACAGCACCGGCGAGCGCACGTTCTACTACTGGCGCAACGAAGCTGCCGCCAAATTCTGGCTCGAGAGCGACAGCGCTGCGCAGATTTGTGAAGCGCTGGCGAACTTCGATTATCTCTATCTGAGCGGCATCAGCCTGGCGATTCTTAGCCAGAGTAGCCGTGAAAAACTGCTGTCTCTGCTGCGTGAATGCCGCGCTAACGGCGGCAAAGTGATTTTCGATAACAACTACCGTCCGCGCCTGTGGGCCAGCCGTGAAGAGACGCAGCAGGTTTATACCCAGATGCTGCAGTACACCGATATCGCCTTCTTAACGCTCGATGATGAAGATGCCCTGTGGGGCGAGAAGCCAGTCGACGAGGTAATTGCCCGTACTCATGCGGCTGGCGTGGCGGAAGTGGTGATTAAGCGTGGCGCAGACTCGTGCCTGGTGTCCGTTACGGGTGAAGCCGTAGTCGACGTTCCGGCGGTGAAGCTGGCGAAAGAAAAAGTGATTGATACTACCGCGGCCGGGGATTCCTTCAGCGCCGGGTATCTGGCGGTACGTCTGACGGGCGGCACGCCAGAAGCGGCAGCACAGCGTGGCCACCTGACGGCCAGCACGGTGATTCAGTATCGCGGGGCAATTATCCCACGTGACGCGATGCCGAGGTAAAAGCAAAACGGCAACCCTGAGGTTGTAATGCCAGTCAGTTAAGCAACTGACTGGCCCTTTTTCGGGGCTGTGGTGTACCTCCAGGGCCTCTCCTTTACCACCCTCGGGAAGGCCCTTTCCCTTCTTGTCGGCAGCCTGACCATC
>Ga0160473_100032_pt1 | contig 177341 bp, 144 predicted proteins | sample HID1975I_E11MG_FD_108217 | JGI IMG/M metagenome (GOLD analysis project Ga0160473, IMG submission 108217) | Enriched soil microbial communities from UW Madison campus, WI, USA - HID1975I_E11 MG | ecosystem: Environmental > Terrestrial > Soil > Unclassified | place: USA: Madison, Wisconsin...
CGCGGCGAGCCGCCGGACCAGCCGCCAGTCGACCCGCCACCGCCGCCGCTTGGCAAACGCCCCCTGCCGCAGGTCGAGCGGCGTCGCCGCGAGCATGGCAGCGAGCGCAGCCTCGAACGCCGCGGAGTCGATCGTCTCCACCGGCTCCCCGGCGGCGGCGACAGAAACGAGTTCGGGCTCGGCAGCGAAGGCGGTCGTCGGGCCGCGCACGACATCCGTCGCGCCCCTCGGCAAGCGGCGCAGGCCCGCTTCCGGCGCTTCGATCAGCAGGCTTTCCGGGATCACCTGATCCGGATCGTGGCCGATAACTGCCGCTCGATCGAGCCACGCGGACATCCGCGCTACTGACGTGACCGCCATCACCCGCGGCTCGCTTTGGCCGCGATCGATCGCGACATGCAGTTGCTCCAGCGGCTCGGCACTCGCTTCCGCCGCGAGCAGCCGTGCCGCCGCGACGGCCTGTGCCGGCGCGAGCGCGGGTAGATCCACCCAGTGTACCGTGACGTCCGCAGCCGGCACGACGGCCACGACACGGTCCCGATCCGGCCCATCGCCCGGCACCGGCGGCGGCAATCCGGCGTCACCGCGGTCCGCCACCACGCCATCCTCAAGTCGCAGCCAGCCGGGACGTGCATCGTCCAGGAACAGCAGCAGGTAGCGCCCGCCGCTCATTCGTCGTCCCCCCACCGCCTCAGGACGACGCGCGGCGGAGCCAGCCCGCCGTCGATCATCGCCGTCTCGGTCACCTGCGCGCCGGCCAGTTCGACGTCAAGGCGCAGCGCGAACCAGCGCGTCTTGACCTGGACCTGGTTGGCCGCTTCCCCGCTCGGGCTGAGATTGGCGAGCGTCTGCGTCCGCCAGAAGTCGCTAGTGCTCGCCCAGCCATCGGCCGGGCGCCGCACCAACACCTCGCGTGCCCGCGGAATATCGAGCTGCCCGCCCATCAGCATGACCAACAGAGGCGCCTGATCGGGCAGCAGCGTGTTGACGTTGATCGGTGACAGCTCCGTTCCCGGCAGCGCACAGAGCCAAGGGCGCAGGGTGGCGTAAAGCTCAGGTGTGACGCCGGCAACGGCACGGAGTTCGCTCGGCTCCGCGATCACGGTGTTGGCGGTCCGGTACGGCCGCGCCGCGCGGGCATAATCGGAATCCTCCGCACCGCCCGGATTCGGCTGATCGTCGCCATCGATCCAGTCGGCCAGTGCCGCCGCCACGCGTGTCGCCTCGGCACGGTCGATCCCGAGCGCTTCCTGAAGAGCGACGAACTGGGCGACCCCGCCGGGCCGCGTCGTCAGCTGGTTGACCGCCAACCCCTCGGCGACGCTGTTAAGGTTGAAGCAATTGCCGCCGTCCCGCACCCGCGCCACAGCGAGGCCACCGGGGATGGGAATGGTAAAGCCGCGGCCGTTCCAGTTGCCCGCGAGCGTCGTCCGGCTGATGCTCGGGCCGGCAAAGTCGCCGATGCGGGACAGGATCACGGCCTCGCCCCCCACAGCAAAGGCGCGCGCCTGATCGAGCGCGACGCCGTTGGCTGCCAGGTGCGTGGCCAGCCGCATCCGCTCCAGAGCCAGCGCCGAGAGCGCCGCCATCACCGCGACCAGCAGGAGCACGGTGAGCAAAGCCGCCCCTTCCTCGGATCGCGGCGGCGACACGATCAGGCGCCGGTACCGGACAGGAACAGCTGCCGCACGGCGCCGAAGCGCGGCACCTCGATCACCGCCTCGACGACTTGTGGCAGCGCGCCGGGACGGGTGCTGTCCCACCGCTCCAGCCAGTCAGCGCCGGTGCGATAGCGCAACTTCAGCGAGCGAACGTGGCCGATCACGAGAGACGGCGGACCGGCCTCGGCACCGTCGAGCATCGGGTAGGCGCGCCGCTCGAGCCGATCGCCGACAAGGCGGTATTCGACCTTCTGCAGCCCCGCCCGCGGCAACCCTTCGCTGTTGCTCCAGCCACGCCGTACGAAGGCGAGCGCGACCTCGCCATCCATGCCGGTTCCACCGATGAAAGCGTTGGCGCGCGCGCCATCCCGGTCGCGGGTGACGCGGGGCGCGGCCTGGGCGAGGTCCGACGTCAGGATCGCGCGCGCCCGCTGCAGGGCGGCAACCTCGTCGAGGCGCTCGGACGAAGCCTGCTGTGCCCGGACGCTGAAGCCCAGCAGCGCGACGCCGGCCGCAGCAAGCATGCCGAAGATGAGCAGCGAGATCATCAACTCGACGAGGGTGAACCCGTTGGCGGGCATCGGGCGACGAGCCAAGGAACGAACGGGTGGCCTCATGTCAGCGGCCGAAAGACGGTAATGGCACCGGCGGAGGCGCCGCGATCGTCGGCGACCGCAACGTCGATCCGCTGCAGCCGCGGCCCCGGCGCGGCGCTCGCCCGACGCGTCCAGCGCCAGACGCGGCCGCCATTCTGCTCCTCGCCGTTGGCGACACCCATCGTCGGCGGCTGTGGATCGCTCAACGCCTCGACGGCGACATTCCGGGCGACGATCTGCCCGAGCAGGCGATCCTGCAGGGTCGCGGTGCTCGACAGGGTCGCCCCCTCCAGCCGTAGCAAGGCCAGCGCAGCGAGGCTGAACACCGCCAGCGCTACCATCAACTCGATCAGCGTGAAGCCGTGTTCGGCTGAGCGCCTCAGGGGCCTGAAGCCGTGTTCGGCGGAACGCATCAAGGACGTGAAGCCGTGTTCGGCGGAACGCCGCAGGGACGTGAAGCTGTGTTCGGCGGAGCGCCGATCAAGCGCCGACATCGATCGTCCCGTCGCCTTCGAGGTGGATGCGCACCCGCTGGGAGTCGCGGACTAGGGTAACGTCGAGCGGCGCCGAACCTCCGGTCGTGTCGAACACAACCCGCGCGCTGCCGGCCGTGCCGACGATCGCCTGGGCCCCGGCCGACCACGATTGCGGCGCGAACGGCTTGTCGCGGAGCGGGATCCAGCGGCCGCGCTGGTAGCGGCTGAACCCGTAGCCATCCGCGCGGACCGAAAGGGCCATGTCGTGCGCGTCGATCACGGCGGCGTCCTGCGCACTGCGAACGCGAGCGGCGAAACGTTCGGCCTCGGCGCGCAAGTCCCCACGGGCATCCGGCATCGTCAGCACGACCACCCCGGTCGCCAGCCCAATGATTGCCATCACGACCATGAGCTCGACCAGTGTGAAGCCGTGTTCGGCGGAACGCTCACGGGTGTTGAAGCCGTGTTCGGCGGCACGGCTGACGCGGGCGGGTTCGGCCGAGCCCGTCATGCGCGCTTGGCCGCGCCGCGCGGCCTAGCGCCAGTTGCCCAGGTCCGCATTGTCGCCCTCGCCGCCTGGCCTGCCATCCGCGCCATAGCTGTAGATGTCGAACGTGCCGTGCTGACCCGGAAAGGCATACTGATACGGCGCGCCCCAGGGGTCTTCAGGCAGGCGCTTCAGGTAGCCGCCCGCGCGATAACGCCCGGTCTGGGCAAGGCTGGCGGGCTGGGTCACCAGCGCTTGGAGGCCGTCACCCGTCGCCGGGTAGTTCAAATTGTCGAGCCGGTACATTTCCAGCCCCTGCTCGATCAGCGCGATGTCTGCCTTCGCCTTCTCGACCCGTGCCTTGTCCTGGCTGGGCAGGACGTTGATGACCACAATGGTGGTCAGCAAGCCGATGATGACGATGACGACCATCAGCTCGACGAGCGTGAAGCCGTCTTCGCGCGTCCGCTTCTGCTGAGGATCGATGGCGCGGCGACGGAATGGATTTCGCATGTCTACCTCAGGCTCCGGCGAGCGTGTTGAGTTGCAGGATGGGGAGCAGGATCGATAGCACGATCAAAGCGACGATACCGCCCATGACGACGATGATCGCCGGCTCGAGCAGCGACAAAGCCGTGGCGGTGAAGCTGTCGAACTCGCGCTCCAGATAGTCGGCGGCGCGCTCCAGCATCGTATCGAGCCGGCCCGACGCCTCACCACTTGCCGCCATATAGACCAGCAGCGGCGGGAACACACCGGCGCGGCGGAGCGCCGCGGACAGGCTGCCGCCGCCCCGGATCGATTCGACAATGTCGGCGGACGCCGCGCGCAGCGCCCGATTGTGGATCGTCTGCGTGGTGAGGACGAGCCCTTCCAGGAGCGGCAGTCGGCTCGAAACCATGGTCGACAACGTTCGCGCCAGCCGCGCGGCGTGAAGATCGCGAACCAGTCGACCGATCAGCGGAATGGCGAGCGTGCGGCGATCGACCGCCAGCCGGATCTTCGGATCCTGCATTGCTCGCCACGAAAGCAGGCCGGTGGCGACCATCCCGATCGCCAGCGCCCACCACCAGCCGGCCAGGAAGGCAGACAGGGCCATGACGATGCGGGTGAGGAGCGGCAGGGTCTGGCCGACATCGTCAAACTGCTCGACGACCTGGGGCACCACGAACACCATGAGCGCGAAGACGACGCATACCGCCACGATCGCGAGCACGACGGGATAAGCCATCGTCGTCAACACCTTGGCGCGCACCTTTGCCTGCCGTTCGAGGAGGTCGGCGAGCCGCTCCAGGATCGTAGGCAGCGAACCCGAGCTCTCGCCCGCGGATACCATCGCCCGGTAGAGCGGCGGGAAACTGGAAGCCTCGCGAGTCATCGCCTCAGAAAGACGCCGCCCCTCGACGACGCCGGCATGGACCTGGCCCAGCACGCGCGCGACCTGCGCCTCTTCGCTCTGCCGGGCGATGGTGCGGATCGACTCCTCCAGGGGCGCGACCTGGACGAGGGTGGCGAGCTGGCGGGTGAAGAGGGTCAGCTGCTTGGCCGACATGCGGCGGCGAAAACTCGGCCGGCGCGACAACAGGGAAGCAGCGGGTGCGCCGGAATGGGTGTCGATCCGCACCACGTAGAGGCGCCGGGCGCCAAGCTGGGCCCGCGCCTCATCGACCGTGGCAGCGCGCAGGTTGCCGCGCCGCTCCCGCCCGGCGGTGTCGAGCGCGACATAGTCGAAGCTTGTCATTTGAGTGGCTTAGCCATCGCTGTTCTCGCGGCGTGAGATGCGGACGGCCTCCTCCGGGGTGGTCACGCCCTCGCGGACGAGGGCACGGGCGGCCTGCCCCAGCGTCGGCGCGCGGCCGAAGCCGTGCGCGGCGATGGCCGCTTCGTCGCCACCCGAATTGATGAGCGCGCGGATCGTGTCGTCCACCCGGATCGCTTCGAACACACCGACCCGGCCCTTGTAGCCGCTGTGGTTGCAGGCATCGCAGCCGCTCGGCTCGTGAACGATCTCACCGGCAGCGATGCCGAGCAGCGCCGCGATCGACGGCGGCGCGGGCGTCGCAACCGAACAGTGCGGGCATAGCCGCCGCACCAGCCGCTGCGCGATCACGGCGCGTAGCGTCGAGGCGAGCAGAAACGGCTCGACCTTCATGTCGCGCATCCGCGTAATCGCGCCGACCGCATCGTTGGTGTGGACGGTCGACAGGACGAGGTGACCGGTGAGCGACGCCTGCACAGCGATGTCGGCAGTTTCGCGATCGCGGATCTCGCCGATCATGACGACGTCCGGATCCTGGCGCAAGATCGCTCGCAGGCCCGTCGCGAAGGTCAGGCCGACCTTGGCGTTGACCTGGGTCTGGCCGACGCCGTCGATCGCATATTCGACGGGATCCTCGACGGTCAGGATGTTGCGCCGACCGTCATTCAGCAGCCGAAGACCGGCATACAGCGAGGTCGTCTTGCCCGAACCGGTCGGCCCGGTGACCAGGATGATGCCATTGGGGTCGGTCAGCGCGTCGCGAAACAGCTTCTCGATGCCCGGCGGCATGCCGAGTTCGTCGAGCGTGATGCCGGCATTCTCCTTGTCGAGGATACGCAGCACGACGCGTTCGCCGGCCCGGCTCGGCAGGGTCGAAACGCGCACGTCGAGGAGCTTGCCGCCCAGCGTCAGCCCGATCCGTCCGTCCTGCGGCACACGCCGCTCGGCGATGTCGAGGCGTGCCATCACCTTGACGCGGCTGACCACCACCGGCGCGACGTGCGGCGGCATACGCAGCGTTTCGCGCAGCACGCCATCGATACGCATCCGCACGACCAGCCCGCTTTCATAAGGCTCGATGTGGATGTCCGACACGCCCTGCCGCGCGGCATCGGCGATGATGCCGTTGATGAGGCGGATGGCGGGCGCGTCGTCGGCGGAATCGAGCAGGTCGTCCGCCGTCGGCAGATCGCTTGCCAACATGCTGAGTTCGTCGCCGAGACCAAGCGTACCCGCCGCGTCCGCGGTGGCCTGCCCGTCCATGGCATAACGTTCGGAAAGAATGCGGTCGAACCGCTCGGCCGGCGCCCGTTCGACGGCAAAGCCGTGGCCGATCACGCGGCGCACTTCGATCAGGGCCTTCGGATCGGCCCCATCGCGCAGCGCGACGGTGGTACCGCCCTCGCCGTCGCCGACGATGGCCACGCCGAACTTGCGGGCAAAGGAATAAGGCAGGTTGACCGGGCGCATCGGTCCCGGTGCCGTCAGGTCGCTCTCAGCCGGAAGGGGCACGATCACGGCCACTTGCGGGGCCTGGTGCTGGACGGCGGCAGCGGCACGGGGCGCACCACCGTCTGCGAGTTGCTGACCTGGGGCACGATGACCTGCGTCTGGTTCTGCGTGACCGGCACCGTGACCTGACCCGCCGGCCCGGCCGGCGTCACCACCTGCGTCTCGCCGGGCCGCACTGGTACGGTGACGCTGCCGGTCGTATCGCTTGGGACGACGGTGCGCGGTTCGCCGCCCGGCGCCGCGCCGACAGTCGAGACGGCCGGGATCGGGATATCAGCACCCATGTAATCGCGCACGAGCTCGTCGATCGTCGGCTCGCGATCCGGCCGCTGCTGAATCTGCTGATTGCGCACATAGCCGTAACGACGCTCCGCCAGCGCCCGCGCGTCGGCGGCGGAGCGCAGGATCGTCGGGCGGATGAAAACCATCAGGTTGGTCTTGGTCCGCGCCCGCCCACGCGACTTGAAGAGCTCGCCCAGGCCCGGAATATCGCCGAGCAGCGGGATCTTCTCGATCGTCCGCCGCTCATTGTCGTCGAGCAGGCCACCGAGCGCGATGATCTGCGAATCATCAACGGTGACGGTGGTCTCGATCTCGCGCTTGTTCAGGATCAGGTCGCTGTTGTTCGACGATACCGGCCCGGCGATGGAGCTGACTTCCTGGCGCAGGAACAGCTTGATCGCGCCGCCAGCGTTGATCTGCGGCTTCACCTCCAGCTGGATGCCGACATTCTGGCGCTGGACGGTGTTGAACGTGTTCTCGAAATTCTGGCCGAGCGCACGGCCGGTGGTGATCGGAATTTCCTGACCGACCAGGATCTTCGCTTCCTGGTTGTCGAGCGTCATGATCGACGGTGTCGACAGGATGTTAGATTCCGTATCGGTCTTCACCGCGTTAATGATCGTGGCGAAGATCGCATCGCTGCCAAGCTTGGTGGCGAAGCCCGCAAAGCTGCCCGCGCTCAGGATCGAGTTCGCCGCCGTCTGCGCCAGCGAACTGCTGAGCTCGGAATTGGTCGTAGTGGTGGTCGACGTGCCGTTGACCACCGTGGTCGTTTGGTCGAGCTCACGCGCTCCGTAGGCGCCGGCGATCGCGAGCAGGTTGGGCGCCGTGTTCGAATAGTTGGTCGCGGCAAAGGGCACACCGCTGCCGGGCAGCCCACCGAGCAGGAACTGCACGCCGAGCTTCTTGGCGGCGGAGTCCGATATCTCGACGATGATCGCCTCGACCAGCACCTGTTCGCGCCGCGTATCGAGCTGGCGGACGACCTCGCCCAGCGTCCGCTGGACGTCACCCGGTGCGGAAATGATGATCGCGTTGGTGCCTTCGTAGCGGGCGATCACCGGCTGGCTGCGGCCGGCACCGCCGCCCCCGACGGTCGACTGAACGGACGGCGCGGCAACGGCGGTGGCAGCAGCAGGCGCCACCTCGGGGCCGACCGCACCACCGCCCCGGGTCGCGCTGGCGCTCGGTGCGGCGACCGTGGCCTGCTGGCCGACGAGCTGCTGCAACACCGGCAGCAGCTTTTCGGCGTCGGCATGTTCCAGGAAGATGACGCGGATCTCGCTGCCGGTCGCGGCGCGGCGGTCGAGATCCTCGGCGATGCCGGCCAGCCGGGCGACGGTGGGCGCATCGCCGCGCAGGGCAATGGCGTTGGCGCTGTCTACCGCCACCACCGAAATGCCCGGCCCCGGCTGCGCACCCGCTGCGCCGCCGGGGCCGGTACCGGCGAGCTGCTGAAGCGCCTGGGCGATCTCACGTGCGCCGGCGTTGCGGAGCGCGACGACACGGGTCGTGCTGCTGTCACGGTCGATGCTGCCGAGGAGCGCGCGGATGCGGCGAATATTGTCGGCATAATCCGCGACGACGACGGCGTTGCCGAGGCGGTTGGCGGTCACCGCGCCCTCACGGCTGACCAGCGGCCGCAGTGTATCGACGGCCGAGGCCGCATCGATCGATCGCAGGCGGAAGACTTCCGTTACGAAGTTGTTGGCGGACGAGCCGCGGCTGCCGATCCGGCCCGGCTGGGCGGCCGCGCCATCCGCCATCTGGATGCGGAAGCCGCCACCGGCGATCGGCACCGCGACCATGCCGTTGGCCCGCAATGTCGACAGGAACACCTCGAAATACTCGCTGGTGCTCAGCGGCCGGTCGGTCACGACCGAAACCTTGCCCTGCACCCGCGGGTCGATGATGAAGGTGCGGCCCGTGACGCGCGATGCATCCTGGATGAAGGCACGGATGTCGGCATCGCGCAGGTTGATGACCTGTTGCGCCGCCAGCGGCGTCGCGAGTGCGAGCGCCGCGACGAAGGCAAGCAATCCAGACTTCATCGTGCGTAAGTCCCGCGCAGAGTGACGGTTTTCCCTTGCCGCTGCACGGTGGCGACGACCTCGCCGCCGCTCTGGCCGAGTGCGGCGCGAACCTGTTCGGGCGTGGCGACGCTGGCGGCGATGCCGTTGATCGAAGTCACCACGTCGCCGGGCTGGAAGCCATAGGCGCGAAATGCCTCGCCAACGCCTTGCGGATCGACGGTGAAGCCGGTCACCTGTCCTCCCTCCAGCCTGGGCGTGATCTGGACATCGGCCGCTGCCGACGGCGGGGGCGGAGCAGTGCTCGTCGCGGGTGGCAGCACGACGGGGCTCGGCCCTGTGCCCGGTGTGACGGTGGTGGCGGGCGCGGACTGATCGAGGAAGACCTGCTCGCGAACGCCGCCGCGCAAAATGGTGACGTTATCGAACGCGACTGCCGCGAGCGTGACGCCTGGCTGGATCTCCTCGCCGACCAGATAGCTTGCCTGCCGGCCGTCCGGCGTGCCGATGATCGCCGATCCGCGTCCCGACGCCTGATCGGAGCGGATGCCGAACAGCTTCAGGTCCAGCGTGGTCACGACCATCGGCCCGGCGGCCGCCCCGGTCCTGAAGAACGGATCGAAGCTGCGGAAGATGCTGTCCGAAAAGGTCGCGGCCGCGCGCGGCCGCCAGTCGCCGAGGGGATCGACCGGCGTGACAACGACCCACACCAACCGGGCGCACTGCACCGCCAGCAGCGAGAGGAGAACGATCTCCGCCACGGAATAGAGATTGTAGCGGGGAAGGCGGCGCAGCCACCGCCGCGCGCGCGGATCAAGCACTAAACGCATTCAGGCACCACCCCCGCCACCGCAACGACCCTATATCGCAGGCGGCCATCGGGAGGCGAGCCTTTACTGTCAGATTGTTACACCGCGATTGCGGCGACGCACCACAGGAGCCAGGCGGCAACTGCCATCAGCCCGCCGAGCGGCACCCGGTCGGTCGCACCGACCTGCCTGCCGGTCACCGCCAAGGCAATGACGGCGGCCAGCCCGGCCAGGCTCGCGCCGAGCAGGACCAGCGGAAGCGCCTGCCAGCCAAGCCACAGTCCGATCGCGCCGAGCAGCTTGGGATCGCCTTGGCCCAGGCCGATCCGCCCACGCAGGCGGGCATAAGAGAAGCCGATTGCGGCCAGTATGGAATAGCCGGCCAGCCCGCCGATGAGGCGATCGAAGATCGGCGGCGCGATCCCTACCAGACCGGCTGCCAAGCCCAGGATGGCGAGCGTTGCCGTCAGTCGATCGGGCAGCCAGAAATGCTCCAGGTCCAGAACCGCCAGCGTCAGCAGCAGCCAGCCGAACAGCGCACCCGCGGCCCCTGAAGCACCCGGCGCCAGCGCGAGCGCCATGCCGCCGATGATGGCAGCCATAATTTCGACGAGCGGATGGCGCGGATCGATCCGCGCGCCGCATGACCGGCACCGGCCGCGCATGACAAGGAAGCTCACCACCGGAACGAGGTGCCCGACGTTCAGCACGAGCCCGCAACCGTCACAACCGGACCGCCCGCCCAACGTGCGACCGGCGGGCCAGCGCAACACGAGCGTGGCGAGGAAGCTTCCGGCGATCGCACCCGAGAGGATGCCGAGCACCGCCCAAGCCCACACCGGCAAAAGCTCGGCGCCAGAACTGGCAGAGAAGGACGGCAAGGCGGCGAGCATAGCCGCGCCTACCACATCCGGGGCCTCGGCAACCCCCGGCCCCGTTGCAGCAGTGTTGCAGCGCAGCAGCAGTTCCCCACAATTCGCGACTTTACCACCACTTGGATTCGCATTTGCGCCCCTGCTTGCCTAGGCGCTGATGCTGCGTTGCAACGGCCATGGCGAGTCATCGCTCTGTAACATTGCGGTCACGCGGTTGACCCGTGAAGCCCGACATGGACCCGCTCACGACGCCATCAATGGGCGCCAAGATCATACAAGGGATTTATCGATGAAGAGATTGTTTCTCGGCTGCGCGGTCGCGGCCATCGCCACGTCCGCGGCGTATGCCCAGGAAACCACCTCCTCGATCCGCGGCACGGTAACCTCGGCCGGCATGGCCGTGCCGGGTGCCGAAGTCGTCATCACGCACGTTCCGTCGGGCACGCGCTCCAGTGCGACGACGGACACATCGGGCACGTTCAACGTCTCGGGCCTGCGCGCGGGCGGCCCCTTCACCGTCACGGTCGCGGCGCCGGGTTACGCCAATGCCCAGGTCACCGACATCAATACGCTGGCCGCCCAGGCCTACGACCTCCCGATCGACCTCGCGTCCGAGGGCCAGGAAATCGTCGTCACCGCCGCCAGCATTTCCGGCGCACGCAACATCAGCCAGGGCCCGGCTACCGTCCTGACAAGCCGCGACATCGCCAACATCGCGACCGTCAACCGCGACATTCGCGATCTGTCGCGCCGCGATCCGTTCGCGCGCCTCGACGACTCGCCCACGGGCGGCCGCTCGATCTCGTTCGCCGGCCAGAATGCGCGCTTCAACCGCTTCTCGGTCGACGGCGTGGCGATCACCGACAATTTCGGCCTAAACACCGATGGCCTGCCCAGCCGCCGCTCGCCCATCCCGCTCGACGCGATCGGCCAGTTCCAGGCGAAGGTCGCGCCGTTCGACGTGCGCGAAGGCAATTTCCAGGGCGGCGCGATCAACATCGTGCTAAAGTCGGGCACCAACGAGTTCCACGGCACCGGCTTCTACTCGCGCTCCGGCGACGAGTTCGTCGGCGACTCGACCAAGCCCGGTCCGGGCATCCCGACCGGCAAGACGCTCATCCCGAACTTCAAGATCGAGAATTACGGCGTCCAGATCGCCGGGCCGATCATCAAGGACAAGCTGTTCTTCATGGTCGCCGGCGAGCGGCTGCGTGGCGGCCGTCCGATCCCGGAAGGCCCGGTCGACAACAACAGCGGCACGGCGATCCCGAACCTGACACAGGCCCAGGTCAACCAGGTGTCGGACATCGCCAAGTCGGTCTATAATTACGACACCGGCGGCGTGCTGCGCAGCCTGGGCGACAAGGACGATCGCCTTGTCGCGAAGATCGACGCGAACCTTGCCGACACGCAGCGCCTGTCGCTGACCTACACCTACGCCAAGGACGCCATCAATCTCCTCAACAACACCTTCTCGTCGATCACCACCGGCAGCCCGGGCCTCGGCCTGGCCTCGAACGCCTATATTCAGGGCAACCGGCTGCACACCGGCGTCGTCCAGCTGAACTCGGACTGGTCTGACAATTTCTCGACCGAGGCGCGCGGTTTCTACAAGAACTACAAGCGCATCCAGGATCCGGTGCTCGGCCGTGGGTTCGCCCAGTTCCGCGTCTGCACCAACCCGAACTCGATCGGTTCGCTCACGGGTTGCGAGCCGAGCGCGACCGGGCAGAGCGGCACCGATGCCGTCGTCTCGTTTGGCCCGGACAGCTCGCGCCAGACCAACGCGCTTACCAGCGAGAGCTGGGGCGGCCTGCTTCAGGCGCGGCTCACCCTGAACGATCACGATCTGCGGGTGTTCACCGAATTCCAGAACGTGAACATCTTCAACTCCTTCCTGCAGAACAGCGCCGGCACCTACTATTTTGACTCGATCGCGGACTTCCAGAACCGCCGCGCGTCGACGTTCGGCTATGGCAACGCCATTCCGTCGACCATTCCCGACGATGCCGCGGCCAAGTTCGGCTACCAGAGCTACACCTGGGGCATCATGGATAGCTGGCGGGCGACGCCGACGCTGAACCTGAACTTCGGCGCCCGCTATGACCTGTTCGCGATGGCGAGCACGCCGACCCTCGCGCCGGCCTTCCTCGCCCGCTACGCCAACCCGGTGTTCGTCAACGGCGAAAGCCGGATCATCGGCAACAACGGCAAGAACCTGGGTGGGCTGGGCCTCTTCCAGCCGCGCCTGGGCTTCAACTGGAAGCCGGCGTCGCGTATCAACATCCGCGGCGGCGGCGGCATCTTTGGCGGCGGCACTCCCGACGTCTATGTGTCGAACAGCTTCTCGAACACGGGCGTCCTGACGAACTCGCTGTCGATCACCCGCACCGCGACCGGCTTCACCGGCTTCCCGGGCGGCACGCCGACGGGCACGCAGACCACGGTCGGCAATGCGGCGCTGAACGGCGTCACCGGCACGACGATCCCGGGTGCGGTGAACAACTTCCTCGCGGGTACGACGTCGTCCAGCGCGTCGACCGTCAATGCGCTGGATCCGAATTTCAAGATCCCGAGCCAGTGGCGTGCGACCGTGTCGGCGGAATATACCGCCAACCTCGGCCCGCTCGGCGACGACTGGGTGTTCGGTGTCGACTTCCTCTATTCCAAGGTCCGCAACCAGGTCTACTTCACCGACATCCGCTCGCAGCCGATCCCCGGTTCGCTGACCCCGGACGGCCGCCAGCGTTACGCCAACCTGATCGACGGCGCGGCCAGCACCAACACCAACACCGACATCCTGCTGACCAACACGAAGAAGGGCCGTTCGTACATCGCGATCGCCCGCCTGGATAAGACGTGGGACTTCGGCCTCAACGTCAACGGCAGCTTCACCTTTCAGGACGTCAAGGATCAGGCACCGGCAACCTCGTCGACGGCCGGCTCCAACTACAGCAACGGCGCCTTCGTGGATCCGAACAACGTCGCCTACGGCACGTCGAACGATCAGGTTAAGTACTTCTTCAAGTACGGCGTGACCTACGATCATGCTTTCTTCGGCGACTACAAGTCGACGGTCGCATTGTTCGGCGAGACCCGGATCGGGCGTCCGTTCAGCTATACGTTCCAGGATTTCGGCGCGAACCGGTCGGCCGTCTTCGGCGTTACCGGCCGCAGCACGGCCACTAGCACGGCGGGCAACCGCTACCTGATGTACGTGCCCGTCGCGGGCAGCGATCCGAAGGTTTCGTACAGCACGCCGGAGTTCCAGAACGCGGTCGAAGGCTTCATCAACTCCTCGGGCCTCGCCAAGTATCGTGGCGGCGTCGCCCCGAGGAATGCCTTCAACTCGCGCTGGTTCACGCGTCTCGACCTGCACCTCGCGCAGGAAGTGCCGACGGGCCTGGGCGACTCCCGCATCACGTTGTTCGCGGACGTCGAGAACTTCACGAACTTCATCAACAAGAAGTGGGGTCAGCTGCGCGAGTACGTGTTCCCGTACAACGCTGCGGTCGTTCAGGTGCAGTGCCTGACGACGCCGGTCGCCACGGGCACGACGCCGGGCACGACCCAGGTGGCCGCCAATGCCGGTCAGGCGTGCGCACAGTATCGCTACTCGCCGCTCGGCGGAACGAGTGCGTTCAGCAACCCGACCGATCAGGTCTATGTGAACCAGTCGCTCTATTCGATCCGGGTCGGCGCGAAGTTCACCTTCTAACGGTGTAACTTTCAAAGACCCACGGGCGCCGCCTTCCCCGGAAGGCGGCGCCCGTTTCGTTTCAGTTGACGGTCTCGCCCGCGTCCACGCCCCACAGGCGGGCAGTCTCGATATAGCCGACGCGGCCGAGCACATCGAATTCGCACCAGCCCGTCGTGCAGTGCGAGATCCGGCCGATGACGCCGGGCTCGGCCCGCCACAGGATGCGACCGGCCGCGTCCGGCGCGTCGCGCATGGGCGCGACCTCGCGGGTCACGATCGCGGTCCGATCCTCGCTCAACAGGATGCCGTTCATCCAGCCGACTGTGCCGTCCGGCTCCTCGATCTTGCGCCAATGTTGGTGCCGGGCGACGACCTTCACCGGCAGGCCGGCGCGGACATATTTCCAGACAGCCGGGTAGTTCTGCCCCGGGCCGGCGCGCATGATCGCCTCGCGCGCGGATAGCGAGGCCCAATAGGGCACCTTGTCGTCGGCGCCCCACGCCGCCGGGGCAAGCAGTGCGACCGCCAGTGCCGCCAATCCGATACGTTGCGCCCGTTTCATGCCACTCCCCTGTACTACCCTGCCATCTAGCCGCACGCGCGACTGCCCTTCAAGCGCGCCGCTTGACGCTCGCGCCGGCGCGGGCCTAGTCGCTCGGCCGATGGTCGATGCACCCCGCCCCACCCGCCCCAAGGTCGTCGTCACGCGACGCCTGCCGGATGGCGTGGAGGCGCGGATGGCCGAACTGTTCGACGTCGAGTTCAACCGGGAGGATCGGCCACTCGACCGCGACGGGCTGGCGGCGGCAATGGCGCGGGCGGAAGTCCTGGTGCCGACCGTGACGGACGATATCGACGCCGATCTGATCGCCGGCGCCGGGCCGCAGCTCCGGCTGCTGGCGAATTTCGGCAACGGCTACGACCATATCGATCTCGCCGCCGCCCGTGCCCGCCGGATCCTGGTCACGCACACGCCCGGCGTACTGACCGAAGACACGGCGGACATGGCGATGGCTCTCGTCATCTCGGTACCGCGGCGGCTGGCCGAGGGTGAGAAGCTGGTGCGCAGCGGCCAGTGGACCGGCTGGAGCCCGTGCGGGATGCTCGGCCGGCGGATCGGCGGCAAGACGCTCGGCATCGTCGGCATGGGAAGGATCGGCCAGGCCATGGCGCGCCGCGCCCGCGCCTTCGGCCTGAGCATCACCTATCACAATCGCCGCCGCCTGCCCCCCGTCGTGGAGGCGGAACTCGGCGCCACCTATGCGGCCGACCTGGATGCGATGCTCGCCAGCGTCGACATCGTGTCGGTCAACTGCCCGCATACGGCCGAGACCCACCACTTGCTCGATGCGCGTCGGCTCGCCTTGATGCGCCCCGATGCCTATCTGATCAACATCGCCCGCGGCGAGATCGTCGACGAGGCGGCACTGATCGATGCACTCGAGGCCGGCCGCATCGGCGGCGCCGGGCTGGATGTGTTCGAACATGAGCCCGCGGTCGATCCGCGCCTGCTCGCGCTCGCCAACGTCGTGCTCCTCCCGCATCTCGGTTCGGCCACGATCGAGGGTCGTGCGGCCACCGGCGCGAAGGTCATCGCGAACATCCGCGCCTGGGCCGATGGGCACCGTCCGCCGGATCAGGTCATCGACGGCTGGCGGTAGCTGAACGACAGCCGACTTCGCGGTTCAGGAACCAGACACGCCCAATGCCGTTAGTGGTGCGTCCACGAGTTAGTATTGGGAGCGAAACGATGAAGCACATGGCTCTGATTGCGGCCGCTGCGGCGATGACCATGGGCGCGGCCGCGCCGACCTACGCCCAGAACACCAACCAGGTGCTGCGCGGCACGGCCATTGGCGCCGGCGGCGGTGCGGTTGCCGGTGCGATCATCCCGGGGCTCGGTGTCGGCGAAGGTGCGCTGATCGGCGCAGCCGGCGGTGCGGCCGTCACCGCGCTGACCAAGAACCGCAAGTATTACCGCGATTCGCGCGGCAACCGCTACTATGTGAAGAAGGGCCGTCGCTACTACCGCTAAGCGACTGCATGGGCGACGCCGGCTTGACTGACGTCGTCTGACCAGACGACAGACGATGTGCCGGGACGGGCGGTCAGCCCGGGCCCGGCACGTTCATGCCGCGACCGACCGCCGGGCGGCTACCCACGGCATCGAACCACCGCGCGACGTTGGGCAAACCGGCCAGGTCGGTGTCGTGCCAGCCATTCCGCGCGATCCATGGAAAGGTCGCCATGTCCGCGATCCCGTAGTCCTTGCCTGCCAAGTAATCTGACATCGCGAGATGCGCGTCGAGAATGCCGTAGATCCGCCTCGTCTCGTTCTGAAAGCGATCGAAGGCGTAGTCGTGGCGCACCGGGGTACGCCTGAAATGGTGCAGTTGCCCGAACATCGGGCCGACCGCTCCCATCTGGAACATCAACCACTGCATGGCGCGATAGCGCGCCGCGCCGCTCGCAGGCAGGAAGCGGCCGGTCTTTTCGGCCAGGTAGATCAGGATCGCGCCTGACTCACTGAGCGCGATCGGTGCGCCGTCAGGCCCGTCGGGATCGATCAGAACCGGGATCTTGTGGTTCGGATTGATCGCCAGAAACTCCGGCGCGAACTGTTCATCACGGGTGATGTCGACCGGGACCACTGCGTAGGTGAGCCCGAGCTCCTCGAGCATGATCGACACCTTGCGGCCATTGGGCGTCGCCCAGGTGTGGAGTGTGATCGCCATGGCTTGCCGCCTGCCCTCCCGGTAAACCCGCGCGACGCTTGCTGCGCCTGCGAACGACAGTTAGCCAGAGCGGGGAAGCAGCGAAAGGGGAGCAAGGCCATGCGCTACTGGGTCGGCGGGTTTGCACTTGCCCTGCTTACCGTGAGCGCGTCGACGTCAGCGGCCCCCACCCTTCGCAGCGACCTGGCCCGCTGGGAACGGCAGGCTGCCCGCGTTACCATCGTTCGCGACGACTGGGGCATCGCCCACGTTCGCGGGCGCAGCGACGCCGATGCAGTGTTCGGGATGATCTACGCGCAGGCCGAAGACGACTTCAACCGCGTCGAGACCAACTTCATCAACGCGCAAGGACGGCTTGCCGAGGCCGAGGGCGAGTCCGCGATCTGGCAGGATCTGCGGATGAAGCTGTTTATCGATCCGGCCGACATGCGCGCCAAATATGCGGCGAGCCCCGCCTGGCTGAAGACGCTGATGACGGCGTGGGCCGACGGCCTGAACTTCTATCTGGCCACCCATCCTGAGGTTCGGCCGCGTGTCATCACCCGATTCGAGCCGTGGATGGCGCTGACGTTCAGCGAGGGCAGTATCGGCGGCGACATCGAGCGGGTGGACCTGAAGCAGCTCGAAGCCTTTTACGGGCGCAAGCAGGTCGCCATGGTGCCGGACACCAGCTTCAAGGAGCCGGGCGGGTCGAACGGCTTCGCCATCGCGCCGGCCAACACCAAAGGCGGCCACGCACTCTTGCTTATCAACCCGCACACCTCCTTCTTCTTCCGGTCCGAGCTGCAGGTCACCAGCGACCAGGGGCTGAACGCCTATGGCGCCGCGACCTGGGGTCAGTTCTTCATCTACCAGGGCTTCAATCCGGAGGCGGGCTGGATGCACACGTCGAGCGGCGTCGATGTCGTCGATGAGTTTGCCGAGACGATCGTGCGGCGCGGCGACCGTCTCTTCTACCGCTACGGCAAGGAGGAGCGACCGGTTCGTTCCCGCACCATCTCCATCCCCTACCGCGCCGCGGACGGCACCATGGCCTCGCGCACCTTCACCGCCTATTTCACCCATCATGGGCCGATCGTTCGGAGCGAGGGCGACAAGTGGATCAGCATCGCCCTGATGCAGCGTCCGGTCGAGGCGTTGCAGCAGAGCTTCCTGCGGACGAAGGCCACGGACTATGCGAGCTTCGTCAAGGTCGGCGAACTGAAGGCCAACAGCTCGAACAACACCATCTTTGCCGACGCCAAGGGCAACATCGCCTATCTTCACCCGCAGTTCGTGCCGATCCGCAACGATCGCTTTGACTATACCCAGCCGGTCGACGGCAACGATCCCGCGGCCGACTGGCGTGGCATCACGCCAACCGATCGCACGCCGCGGCTGCTCAACCCGGCAAACGGCTGGATCATGAACACGAACAACTGGCCGTGGTCGGCGGCCGGCGCGAACAGTCCGAAGGCCGCGGACTTTCCCCGCTACATGGACGATGCCGGTGAGAATCCGCGCGGCATCCACGCCATCCGCGTGCTCGAAGGCCGCAAAGACTTCACCGTCGCCGGGCTTCTCGCCGCCGCCTACGATCCGTACCTGCCGGCATTCGCGACCTTGGTGCCGCTGCTCGTGCAAGCTCACGAGGCGCTGCCCGCGACCGACCCGCGCAAGGCCGGGCTGGCGGATCAGATCGCGGCTCTGCGCGGCTGGGATTATCGTTGGGCAGCGGCCTCGGTGCCGACCGCGCTCGCCGTGTTCTGGGGTGAGGCGCTCTGGAAGGGCAGCATCGTCGTGGCCCGCGCGGCCCGCGGCAACGTCTGGGACTATATGGCGGCGCGGACCACGCCCGAGCAGAAGATCGCCGCGCTGGCACAGGCCTCCGACAAGCTCACGGCCGACTTCGGCACCTGGAAGACCCCGTGGGGCGAGATCAACCGGTTCCAGCGGATCGACGGGGCGATCGTCCATCCGTTCGACGATGCGAAGCCCAGCATCCCGGTGCCGTTCGCGTCCGCCCAGTGGGGCTCGCTCGCCTCGTTCGGCGCGCGCGCCTATCCGGGCACGAAGCGCTACTACGGCACCAGCGGCAACAGCTTCGTCGCGGTGGTCGAGTTCGGCGATCGGGTGCGGGCCCGGGCGATCAGCGCCGGGGGCGAAAGCGGCGACCCCGCCTCGCCGCACTTCAACGATCAGGCCGTTCGCTACGCCGCGGGCGATCTGCGCGACGTCTACTTCTACCCCGACGAACTCGCCGGTCACATGGAGCGAACCTACCGCCCCGGCGCAGGCTCCACCGCAGGTCGCACGGGCAGCGCATCGGTCAGCATGTCGCCGCCGAGCACACGGTAGAGGGTCACCAGATTGTCGGCGCGGGTCAGCCGGGTCGCGGCCAACGAACGGCGCGCCCCGTAGAGCGTGCGCTGCGCGTCGAGCGTCGTGAGGAACGGATCGATACCCTCCCGATAGCGCGCCTCTGCCAGCCGGAAATTGTCCTGCGCCGCTGCCGTGAGGTCGGACTGGGCGGCGAACTGGCGGTCGATCGTGCCACGCCGGGCGAGAGCGTCGGCGACCTCGCGGAAGGCGGTCTGGATCGTACGCTGATACTGGCCGAGAGCGACATCGCGCTGCGCCCGGGCGACCGCCAGGTTGCCACTGCGGGCGCCGCCATCGAAGATCGGCAACGTGGCCCCCGGACCGGCCGACCAGGTGAAGGCACCACCGGAAAACAGCGACGACAACGCGGTCGAGGCGAAGCCGATCGCACCGGTCAGGCTGATCGCCGGGAAGAAGGCGGCCCGGGCGGCCCCGATCCGGGCATTCTCCGCGCGCAGCTGATATTCCGCCTGCACCACGTCCGGTCGCCGCAGCAGCACCCGAGCATCGAGCCCTGCCGGCAGCTCGCCAAGCAGACCGTCGACACTCTCGATCGAAGCCGGCAGGTCGGCGTCCGTCACGGGCGCCCCGACCAGCAGGTCCAGAGCGTTGCGATCCTGCGCCACCGCCGTGATCAGGTCGGCACGATCCGAGCGCGCCTGCGCCAGGACCGACTCGGCCTGACGCAGGTCGGAACGCGGCGCGACGCCGCCGGTCAGCCGGGCACGGGTGAGATCGACGCTGCGCTGCGCGCTCGCCTCCGTGTCAACGGCGATGGCGAGGAGGCTGCGATCGGTTGCGAGCGTCAGGTACGCGCTCGCTATCTCGCCGACCAACGTCAGGCGCGTGGCACGGACCGCTGCCTCACTGCCGAGATACTCCTGCAGCGCCGCCTTGCTCAGGCTGCGCAACCGCCCGAACAGGTCGATCTCGAATGACGAGAGCCCAACTTCCGTGCTGTAGACAGTACGCGTGCCGCCGCCGCCGAACCCGGCACCCTGCCGCGCGGTGTTGACCCGCGAGAGGCTCACGCCGGCGTCGGCCGCGACCTGCGGGAACAGCCCCGATCGCTGAACGCGATATTGCGCGCGGGCCGCGGCCACATTGGCGAGCGCTATCGCCACGTCCTGGTTGTTGACAAGGGCGCGATCGATGATCGCCTGCAACCGTGGTTCGCGAAAGATGTCGCGGTAGCTTACCGCCGGCAACGTCGCCTCGCTCTGGCGGAGATAAGCGTCGCCCACCGGCCAGCTCGGCGGCACCGCCGGGGTCGGCGTGGCGTAGCGCGGCTCCAGCGTGCAGCCGGCCAGCGCCAAGCAGGCGAACGCGGTGGCGGCGCGCCGGCTCACGCGGTCGCCTCCCGCGGACGATCCGGCGCGGGCGTGGCGGCGGGCTGATCGTCCTTGCGCTTGCCACCCAGCCAGCGCCGAACCAGCACGAAAAACAATGGCACGTAGAAGATCGCCAGCACCGTCGCCGTCAGCATGCCGCCGATCACTGCCGTGCCGATGGCGATCCGGCTCTGCGCACCGGCGCCGGTCGAGATCGCCAGCGGCAGCACGCCGAAGATGAAGGCCAGACTGGTCATCAGGATCGGCCGCAAGCGCAGACGCGCTGCCTCCATGGCGGCATCGAGCGCGCTCTTGCCCTGCTTCTCGGCCATTTCGGCAAATTCGACGATCAGGATCGCGTTCTTCGCCGACAGGCCCATCGTGGTGAGCAGCCCAACCTGGAAATAGACGTCGTTCTCCAGGCCGCGCAGGGCAACCGCGATCGCCGCGCCGACCAGCCCGAGCGGAATGACCAGCATCACCGAGATCGGGATCGACCAGCTTTCATAGAGCGCCGCGAGACACAGGAAGATGACCAGCATCGACAAGGCATAGAGGATCGGCGCCTGTCCGCCGGACAGCCGCTCCTGATACGACAGGCCACTCCATTCGACCGATGTGCCCGGCAGTTCGGCGGCAAGCTCCAGCATCCGCTCCATCGCATCGCCCGAGCTCTGCCCTTCCGCGGCCTGACCCTGGATTTCATAAGCCGGCACGCCGTTGAAGCGCGCCAGCGTCGCCGGCGCCTGACCCCAGGACGTCTTGGCGAACGACGAGAAGGGCGCCATCGCACCGTTCGCCCCCCGCACGTACCAGTTGGCGAGATCTTCGGGACGGCTGCGGAAGGCGGCGTCGCCCTGGACGTAGACGCGCTTGACCCGACCGCGGTCGATGAAATCGTTGACGTAATTGCCGCCCCACGCCGCGCTCAGCGTCGAATCCACGTCGGCTTGGCTCAGCCCCAGCGCGCCGACCTTCTCCTGGTCGATATCGACGGTCAGCGTCGCCACGTCTTCCAGTGCGTTCTGCCGGATCGCGCTCAATTGCGGGTCGCGACCAGCGGCGGCAAGCAGCTTGTCGCGCTCCGCCTTGAACGCCTCGCGGCTGAGCCCGCCGGAATTGAGCAACTCCATCGTGAAGCCGCTCGACTGACCGAGGCCACGGACCGGCGGCGGATTGAGCGCGAAGAACTGCACGTCGCGCAGGGAGCCGAGCGCCCGGGTTGAGCGCTGGTTGATCTCCGGCCCCGTATTCTCCTTGCCCTTGCGCTCGTCCCACGGCTTGAAGGCGATGAAGCCGCGGCCGGCATTCTGACCCGCGCCGGCCTGGCTCTGACCAGTGACGGTGTAGATGGCGCTGAGATTGTTCGCCTCGGTACCGAGGAAATAGCGCTCGATTTCGCGCGCCGCGGCCAGCGTCCGTTCCTGCGTCGCGCCCGGCGGCAACGTGTACTGGATCTGGGCGATGCCCTGGTCCTCGGTCGGAAGGAAGCTGGTCGGCAGCCGCAGGAACAGCACGACCAGCAGCGCCAGCAGGCCGACGAACGCGAACGTCGCAATCCAGACGTGGGCCATGACCTTGTCGACGCCGCGCAGATACTTGTCCGTCATGCGGCGGAACCAGTCGTTGAAGCGCTCGCCGGCGCGCTGCAGCAGCCGCCCGACCCGGTTGCCGCGCGGCTTCTTCTCCTTGTCCGGCCGCTTCAGCAGCGTCGCGGCCAGCGCCGGCGACAGCACCAGCGCCACGACGACCGAGAGGATCATCGAGGAGACGATGGTGATCGAGAACTGGCGATAGATGACGCCGACCGAGCCGCCGAAGAACGCCATCGGCAGGAACACCGCGGACAAGACCAGCGCGATGGCGATCAGAGCCGTCTGGATCTCCGCCATCGACTGGATCGTCGCGTCGCGCGGCGAGATGTCGGGATCCTCCTCCATCACCCGTTCGACATTCTCGACGACGACGATGGCATCGTCGACCAGCAGGCCGATCGACAGGACGAGCCCGAACAAGGTCAGCACGTTGATCGAAAAGCCGGCTACGGCCAGGATCCCGAACGTGCCGAGCAGCACCACCGGCACCGCGATCGCCGGGATCAGCGTCGCGCGCCAGCTCTGCAGGAAGACGAACATGACGATGACGACCAGGATGATCGCCTCGATCAACGTCTTGATGACCTCCTCGACGGAGAGCTTGATGAACGCCGTGCTGTCGTTCGGAAAGGCGTAGCGCAGCCCCTGCGGGAAGGACCGCGCCTGCTTCTCGACCTCGTCTCGAACCAGCCGGGCGGTCTTGAGCGCGTCGGCGCCGGGCGCGAGCTGGACCGCGATACCCGCGCCCGGATGGCCGTTCAGGCGGCTGACGATGGTGTAGCTCTCGCTGCCGAGCTCCACCCGTGCGACATTCTCCAGGAGCACCTTGGAGCCGTCAGGCTGGGTCTTGACCAGGATGCGCTTGAACTGCTCGGGCGTGGTCAGGCGAGAGCGCGCGGTCACCGTCGCGTTCAGCATCTGGCCGGGCAGCGCCGGCTGAGCGCCGATCTGCCCGGCGGCGACCTGCGTGTTCTGCGCCTCGATGGCGGAGATCACGTCCCGCGGGATCAGCTGATAGCTCGACAGCCGGAAGGGATCGAGCCAGATCCGCATCGCATATTGCGATCCGAACACGTTGACGTCGCCCACGCCGTTCAAACGGCCGATGGGATCCTGCAGGTTGGAGACGAGGAAGTCCGAGACGTCGCCGCTCGTCATCCGGTCCGTCTCGTCATAGATCGACGCGATCAGCAGGAAGTCGGCGTTCGACTTGGTTACGACCAGACCCTGCTGCTGGACCTGCTGCGGCAGCCGCGGCAGCGCCTGCTGGACCTTGTTCTGGACTTGGACCTGGGCGATGTCCGGATCGACGCCCTTGGCGAAAGTGACGGTCAGCGTGACCTGTCCCGACGAGCTGGAATTCGCCGAGAAGTAGAGCAGCCCGTCGATGCCGGTGAGCTGCTGTTCGATGACCTGCGTGACGCTGGATTCGACCGTTTCCGCCGACGCACCGGGATAGTTGGCGCGGATGTTGACGGAGGCAGGGGCGATATCAGGATATTGCTCGACCGGGAGCGACAGGATGCCGGCGATACCGGCCATCATGATGACGATCGCGATGACCCAGGCGAAGATCGGCCGATCGATGAAGATCCGGGAGAGCATGCCGCCTTATCGCTGCGGCTGATTGCCGGTGGCGTCGGTCGCAGACCCGCCGCCATTGCCGCCGGCCGCTGCCGGGCGGGGCGCCGGACGCGGCTTGGAGCCGGCCGGCACCGGGCGGATCGCCTGCCCGACCTTGATCCGGCCGAGCCCCTCGACGATCAGCCGGTCACCGGGCTTGAGCCCGTCGGTCACGAGCCACTTGTCGCCCACAGTGCGATCGGCCTTCACCTTGCGCTCGACCGCCTTGTCGCCCGGCCCGACCAGCATCACCGTCGCTTCGCCGCGGGGGCTGCGCGCAATGCCCTGCTGGGGCACCAGGATCGCATCCTGGGCCGTCGCCTGGCTGAGCTGCGCACGGACATACATCCCTGGCAGGAGCAAGCCGGAGGGGTTGGGGAAACGCGCGCGCAGCGTCACCGTGCCGGTTGCCGGGTCGACCATCGCCTCGGCGAACTGGACGGTGCCGCCGGCCGAATACTCGCTGCCATCTTCCAGCCGCAGCCGCACCGCGGCCGACGAAGGCACCACCCCGCCCGCCGCAAGCGAGCGGCGGAGCGCCAGCAGGTCGGCACTCGATTGCTGGATGTCGACGTAGATCGGATCGAGCCGCTGGATGGTGGTCAGCGGATCGGCCTGGTTGGTGGTGACGAGCGCTCCCGTGGTCACGATCGACCGGCCGATGCGGCCCGTGATCGGCGCCGGTACGCGGGTGAAGCGCAGGTTGATGGTGGCAGTGTCGAGCTGGGCGCGGTTCTGCGCAACGGAGGCCGCGGCCTGCCGCGCGGTCGCCTGCGCATCCGTATAATCCTGCTTGCTGACCGCTTCGATCGCGGCGAGCGGGCGGAAGCGCCCAGCGCGCGCGTCGGCCGCCTCGCGGGTGGCCTCGGCGCTGGCGACATTGGCCCGCGCTTCGGCGACGGCGGCCTGATAGAGGCTCGGATCGATCTGGTAGAGCGTCTGTCCTTCGCGGACGATGGCACCCTCGGTAAACAGCCGCGCCTTGACGACGCCCGATACCTGCGGCCGGACCTCGGACATCTCGTAGGCGGCGGTGCGACCGGCCAGTTCGATCTGGAGCGGCACGGTTTCTGTCCGCACCACGACGAAACCCGCTTCCGGCGCCGGCGGCTTGGGCTTCTCCTCCTTGCCCCCGCAGGCAACCAGCAACGTCAAGGGGATAAGGGCGGTGGCCAACGATAGCGGGCTCAGCCGATCGGCGTTTCGCATGGCTCACGCGCTAAGTGCGGTGCAGCAAACCGTCAAACGATAGTGTGTTGCAGCGCCGAAATATTGCGGGCGTGTAAACCGCTCAGGCGATCAGCGCGCATCGCACCGATGCGATGCGACCCTGCTTCATGCGGTCGTGGATCATCTGCGCCATCTCGATCACTTCACCGGCCGCAAGCGGGCGGGAGCGCGGTTAGCCAGCCTCTTGGAGCGCTTCTCGGGTCAAGGTGCGCAGCCCCTCGATCCGGATCGACGCCTCGACGGCCACGAGATCCGCGCTGGCAGCAAAGCGCAGGACGCGGATCGTTTCGCGGGCGTATGTGTGCAGGAATGCGTAAAGACGCTCAACCTCAGCCAGCGATCGAAGCGTCACACCGGAGAAGGAAAGGTCCGGCTCTTCACCGTATCAAGCGAAGAAGCCGGCGTGATCCCGCGTACTGAACTTCGGGAGGTAGTCTTCGCAGGCAACCCGATCCACGGTGGCGGAGCGGGAAGCGGCGCGCCGGCGATCAGGCCGACGCGCTCTCCTTGTCCTTCTTGGCGAAGACGCGGACCGGTTCCTTGCGGCCCTCGACCACGTCCTTGTCGATCACGACCTCGTGCACGTCGTCCATGCCCGGCAGGTCGAACATCGTGTCGAGCAGGATCGATTCCAGGATCGATCGCAGCCCGCGCGCACCGGTCTTGCGCTCGATCGCCCGCTTGGCGACGGCGACCAGAGCCTCGTCGGTGAAGCTGAGCTTGGCCGTCTCCATGTCGAACAGCTTCTGGTACTGCTTGACCAGCGCATTCTTCGGCTCGGAAAGGATCTTGACCAGCGCCGGCTCGTCGAGATCTTCCAGTGTCGCGATCACCGGCAAACGACCAACGAACTCGGGGATCAGGCCGAACTTAAGCAGGTCCTCGGGCTCGCACTGGCGCAGCACCTCGCCGGTGCGGCGCTCGTCCGGGCCGGCGACGAACGCGCCGAAGCCGATCGACTTGCCCTGCAAACGGTCGGCGATGATCTTCTCGAGCCCCGAGAAGGCGCCGCCGCAAATGAACAGGATGTTCGTCGTGTCGACCTGCAGGAACTCCTGCTGCGGATGCTTGCGACCGCCCTGCGGCGGCACGCTCGCGGTCGTGCCTTCCATCAGCTTGAGCAGCGCCTGTTGCACGCCCTCGCCCGAGACGTCGCGGGTGATCGACGGGTTGTCGGCCTTGCGGCTGATCTTGTCGATCTCGTCGATGTAGACGATGCCGCGCTGCGCCCGCTCGACATTGTAGTCGGATGCCTGAAGCAGCTTCAGGATGATGTTCTCGACGTCCTCGCCGACATAGCCGGCCTCGGTCAGCGTCGTCGCATCGGCCATCGTGAACGGCACATCGAGGATGCGGGCCAGCGTCTGGGCGAGCAAGGTCTTGCCGCAACCCGTCGGCCCGACGAGCAGGATGTTCGACTTGGCAAGCTCGACATCCGCGCCCTTGGCGCCGTGGTTGAGCCGCTTGTAATGGTTGTGCACCGCGACGGAGAGCACGCGCTTGGCCTGGAACTGACCGATCACGTAGTCGTCGAGGACGCTGCAGATCTCCTGCGGCGTGGGCACGCCGCCATCCTTCTTGCTCACCAGCGCGGACTTGGTCTCCTCGCGGATGATGTCGTTGCAGAGTTCGACGCACTCATCGCAGATGAACACGGTCGGGCCGGCGATGAGCTTGCGCACCTCGTGCTGCGACTTGCCGCAGAACGAGCAGTACAGCGTGCTCTTGGAATCGCCACCGCTAAGCTTGGTCATGTCTCATCCCTTCGGCCCGCTCGGGGCCGTTACGCAAACGCATCCTAGACCGCCCTTCTTACGCCGGGCAACCGCCAATTCCGGCCGCCCGGCCCGAGAACGGGTCAAGCCGCCGCCCGCTCCTCGGTCGGAACGGGGCGCTTGTCGAACACTTCGTCGATCAGCCCGAATGCCTTGGCCTCGTCCGCTTCGAGGAACTTGTCGCGGTCCATCGCGTGCTCGATCTCCTCGATCGTCTTGCCGGTATACTTGCTGTAGAGCGAGTTCAGCCGGTGACGCATGCGCAGGATCTCGCGCGCCTGGATCTCGATGTCCGCCGCCATGCCCTGGGCACCGCCCGAAGGCTGGTGGATCATGATCCGGCTGTTGGTGGTCGCCACCCGCATGCCGGGCTCGCCCGCCGACAGCAGGAAGCTGCCCATCGACGCCGCCTGGCCGATGCAGAGCGTGCCGACACGCGGCCGGATGTACTGCATGGTATCGTGGATCGCGAGACCCGCGGTCACCACGCCGCCCGGCGAGTTGATGTACAGGAAGATGTCCTTCTTCGGGTTCTCCGACTCCAGGAACAGGAGCTGGGCGCAGATCAGCGAGGCCATATGGTCCTCGACCTGGCCGGTGATGAATACGATCCGCTCGCGCAGCAGGCGCGAATAGATGTCGAAGCTGCGCTCGCCGCGCGTCGACTGCTCGATGACGATCGGAACGAGTCCGCCGATAATATCGGCGTGGTCGGGATATGCCATGGGAATGATCGGTCCTTTTGCCCTTCGAAGGCCAACATCGGCGTTTGAGCCGGCATGTTCAAGAGGCGATGGCGGCGACCGGAGGCGCGGTGGCAAAGCCGATGATGGTGAACGGCTCAAGCCCGCTCGGGCAGGTCGACCGCCAGCAGCGGCAGCCGCAGATAGGCCAGCCGGCGAACCTCCCGCCTCCCCCTTACCACGGTATCCAGGATCAGCCCGCAGAACAGGTTGAGCACGGCCAGGATGACGAGCCCAGTCGACAGGATCGCGGTCGGCATTCGCGGCACCAGCCCGGTCCGAACGTAGGTGACGCCGAGCGGGATTGCGAGCAGCACGGCAGCGATTGCCAACACCAGTCCGATCGATCCGAAGAACAGGACCGGCCGTTCGATCCGGAGCAGGAGGAAGATCGTTTTCAGGATCCGCCAGCCGTCCCGCCACGTCGAAAGCTTGGAGGCCGAGCCCTCCGGCCGGGCACCATAGCGGGTGACCTGCTCGCCGACCGGCATGCGCAGTTCGAGCGCGTGGACGCTGATCTCGGTCTCGATCTCGAATCCCGTCGAGAGCACTGGAAAGCTCTTCACGAACCGGCGCGAGAAGACACGGTAGCCGGACAGGATGTCGCTGAAGCTGCGGCCGAACAGGCGGGCGAGCAGCCCGGTCAGGACCATGTTGCCGAGCCGGTGGCCGCGGCGGTACGCCGCCTCGACCTCCGAGGCGCGGGCCCCGACCACCATGTCGAGCTGTTCGTCGATCAGCCTGGCGACCAGCGCCGGCGCGGCCGCGGCGTCGTAGGTCGCGTCGCCATCGGCCATGACGTAGATGTCCGCCTCGACATCGGCGAACATGCGACGGACGACGTGGCCCTTGCCCTGCATCCGCTCGGTCCGGACGATCGCACCGGCCGCGGCGGCGGCGGCGCGGGTCTCATCGCGGCTGTTATTGTCGTAGACGTAGATCGTCGCGCTGGGCAGCGCGGCGCGGAAACCGGCGACGGTATCGCCGATCGCCGCCGCCTCGTTGTAGCAGGGCAGGATGACGGCGACCCGGGGGGCCGCAGCGGGCGACGCCTGCGCCTGTGGCAGCGCGGCGGCGCCCGCCTGCATCAGGCCTCGTCCTTGGCCTTGCGCTTGCGGGGCTTGGGCGCCGTCGCACCCTCGCTCGGGTCAACGATCTCGCCGGCTGGCTCGGCCTTCTTCTTGGCAGCCTTCTTCGGCTTCGGCGCGGCCTCTGCCTCGACGGCCGGATCGTCACCATAGCCGGCGTCGACTGCAGCCTCACCCTCGACCGGCGTCGCCTCGGCACCGTGATCGTGCGCAGCATGATCGTGGCCGGCATGATCATGACCCGCATGGTCGTGATGGTCATGATCGCCGTGATCGTGACCGGCATGGTCGTGATCGTGGTCGTCATGGCTGTGCATGTGCGTGCCGGTCGCGAAGCCGTCCTCGGATTCGATCGCGGCTTCGAGCTCGGCGCGGGTCACCGCGCGATCGGTGATCTCGGCCTGCGAGAACAGCCAGTCGACGACCTTGTCCTCGTAGAGCGGCGCGCGGAGCTGGGCGGCCGCCATCGGATCCTGCTGGACATACTGGATGAAGCGGTCGCGGTCCTTCGGACCGTACTGCTGCGCGGCCTGCGCGATCAGGCGGTTCATCTCCTGCTGGCTGACCTCGACGCCGTTCATCTGGCCGATCTGCGACAGCAGCAGGCCGAGCCGCACGCGGCGCTCGGCGATGCCCTGATACTCCTCGCGGTCCTTTTCCATCTCGGCCTTGGCGGCCTCCGGATCGGCCTCGTGGGTCGCCTCGTGCTCCAGCTGCTGCCAGATCTGAGCGAACTCGGCCTCGACCATCGACGGCGGCACTTCGAAATCGTGCGCGGCGGCGAGCTGGTCGAGCAGCTTGCGCTTCATGTGGGTGCGGGTGAGGCCGTTCAGCTCCTGCTCGATCTGGCCCTTCAGCAGACCGCGCAGCTGTTCCAGGCTCTCAAGACCGAGCGACTTGGCGAAATCGTCGTCCGGGCCGCCTTCCTTCGCGGTCCGCACGGCAGTGGCAGTAATCTCGAACTTGGCCGGCTTCCCCTTCAGCGTCTCGACGCCGTAATCGTCGGGGAAGGTCACATCCAGCGTGCGGCTCTCGCCCGCCTTGATGCCGACCAGCTGGTCCTCGAAACCGGGGATCAGGCGACCCGATCCGATCTCGATCGTCATGCCCTCGCCGGTGCCACCTTCGAACGGAACGCCGTCGACCGATCCGGCAAAGTCCATTTCGACCTGGTCGCCCGTCGCCGCGGCGTGATCCTCAGGCGCATCCTCGAAGCTCTTCTGCTGGCTGGCGAGGCGATCGAGCTGGGCATCGACCTCCTCTTCGCTCGGCTCGACGGTCAGGCGCTCGAGCGTCAGACCCTCGATCGCCGGCGCGGGCACGTCGGGCAGGACCTCGAGCGTGACGCTGACTTCGGCATCCTTGCCGTCCTCATAGCCTTCGCCGAGCTCGACGGCCGGCTGCATCGCCGGGCGCAGCTGCTTCTCGGCTAGCAGGTTCTGCACGCCTTCCTGGACCGCGCTCTGCAGCGCCTCCTGAGCAAGCGCCGGGCCATGCATCTTGCGCACGAGGTTCGCCGGCACCTTGCCCGGACGGAAGCCCGGCATGCGCATCTGCGGCGCGGCCTTGCGGACCTCGGCGTCGACGCGGTCGCTGATTTCCTTCGCCGCAATGGTCAGCGTATAGGCGCGCTTCAGCCCCTCGTTCAGCGTTTCGACAGTCTGCATTGATTCCAGGCCTTCCCGGTGAAGTTGCTTCAGGCCGCCCCGTGGCAAATGCGACGGAAGCTGGTGCGGGCGAAGGGACTCGAACCCCCACATCTTGCGATACTGGAACCTAAATCCAGCGCGTCTACCAGTTCCGCCACGCCCGCCGGGCCGCCGGTCGGCGGGCGCTCTATAACAGGGTGGGGGCAAGGGCAAGCCGGACGAGTCGTACGCGCGCTATCCCGGCGCTGGACCTGGCGCCAAGGCAGGCTACAAACGGGGCATGATCCGCATCTTCAACGATCGCCTTTCCGCCAGGATAGCGCCCCTCGGTGCCGAGCTGCAGAGCCTGCGCGATGCGGAGGGCCGCGACTATCTGTGGGACGGCAATGCCTCGTGGTGGACCGGCCGGGCGCCGATCCTGTTCCCGATCGTCGGCACGCTGGCTGGCGACGTGCTGCGCATCGACGGCGTCGAACATGCCATGCCCAAGCATGGGTTCGCCCGGCGCAGCACCTTCGAAGTCGCGGAAGCCGGCGAGGATTATGCGACCTTCCGGCTGGAAGCTGACGAGGCGACGCGCGCCGTCTATCCATTCGACTTCACACTCGACATGAGCTTCGAGCTTGCCAACGCGACGTTGACGATGACGGCGACGCTGACGAACCCGGGTAACAAGCCCCTGCCCGCCAGCTTCGGTTTCCATCCCGCCTTCCGCTGGCCGCTTCCCGGCGGCGGCATGCGCGCCGAACACCGCCTGCGCTTCGCCGAGCCCGAGCCCGCCCCCATTCGCCGCATCGACACGCAAGGCCTCCTGACGCCCGTTGAGCATCCGACGCCGGTGGAGGGCCGCAACCTGGCACTCCACGATGACCTGTTCGAAGAGGACGCGCTGATCTTCCTCTCGCCCGAAAGCCGCTCGCTACGCTTCGGCGTGCCGGGCGAGTCCGGACTGGAGATCGTGTGGCAGGGCCTGCCGGAACTCGGCGTCTGGACGCGCCCCGGCGCGCCCTATCTCTGCATCGAACCGTGGCAGGGTCATTCCGATCCGCAGGGTTTCAGCGGCGAGTTCCGCGACAAACCCGGCGTGATCGAAGTCGCGCCCGGCGCCGAGCGCCAGTTTCGGATGACGGTGACCGTCGAGGCCGCCTGAGCGCAGCGATGGAGCCGGAGGGCCGGCCCGGCGTTCTCCTCTCCGAAGGAGACGATCAATGACCGCGACCACTCCCGACAGCCACCCCGACTCCCTGCCCTCCGGCCCGTCCGAAGATGTCGAGCAAGTCTCGCCCAACGGCGATCCGGGCCGCGAGAGCGTCGAGGACACGCCCGACAGCACCGACTCCGGCGGCGCTTCCTACGGAACGCATGACGGCTCTCCGCTCGACCCGCCGGGGATCGAGGACGGTGTTTCCGGCAGCGCCGGCTACAACAAGAGCCAGGACGACGTGACCAGCTGACCCGAGAAGCGGCCGGCGCTTCCGACGCGATCGGAGGCGCCGGCCGGCTCGTACCTGACAGGCCTCAGCCGAGCGCCTTTTTCAGCAGCTCGTTGACCACCGCCGGGTTGGCCTTGCCGGCCATCGCCTTCATGGTCTGGCCGACGAAGAAGCCGAACAACTTGTCCTTGCCGCCGCGATAGTCGGCGACCTTGTCCGGGTTGGCAGCGAGGATGCCGGCAATCGCCTCGTCGATCGCGCCGGTGTCGCTGGTCTGCTTCAGGCCGCGCTCCTCGACGATCTTGGCCGGATCGTCGCCAGTCTCCAGCATGATCTCGAACACCTGCTTGGCGAGCGTGCCCGACAGCGTACCGTCCGCGACCAACGCAAGCAGTTCGGCGCCCTGGCGTGGGTTGACCGGACTGTCCTCGATGCTCCGGCCGAGCCGGTTGAGCGCACCGAACAGTTCCGACACCAGCCAGTTGGACGCCGCCCGCGCGACCTCCGTCTCCGGCTTGCCCTGCCTGGCGGCGGCGGCACCGAGCAGCGTCTCGAAAAAGCGCGTGTTGGCGACCTCTGCGGTAATCACCACGGTGTTGGCGGCGGGCACGCCCAGCACGTCGGCATAGCGGGCGCGCTTCGCATCGGGCAGTTCGGGCAGGCTCTCGCGGCACTCGTCAACGAACGCCTCGGACAGCTCCAGCGGCAGCAGGTCCGGATCCGGGAAATAGCGGTAATCGTGCGCGTCTTCCTTGGAGCGCATCGACCGCGTCTCGACCTTGTCGGGATCGAACAGCCGCGTTTCCTGGACGATGGTGCCGCCCGCCTCGAGCACGTCGACCTGGCGCTGCGCCTCATATTCGATCGCGGCCATGACGAACCGCACGGAATTGACGTTCTTGGTCTCGGTCCGGGTGCCGAGTTCCCCGCCCGGCTTACGCACCGAGACGTTGACGTCGGCGCGCATGGAGCCCTCCTCCATGTTGCCGTCGCACGACCCGACATAGCGCAGCATCGTGCGCAGCTTGCGGACGTAGGCACCGGCCTCCGCCGGCGAGCGCATGTCCGGGCGGGAGACGATCTCCATGAGCGCCACCCCGGATCGGTTGAGGTCGACATAGGAACGCGTCGGATGCTGATCGTGCATCAGCTTGCCGGCATCCTGCTCGATATGGATGCGCTCGATACCGATCGTCTTGGCGGCGCCGTCGTCGGTCTCGATGGCGAGCGCGCCCTCCCCTACGATCGGATGGTAGAGCTGACTGATCTGATAACCCTGCGGCAGATCGGCGTAGAAATAGTTCTTCCGGTCGAACCGCGACCAGCGGTTGATCTGCGCCTCCAGCGCCAGACCCGTGCGAACCGCCTGGCGAACGCATTCAACGTTCGGCACCGGCAGCATGCCCGGCATCGCCGCATCGACCAGGCTGACGTTCGCGTTCGGTTCGGATCCGAACTTGGTCGAGGCGCCCGAGAACAGCTTGGCGTTAGACGTGATCTGGGCATGCACCTCCAGCCCAATCACGACCTCCCAGTCGCCGGTCGCGCCGTGGATGCGGTAGGGTTCGCTCATGTCCTGTTCCGATGGTGCAGGTAGTTGATGACGGTAAGGATGGCATCGCCGCCGAGCAGCGCCACCACCCAGCAATAAGTCAGCAGCCGCAGCACGACCACTTCGAAACCAAGCTCCCGGCCCGCTTCGTGCGCGAACAGCGCCGCGGTCAGCCCGCCGGCCAGGAACAGTGCGCCGAGCACGAATTGACCGCGCAGGATCACGCTGTTGCCGACACTGAGCCCCAAAATGAAAATGGCGACCAGCAGGAAGAAGCGGGCGAGCAGGTGATGATCGAACACCCGGTCGTCGATCTCGGCCAGCGAGTTGCCGATATAGGCCGAGAGGATCGCGCCGAACGCGACATTGAGTGCGGCCTGCGCCTCGCGCAGGACCGTGAGGTTGTTGCGGCGAAACCCGGCTCCGCCTACCACCACCGCTCCGCACGGGCGGTGAAGCCGGCGCGCTCCTCGATCGCAAGCCCGGCATTCAACACGCCTTGCTCGTCGAGCGGTCGTCCGATGATCTGCAGCCCCAACGGCAAGCCCGCCGCATCGACGCCGCCGGGCACCGACATCGCCGGCAGACCGGCCAGGCTCGACGGCACCGTGAAGACATCGTTGAGGTACATCGCCAGCGGATCGTCGCTCTTCTCGCCGAGGGCGAAGGCGGCCGACGGGGCGGTCGGCGTCAGCAAAAGGTCGCAGGCGCCCCAGGCCTGCTGGAAATCGCGGGCGATCAGCGCCCGGACCTTCTGCGCCTTGGTATAGTAAGCTTCGTAGAAGCCGGCAGACAGCACGTACGTGCCGATCAGGATGCGCCGCTTGACCTCGGCGCCGAAGCCGGCAGCACGGGTTGAGGCATACATCTCGGCCAGACTCGCTCCATCCGGCAGGTCGCGCAGGCCGTAGCGGACACCGTCATAGCGAGCGAGGTTCGAGGACGCCTCGGCCGGCGCGACGATATAGTAGGTCGGCAGCGCGTAGCGGGTGTGCGGCAACGACACCTCGACGATCTCGGCGCCTGCATCCTTCGCCCAGGCAATGCCCTGCTGCCAGAGCGCCTCGATCTCGGCGGGCATGCCGTAGACGCGATATTCCTTGGGTATGCCGATCCGCTTGCCGCGCAGGTCTCCGGACAGGTTCGCTTCCCACGCTGGAACAGGCACGTCGAGCGAGGTCGCGTCCTTCGGATCGAAGCCGCTCATCGCCTCCAGCAGGATCGCGCAATCGCGCACGTCGCGCGCCATCGCGCCGGCCTGGTCGAGCGACGAGGCGAATGCGACGATGCCAAACCGCGAGCAGCGGCCGTAGGTCGGCTTGATCCCCGATATGCCGGTGAAGGCGGCAGGCTGGCGGATCGACCCGCCGGTGTCGGTGCCGGTCGCCGCCGGCACGATCCGCGCCGCGATCGCCGCCGAAGATCCGCCGGACGACCCGCCGGGGGTCAGCGGAGCATTGCCGCCATCACTGCGCCGCCACGGGCTGACGACATTGCCGAACGCGCTCGTCTCATTGGACGAGCCCATCGCGAACTGGTCCATGTTGAGCTTGCCGAGCATGCCCGCGCCGGCACCGAACAGCTTGGTGGTGACGGTCGACTCATACGGCGGCACGAAGCCTTCCAGCATGTGGCTGGCGGCCGTGGTCTGATGCCCGGCGGTGCAGAACAGGTCCTTGATGCCGAGCGGCACGCCGGAGAGCGGCTTCAGATCGTCCGCAGCGCGCGCGCGGTCTGCCTCGTCGGCGGCGGCAATGGCATGTTCCGGTGTCTCGACGATGAAGGCGTTGAGCGACTTGGCCGCGCTTACCGCCGTGACATAGGCGTCGGTTGCCTCTCGCGCGGAGAAGTCGCCGCGGCGGAAGCCGTCGCGCAGGTCCGCGATGCCGAGATCGGTGAAGTCGGTCACTATTCGATCACCTTGGGAACGGCGAAGAAGCCGTGTTCTGCCTGCGGCGCGTTGGCGAGCACGGCATCGCGGACGCCGCCGTCGGTCACGACATCGTCGCGCAGGCGCAACGTATTCGGGATGACCGCGTGAAGCGGCTCGACCCCATCCGTGTCGACCTCCCCGAGTTGCTCGACCCAGCCGAGGATGTTGTTGAGCTCGGGCACCAGCGCCTCCGCCTCGGCATCGCTGACGGCAATGCGGGCGAGGCCGGCGATGCGGCGGACTGTGGCGGTATCGACGGACATGGAGGCGCGGCTAGCATCGCCCATGACCCGCTTCAACCCCGGCTTGGGCAGACCTACCTAACCACGAAAGGATTGACGGGACACCGCCGCTCGCAGACGGCACCGGCGACAACGACAGGAGCCTGAACTTGGCGGCACGCCGCTTCCTCTACGTCATCGCCGCGTTGATCCTGCTCGCGCTGGCCGCGGGGATCGCCTGGACGCTGTTCCAGGACCGGCTGCTGCGCGCAGCCTTCGTGCCGACTGCGCCTTTCGTCGCGCCGGCCGAAACCGGCGCGCCCGATTATGCGCAGACGGCAGGCTGGGTGGCGCGGCCGAGCTTCGCGAGCGATCCGGCGCGGTGGACGCCGCCCGGCACCCCGCCAGCAACCGGCGGCCCGGCGGCAGTCTTCTTCGTGCCCCCGACCACCTACATCGCCAAGGACCATTGGAATGCGCCGCTGGACGACAGCGCCGCCAACGCCCGCCTCGATGTCTTCGTCCGCAGCCAGGCAAGCGCCTTCAACGGTGTCGGCGAAATTTGGGCACCGCGTTATCGACAGGCAACGGTGGGTGCGTTCCTGACCAGCGAGATCGATGCCAAGCGCGCGCTCGACTTCGCCTACCGCGATGTCGCGCGGGCGTTCGATGCCTTCCTTCTCCAGGCGCCGGCGGGTGCGCCGATCATCCTCGCCGGGCACAGTCAGGGCTCGCTCCACCTGACGCGGCTGTTGGCGGACAAGGTCGCGGCAGACCCGGCGCTCCGCGCCCGGATCGTCGCCGCTTACGTCATCGGTTGGCCGGTCTCGGTCGAAGCCGACCTGCCGGCCTTCCGCCTACCGGGCTGCGCGGCACCGGCGCAGGCGAACTGCATCGTCTCGTGGCAGAGCTTCGCCGAGCCGGCGGATCCCGTACAGATAGCCGAACTCTACGATGCCAGCACCGGCTTCGACGGCAAGCCCCGGCGCGGCACGCACATGCTCTGCGTCAATCCTGTCAGCGGCATGCCGAACGGCACCACGCCGGCGTCAGCCAATCGTGGCGCGCTGATCCCGAACCTGACCTACGATCAGGCGACGCTGGAGGCCGGGCGCATTCCGGCGCGGTGCGATCCCGCGACCGGCGTGCTGCTGATCGGGGAGCCGCCGAAGGATTTCGGCCGCTTCGTACTGAAGGGCAACAACTACCACGTGTTCGACTACGCCCTGTTCTGGTCCGACATCCGCGCCGATGCGGCCCGCCGGCTGCAAACCTTCGTCGGTGCCCGGCCATGATCGTGGATGCAGCCGGGTTCCGGGAGGCGCTGCCGAGCGGCGGCAGGCTCGCCGGGCTCGACGTCGGTACCAAGACGATCGGCATCGCCTTCTGCGACACCAATTGGACGATCGCCAGCCCGGCGGAAACGATCCGCCGTGGCAAGTTCGGCGTCGACCTCGCGGCTTTGACGAAGCTTTTCACGGCACAGTCCGTCAAGGGCATCGTCGTCGGCCTGCCACTCAACCTCGACGGCAGCGACTCGCCGCGCACGCAGTCGAATCGCGCCTTCGCCCGCAACCTCGTGCCGCTCGGCCTGCCGCTGCTGCTCTGGGACGAGCGCTGGTCGACCGCCGCGGTAACCCGCACGCTGATCGCCGCCGACGCCAGCCGGGCGCGGCGTGCCGAGCTCGTCGACAAGCTTGCCGCAAGCTACATCCTCCAGGGCGCGATCGATGCGCTCGCATCCGGCGGAGTCGGCGCTTGAGCTTGCGCGACGCCATCGCTAACGGGGCGCTTTAATGCTTGAACCCACGCCCCGCCCGAACCCGCACGGCCACGGCGTGCATCCTTTCCCCCATCGCCACCTGACCGGCATCTTCGGCCTCCAGCCGTGGGAGATCACCTTCCTGTTGGACGAAGCGGAGCAGTGGATCGCGCTCAATCGCGGCACTGCCAAGCACGACAACCGCCTGGCCGGCCTGACGCTGATCAACGCTTTCTTCGAGAATTCGACGCGGACCCTGCTGTCGTTCGAGATTGCCGGCAAGCGACTCGGCGCCGACGTCGTCAACATGGCGGTCGCGCAATCGAGCGTGAAGAAGGGCGAGACGCTGATCGATACGGCGGTGACGCTGAACGCGATGCACGCCGACGTGATCGTCATCCGCCATGAGGCATCCGGTGCGGTCCAGCTGATTGCCGACAAGGTTGACTGCCCGGTGCTCAACGCCGGCGACGGTCGCCACGAACATCCGACCCAGGCGCTGCTCGACGCGCTGACGATCCGCCGCCGCAAGGGGCAGATTGCCGGGCTGAAGGTGGCGATCTGCGGCGACGTCTTGCACAGCCGCGTCGCCCGATCGAACATCCTGGCGCTGACCGCGCTGGCCGCCGACGTCCGCGTGATCGCGCCCCCGACGCTGATGCCGGCTTCGATCGACCGAATGGGGGCAACCCCGTTCACCGACTTCGATGCCGGCCTGGAAGGTGCCGACGTCGTGATGATGCTGCGCCTCCAGCGCGAGCGGATGGCCGGCGGCTTCGTCCCCTCGCCGCGCGAATATCACGCGCTCTACGGCCTGACGCCGGAACGGCTCGCCCGTGCCGCGCCCGACGCCATCGTCATGCATCCGGGGCCGATGAACCGCGGCGTCGAGATCGACAGCGTCGTCGCCGACCATCCGACCCGATCGGCGATCACCGAGCAGGTCGAGATGGGCGTCGCGGTGCGCATGGCCTGCCTCGACGTGCTGACCCGGCGGCAGCGCGGCGTGGAGGGCTGGGCGTGATCCCGACCCCGCCCCTCGCGATCGTCAACGCCCAGATCGTCGATCCCGCGCTGACGGAGATACGGACCGGCGGCGTGCTGGTCCGCGATCGCCACATCGCCGCCGTCGGCAACTTCGCCACACCCGACGATGCGACCGTGATCGATGCGTGCGGCGCCGCAGTGGCGCCTGGCATCGTCGACCTCGGCAGCTTCGCGATCGACCTGCCCGCCTTCACCGCCGGCGGCATCACCCGTGCCGCGTTGATGCCGGACCAGTCGCCGCCGCTGGACGAAGCGGCGCTGGTCCAGCGCGCTGCCGCCGCCGGGAAGCCGGATGTGTGGATCCACCCGATCGGCGCGGCGACGCGCGGTCTCGATGGGCTGGAGCTGGCCGAGATCGGCATGATGCAGGCTGCCGGTGCCTGTGCGGTCGCCACCGGTCGGCAGTGGATCGCCGATTCGGGCGTGATGTACCGGCTGCTCGCCTACGCCTCGGCGCTCGACATGCTGGTGATCGCCCATGCCGAGGATGCAGCGCTCACCGGGGACGCGGTGGCGACGGCGAGCGAAACGGCGACCCGGCTCGGCCTGGCTGCAGCACCCGCGGTCGCCGAGGCTATGGCGGTCGCACGCGACGTGATTCTTGCCGAGGAGACCGGCGCGCGCATCCACTTCCACCAGCTCACTACGGCACGCAGCTTCGATCTCGTCCGTGCCGCCAAGCGCCGCGGCGTGCGGGTCAGCTGCGGGATCAGCCCGGCGCATTTGCTCCTCTCCGATCAGGCGATCGGCCCGTTCCGCACCTTCGCCCGCCTCTCTCCGCCGCTCCGCGAGGAGAACGACCGCCGCGCCGCCCTAGCCGCCGTAGCGGACGGCACCATCGACCTGCTCTGCTCCGCCCACGACCCGCAGGGGCCCGAGGCCAAGCGCCTGCCGTTCGCCGATGCGATGCCGGGCATGGCCGGGGCCGAGACCTTGCTGGCGCTGTCGCTGACCCTCGTCCGTGACGGCCTGATCGACCTGCCCCGCTTGTTCGGACTGCTGTCGGCGACACCGTCGCGGCTGATCGGCGTGCCCGGCGGCACGCTGGCGATCGGCGACGAGGCCGATCTCGTGCTCGTCGATCCGGATGCGCCGTGGCGGATCGACACGGACCGCATGGTGGCCAGCGCCGGCAACACGCCGTTCGATGGGCTGCCCGTCCAGGGCAAGGTCCTAAAGACGATAAAGGGCGGCCAGCCGATCGGCTGACCGCCCTTTCTGCGTTCCGGCCGGGGTCGAAGCGGCCGTCAGCGCATTGCGAGAAGAGTTCCGGTGCGGGAAGCCCACTGGATCGGCTGCTCGCCGGCGGCGGCACGCACGAAGCAATTGCCGCCATGCGCCTTGACCCGCACGCACATACGCTGCGCATCGAGGCGGGTGGCGAAGCCGGACACGGCGAGCCGGTGCAGCGTGCCCGAGCCGGCCAGCGAGAAGGTCGAACGCGCCGGGGCGTAGCCGCGCATTCCCGCAACCTTGCCCGAGAGCCGGTTCCACGCAGCGTGCACCGCCTGCGGTTGAGCGAAAGCGCCGAGCTGGACTACCCACTTGCCGTTCTGCGGCGGGACTGCCGAACCCTGGGCGGCGATGCGGGCCGGCTTGCGCCCGGCGAGAAGAAGGGGCGTCGATTCGGACCGGGCGGCGGCAGCAAGCAAAGGTGGCGCCACTGCGACCGGCTCCGCTTCGGAGGGAGTGACGCTCGCGATCTCGACCGGAGCAGCCGCAGGTGCCGGCGCAGCGGGAGCATCCACCGGCTCGGCGGACGCGAGGGCCATCGCCTGCGCGCCCATTTCGGTCTCCACTGGAACCGGTTCGGCGACTGCCACGGCGGTCGGGCCGGTATCGGCCAGCGCCAGCGCCGCGGGGCGGCCGGGATCCTCGGCGGGGGTCACGCCGAGCAGGCTCGCGACCTGGTCCCACGACGATTCGGGCCGGGCGAACTTGGACCATTCGCTGATCCGCTGGAGGATCTGGTTGCCGGGCACGTCCTGGGCGGCGACGGTCTGGGCATCGTTCCAGCGGCCGGACAGCGCGTAGGTGAGCGCAAGGTTCTGCCGGACCTTGGCACCGGCGCCCTCTTCCCGCGCCGCTTTCTCAAGGATCACCAGCGCGCCTTCGCGGTCGCCGGCAAGCGCGAAGGCAAGCCCGACGTCGGCATCCGGCATGATCCCGCTGAGCGCGACGAGACGATCGCGGGCAGCTTCCCACTTGCCGAGCGCGATCTGCGACAGAGCCAGGTTGAAGCTGGCGCGGCCTGGCGTCGGATCGAGAGCGACCGCATCGGCGAAGCTTGCCTCTGCCGACGTAAAGCGCCCGGCGATCAGGTAGGCCTGCCCGAGCGTGGAACGATAAGCGGCGTTGCGCGGCGCCAGCGCGACCGCCTCTTCCGCCGCAGCGACGGCCTTGACCGCATCGCGCGCCTTGATCGCGCTCTCGGCATCGGCGGCGCGGCGCGCGGCCTGCTTGTCCGCCTTGGGAGCGACCGAGGAGAGCGACGCGACATGGTTGCCGCCGGGCGTGCAGCCCACCGCGACGAGGCCAAGCAGCAGCGCCGGTGCGCCGAGACGGGCCATATGCGACGTCTTCATTCTTCTACCCCTCGCTTGGTCCTGGCACGGCGCGGCAGCGGCGCGGGAAAGCTTCCCGCCACCGCATCGATATCCGGCAGGGTATTCAGATAGGCGTCGAGCGCCTCGGTCACGATCATCTGGGCCGATCGGTTGCGCATGGCGCAGGCGATCCGCAGCTTCAGGTGCCGCTCGGCATCAAGGCGGAGCGTGAAGGCCGCCTTGCCACCACCTTCCGCGCGCAACGCCGGGATCGGTGTGGGCTCCGGCTCGGGTGAAGCTGCGACACTGGCCTCCGGACCAAATTGCTCCGCAATGTCCTGCTGTTGCTGGACGACGGCGGGGATCGACGGCGGCACGGGTGGTGCCCCTGCCCCCATGTCGTTCCAGCCCAGATCGTCCTGCGCGGCAAAGGACTGCGGCCGCATCGCCGGGCGCGCCTGGCCCTTGCGGGCGAGCAGGCTCGACGAGAGGGAAGCGAAGGGCTTGGGCTCACTCACGGAGGCGGTTCTCACTGCCGCACGACCCGGCGGCCGAAACCGCCGACGGCGCGCATCGGCTGGAGCGCGGCGCCGAAGCCCGGTGCGCTGAAGACGGTGCGGCGAAAGTTCTTTTCCAGACGGTCCGAGACGTAGGCCCAGAGTTCCGCCACTTCCTGCGCGGAGCGGCATCCGGGGTCGACCTCCATGACGGTGCGGCCGTCGATCATCGACGCGGCGAAGTCGGTGCGCTGGTGCAGCGTGACCGGGGCAACGGTGCCGTGCTGGGAGAGCGCTACCGCCGCCTCGAAGGTGATGCGCGCCTTAGGCGTCGCGCCGTTGACGACGAACAGCAGCGGCTTGCCCGCCCGGTCACACAGATCGACGGTGGCGCCGACGGCGCGCAGGTCATGCGGGCTCGGCCGCGTCGGAATGACGATCAGTTCGGCGACCTGGATGACGCTCTGGATCGCCATCGTGATCGCCGGCGGCGTATCGATGACGGCTAGGCGGAAACCCTGCTGGCGGAGCATCTCGAGATCGGTCGCAAGCCGCGCGACAGTGGTCTGGGCGAAGGCCGGCGTATCCGCCTGGCGCTCGTTCCACCATTCGGCGAGCGATCCCTGCGGGTCGATGTCGATCAACACGACCGGACCGGAGCCCGCCCGCTGGGCTTGCACGGCGAGGTGGCCGGAGAGCGTGGTCTTGCCCGATCCCCCCTTCTGCGATGCCAGTGCCAAAACCCGCATGACTTCCCCTGCCCCGACTTCGGCTCGGGCAAGCTGGTCGCACGGCCCGACCTAAAGATTGGTAAACGGGGCAGCGAGGACGGTATCGGCCTCGACGGAATGCCTTTCCCTTCGATAAAGGCACATTAACCTGCAGGCGCTGGCGGGGCTGGTTCGGTGCGAAGGGGGATTAGGATGGCCAAGTTTTCGATTCAGCGACTGGCCCTGCCGATGGTGATCGCGGCCGCGTTACTCCCGGCCTCTGCGCAGGCGGGCGTCAAGGAAGGCGTCGATGCCTGGCAGGCGCGTGATTATGGCAAGGCGATCGCGGAATGGCGCGGTCCGTCCGCTGCCGGCGATCCCGATGCGCAGTTCAACCTGGCCCAGGCCTACAAGCTCGGCCGCGGCGTGCCCGTCGATATGAAGATGGCACAGTCGCTCTACGAAAAAGCCGCCGCACAGGGGCACGAGCAGGCGCAGGCCAATCTCGGCCTGATCCTGTTCCAGAACGGCGACCGCAAGGCAGCCATGCCGTGGATCCAGAAGGCCGCCAGCCGGGGCGAGCCGCGCGCACAGTATGTGCTCGGCACCGCCCACTTCAACGGCGACCTGGCGGCACGCGACTGGCCCCGCGCTTATGCCCTGATGACCCGCGCCGCCGCCGCCGGGCTCCCGCAAGCCAGCCGCAGCCTGGCCGAGATGGACAAGTATATCCCGATCGGCCAGCGCCAGCAGGGCGTCGCCCTGGCCCGCGACTACGCAACCGCGGAGGCTGGATCGGGTCCGGACGATGTGCGCACGGTCGCAGCGGAGCCCACCGCGCCGCCGGCGATCCGCAATGTACCATTGCCAGGCGGCACACCCAGCCGGTCGATGACCGCCGACGCCACTCCAGCAGCGAAACCGCCAACGCCGCGCGGGACGGCGGCTGCCACGCCGCCGCCGAGGCCGCTGCCGCCGCGTGCTCTGCCGGTCGCACCGCCGCCGCGCGCCGCCATGGCGTCACGCCCACCGATGCCGGCGCGCCCCGCTCCCGTGCCCGCCGTTGCTGCCGGCGGTGCCTGGCGGGTTCAGCTCGGCGCCTTCGGTACGCCCGCCGCGGCACAGGCGGCGTGGGCATCGATGCGTGCGGCTCCTGGCCTGTCCGGCCTTCGCCCGATGCTGATCAAGGCCGGCGCGGTGGTCCGGCTCCAGGCGGGAACGCTGCCGAGCCGGGCCGCGGCCGCCAGCGCCTGCGCCGGGGCTGCCCGAGTCGCCAAGGGCTGCTTCCCCGTCGCGCCCTAGGCTGGCCGCCCGCCGACGCGGTGGATCAAGCCTCCGTCCACTCCGCCCGGGGGATGCCCTGGGCGTAAAGGAGCGTGGTGAGGTCGCCATGCTCGATCCGCGCCGCCGCCGCTGCCGCTGTCTTCGGCTTGGCATGGTAAGCGACGCCCAGCCCGGCGGCCTGGATCATCGGAATGTCGTTCGCGCCGTCGCCGACCGCGAGCGTCTGCGCCAGATCAAGGCCCATGCCCTGGGCCTCCGCGATCAGCGTGGTCCGCTTGGTCTCGGCACCGACGATCGGACGCGCGACGCTGCCGGCGAGCTTGCCGCCCGCCACCTCGAGCCGGTTCGACAAGGCGCGATCGAAGCCGATATCGGCAGCGACACGATCGGCAAAGACGGTGAAGCCACCTGACACGAGCACCGCCCGGCCGCCCCGCGCCCGCATCGTCCGCACCAGCGCGATGGCTCCGGGCATGATCCTGACCCGTTCGGCATGGCAGCGGGAGAGGACGCTTTCGTCCATGTCGCGCAGCAGCGCGACGCGGGCATCGAGCGCCGCTTCGAAATCCAGTTCGCCGCGCATGGCGGCTTCGGTTACGGCCGCTACCTGCGTCTTGATGCCGGCATAATCGGCCAGTTCGTCGATGCACTCGATCGTGATCATGGTCGAGTCCATGTCCGCGACGAGCAGGCGCTTTTCCCTGTTTTCAGTACCTTGGACGACGATATCGATACCCTCTACGAACGTTTCGAGCTGCGATCGGGCGGTGGCCGGATCCTGCGCGAACGGCAGGTCGCAGGCGTCACCCGCATCGATCCAGCGTGTCTCCCCTGGCACGCAGCCGGCATCGCGGAGCAGGTCGCTCGCGGCTGAAATATCGCCCTGACCGAGCCGCCCGGCTGCTATCAACGTCGCAATGAACAAGGTCACTCCCCTTCCGCCGGTGGCGCTTATCGCGGGGCCGACGGCGAGCGGCAAGTCGGCGCTGGCGCTGCGCCTCGCCGAGATCGCCGACGGCGTCGTCATCAACGCCGATTCCGCGCAGGTCTATCGCGACGTGCGCGTGCTCACCGCCCGCCCATCGCTCGAGGAGGAGGCGCGCGCGCCGCACCGGCTCTACGGCCATGTCGATGCCGCCCATGCCGGATCCGCGCCCGAATGGGCGAACGCGGCGCGCCATGAGATCGCCGAGGCGCATGAGCAGGGCCGATTGCCGATCCTGGTCGGAGGCACCGGCCTCTATATCCGCACGCTGCTCGACGGCATCGCCCCGGTCCCATCAATCGACGAGGGCATCCGCGCCGAGGTGCGGGCGCTGCCGGTCGCCACGGCCCATGCCCTGCTTCGCCAGGCGGACCCGGCTGCCGCCGAACGCCTCCGGCCGAGCGACACGACCCGTGTCGCCCGCGCCCTGGAGGTCGTGCGGTCGACGGGCCGGACGCTGGCCGAATGGCAAGATCAGCGGAGCGGCGGCATTGCCGATGCGGTCCGGTTGGTGCCGCTGATCCTCTCCCCGCCGCGCGACTGGTTGCGGGCGCGCTGCGACCTGCGGTTCGAGACGATGCTGACGTCCGGCGGCATCGAAGAGGCGGCCGCGCTGATCGCGCGTGGCCTGGACCCCGCTCTTCCAGCGATGCGAGCGATCGGGGTTGCCGAAATCGGCGACTGGCTGGCGGAACGATGCGACCGCACCACGATGGTCGTCCGCGCCCAGGCCGCCACCCGTCAATATGCCAAGCGTCAGCAAACCTGGTTTTCGCGGCAGCCACCCACGGCATGGCCCCGCCACTCCGAGCAACTCGATAACGCTACAGTAGCGCAATTAGCAATAATGTTGCGCCACTCTACGTTGACAGCTTAGTTTATTCCGTCTAGCCGCCCCTCGCGCTTCGAACCGATGCGCAGGCGGCAAGGGTGTCGTCTCGCGCCCGGTTCGGTTAAGAGGCGCGCGGCAAGCAGGAAGGCTGATCGACATGGCGACCGAACTCCCCGGTGCGGAGATCCTGATCGAGGCATTGATCGACCTCGGTGTGGAAGTCGTGTTCGGCTATCCGGGCGGCGCCGTGCTGCCGATCTACGATGCGCTCTTTAAGCAGAAGCGCATCCGCCACATCCTCGTCCGGCAGGAAGGCGGCGCCGTGCACGCGGCGGAGGGCTATGCGCGCTCGACCGGCAAGCCGGGCGTCGTCCTCGTCACCTCCGGTCCGGGCGCGACCAACGCCGTCACCGGCATCGCCGATGCCCTCATGGACTCGATCCCGGTCGTCATCATCACCGGCCAGGTCGGCACCGCGCTGATCGGATCCGACGCGTTCCAGGAATGCGACACGGTCGGCATCACCCGCCACTGCACCAAGCACAATTATCTGGTGAAGGATCCGGCGAAGCTCGGCGATATCGTCCACGAGGCGTTCCACATCGCCACGTCCGGCCGCCCTGGCCCGGTCGTCATCGATCTGCCCAAGGACGTCCAGGTCGCGACCGCGCCCTATCGCAAGCCCTCGACTGATGCGTTGCCGCACCGCGGCTACCGCCCGCAGGTTAAGGCGGAGCCGTCCCTGATCGAAGCGGCGGTCGAGATGCTCGCCGCGGCGGAGCGTCCGATCTTCTATACCGGCGGCGGCATCATCAATTCCGGCCCGCAGGCGACCAAGGCGCTGCGCGAACTTGCGCGGCTGACTGGGGCGCCGGTGACCTCCACCCTGATGGGTCTCGGAGCGCTGCCGGCATCGTCGCCGCAGTGGCTCGGCATGCTCGGCATGCACGGCACCTATGAAGCGAACATGGCGATGCACGGCGCCGATCTGGTCGTGGCGCTGGGCAGCCGGTTCGACGATCGCGTGACGGGGCGGCTCGACGCCTTCTCACCGCGGTCGAAGAAGATCCACGTCGATATCGACCGCTCCTCGCATCACAAGACGGTGCGCGTTGACCTGCCGATCTTGGCCGACGTCGGCAACGCCATGGAGGACATGCTCGCGCTGTGGCACGCCCGCGGCCATGCCGCGCAGGACCTGTCACCATGGTGGGAGCAGATCGGCGAGTGGCGCGCCAAGAAGTCGTTGTCCTTCCCGCCCTCGACCAAGGAAATCATGCCGCAGGAAGCGGTCCGTCGCCTCCATGCCGCGACCCATGCGCGCAACCCGATCATCACGACCGAGGTCGGCCAGCACCAGATGTGGGCGGCCCAGCATTTCGGGTTCGAGGATCCGAACAAGTGGCTGACGAGCGGTGGGCTCGGCACGATGGGCTATGGCCTGCCCGCCGCGATCGGTGCGCAGATCGGCTTTCCGGACGCACTCGTCATCGACATTGCCGGTGAGGCGTCGATCATGATGAACATCCAGGAGATGTCGACCGCCACCCAGTACCGGCTGCCGGTCAAGGTCTTCATTCTCAACAACGAGTATATGGGGATGGTCCGTCAATGGCAGGAGCTGACCTATTCGAGCCGCTATTCCGAGAGTTACAGCGAGGCCTTGCCTGACTTCGTGAAGCTTGCGGAGGCGTATGGCTGGACTGGGCTGCGCATCGAGAAGCCGGACGAACTCGACGACGGCATCGCCGCGATGCTGGCCGCCCCCGGGCCGGTCATGGTCGACTGCCGCGTCGCCAAGCTCGCCAACTGCTTCCCGATGATCCCGAGCGGTGCAGCCCATACGGAGATGATCCTCCAGGCGAACGAAGTCTCCGGCGAGATGGACGACGAAGCCAAGGCGCTGGTCTGACGATCAAGACGACCGTTCGTCCCGAGCCAAGTCGAGGGACGTGCACAGGGGCGAAGCGTGTCTCGACTTCGCTCGACACGAACGGGGTTCTTTCGAAAATGCATATCAAGACCGAAGCCGCCGAGCGCCACACGCTCTCCGTCCTCGTCGACAACGAGGCGGGCATCCTGGCCCGGATCGCGGGCATGTTCTCGGCACGCGGCTACAATATCGAGAGCCTGACCGTCGCCAACGTCACCGACGACGAGACGGTCAGCCGGATGACGATCGTCACCTCCAGCCCGCCGGCCATGGTCGATCAGATCATCGCCCAGCTCGACCGGCTGGTTCCGGTCCACAAGGTGACGGACCTGACTGACCTCGGCCCACACGTCGAACGCGAGCTGGCGTTGGTCAAGGTCGTCGGATCGGGCGACCACCGGATCGAGGCGCTGCGCCTGGCCGAGGTCTACCGCGCACGCGTCGTCGACTCGACGATCTCCAGCTTCGTGTTCGAGGTGACCGGCGGTCCGGAGAAGATCGATAAGTTCCTCGAGCTGATGCGCGAGGTCGGCCTGATCGAGGTCGCCCGCACCGGCGTCGCGGCCATCGCGCGGGGGCGCGAGGCCGCCTGAATTCACCACCACGTCATCCTGAACTCGTTTCAGGATCCATATGCGTTGCGCCAGAATGTCGAGGGCGCGGGAATGGATGCTGAAACAAGTTCAGCATGACGATCCTCAAACCTCTTAGGGGAAACATCAATGCGCGTTTACTACGACCGGGATGCCGACATCGGGCTCATCAAGGGCAAGAAGGTCGCGATCGTCGGCTATGGCAGCCAGGGCCACGCCCACGCCCAGAACCTGCGCGATTCGGGCGTCACCGACGTCGCGATCGCTCTGCGTCCAGGTTCGGCCACCGCCGCCAAGGCCGAGGATGCCGGCTTCAAGGTCCTGTCAAACGCTGACGCCGCCGCCTGGGCCGACATCATCATGGTCCTCGCGCCCGACGAATATCAGGCGGCGATCTACAATGACGATCTCGCGCCGAACATGAAGGAAGGCGCCGCCCTCGCCTTCGCCCACGGCCTGAACGTCCACTTCGGGCTGATCGAGCCGCGCGCCGACATCGACGTGTTCATGATCGCTCCCAAGGGCCCCGGCCACACCGTCCGTAGCGAATATCAGCGCGGCGGCGGCGTTCCCTGCCTCATCGCGATCGCCCAGGATGCCAGCGGCAACGCCCATGACGTCGCCCTCTCCTACGCCTCCGCGATCGGCGGCGGCCGTTCTGGCGTGATCGAGACGACCTTCAAGGAAGAGTGCGAAACCGACCTGTTCGGCGAGCAGGCGGTGCTGTGCGGCGGTATCACCCACCTCATCCAGGCCGGGTTCGAGACGCTGACCGAGGCCGGCTACGCGCCGGAAATGGCCTATTTCGAGTGCCTGCACGAGACCAAGCTGATCGTCGACCTTCTGTATGAGGGCGGCATCGCCAACATGCGCTATTCGATCTCGAACACCGCCGAATATGGCGACATCACCACCGGCCCGCGGATCATCACCGAGGAGACCAAGAAGGAGATGAAGCGCGTGCTGGAGGACATCCAGTCCGGCCGGTTCGTGAAGAACTTCGTCCTCGACAACCGCGCCGGCCAGCCGGAACTCAAGGCGTCCCGCAAGGCGGCCGCCGCACACCCGATCGAGCAAGTCGGCAGCGAGCTTCGGGCGATGATGCCGTGGATCGGCAAGAACAAGCTGGTCGACAAGGCCCGCAACTAGGCGCCGCAGCGGCGAAGAACGTTCTCGCATCCGGAAATATGTTGTTGCAGTAAACATGGCTGTCCGCGCCGATCGCTCCGCGATAAGGTGCGGACACCAAGCTTAACAGGAGACCAGGATGCGCCGTGCGTTTATCGCCCTTTCCCTCACCCTTGCCGCAGCACCCGCGTTGGTCATGGCGCAGATGCCCGGCCAGGCAAATCCGAAGCTGATCACGGCCGGTACCTATGAGGTCGATCCCGCCCACACCCAGGTGACGTGGCAGGTCAACCACATGGGCTTCAGCATGCTGCAGGGCCAGTTCGGCGCCTCCGGCGGCTCGATCACCATCGATCCGGCCAAGCCCGCCGCCAGCAAGGTCGAAGTGACCTTCGCCATGGACAAGCTCTCGGTGACCAGCGAGCAGTTCGCCAACCATCTGAAGGGCAAGGACTTCTTCGACGTCGCGACCTTCCCGACGGCGAAGTTCGTCTCGACTTCGGTCAAGCCGGGCGCGAACAACACCGCCACAATCATGGGCAATCTGACGATCAAGGACATCACCAAGCCGGTGACGCTCCAGGCGCGGCTCGTCGGTGCGGGCGCCAACCCGATGAACAAGCAGATGAACTTCGGCTTCCATGCCACCGGCAAGGTCAAGCGCAGCGACTTCGGCGCAGGCATGGCCGCGCCCGTCGTGTCGGATGACGTCGACCTCGTCATCAACGCCGCGTTCGTCAAGAAGTGACCGGCGCGCCGCCGTTCGGGTCATCCGAACGGCGGCAGCCTCGAAGAGCGGGGACCGCAATGCGTGCACTCCGCGTATGCCGGGTTGTTGCGGCATCGTTCACCCTTTCCGGGGCAGCGGCCACGGCTCAGGCGCCCCCTGCCCTACCTGGAACGATGGACGTCGCTCGCGTCACCGGCGGCACCTATGCCGTCGATAGCGGGCACACCCAGATCGTGTTCACGGTCAACCATCTCGGCTTCAACAGCTATTGGGGCATGTTCGGTGGCGCGACCGGCACCCTGACCCTGGATCCGGCCAAGCCTGGCACCGCCTCGGTCGAGATCACCGTGCCGATGTCCGGCATCACCACCACCAGTCCTGAGCTCAACGCACACCTCGCCGGCGCCGACTTCTTCGATGCCGCGAAGTTTCCTGCGGCGAGCTTCAAGTCGACCGCGGTCAAGGTGTCCGGCACCTCCGCGACGATCACCGGAAATCTGACGCTCAAGGGCGTCACCCGGCCGGTCACGTTCGACGCGAAGTTCACCGGCGCCGGCAAGGTGCCGATGATCGAGACGCAGGCGATCGGCTTCGAGGCGACCACCAGCATCCGCCGGTCCGACTTCGGCATGGGCTACGGCGTCCCCATGGTCTCGGACGTGGTGCCACTCAGGATCACCGCAGCTTTCGAGAAGAAGTAGGTTCTACTCGGGAAGGCTGGACTTCGTTCACCTTGCCGGGTTACACGCAAAGAATGACGGCATCCCGCGGCCTTTTCCTGCTTCGACTTACGCGCCCTTAGGCGCGCGTTTTCGCTTGGGTCCGCACCGGACCTTCGAGCCACGGCGTCTAGGGGTGTCCATCCGCCCGACCCAGACCATCCTGCGACAGGAGCAGGCTCCGTGACCAACACCACCGACACCGTTCTGATTTTCGATACCACGTTGCGCGACGGCGAGCAGTCACCCGGCTGCTCGATGAATCTCGAGGAAAAGCTGCAGGTTGCGGCCCAGCTCGAGACGCTGGGCGTCGACATCATCGAGGCAGGCTTCGCTATCGCGTCCGAAGGCGACTTCCAGGCGGTCAGCGAGGTCGCCCGCGCCTGCAAGCGCGCGACCGTCGCCAGCCTCGCCCGCGCCGCCATCGGCGACATCGACCGCGCCTGGGAGGCTGTCCGCCACGCCCAGCGCCCACGCATCCACACCTTCCTGGCTACATCTCCGCTGCACATGCGGGTGAAGCTCAACAAGACGCCCGAAGAGGTGATCGAGGCGATCGGCCGCAGCGTCGCCCACGCTCGCAACATCTGCCCGGACGTCGAATGGTCGGCGGAGGATGCGACGCGCTCCGAGCCCGACTTCCTGGCGCGCGCCATCGAGACGGCGATCGCGGCAGGTGCGCGGACGATCAACCTGCCCGACACCGTCGGCTACGCCACGCCCGAGACCTACGGCGCTATGTTCCGCGACATGATCGCGCGGGTGCCGAACGCGCATCTCGCGGTGTTCTCGACCCATTGCCACAACGACCTTGGGCTGGCGGTTGCGAACAGCCTGGCGGCGGTGATTGCCGGCGCGCGGCAGGTCGAATCGACGATCAACGGCATCGGCGAGCGCGCGGGCAACGCCGCCGTCGAGGAGATCGCGATGGCGATCAAGGTGCGTCATGACGTCATGCCGGTGCGCACCAACGTGGTCGCGACGGAGATCACCCGATCCAGTCGAATGGTGTCCGGCATCACCGGCTTCCAGGTCCAGCCGAACAAGGCGATCGTCGGCGCCAACGCCTTCGCGCACGAGAGCGGCATCCACCAGGACGGCATGATCAAGGACAAGTCGACCTACGAGATCATGACGCCCGAAAGCGTCGGGGTGACCCACTCCAGCCTGGTCATGGGTAAGCATTCCGGCCGCGCCGCCTTCCGCCAGAAGCTGGAGGAACTCGGCTACACGCTCGGCGACAACGCCTTCCAGGATGCCTTCGCCCGCTTCAAGGCGCTGGCCGACGCGAAGAAGGCGGTGTTCGATGAGGACATCGTGGCGCTCGTCGACGACGAGGTCCTGCGCGGCCACGATCGCATCCAGGTCAAGGAAGTCGAGATCTACTGTGGGTCGAACGGCCCGCAGCGCGCCATCCTCACCCTGGAGATAGACGGCGAGGATCAAACCACGACCGCGCGCGGCAACGGCCCGGTCGACGCCCTCTTCAACGCCATCCGCAACCTCGTTCCGCATGACAAGTCCGCACTTGAACGCTATGAAGTTCATGCGATAACTGGCGGAACAGATGCGCAGGCAGAGGTTTCGGTGCTGCTTGCCGAGGATGGGCGCACGACCCGCGGCCGCGGTGCCCATCATGATACGATGGTCGCCTCCGCTCGGGCTTACGTGAACGCGCTCAACAAGCTGCTGGTCAAGCGCGGCCGCGCACCCGTCGACGTGGCCGCCGCCGGCTAGTCACACTCTTCGTTCGGACCGAGCTGTGTTCGTGTGAAGCCGGGATCCCGGCTTCACGCGACGCTGCCCGCTACCAGCCAGCCCAGTCGGGATCCGCCATGACCTCCCCTGCCCCGAGCTATCGCCTGATCGGCTTTGCGCTGTCTGCCGCCGGCGCGATGCTGTTCGCGATCAAGGGCGTGCTCATCAAACTGATCTACCGCTACGGCATCGACACGACGAGCCTGCTCGCGATGCGGATGGTGCTCGCGGTGCCGGTATTTGCCGTCGTCGGCGCGGTGCAGTGGCGGCGCACTGCGCGAGAGGCCAGACCCAACGCGGTGACGATCGCCCTGGCCGGCGCGGTGGGCGTCCTCGGCTACTATGTCTCGTCCTGGCTGGACTTCCAGGGATTGCAGACGCTGGACGCGCAGCTCGAACGGTTGATCCTCTTCACCTACCCGTTTTTCGTGATCCTGTTCGGCCGCGTGCTGTTCGGCCACCCGCTGCGGGCGCACGCCCTGATCGGCGCCGGGCTCAGCTATCTTGGTCTGCTCGTCATGTTCGCCGGAGCGCCGGCCCGGATGACGCCGGCGATGCTGCTCGGTGGTGGACTGGTGTTCACGGCCGCTATGAGCTTCGCGCTCTATCAGCTCTTCGCCCGCGAACTTATCCTGCGCTGCGGCGCGGCGCTGTTCACCGCGATCGCAATGGCGGCGGCAGGAGTTGCGGCACTTGTCGGGTTCGGGCTGACCCACGACCCCGGCGATCTGATTGCGCCACACGCGGCGTGGGGGCTGATCGTGGCCCTGGCGGTATTCTCGACGATCGTGCCGGCGTTCCTGATGTCGGCGGGGACGGCGCGGATCGGCGCTCAGGGTACGGCCATCGTCGGAACGATCAGCCCGATCGTGACGATCGTCGTCGCGGTCATCATCCTCGACGAGCCGTTCGGCTGGCCCGAAGCGATCGGGACGGCCTGCGTGCTGGGCGGGGTCGGGCTGTTCAGCCTGATCGAGAGCCGCCCCCGCTACGTCACGGAGGAAGAGGGGCCGGCCTGAGCCGACCCCTGCCTCCTTCAGCGGGCAATCAGGACTGAGCGCCGCCGAAATTCTTTGGATTGCCGAAGTCGACCGCGCCGCCCTGCGCACCCATGCCGCCTTCATGGCTGGCATCGGCATCGTCATTGGCCCGCGCGACCGAGCGGCGGCGCATCGCTTCCTCTTCGCTTACCAGGCGGGTCGCGTCGATCTCGTCGGCTGCCGTGTCGGTCTTGATACCGAGCTCGTCTGTTTTGATCGTTTCGTTCGCCATGATCGGTCTCCTCATAGGGTGATCGAAGGCAGAACGAGCCGCCCGGCGCCGCCGTTCCGACGTTCGTCGCTCGATTGCGCCCGGCCGCCTTCTGAAATGGCCGGTCTTGGCTATAGTTGGCAGCGGACTGATCAGGTCGCGACAAAGTCGGGGAGAGAGACATGAACGACGGCTCGACACGGCGATCCCTCCTCGCCCTCGCCGCGGCAGGCGCCGCCGGTGGCCTGCAAGCCACCCCTGCCGACGCGGCGGTTAAGCAGGATGGTACGCGGGCCTGGTTCGATCGCTACATCGACGCGTTCAACCGCTCCGACTTCGATACGTTCGGCGGCTACTATGCCGACGACATCCGTTTCGAAGGCCAAGGCGGATCCTTCTCGGATCGCGCATCCGTGCTCGACTTCTATCGAAACGTGAAGAGCCGGATCGACGAAACCTTGACCGTGCTCGGCTTCACGAGTGCGCCGGACCGGATCAGCGCGGAACTGCGTACGACGTTGGTGGCACGCGAAGACTGGCCGGATTTTCCGACCGGAGCCATGCGCCGCGGGGAGCAGCGCGAGAGCGTCAACTTCGTCACCTACGACATCAAGGACGGCAAGTTCGTCCGCATCCGCTCGGCCAGGTTCCGGCCGCTCCCGGCGAACGATGCCCTGGAGGCGGAACGGCGACTTCACGCCTACATGGCCGCGTTCAACAGCAGCGACTATGCGGCACTCCGCGGTTATTATGCCGACGACGTCAGGCTCGTCATCGGCAACGGCACGGAGCTCCGTGGCCCGCAAGCGATCATCGACTTCTATCGCGACGTGAAGACGAGCACGCGGCGCACCATCAAGATCCTGCGCACCTTCACCAGCAGATCCGGGATTTCCGCCGAACTCGAATCCGAGTTCCTGGCCGTCGCCGACGCACCCGACTTCACCTCAGGACCGATGCGCAAGGGCGACCGGCTCTACATCAACAGCTTCGTGGTCTACGACGTCGTCGACGGACGTTATTCTCAGATCCGATCGGCGGTTTTCAAGCGGGTGTGGCATCGCGCGTGACACTCCCGGCCGTAGGAAATGCGGCGTCGTTCAGCGGCGCCCGAACAGCTTCTCGATGTCGCCATGCCCCAGCTTCACCCAAGTCGGCCGGCCGTGATTGCACTGGCCCGAGTGCGGCGTGACCTCCATCTCGCGAAGCAAGGCGTTCATTTCCGCGACGGACAGGATCCGGCCGGCCCGAACCGAACCGTGGCAGGCCATCGTTCCCGCCACCGCATCGAGCCGCTCCTTCAGCGACAGCGCCTCATCGTAGGCGGCCAGTTCGTCGGCGAGGTCGACCACGAGACCGCGGGCATCGCCGGCGCCGAGCAGCGCGGGCGTGGCGCGGACCAGCATCGCCTTGGGACCGAACCGCTCGAGTTCGAGCCCGAGTTCCGACAGTTCTGCAATCCTCGCCTCGAGCCGATCGCAGGCGGGCTCGTCGAGTTCGACGACCTCGGGCAGCAGCAGCGCCTGGGAGCGGACACCGCCGGCAGCCATGCCCGCGCGCATCCGTTCCAGCACCAGCCGCTCGTGCGCGGCGTGCTGGTCGACGAGGACGAGGCCGTCCTCTGCCTCGGCGACGATATAGGTCGCGGCGACCTGACCGCGCGCAACGCCGAGCGGATGGATCGCGGTTTCCGGCGGGGCAGCGACGGCGATCTCCGCGCGGGCCTGCGGTGGCGGCGCGGCGAAGCTCGGGCTGCGATCCCAGACCGAGGATTGGGCGGGACGCAGTGCCGCATAGGAGGTGACGGGAGTGACCGGCTCTGACTGCCAGCTGCCGAGCGCCGCGGCGGACGGTCGCTGCGCGCTGCGGTGCCCGGCCGCATCCAGGGCGGCGCGCAGGCCGCCGACGATCAACCCGCGAATCGCGCCCGCATCCCGGAACCGCACCTCGGTTTTCGCCGGGTGGACGTTGACGTCGACCTCCTCGCCGGGAAGGTCGATGAACAAGGCGACCACCGGGTGGCGATCCCGCGCGAGCAGGTCCTGATAGGCGCCACGCACCGCGCCGACGAGCAGCCGGTCCTTCACTGGCCGGCCGTTGACGAACAGGAACTGATGATCGGCGACGCCGCGGTTGAAGGTCGGCAAACCGGCCACCCCGCCGAGCCGGACCTCGCCCCGCACATAGTCGATGGGTACGGAATTGTCCGCCAGCGCCCGGTCAGTCAGGGCCGCCACCCGCTCCGGGCGGCCGTCGCCGGGCGCAACCGAGAGGCTGCGGCGACCGTCATGCTCCAGGGTGAAGCCGATCTCCGGCCGGGCCATCGCCAGCCGCCGGACGATGTCGACGCAGGCCGCATATTCGGATCGCGGCGACCGCATGAACTTGCGCCGCGCCGGGACCGACTCGAACAGTCCTTCGACGCGGATGCGGGTACCGGGCGGCAACGCCGCCGGCCCCTCGCCCGCCAGCCGGCCATTATCGACGGTCCGGCTCCAGCCATCCGCGCCGCGGACCCGGCTCTCCACGGTCAACCGGGCGACGCTGGCGATCGACGGCAACGCCTCGCCGCGAAAGCCCAGCGTGGCAACGGCTTCGATCGCTCCATCCCGGAGGATGCTGTCCGGCAGCTTGGAGGTGGCGTGCCGTTCCAGTGCCAGCGCGATCTCGTTACGGGCCATGCCGCTGCCGTCGTCGCTGACCTCGATACCGGAGAGCCCGCCTTCGCGCAGGCTGACGACGATTCGGGTCGCACCGGCGTCGATTGCGTTCTCGATCAGCTCCTTGAGCGCGCTGGCCGGTCTTTCGACCACTTCACCGGCGGCGATTCGATTCACCAGATGCTCGGGTAGCCGACGTATTGACATGGGTGAGCCTCTAGCCCAAGCGGCGGCTTCCCGCGACAAGCCATTCAACGACATCGAAGCGATGCAAGGATGCGGTCGCGGCTATCGACCTTGGCCGCGGGGATCCCCCAGGCCGTACGCGAAGCACGACGAGACGGGCGAGCAGATGTCTTTCACGCGTTGGTTCAAATTCATGTCCCACGACATGGCGATCGATCTCGGCACCGCGAATACGGTCGTCTACCTGCGGGGTCGCGGTATCGTCCTGAACGAGCCATCGGTGGTGGCGATCGAAACGATCAATGGCCAAAAACGGGTCAAGGCGGTCGGCGACGACGCCAAGCTGATGATGGGCAAGACGCCCGGCTCGATCGAGGCGATCCGACCGCTGCGCGACGGCGTGATCGCCGATATCGATGTCGCCGAACAGATGATCAAGCATTTCATCCTGAAGGTGCATGGGCCGCGGCGCTTCCCGCGCTGGCCGGAAATCGTGATCTGCGTGCCATCGGGCTCGACCTCGGTCGAGCGCCGGGCGATTCGCGACGCCGCCTCCAATGCCGGCGCCAGCCAGGTTTGGCTGATCGAGGAGCCGATGGCGGCAGCGATCGGCGCCGACATGCCGGTGACGGAGCCGATCGGATCGATGGTCGTCGATATCGGCGGCGGAACCACCGAGGTTGCGGTGCTCAGCCTGCGCGGTCTGGCCTACACCACCTCCGTTCGCGTCGGCGGCGACAAGATGGACGAGGCGATCTCCTCCTACGTCCGTCGCAACCACAATCTGCTGATCGGCGAAGCGACTGCCGAGCGGATCAAGAAGGAAGTCGGCATCGCCAAGATGCCGATCGACGGCAAGGGCAAGACGCTCCACATCAAGGGCCGCGACCTCGTCAACGGCGTGCCGACCGAGATCGCCATCACCCAGGCGCAGATCGCGGAGGCGCTCAGCGAGCCGGTCTCGGCGATCGTCGAGGGCGTGCGCATCGCGCTCGAGAATACCGCCCCGGAACTAGCGGCCGACATCGTCGACCAGGGCATCGTGCTGACCGGTGGCGGCGCGCTCCTGCAGGGCATCGACGAGGTGCTGCGCGAGGAGACAGGCCTGCCCGTGACGGTGGCCGACGATCCGCTGACCTGCGTCGCACTGGGCACCGGGCGCGCGCTGGAAGACCCGCTCTTCCGCGGCGTGCTGCAGACCGCCTGACGGGCAAGGTTCCGGCCTTGGCGCCGCCCCGCAACCGGCGCCCCGGATTCTCGCGTCGCGCGCAGTACGGGCTGTTCGTCGGCTATGTCGTCGCCGTGGCCGGCATCGTCGCCGGCCTCGCCCTCATCCTGATGGCGCGGTTTGATCCCCAGGGGTTCGAGATGCTGCGGATGGGCGCGAGCGACGTGACCGCGCCGGCCTCCTCGGCTGGACGCACCGTCGTCCGCAGCTTCGCGTCCGCGGGCTCCAGCGTGACCGCTTATTTCGATGCCGCCAACCAGAACCGGGCGCTCCGCGACGAACTCGCCCGCAGCCGCGCCGCTCTCGTTCGCGCACGGGCGATCGCTCAGGAAAACCTTCGCCTGAAACAGCTCGCGCGGCTCGTCGAGAATGCACCGCAGACCGTCGCCGCAACACGGATCGTGGCGTCCAGCGCGATGGGTGTCCGCCGCTTCGCCACGATCGATGCCGGCAGTGCGGCCGGCGTCCGGGCCGGACAGCCGGTCCGGTCGACCGAGGGGCTGATCGGCCGGGTCATCACGACCGGCCAGATCTCTGCACGCATCATGTTGCTGAGCGACGCGGGCAACACCGTACCCGTTCGGCTCGCCCGCGGCGGCGCGCCGGCACTCGTGATCGGAAGCGGCAGCAGCGTGCTTGACCTGCGGGCGCTCGCCGCGGGGCAGAGCCCGTTCCGCCGCGGCGACATCGTCGTCACCTCCGGCACTGGCGGCGTCTACCCGCCCGGCATTCCGGTGGCCGTTGTGACGCGGGTCAGCGGCGACCGGGCTGAGGGCTTTGCCATCGCCGACCCGGCCCGGGCAGACTTCGCGGTCGTGCTGCAGTCGGCCCCGGCGCTGCCGCCGCCGCCCGTTCAGACCACGGAGCCATGAACCGGCTCCTGCCGGGCACCGTGCCGCGCACGCTGCCGCCGCGCGCCTATATCGTGCCGGTTGCCTCCACGATCGCTGGGTCTGCGCTCGCCGCCTTGCCGCTGGTCGCGGATGCGCCCATCTTGCCGCCGTTCGGCCTGCTCATGGCCCTCAGCTGGCGGCTGCTCCGCTCCGAGATCTGGCGCGCCTGGATGGCGTTGCCGCTCGGTTTGGCAGACGATCTGCTGACCGGGGCGCCCCTCGGCAGCGCCGTTGTGCTACTGACGATTTGCTTTCTCGTCTTCGATGTGATGGATAACCGATTGATTTGGCGTGATCACTGGCAGGATTGGTTGATCACGGCGGCCGCCCTCGCGTTCTGCCTGAGCGGTGCCTGGGCGATCGTTCGGTTCGACGGCGGGGGTGGATCGATCCGGCTGATCGTACCGCAATTGATCCTGTCGATCTTCTGCGTACCGATGACCACCCGGCTTTGCGCGGCGCTCGATCGCTGGCGGCTGCGGCGATGAAGTTCTCCCCGGTCAAGCGCCCCGCCCGGCTTGTCACCGAACAGTCGCAGGCGTTCACCTTCACCCGTAGGGCGTGGCTGCTGGGCGGCCTCCAGCTGGGCGTCGGTGGTCTGCTGGCCGGTCGGATGGCGTGGCTGTCGATCGCCGAGAACGAGCATTACCGTGTTCTGGCCGAAAGCAACCGCGTTCAGCTGGTCCTGATCCCGCCGCGCCGCGGCTGGATCGTCGACCGCCACGGCAAGCCGATCGCGATCAACCGCACCGACTTCCGCGTCGACATCATCCCGGATCGGCTGAAGGATCGCGACGCCACCCTGGCGGCGCTGCAGAGCGTGCTGGGCCTGCCCCCCGAGGAGATGGAGCGGGTTCGCGAGGAACTGGCCAAAGCCGCCGGCTATCAGCCCGTGCCCGTCGCCGAGCATCTCGACTATGAACGCTATGCCGCGGTGACGCTCCGCCTCCCCAGCCTCGCTGGCGTGGCACCGGCGAGTGGCTATGCTCGCTTCTACCCCGCCGGTGCGGCCGTCGGTCACCTGGTCGGCTATGTCGGCACGGCGTCGGCAGCGGATTACGAGGCGAGCAAGAACCCTCTGCTGATCACACCAGGATTCAAGGTCGGCAAGGAGGGCCTTGAAAAGACGATGGAAGAGCGGCTGCGCGGCCAACCCGGCGCGAAACGTGCCGAGGTCACCGCACGTGGCAAGATCGTCCGCGAGTTAACCACCCGTCCGGAGACGAGCGGCGCCCCGCTGCAACTGACGATCGATGCCGGTCTCCAGGAATATGCCGGCCGGCGGCTCGGCGAGGAATCCGGCTCGGCCGTGGTCATCGACGTCGACAGCGGCGACCTGCTCTGCATGGCTTCCATGCCCTGCTACGATCCGAACAGCTTTTCCGACGGGATCAGCCATTCCGAGTGGGACATGCTGTCGCAGGATGCGCGCCACCCGCTCATCAACAAGGTACTGAGCGCCCTCTACCCGCCCGGCTCCACGTTCAAGCCGGCGGTTGCGATGGCGGCGCTCGAGGCGGGGATCGACCCGGAGCAGAACGTTTCCTGCCCGGGCGGCTTTCGGCTGGGCAATCGCTTCTTCAAGTGCCTCGGTCGCCACGGTCCGATGAACATGCACCGGGCAATCGCGAAGAGTTGCAACACCTACTTCTACACGATGGGCTACCGGATCGGCTTCGACCGCGTGGCAGACATGGCGCGGCGGCTCGGGCTGGGTCAGGAGTTCGACATCCCCGTCGCCTCGCAACGCTACGGCACGATACCGGACACGGCGTGGAAAGAACGGAAGTACAAGCAGAAATGGAGCGGAGCGGACACGCTGAACGCATCCATCGGTCAGGGCTTCGTGCTCCTCAACCCCCTCCAGCTTGCCGTCATGGCCTCACGCGTCGCCTCCGGTAATCTGGTCCAGCCGCGATTGCTGCGCGGCGATGGCAAGCCGCTCCAGCCGCTGCCCTTCGCTGCGGAACACTTCCAGACGGTGCGGGGCGGCATGTGGGAAGTCGTCAATGGTAACGGCACCGCCGGCGCCAGTCGGTTGCCGCTCGACGGCATCCAGATGGCCGGCAAGACCGGCACCGCGCAGGTCCGCCGCATCGTCGGCAGCCAGCGCGGCCAGAGCGGCGACTGGAAGTACCGCGATCACGGCCTCTTCGTGTTCTTCGCGCCGACCGATCGGCCGCGCTATGCCGGTTCCGTCGTGATCGAGCACGGCATGGGTGGCGCCCGCGCTGCCGCGCCCGTAGCCCGCGACATCCTGACCTATCTGTTCGATCGCGAGAAGGCGTTGAAGCGGCTGTTCGCCCTGGAACAAGACTGGGGCGGCGATCTCGCCACCCGCATGACCCGGCAGGCCGCCGAATTTCGCGCCGCCCGGGCAACGCCTCCGCCGCCGCCGGCACCGGCCGCGCCCGTCGCCGGCAACGCCGCTGCGCCGGCCGAGGATCTGGACTGATGCGCTCCTCGCTCGTTCCAGCGCCGGTCGCCAGCCTGCCCTGGCGGCTGATCCTGCTGGTGCTGGCGGTAGGCGGCTTCGGCCTGACCGTCCTCTATTCCGCCGCGGGCGGCAGCCTCCGACCCTGGGCGCTCTCCCAGGGCGAGCGCTTTCTCCTGTTCCTCGTGGCCGCAGTCATCCTGTCGCGTTTCGGGGAGGGGCACATCAAGCGGTGGGCCCTGCCCGCTTACTTCGTGCTGCTCGCCATGCTCCTCCTTGTCGAACTGCTCGGCGCGGTGAGCGGCGGCAGCCAGCGTTGGCTGGACCTCGGCATCATCCGCCTGCAGCCGTCCGAACTGATGAAGCCGGCCATCGTCCTGGCGCTCGCCCGCTTCTACGATCTGCTGCCCGCCGGCGAGATCAGGCGCTTCAACGCGATCTGGCCGGCCGGCGTTCTGATCGGCCTGCCGGCGGCGCTCGTGCTTCTGCAGCCCGATCTCGGCACGGCGACGATGATCACGCTGGGTGGCTTGACCGTGATGTTTCTGGCCGGGTTGCCGCTCAGGCTGTTCGTCGGCGGCGCGCTCCTTCTTGCCGCGGCGATGCCGGTCGCCTTCGCCACGATGCACGAATATCAGCGCAACCGCGTCCTGATCTTCCTCGATCCAGAAAGCGATCCGCTCGGCCGCGGCTATCACATCAGCCAGTCCAAGATCGCGATCGGCTCCGGCGGCGTGTTCGGCAAGGGCTTCCTCAACGGCACGCAGAGCCACCTCGATTACCTGCCGGAGGGCCATACCGACTTCGTGTTCGCGACAATGGCCGAGGAATGGGGGCTGGCCGGCGGGCTGGCGGTCATCGGCGCCTATCTGCTCATCGTGCGCTGGGCGATGCGGGTGGCGATGGCGGCGCGGAGCCGCTTTTCGCGACTGGCGGCTGCCGGACTGGCGACGACGATCTTCTTCTACTTCGCCATCAACCTGATGATGGTGATGGGGTTGGCCCCCGTCGTGGGCATTCCGCTGCCGCTGGTGTCGTTTGGTGGATCGGCGATGATGACGGTATTGCTATGCCTGGGCATCCTGATGGCCATCGAGCGCAGCAATCGCGGCCGCACATGATCCGCTGCGCTTAGCTGTTTACAGGCGCAAATCACCCTGCTAACCGGCCCATCCGCCCGGGGCAGACGGCAGCCGCCGCTTATCCCATGGCATGGACGCATAGCTCAGTTGGTAGAGCAGCTGACTCTTAATCAGCGGGTCCTTGGTTCGAGCCCAAGTGCGTCCACCATTTTTCCACAAGCTAGCCCAGCCAGATCAACGCGCTCCGTACAGGTAAATTCGGGCAACATGCAGGGCAACACTGCGTGTCGTCGGTGGAGCGACGTGTTCAGTTTACGGATCCCGCGCTCCCGCTTCTCACTTCCGTGCTCTTGTCCGCGAACTGCGGGATGTCGGGTGAGAGCTGCATCGCCTTGAGCAGATCGAACGGATCGACGACAGCCGACACGCTTATGCCAGGCTTCGGCCCACGATTCTGTTCGATCTGGTGACACTATCCGGGCGTGTGGCAACACCTGGATGCTGACAGCCGCATCTCAGCTATGGAAAGCCTTTCCGCCGTCACCGCGCCAGATGGTCTGCTCACCATCTCGCTCAGACATGGATCCCGAGCGCCGGGTAGGCGCATGTCCCCGGCAGCAGCCACCACGACGGTAGAAGCTGCACAGACTTCCGGTTTCCGGCTGGTGCGGCAGCGTGAAGCTGACCCGATGCAGGCCCTCAGCAGAGCTCGAGGCGTTATGGACTCGGCTCGTTTCGAGAGATCGGGCGCTAGGCTCGATTCGGCCGCACACTCGAATGCGGACGCCCGTCCCCGATCCGGGTTGTGCAGGACAGGCGCTTCCTACACTGGTAATCCGCAGGCCAGCTCGTCGCGAGTTGAGAAGGCGCGGAATGGAGATTAGGCGGTACGAGGACGCGGACTTCGCCGGTCTGAATGCGCTCTGGAGCGAGGCGTTCCCCAACGACCCGCCATGGAACCATGCCGAGAACGCAGTTCCCGCAAAGCTTGCCTTTCAGCCCGAGCTCTTCTTCGTTGCGGCGGATAAGGCGGAAATCCTGGGCTCGGTCATGGCCGGTTACGACGGTCACCGAGGCTGGCTCTATGCCGTTGCGGTGCGGGATTCGGCGAGGAGGAACGGCCTGGGAACGACGCTGGTTCGGCACGCTGAAAAGGCGCTGCTCGCTCTTGGATGCTGCAAGGTCAACCTCCAGGTTCGGACGTCGAACGAGGCTGTCGTTCGCTTCTATGAACGGCTCGGCTATGCCGTTGAAGATCGATTAAGCCTGGGTCGACGCCTTTGATCAGCAACGACCGAACGCCCGCTTACCGCGAACTCGCGTTAACCGCCGGCGGATGCAGCTGCGGGCCGGGCTTGATACCGGCCTGAGAAGCCATTGTTCCAGGAACGATGTCCTCCGGCGACCAACTTACGTCCGGTCAATGCCGCCGCAGCTACACCCGGACGCAACGCGCCCGGCTCCCTCCCCCCGGATCTCACGACAGAGGCGCGAAGCATGTCACTCCTCCCCGGTGAAGGACGGCGCTGATTACGAGCAATCAACTGAACAGAAAGTGCAAACTGCGTTCGGCTTTGCTTAAGATTGACCCTTAAGACAAACGAAGCCCCTGTCAGCTGCCTCCGGTTCAAGGAGCCTGGTAGCCATCCCGGATGCGGCTCAACGCGTGGGGACATCCGCTACCGACACCGCCGGCGAGATTAGGAAGCCCTCACCGACGTGACATCCAACGGACCGCAGCTGCTCGAGTTGCGCCAGGGTCTCGATGCCTTCAGCGACCACCTCGATCCCGAGGTTCCGCCCCAGCCGGGTGATGGCATTCACGATCTCCCCATCTTCGGTGGCGTTCGGCAGGCCGCGGACGAAGCTACGATCGATCTTCAGAACATCGACCCGAAAGGCTTTCAGGTGGGTCAGCGAAGCGAAACCGGTTCCGAAATCGTCAAGGGCGATATCCGCGTTGCGCAGCAGCTCGCTACGGGACGTGCCGTGGAGGGGGAATATCGCCGCTCCCGTGCTGCCGTGGAGATCGAGGTTGCGCCCTTCGTGCACGCACGGGGCCCGCAGGCGCGAGAGCATCCCTTTCGGAGATCGGAAAGCACCTCAGGCGATTGGACATCCGGCAGAATGAGTGCGAACTCGTCTCCTCCCAGCCGGGTCACGGACGAGGGCAAGACTTCCTGCCCCAGGCGGATGGCGATCGCGGTGAGCAGCGCATCGCCCGTCTCGTGCCCGGCCGCGTCGCTGATCTGCTTGGAATATCGAGGTCGAGCAGCACCAGCCCGAACGGCTTCACGAGATCGACTTGAGCATCCAGCACGTCGTTCCGCACCGTGCGGTTGGCAAGGCCGGTGAGGCTATCGTGTGTTGCGGTCCAGATCAGTTCGGATGCGGCCTGCTCCCGCTCGGTCACGTCCCGGGCAATCGCGACGACCTGAAACGGCATGCCGCTCGCGTCGCGTACCGGGGCGAGAACGAAATCGAGCCAGCGGCTCGACCGCTGCGAGGGCTTGATCGGAAAAACGTGCGGCCTGGCCCGTGAGGGCGCTGGCCAGTGCCTTGCGGATCTTCGACCGTCGGGGCGCTGGCACCTCTTAGTTTAAACCACCTTTAAGCGGCCAAGGATCGAGCCGACCGCCGGCCGCTAACCGGGATGCGGCGTCTGCTGGTGCTGAACGACGCGCCAGACGTCATGTTCGAGCCGACGCATCGTGGTCGTGCAGTGAGCAGTGTAGCCGGCGGAGCCTTCCCGACGGGCGTCGGCCTTATAGCCAATGACGATCAGCCCTTCCTGCGGTCGGGCAATCGTCCGATCGCTAAATGTCACCGTCGACCAACGAGGGGTGTGAGAGACTGCCTCGATCGCCTGTTCGCCGGTAAGCACGAACGGCGGCTGCGGGAGCGCCATGACGCATTCGTCATCGATCAGCTCGTGGTAACGCTCGGCATCGCCGACCCACAGGCTCTCTTCGAAAGCCCAAACCCGATTGTCCTCCACAAGCCGTCTCCTTGCTGATGTGCAGGAGAAGCGCAGGCTAAGCGTGATCGTTCCTTGTCGACGGCTGAATGCGGCTGCCTCGCACCGGGCGCCAGTCGAGCGGATGTTTCAGCCGTGCAATCGCGGAGCAACAGGCGCCGGCGAAGCCGCACCTATGCCTGATCTCGCAGCGGCTGGCCGCACCTTCCTTGAAACACTCGCCTGCCAGGTTTTGGCGGTTGGGCTCGGGCTTCTTCTTGCCGTCGCATTCGGCATCATGCTCGGCGCAGCATGCAGGCTCTGTGGCCGGAAGGGTAAGTGATGCGCCCACCGGTGGTCAGTCGCGCTCGCGATTGCGCCTGTTTCTCGGTGCGCGACATGGACAGCGACGTACAGGGCGTAGCTGATTCCAGGCTGGCACTTTCAGGCGCGGTGCTGACCGGGATCGCGGCGATCAGCGCCCTCGGCGGCGCGGCCGTCCTCTGGGCAGGCCGCCGCGGAGCAGGCAGCAACACCAAGATCGCGGTTGTCGCGACCATCTTCACCGGCGTGTTCCTGCTGTTCGTGGCCTATGGTGTGGGAAGCGGCGGCACTCAGCCAGCCTCGACGCCTGAATCCCTGAACAACTCCTGATCCATCGACCGGCTCGCTCCGGTGAGCCAATCGAATGTCGTTATCCTTTTAGAAGCCGGAGCGTGGTGCATCTTCCTTGTGCAGAAGGCGCGGATGCTCAGTGTTTCGACCATCCTCCCGATTTCGCCGGTTAGCCCTGTCCGCCCGCCTCCTTAGAACTGTTCCTGCGTCAGGAGGTCCGGGCAGCTTTCAAAGCGGACACGAGAATGCCGCCCAGGATGAACGCCATTCCGATTAAGTGGAACCGGAGCAGCGGCTCACCCAAGGTCGCGGCTGCCAGGAAAGCGCCGAACAACGGCATCAGTGCGATCGCCTGCCCCGCCTTGCCAGCACCCAGCGTCTGCACCGCCGCATTGAACAGCAAGTAGGCGATAACAGACGGGAAGACGGCCACGTAGCCGACCGCGGCCATCGATGAGACGGTCCAACGGATGTCCACGATCTCCCGCCACTCTGTTGTCGCCAATACTCCCATCGTGAAGACACCAACGAGGAAAGTGACCGCCAGGAAGCTGGACGGGTGTAATGCCGGACGTAAGCGCAGCAGCGTCGTGTAGAGCGCCCAGCAGACCACGCCGGCAAGCACCAGCAGGTCGCCACGCCCGAACTGCAGGGAGGTGATGGCGGTAAGTTCGCCCTTGAACAGGATGATCGCCACGCCGATCGCCGCGAGCGCCACGCCGATCAGGTCGCCCTTCCCTGGCCGGGTTCGGAACAGCAACAGGTCGAACAGCAAGACCAATGGCGGGATCGCGGCCTGCAGCAAAAGGCCGTTGCTGGCGCTGGTGTGACGCAGGCCGGAGTAGAGGAACGCGTTGAACGCAGCCACGCCGAGAAGGCCCAAGAGCAACACGGGCTTCCACGCTCTGGCGATCGCGCGGCGCTCGGCCATCACGTGCGGCAAGGAGAACGGCAGAAACACCAGCGAGGCCACCGACCAACGCAGGAACGCCAGCGTTAGCGGCGGCACCTCCTGGCGGACAGCGCGCGCCACGATGGAGTTGCCAGCCCACAGCAGCATTACGATTGCGAGCATAAGGTAGGCGAGCTGTTGCGGACGTAAGCGGGTCATCCCGTCGCCTTACGGCCGAACGTCAGGCCAGGCGAGCCGGTGGGCCGGCAGCTACCCGACGATAGGGTTCCATCTTCAGCGCTCAGCCCGCCGGGTATCGGCGCAATCGCTTCGCATCGACCAGGATCGCGCAGTTTTTCATCGACTCTATATGGTGGATTTCAGGAAATGCCGCGAATTCACCCGAGCAGGTCGGACTTTTCCACGCTACGGCCATCGCAAACGGCGGCAGCTCGCTCAAGGATCCACTCGGCCCGCGTCGGTTAGCGATGGGAACTACTTATCTGGCATATGTTCGCGACCGGGACAGTAACAAGCTCTGTGGGATCACATTCCCACCCAAGTCGTGGCTTCTCAGAGCTGAGAAACTCGTGCGGCTCCCATGTTGAGCTCCAGCGGGCCGGTGAGCACTGGTCCGCTGGGACCCTCGATGTCGTTCAGACCGCCCGACCGGCTCCCCTGCTTCACACGGATATGGCAGGATCCTCATCGAGGGTGGCTACCCCCATCATTGGATGCATGACAAAGGTCCAGCCGTCACCGCCCACAATCATAAGGCGCAAGGACTGGCGATCGGCGGTGCCAAGCAGCGATGCCGCCCCTGACGAAGCAGGCAGCGTGACCGTCGTGCCATCCTGACGAATGCCGGTTGCCCAGCCACGCCGCCCGTCACGGATCTCTATGGCCAGGCGCTCAAGCGCCGTCTCGAGCGCGGTACGCGCGCGAGCGCCGGTAACCCAGGCGTAGCCACCCGACCCCAGTTCCGGTGGCGCCACGACGCCTTGGCTCGGAACCGGGAGCGGCTGTTTAGCCAGACGGCGAGCTTTTTCCTTCGATTGCTCGAGAGGCCGCACGCCTTCCATACTCATCATCCGCGCAAATTCGTCCATGGTCGTCCTTTCCGTGGCTGCGCCGCAGAGCGCACTGGTTCTGCCACTGGTTCCTCGACCCGAGCCCGCATGGCGGTGACGGCAACACCTTTGTAGTAGGCGGAGATTGCCCCTCAGATCTCAATCCATGTGCTTCGTTCAGCGGTGACCGAGAAGATGTAGACGCTTCGCCCCGCGACGACATGGAAGCTTGGCGCGGAACGATAGTCTGCGCTGACGAGTCACCAGTAGAACGGCCGGTCGAGGGGACGCCACGCACAACGACCGACCCTCAACTCAGATCTGCCGCGGCGGCTCGGCCGAGACGGTCACCGTCAGGTCATAGATGCCATCATCGTCGTCGTCATCGTCATCCGCCGGATCGAAGATGGCGGTGAGCTTGACCAGCACGCCTGCGGCGTTGCCCTCCACCACCTTGTCGCTGCCGATCAGGTCGTCGAACTGCGGGATCGAGAACGACGCGCGGTCGACGGGGCTCAGATCGTCGAGTTCCACCACTTCGAACTCGGCCGAGCCGACGTAGCGCACCACGTCGACCTGCGGCAGGTCACGCAACGTATCGTCGTCGAACTCGAGTTCGTCCGAATTCGGGATGTGGACGCGGTTGCGAGCGTTAGCGGCAACGTTGATCTGGATGTCGTCGGAACCCCATTCGCTGCCGAACGCGCCGTTGGTCTCGTCACGGCAGAACAGCCGGGCCATCGCCCGCGCGCGCGAGGCCGGGTTGACGGGGTTGCCGTAGAGATAGCTCACGTCCGAACGCAACGTGACGGTAAAGGCGCGCGCCGCAAATGTCGGATCCTCGCGGCGGACGAGGATGTAGCCGGTCATCGGCCGATCGTAGCCGAAGCTCACCGTTACCTCCGGCCGGGCTCCCTCCTCCGCCATGCGCTCCAGCAGCGTATCGGGCGTGTGACCGAGCACGAGCACGCCGAACGCGCGGGTCGCGGCATCCGCCACGGTGACGGTCGAGGTGACGTGCAGACTGCCGTCCGGGTAGGTGTCGAAAGGCGCGATGAACCAAATGGCATCATGCTCGCTGAATGGCGTCGCGGGGTTGTCGAGCGAATGCGGTGCGCCGACCTTCGCCACACCGGGTTGCGGGATACCGCGCAGCAGCGGAATCGCGTCGAACGGCCCGGTGCCGCCATAACGGTGCACGCGCACCTCGTAGCGCGCCTCCGCGCGCCGATCCGGCAGCGACACGCGCAGATAGAAGGGCGCGGTCGGCAGGGCGTATCGCGTCCGGCCGTCCTGATCGCGCGTCGCCGGATCGTCGAGCGTGCTGAACGGAGCGACGGGCACGGAGAGGTTGTCGGCGGTGTAGACGTCGAGGTGGACGCGTGGCTCGCCCTCGGTCAACGCGATCTTGTATCCCCCCGGTTCGCTGATCCGGTACCAGTGCATCTGGCCCTCCATGATGAAGTCGCTCACCGTCGCATCCCCGCCGAACGGGATCACGGAGGGCGTGCCGGGGGCGATATCCGGTGGGATCGGCTCGGCGGTCAGGACGGAGGCGTGCGGCCGGTCAAGATCGAGATCGATCCGCACGGGCAGATGATCGCTGGTATAGGCGGTCGGCGCCGCCGGATCGGTGGCGATGTCGTAGGCGATGCACATGTGCTGCAAGAGCAGCCGATTGCGCGATGGCCCGCGCGAGCGGATCGCATAATCCAGCCGCTCGATCTGCGCCGTCATGCCGCGGTCGAAATCCGGCGGCAGCGGCGTGCGGCCTGGACCGGGATCACCGGGGCATTGCTCGCGCGTCCAGCTGTCGATCAGGTCGTCAGTGTAGTGGCCGCCCGGCGTGTCGAACAGCTGGGTCCATTCGCGGAAGTAGCCTGCCGGATGCTTCATTCCATCGACGTTGAAGTCGCCGCAGAACAGCACTTCGGATTCCCGCACGGTGTCACCGGTCATGCGGCTGAGCAGGTCATAGGCCTGCTGCAGCTGCTTCTGCCGCGTGACCGGGTGGCCGAGGTTGGCGGCAGGATCGCCGGTGGCGTCGGCCTGCGTGTGCGTCACCATCAGGTGGATCGGGCCAGTGTCGTGCATCAGGTGCGCATAGAGCACGCCCTTGGCGGCGAACTTGTCCTCGCCGCCGGCTTCTTCATATTCCTCAAACACCGTGAGCGGGAGCGATGCGGGGAGGTTGATCCCCGTGTTAGCCGCCGCCGCATCGCGAAACTCCTGCGATACGGGTAGCCGCGCGAACGGCAGCTTGCTGAACAGCATCAGCCCGGAATCCTCGAACTTGCTGAAGTTCGCCGCGATCAGGCCGACGACACCGGCGATGACTGCCACCGCTGCGCCACCGGGAATGGTCGCCGCGACCGCGGCCACGCCAGCGGCCCCAGCGCTGACCACCAGCATGCCGTCCCGATCGGACTTTAGGATGTTGTGCGGGTAAGCCGCGCTCAGCGCCTCCTTGAAGACGCCACGGCCGTCCTCGTCGAACACTTCCTGCAAGCAAACGATGTCGTATTGCTGGACTCCATCAAGGATCCGCTTGGAGATCGCCTTCGCCCGATCCTCGACACTGGTGTAGGGCGTCAGCGACTTCTGCGCGCCGACCTCCATGCCCCAGGATCGCATCTGGACGTTGTACGTCAGCACCCGGAGCGAACTCGTCATGGCGTCCTCACGGCAACAGGCACATCGCGGCGGGCCGGTGCAGCCCGAGTGGGCCCAGCCAGCGATCGAGCGTGACGGACCAGACACCGCCGATCCGCTCGACTGACAGCAGCGCCCCGGCGGGGGCCGCGCACACGGCGAGACGATCGTTCGTGACTGCCACCACTGCGGTCGGCCCAGGAAGCAGGTCATCGACGATCCCAGCGACGACGCCAGCGGACGGCGTAGTGAGCAGCGCCAGGCGGCGCGCGGCCAGATCGGCGACGACGATCGTTCCGTCCGGCAGCAAAGCAACCGCCACTGGCGCGCGCAACTGCCCGGGCGCGCTCGCATCCCATCCAGCATCGCTTAGTGTCGTCAGGCGGACGACGCGCGCCGCGCCGGCATCGACAACGACGACGCCACCCGCGTCCGCCGCCAGAGCGACCGGCTGGGAAAAGCGGCCGATCCCCGGATCTGACGCGGTCGGGCCGCCCTTGCTGCCATAGGTCTGCCAGCCATCGGCCGCCATCGAGTCGACAGCGACGATCCGACAATTTCCGGTGTCGGCAACGTAGATCCGTCCGTCCGCACCGACCGCCACGCCGCTCGGCAGGCGCAATTCGCCCTCGCCGGAACCCAATGTGCCGAAGCTTGCGAAGCCAGAACCATCCTCGGCCATGCAGACCACGCGGCTCGCTGCGCGGTCGGCGAAGATCAGCCGTCCGTCGGCCAGGCATGCGACGCCGTAAGGCTCTCCAGCCGCGCTGCCCGGCATCTCGGGGAGGACTGGCACCGCCGGCTGAGCGGGATCGCTCGAGAGGATCACCGTGCCCCTGCGCAGATCGGTAAGAGCCAGTCGCGCCATGTCGTCCCCCGTCCATATGAAGCGTCTGCCTCGCGGGGCGCCACGTCAAGACCTATCAAGTAAGGGCGATCCGGTGTGTGGCACGTCGCAGCATCTGCGCGCCTACGGTTTGTGATCACCCCAATATTAAGAGAGATCCATGCAGCGTTGCGCGTCATTATTCTCACCGGTCAATTGAAGGTGCGCCTGTCAATGTACCATCGCCTTCTTGCAGCTCCGGCAACTGGGCTGGCGACCTACCATTTGCACCCAGATAGATTGAACCCTCGAACGCCTAAGGCATTCAATAAGCGTCCCGACTTCTTGCCGAGATCGGCGTGTCGGAGCCCCGCTTCTGCCCCGCCGACGCCGACCGAAGCGCTGGATCGCAGCGCGGACGGAGATGCACGGATCGAGCGCGTCGATGACTCCACTGCAACTAAGAAAGAGACCGATACACGATCATCAGCCTGCGATATTGCCTCAACGTCTGATCTGGCGTAGTTTCCATCCAAACGCTGACTTGAGTCGCGGCCTGTTTCCTTGAGGCGTGTAAGTCTTGGCAACCAGTGACTAAGTATGCACTGAGGCTGTTACACATCACGATGGCCCGTTTGATCGGAGGCGTCCTTGGTCGCTCGACTCGGCATTTCGGTCGTCGACCTGCTGCCGCCGACCACGGATATTGCCAACTTCGTCCCCGACGAGGTTATCGAGCGGCTCGGGGTGCTGACCGTGCTCGAGCATCGCTCGACCAGCAGCGCCGATTTCATTCTTCATAACGGCACGCTCCAGTCCGTTGGTGACGTGCTCGGGCTCGATGCCAACGGCGCCGCGCTCAAGATCCCGGGGCTGACCCAAGGCCTGCCATTCCGCCTCGCCGTCCGCCGTGGCGCGCGGCGCGGTGGCGGCCAGGAAGGCCCACCGAGCGACTGGACGCTCGACATATCGGTCAGCAACATCGAGCTGCTGCTGCCCGAGCTTCAGGGCGCACGACAAGCGGGTGGCGTCGGCGTCGAGGTGCTCCACCTCGAGAAGCTTGATCCGCCGCGCAAGGTGTTCCTCGTCGCAAGCGGAGTGGTCCGGGTCGAGGGGGCGCCGGGGCTGGCCGCGACGATCCAGCTCGTCGACAGCCCCGATCCGTTCGACCCGACGACGCCTACCGGCGCGGTCGTCCGGCTCACCGTCCGCCCTCCCGACTTTTTCCTGTTCGGCTCCAAATACGGCATGACGCTCGATCGCTTCACGATCGATCTGAGCAAGAAATTTACGCCGGCCGATATCGTCGCGCGCGGCCATGACGAGGCGTGGCAAGGCGTCGCGTTCAAGGAAGCGACCTTCTACACGCCGCCCGACGGGCCGCTGCTACCCAGCCTGTCGATCAGTGCCCGCGACGTTATCGTCGGCGATCCCGGAGGGCGGCAGGGCGAACTGCGCGTAGAATGGGGCGCCGACTACGCCGATCAGTTCAACGCCCACATCACCGTGTTGCGCAAGGCCAAACAGGGCAACGATGTCGAGGTCGCGCAGACCGCCCCCGCCACCCCCGCCGGTGGGCTCGAATATGGCATCGACGTCTCCATTGCGACGGTTGAGGATCAGGCACGCGTCCGCTTCGGCATCGGTGATGCGGTCCCCGGCCATACCGACTTCGGCGTCGTCGGCGTGTGGTGGCAGTTGCCAGACGGCACCGAGGGCAATAGCGCGACGACGCCTTACTTCCCGGTGCCGAGCGAGGGGACGCTGCATTACCAGCTGCGCCTCGGCAACCCCGGCGCAACCTTTGCGGAACCATCGCCGCCGAGCCAGGTCCCCGAGGGGCAGACGCCGTTGATCGAGGTCGCGGTGCGCTTTCCGCGCATCGGCGCGCCCAAGCCGGCGGCGCCGTTCGTCGATGCGGAGATCGGCGGCGCCACCTTCAACAACGTCGTTCATCTGCGCGGCCCGCGCGAACGGCTGGCCACGGTCCGCTTCCACGCCCGGCGCGGGACCGCTCCCGTCGAGGCCACTTGGGTGTTCGGCACCGCCTCGGCACCCGGTACCGCCAAGAAGCAGGCGGAGTTCAAGCTGCCACAACTGGCCGAGGGAATCGCCACAACCGATCTGATCGCAACCGCCGACAGCGGCCCGCGCCGCGTGCGCATCGAAATGGTGCGCAGCGGCCCGCTCGTCGTCGGACACCAGACGAGCACCGATCCGGCCGCGCCGGCGGCGGTCACCGCCGTCGGAATCACGGCGGTGCCGGCGGCGAGCGTGGTCGATACGTTCGAGGCAGCCGGCTTCCACCTGACCGGCGATCGCGCCGCTTCCGCTAAGCAAGCCGAAAACGCGCCGCCGCTCATCACCGTACCGGCCGGCGCAATCGCCGAGGTCGAACTGCCGCTACCGATCGACGCCGCCACGCCGATCCCGCCGCCACAGCCGCAGACGGCCACCCCGATCAAGCGCGCGCTTCAGGCGCTGTTCGCCTTCGAGGAACCCGAGCTCGGCGGCACCGTGGTGATCCAGAAAGTCGTTTATCCGGCGGGCGACGACCTGGTTCAGTCCGATCCGAAGCGGATCGACCATGAGGATGCGGCGCGGCCGATCGGTCTCCAGCCGGTCGGGCGGGATGCTCCGCAGGGCAACGACATAGAGAGCCAGATCGCGCGCTGGATCGATGATCTCGGTATGCCGCTGAGCCGCAAATATCTTGTCGTCGGCCGCACTGACGATCTCAAGTTCAATGCCAAGCTCGCCGACAATCGCAGCTATAACGATGCGCTCGCCACGCGCCGCCGCGACGCCGCTGTCGCCAAGCTCAAGGCCGCCGGGCTGATCGACAGCGATATCGTCGCCTGGATCGAGACGCAGGCACCACCGCCTCTGCCGTCCGAGCTGGACGGCATCTCGCTGCCCGAGCGATTCACTTTGACCGGCCGGCTCGCCCTGCCGCCGGCGAACATCAAGACCCCCGGCGGCAAGACCCGCCCGGTGTGGAATAGGTTGTGGACCCCCGACGGCGACACCGCCGCCGCGCACGCGCTCGCCCGCGACGACGAGCGCCGCACCGGCTATCGCTGCGCCGACATCTACGCGATCGACGCCGTTACCACCTCCACTCCGCCGCCCCCGCCGCTCGGCGACGACGTCGTGCCGACGCGCATCCTCGTCCCCGGCCCCGATGGTCCGCCGCCACCGAAGATCCCGTCGACTGGCGTCAAGCCGACCCAGACCGACTATCGCGTGCGGCTACGCGCCAAGTGGGACAGCCCGACCGTCGTCAACACCGCCGACATGATCCCGACCGAGTTCGAATTCCTCTACGCTTGGAAGGCGGCGCAGACCGAGCTGCCGGCCACCTCGACCAGCGGCGGCGCGCCGGGATCGATCACCATCCCCAAGCCCACCGGCCCCGATTTCTGGGAGTTGATCCTGCGCCTCGCTTATGACGCGCGGACCGAGCAGACCCAGCTCGACGGATCGCTGAGCCTGCCCGACGGGGCGATGCTGTTCCGCAGCGATCCGCTCGCCGGCGCGCTCGCCTTCGGCCCGGCGTTCATGGCGCTGATCGATCCGGCCGATGTGCAGGAAGGCTTCACCGATGACGCCGGCGATAAGCTCGTCGCCGCCGCCGCTTTGCTCGCCGCCGGCGCGCTCGTCGGCGAGCTGCTCAACAGCGGCAACGCGCCCGAGAGCACCGTCGATATCGACAAGTTCGCGATCAGCTATCGTTGGAACGGCAGCTCGCGGGTCAGCGCCACCGTCGACTACACCGTCGATCTGCAGGTCGATGTCGATCTGCCGGGCGACAGTTTCCTGCGCGGCCATATCAAGCTGCGCTACAAGGGCGTGGGCCTGCGCTTCGACTCGGCCAAGTCTGGCCTCGCCTCGGTCGGCATCACCTATGATGATCTCAGCGTCGAGGTCGCCGATCCCGGCCAATGGTCGCTCGGCGGCCCGCTTGGCAATCTGATCCGCATCGCCGCCTCACGGATCGGCAACGGCTCGACCTGGATGGAGCTCGATCTCGAATTCGCGCTCGATCTCGGCGTCGTCCGGCTGGAGGGGGCGACGATCCGCGTCACGCTTGATCCATTCTCGGTCGAGCTGCGCGGATTGACGGCGGTGATAAACGTTCCCGGCGTCATCGAGGGCAAGGGCTCGGTCACCGTCGGCAGCGCAGGCGCGATTCGCGCACTGCTCGGCGTGCAGGTGATCCCGGCCAAGCTTGGCGCTTATGGCGCGCTGGCGATCGATCAGGATTTCGTCGCTGTCGAGGTCGGCGTGCAGTTCCCGGTCGGCATCCCGCTCGCCAATACCGGGCTCGGTCTGTACGGGCTGATGGGCCGCTTCGTCGCCAACGGCGCGCGCAACCTCGATGGGCTCGCCAACCCCGATCCGGTCCAGCGCGAACTCGATTGGTACGCCCGCCCGCCAGACCAGAAATATGCGCGCAAGTCAGGCCAGTTCGCGCTCGGCCTCGGCGCGCTGATCGGCACGCTGCCTGACAGCGCCTTCACCTTCAACGCCGAGGGGTCGCTGGCACTTGGCTTCCCTGACGTGTCGGTGCTGCTCGGCATCGACGCGCATCTGCTCAGCCAACGCAAACAGAGCGCAACCGAAAGCGCGCCAACCACCAGCAGCACGCTGCGCATCCTCGGCATGACGCTGTTCGAGCCCGAAGCGATCATGGTCGCGGTGCGGGCGAGCTACGAGATCCCCAAGGTTCTCAAGGTCAACATCCCCTTTTCGGCTTTCTACCCGCTCGCTTCGAGCGGCCTCGCCTGGTTCATCCGTTTGGGCACCGACAACCACCCGGACCGGCCGGGCAGCCCGATTAGCGTCACTTTGTTCCCGTCCCTGCTCGACGTGAAGGCGTGGGCCTTCATGATGGTCGAGGAGCGTCAGCTCCACAGCCTGGGCGGCTCGCTGGTGCCAGCCGACATCCTGCCGGCGCTTGATTTCGACGGCTATTCGATCGGCATGGGCGCGGGGTTCGAGCTGCGCAAGAAAGCCGGGCCATTCAAGCTGGAGATCGGCGCCTGGCTGCTCGTCGGCCTCGGCACCAAGCCTTTGCTGTTCGCCGGGGCGGCCGGCGTACGGGGCGAACTCGATCTGCGCGTAGTCTCGGTTGGGGTGGACGGCGTCGTCCATTTCCACGTCACCGATCAGCTTCGCTATATCCAGGGCCATTTCTGCGGCCATGTCGATTTCTTCTTCTTCTCGGTCAGCGGCTGTGTCGACATCCACATCGGCGACGATGTCCCGAGCGGCATCCCCAAGCCCGCCTCCCCGTTGCTCGGGATCGATCTGTGCGACCATCTCTCGGCGGTGAAAGCCAGCGCCAGCCCGACGCCCGCCGTGCCGCCAACGGTGTGGCCGGACACAGTCGCGGTGATGAAGTTCCAGCATTATGTCGAGGATGCGCTCGGCGCCGCACCAGGCACCGATTTCAACCGGCTGGTGACGCCGCCCGCCGCTCTGAGCCCCTGGAGCGGCTCGACCGAACTCAAATATGCGTTTCGCCTTGAAAAGCTGGAGCTGTTCAAACTGACCGGCAGCAATCCTGACGCGGATGCGTCTTGGGCGCGAGCGACGGGTCCGTTCGATAGCGCCTGGTGGCTGCCGAGCCACCGCAGCGCCGTCGTCACCGGCGGCAACCAGCCGCCGCCTTCAACCGAGGAGGGCCGCGAACTCGGGCTGTTTAGCTGGGATCCGCGCGCCTGGTCGCGCTGGCTCGGCGAGGGATCGCAGGATCTGCCCGGCGACCCTGCCGGCGGCCTAGGCAGCGTGTGCGATCCGCCGTCCCCGGCCGAACCATCGTGCGCACTCGGCGAGACGGCGCGCGCGGCGATCGGCGCGCTCGCAGCGTTCGATGCGGTGCCGGCCGCCGGCGTGGTGTTCCCGAGCCGCTTCTCCTGCTCGGCGTCGACCACGGCCGGCTACGATCCGGCGACGATCGGCGCGCTCGCGGGTGACGCCGGCTGGAGCTACCGCCCGGCCGGGGTTGCCGCGCTGCACGGCGCGGTCAACTTCCACGGCGCGCTGATCCGGCGCGGCTGGCGGCTGCCGTCGCTGTGGCAGGGCAATGGCTTCGTCCTCAGCACGCCGACCAGCCTGCGCTTCTCCAAGCCACTGGTGCGCGGCGATATGCTGCTCGAAATCTGCGTCGCGCGCAGCCTCGTCGGTCCCAAGCCGTCGCGGATGACCGATCACATGCCGACCGAGCCGGCGCAGATCAGCAGCTTCACCGGCAGCAGCGGCACCAAATATGGCTCGCGCAAACCGATGCTGCCAACGCGCATCGACGGCCGCCCGGCGCTAACACTGCAGGAGCCGATGATCGCCGAGCGCACCGATCCGGTCGGGTTCGTCCGGATCGATCTCGTCGTTCACGAGGACACGCGCATCGCCGCGTTCAACCGCGCCGGCGATGCGGTGGCCGACACGCTCGTCACCCCCGCTATCCGCGCCGATGAGATCAGTACGGCAACGTTGCAGGCGGCCGAGATCAGCCGCATCATCATTCAGGGCACCCGCCGAACCGTTGTCGTGCTGGTCCGCTGGGGCGCCGACGATCAGCCGCTGAGCAACGAAATTGCCGAGATGGCCACGCCCGATCTGCCGATCGTGATCGGCGTCACCCGCAGCGGCAAGCGCGTGCCGCTCACCCCCACCATAGTGCCGCCGGTCGATATCGGTGCGAACACCTGCTTCAAGTTCGATTATGCGCTCGACGATCTCGGCGGCGGCGGCGATGACGGCTGGGTCGCGATCGAAATTCCCGCACACCGCCGCGGCGAGATCGCCTTGGTCAGCCTGTGCGGCGTCACCGTCGAGGCGGGGCTGGCGCAGGCGATGGACGGCGATTTCCGCGCCTCACTGGTCAGTCTGCTCGGTGGCCTCGTCGGCCACCTGACCACCAACGAGCCGACGCGCGAGATCCAGCTTGAGCCCGGCACCACCTATCAGGTCCGCGCGACCTGGACCTATCAGGGCTTCCGCCCGGCCCAGCCGGGCGACGAGCCCTCGCCGCCGAGCAGCAGCGGCTGGCTTGCCGGCAACACCGATCGCTTCACCTTCCGCACCGCCGCTTTCGGCCCTGGCGCGCTGCCCCAACTTGCCAGCACCGCCAGCCTCGCCAGCGATCCGGCGCAGGGCGGCCCCGGCTATGACGAGCGGACCTTCGATCCTCGTGGCCTCGCGCGCTACATCATGGCCTCCACGCCCGACCATCAGGCTCCGCCGCATTTTCTCGATGATCGCGTCGGCTTCTGGTTCTCGGTCGATCATATCCCATCGCTGGTCGATCATTATGCCCGGGTACCGCTGGTCAAGGTGCTGCGCACCGATCCGGCGCCCGCCTCGTTACACAATGTGCCGTCGCCGCCAGCGGGCGGGCATCATCCGCTCGACGTCACCATCGCCACCCGTTTCGCGATCGAGGCGTTGACCTGGTTCGAGGCCGATCATCGCTTCGTCGTCGCCGCCGAGGCCGCGTCGTGCATCGAAGGCACGCCGCCGCTCGGCTCGTCGTCGGTGTCGGTCGATGCAGACCTCAAGCCCAGCGCCGACTACGACCTGCTCATGACGGTCGCGCCGAAAACGGTCGGCGGGCATCCCGAAATCACCGTTGCCCGCAACCATTTCCGCACCTCGCGCTATCGCAACCCGAGCGAACTACTCGGCGCACTCGGCTTCCAGAACCCGATCGGCCTCGCCCAGCCGTTCGACGCCATCGCCGCCGGCGCGCTACCACCGGCCGGCGCGCCGGAGATCGGCGACGCTCTGCTCGACACGCTGATCAAGCAGCTCGGGCTCGATCCGTGGCCGCTCCCCGCCGGTCCGCGCACCAGCATCGTCTGGGCGCGCCCGGCCAACCCGGCCGATCCGTGGCGCGTCGCCGGCGCACTGATCGAGGCCGACGAGCCCGTCGTACGGGCCGGCTTCGCCACCGGCGCCGTCGGTGACCCGTCACCACCGCCGCGCGTCGAAATTGCCTCGCTGATCCTCCGCCGCACGACCGAGGTGACGATCCCGTCCTTCCCGCTGCCGGGCCTGCCACCACGCCCGCCGCGCATCGTCACCCGCGTCACGACGATCGGCACGCTGACCGAGCGAGTACGCAACGCCGCCGGCACGCGCGTGCTGTTCCTCAGCGGCACTCCGATCGCAGTTACCGGCGGCCTCGCTTACGATCTGCGGATGACGCTGCGCGAGCGCGGCGTTACCGGCGCTGTCGGCACGCTGCCGCTCTACGATCGGCCGCTGGTCGTCTTCCAGGAGGGCGAGTGATGGCGCTGGCACCGCCGTGGGCCTTCTCCGCCGAGGCGATCGACGGCAGCGGCGATACCCACCTCGCCAAGGGCATCCACATCCGCGTGCTGCCCTCACCCTCAGCCGGGCTGCCGGCAACACCGTTGTTCGTCTATCGCGCCTTGCTCAACGCCGACGCGATCGGCAGCACCGCGCGGCATACCGAGGTGATCTGGGTCGACAGCTTCGGCAATGTGCTGAACGCGCCATTCCAGCTCACCCCCGACAACCCGGTGACCGGCCACCTGACCGCCGGCAACGCGATCTGGGCTCAGTTGCAGGCGCGTCCGCTGCGGCCCGAAGGCATTTCGTTCGCGGCTTTGGTCAACGGCCCCGGCGGGCTGATCCCGTTTGCGCGGCGCGATGCCGATCCGTGGACCGTGGGCGGCCAGCGGATCGACGCGGTGCGGGTCAGCGGGCGGGGCACGGTGCTCGGCCTGCGCTGGATCGAGCGCGACGAAGGAGTCAAGTTCGGCGCCTTCAAGCTAATCGCGGTGTGGAGCCTGCCGGTCGATCCCGCGCCACGCTACCGTCCGACACCCGACGCGCGCAGCGAGGCCAAGGACCGCGTTGCGCGCGGCGCGCCGACCCGGCTGCCGCAATATGCGGTGATGGGGCAGACCGACCCGGCCAATTCGGCGGCGGCCGGCGACGCCTTCTCGCTCGCGCGGCTTGGCTTGCTCGACGGCGAGCTCGATCGCTGGCTCAAGCGCCTGCTCAACGATCTGTCGCAGCCCACTTTCGATCTGCAGGATATCCAGCCGGTCGAGGACGCCGACGGCACAATCGCGCTGTCGATCGAGCCGCACCTGATCGGCGCGTCGATCGATCCCGACGCGGGCCACTGGCTCGGCTTCGGCGATGTCGATGCGGTCGACGCGCCAGCGGGCAATCTGGTGCTCTACCAGATACGCGGGCTGTGGCGCGACGCGCCCGAGCGGTGGGATGCATTGCAGCGGCCAGCGCTCGCCAGCCGCTGGGTGGCGACGCTCGACGAGGCGGTCACGCGGTTCGAGGATCTGCGTGACCGCGATCTCGTGCCCGATCAGAAGGGGCCGTTCCTCGATCTGACCGCGCTCGCCGTGGCGACGGTCGGCGCGCCGCCGTCGCGCCCCGGGCTGCCGAGCCTGCTCGGCTTCGAGGATCGCGGCTGGCTGCCCGAGCCGCCGCCGCCGGATGTGCGCCGCCATGTCCGCATCCGCCTCGCTGGGATGGCGCCGCGCGCGCTGCTCGCCGCCATCGCCGACGACGGCTTCACCCGTACCCTCAACCCGGTGATCGGCGAAGGCCGGCCCAAGCCGGGCTCCGTCCACGCGCCCGAGACAATGATGGCAATCTCGGTCACCCGTCCGCCTGACGCGACTGTCGTTGGCGAGACCCGGATCGACGACCGCGACGCGCAGGAAAGCGGCGCCAAATACCGCATCGCGCAGGGCGATTGGTTCGGCCGCTGGGGCGAATGGGCGACCCACCTCGGCCCGCCCAAGGCGCGCACAGCACCGCCCGCGCCGGCGCTCGAACTCACCTATCGCCCGCCGGCGCTCGCGCCCAGCGGTGGCGTCCCCGATGGCCCGCTGAGCGGGATGCTGACCTTCCGCGTCGCCATCCCGCGCGCCGACGATCTGCCTCCCGGCGGCCATCCGCTCGACCGACTCGAACTGTCGCAAAGCACCGCCGGCGGAGTGCCCGCGATCACCACCATCGTGCTCGGCGCGCCGGGTACGCTGATCGAGGTCCACCCCGCCCCGCTCCACGACATATTGCTGCTGACCCGCGCCGGCCCGCCGCTCGAACGCGCGGCGACCACCAGCGTCGCTGTCACCGCCCGCTGGATCGATCAGGCCGGGCTGGTCTCTGTGCCGAGCGCGCCGGCGCAGCGGACGATTCTCGATCCGCGGCCGCCGGCCTTGCCGGTCGTCCCGACGACCTTGCTCTACAGCGCCCGGCCGGACGCCACCGGGTTCGCTCGCGTGGAACTGGTCTGGCCGTCGGTCCCCGGCACGCGCTACCGCGTCTTCGCCAGCAGCGAGCCGACCTTGCTCGGCGCATTGCGCAACGCCGGCCGCACCGTGATCGCGGACGCCATCGCCGCCACTCCTGCCGGCGCCCCGCGCGCCACCGCGATCAAGGCGCAGCGCGCATTATTCTCGTGGGATGCGTTCGAGAGCGTCACCGCCAACCCGATCGTCGCCTCGGGCTCCACGACCAGCTTCGTCCACCGCGTTTCGGGCTCGCTGGACGTGCTCGCCGCCTATCGCGTGCTGACCGAAGGCCCGTCAGGCGTGCTCGCCGATATCAGCGAGGCCGAAGTCATACCCGTCGCCGTGCCCAATTTCGGGCCGCCACCGCCGCCGCTCGCCAGCCTCGGTACGCTCGCCTTCGATCAGGACGTGATTACCGACGGCGTGCCGCTCGACGTGCTCGTGCCCCCCGGCCGCGCCGCACCAATCGCATGGCGCGTCCGCCGCTCGAGCGTGACGGCCGGCGATCCGCTGCGGATGAACGTTGTCGCGACCGGGCCGATTCCGCCCAATTCCGCCACCGCCGAAGGCACCCGCTTCGCCATCGCGCTCGTCGACACGCTCAAGCCGTGGCGTCACTATCGCTTCGTCGTTGAGGTGCAGGCCGGCCCGCCGCCCGGCGCGCCGACCGCGGGCGACATTCCAGTCGGCGAATGGAGCGCGCCCTCGGCGGCGGTCACGCTCGCGACAATTCCGCCGCACCTCCCCGAGCCGCCCTCGGCGCTCACGATCACCCCCCTCGCCAATGGCGACGCGCGGCTCATGGTAACGCACCCGCAAGCCGATTTGCTCGTCGGCACCGCGTTCGGCATCTACCGCTTCGAGGTCCATCGCCTGTCACCCGGCGCCCGACCCGCCAAGCTGGCGCTCGCCTTCGAACGTGCCAGTGGCAACCAGTTCGAGGCGGTCGATCCCGCACCGCCGCCGGGCTCGGCCTGGTCGGTTCGGCTGCTCGACCCCCTCGGCCGGCCAAGCCAGTCCCTGACGGTGGCGGGAGGCGTCTGATGGCGATCACGCTCGATCCCCCGCTGTCCGAACTCGGTGTCGCCGCGCCGTTCGTCGGGCCATGGTTCCGCCCGGCGACGTTCGGCACGATCGTCACGTTGCCGGCACCCGAGCCCGGCGGATCGCTGGGGCTGACGATCGATCTCGGCACCGACGGCACCGAATGGCTGCCGCCCGCCACCGGCACGCTGAGCCTGTTCGTCGCAACCCCATCCGACCCGCCGCTGCCGATCGCGCATCTGCAGGACGCCAACGGCGACTTCCCGTTCGAAAGCGGCGCGCTCGTCGCCTGGTTCCGGCTGCTGCCCGAGCTCGAGGAGCGGCTGCACGATCTGTCGCGGCTGATTCCGCCGGTCACCGGCGCGACCGTGCCGGCGCCTCCAACCACGCCGTTCGCGGTCAACCACCGCGCCCGCGTGCGCGGCTTCGCGATGGTGCCAAAGCTGACGACGCTCGATCACGACGCACTCATGGTCTTGCTCGGCGGCGAGACCAACGTGCCGGGCCTAACCGACCGCGACAGGCTCAAGGCAGTCGGCCTCGACATCGACCAGACCGGCATCGTCAACGGCACCTTCGCGATGACGCGACTGCGTCGCCCGGGCCGCTTCCAGTTTGATCCGTCGGTGCCGCCGGGTCAGGATGCGCTCCTCTCGGCGGTCACTGGGGAGGTCGAGCTATGGGCGTTCGATCATCGCGGCCGGGCGCTCGATCCGGGCTCGGTCGCCGCCTGGTGGTCGTGGCTAATGAACAATGCGGTGGGTGCGACGGGGCCGGGCCAGCCGTTCCAGATTTTCGCGCCGGGTATCAACCCTGCGGATTTGCCCCAAGCGAACGGGCTGCCCCTGGTCTGTGGGATCGCGCCCGGCCGCAGCGCGCATTTCGTGGACGCGCACGAAGGGCTGCTCGGCGAGCCCTTCATTGATGGCCGGCTGCTCGTCAATGGCACGACCATCCAGGAGCAGCTCTTCGTCGCATCGACCAATGCGGTGCAAATCGTGTTCAAGCCGCTCGACCCGCCCGCCACGACCCCACCGATTGACAACCCGCCGGTCGATGACGCCCCGAGCCCACGCGTCGCCATCCTGCCCGCCGGCGCCTACGCCACCAGCCTCAGCCTGTGGCCTGACGGCGCGGCGATCACTCCCGGCCTGGAACGCGATTTCGTCCGGGTCGCCGTGGTCGACGAGGAGCGCCACCTTGTCGGCATTGCCCGGCGAGACAGCCGCGAGCCCACTGACGATCCAGACGAGCGCCGTGCCTCCAACCAGAACCGGCCGAGCACGCGCACCCCCGTCGCCCGCACGGCGAGCAACGCGGGGGTGTTGCTCGCTACCGCCGACGATGCCGCCATCGCACTCGATCTCGTGCTCACCGCGCCGGGGCCGACGCGCGCGGTACTCGGTGTCGCCGATGCCGAAGCCGGGCCGGCCGGCCCCGGCTTGCTACAAACCGCGGATGCGCCGTTCCCGATCGACCTGCGCGAATCGGACAATCTAGGCCTCAACACCTACCGCGTCCGCGCGCTGGCCGGCGGCGGCACGGCGGACGGCAATCAGGCGGTCCTGCTCGAAGTCGAACTCGGGTCGGTGCATGACGGCGTCTGGCTGCGCGCCTGGCCGCTAGGCTTCCTGCTCGAAGTCGGCTTGCGCCCGCGCATCACCGGCGGCGGCGGCCGCGTCCTGAGCGGCCGCGCGGCATTGGTGCTGACGCTGCCGGCCGGCCGCGTCGACGGGCAAGGACTGCTCTCCTTCGATCTGCAACTAAGCCGGCTCGACGGCGCCGGCGAGGAAGTCACCCGGCTCTATGGCGATTGCCGCTTCGAGCGGCCCGCCGCCGTCGCCGCCGCGCCCTCCACCACGATCGCCGGCAATTGGGTGATCTGCGAAACCGGCCTTACCGGCAGCGGCGCGCTCCCCACCGGGGTGGTGCCACCGGGCGCCTCGGTCGTGCTGCTCAGCACGCCCCCAGCGATCGTCGACCGCACCGCCGTGCCCGCCGCCGCGCGCACACCCGACAGCCTGGTCAACCGCCTCGCCGACGGCGACCTGGTCTCACTGACGGCTCCCGCCTTCACCGCCACGGCTGATCGGCTCGATCCGCTCGGTCGCCTTGTCCCGCTCGCGACACCGGACGGTGACCGTACCGGCGGCTTGAGCGCAATCCTCGGCGGCGCCGTCCACCTGCTCGAACGCGAGGATTTCAGCGGCTCTCCCGAATTGACCGCTTCGTCCACCCCGCTCGCGTTGCAGGATCGGCTTGAGGTCGCCGCCGCCTCGGTCGTCGGCGGCGCCACCCCCTTGGCGCTTGCGATGCTCAGCGGCGGCCCGTGCCTGCCCTCGTTCCACGAGCAATTGCCGCACCATCTCGGCCATCCAGGCGTGCGCGCAGCGATCGAGACGCACGCGGTCGGCGTGCTGCTCGACGGCGCGCCGGCGGTCGCCGTCGCCGAGTATGTCCGCGAGCGAACCTCCGGCCTGTCCTTCGCCCAGGTGCGCGACGCCGACGAACCGCTGCGCAGCATCGCCATCCAGAGCGAGCTCGCCGTCGCCGCAGAGGCGGTGCCCGCCTTCCCGACCCTGCCGCCCGGCGCCGGTGCCGGCCCGGTCGCCGCGATCCTGCGCACTGGCCCGGTCGGTCAGGAAGGCATCCCCGGCCTCGCCCTCCTCGCCTCGACCCTCGCTGCCTTCCCGTTGAGCGAGCATGGCAGCGCGCTGCAGAGTTTTCTCAACAACACCAATCTACCCGGCGGCGCCGGCCCGCTCGGCAACTTCCTGCGCTCGCAGGTCGGCAACCAGTTCGATGCTCTGACCCGCGCGCTCGATCGCCGCCTGCTCGTCGGCGCGCGCGGCGCGCGCGAGGCGGCGCTGGCGCTCGTCGCCGCGTTCGATCGCGCGCAGGATTTCGTCTATATCGAGACTCCCGCGCTCGATCATCGCGAGCATGGCCCCGACGGCGACCGACTCGACCTGCTCGGCCGCCTGATCGATCGGCTATCGGCGCGGCGCGGGCTGCGCGTGATCATTTGCGCGCCCTCGCGGCTCGGGCCGGGCACGCCGAAGAAACTCCAGGCGATCCGCGACGCCGAACTGCTCACCGCGATCGAAGATCTTCGCGCAGCCGCGCCCGATCGCATCGCCATGTTCTCGCCCGGGGTAGGCGCGGGCCGCGCGCTGCGCCTGGCAACGACGACGGTGATCGTCGACGACGTGTTCGCGCTTGCCGGCACCACCCATCTCTGGCGTCGTGGGTTGACCTTCGACAGCTCGCTCGCCGCGGCGATCTTCGATGAACGGCTGATCGACGGACGGCCGCAGGAGGTAAGCACCTTCCGCCGCCAGCTGATCGCCAATCGCCTCGGCCTGCCCGCCCGCCGCGTCCCCGATGATCCCGACGAACTGGTCCGCGCGATCCGCGTGCTCGACGAGACAGCCCCGAGCGACGACTTCGGCACCCGACCCAGTCAGCGCCGCTCGGCCATCCCGATCCTCGCACCCGATGAAGCCCCGACCAACATCGACATCGACACCTGGAACCCGGATGGGTCGCGAGGCGATCTGGATCTCGCGGTGCTGTTCGCGGCCCTCGCGCTTACCGATCCGGAGCATGCGACGGTTGATGATTGAGGTGAGCGCTTTGATGGCGGACCCGGGCACTTCAGAGATCGGAGGTGACAGCTAAGCTCGGCAAAGTTGAACTTTCGTTTTGGGCTCGGCGCCCCGTTTGCGGTCCTCATCGGCACCGTGCGCTCGTGCGTCCGCTCGGCGGGGCTCAATCAACCTGCCCCATTGAACAATCGGGTGAATTGCGCCTGTGACTCCAAACGATCTCGCCGGGTTGCGGGGACTTTGCTCAGCCAAGAGGAACACTGGTGCTGGCGCAGCACCGGGCCGACCCCGTCGATTGCGCGCAGCAGGCTGCAGGCATCCAGACCCGGTTCCTGGCGCAGACCAGGCATCGCCGGACCGTTCGGGCCGTCCGCCGGACCAGCAGCATCTGCACTTGTTGAAACGGAGACCCATTCACGTCGATCGTCACCGGCGCCTACGGGAGGCGCGCTCGCGTGCCGTTGGGGGGCGTCACCCTGCCCCCCGATCATCGTCAGTTGAAGATGTTCAGTCCCGGCGCGCCGATTGGCAGAGCCCCGCTCTCGATCCGCGCAAGGACGCCGCTTGCGGCAAGATGGCCGGACGACCAGCGCTGGCGAACCGTGAGCCCCGAAAAGTCCATGGCCTTGCCGGCCACTTCGCTTTCCTGTCCCGCGTAGGCCAGTCGAACCAGCGCGATGCTGACCTCCGTCCGAGAGGCGTAGATGGCCTGCCACCGCGCGATCGTACGCCGGGATTGGGCCGCGAAGATCAGGTCCTGCATGCGGCTGGCGGCCTCGCCGATCGTGCGCGGCAGCGGCTGACTGAGCGGAAGAAGGTCGACCGCTATGCAGAGGACCGGCCTAGGCGGCGGCGCGGCGAAGAACGGATCGAGCGGCAGGTTCGCCGATAAGCCGCCGTCCACCAGCCAGCGTCCGTCCACCTCGACCGGCGGGAACGTGACCGGGAGCGCAGCGCTGGCGCGGACGTGCTGCGCTTGGATCCGCTCGGACGTACTGTCGAACACGACGTCGTCACCGGTGGCGAGGTCGACGGCCGTAGCCGTGAAGCGACACGCACCTTCGTTGAGCAGATCGAAGTCGACCATTCGCTCGAGCGTGGCGGCGAGTTGATCGGTTTCGAACAGCGAAGTCTGGCACGCGCTCCATGGCATCAGGCTCGACAAGAGCGGCCCGAAGATGCCCGGACGACCGGACAGCAATGTCCGGTTCACCGCCGCGGTTCGCCGCATGTCCTCGATCGGCGGCGGGATCCAGGCGCTCTGCTCCTCCGAGCCATGACTGTCCGGGCGCCAGAATGCGTGCAGGGCAGCAATGCGCTGGTCGACGGGTGATCCGGCGATCAGGGCACCGTTGATGGCGCCGATCGACGCGCCGATGATCCAGTCCGGGAACAGGCCGTGCCCGTGCAGGGCCTCGTAAACGCCCGCTTCGAAGGCGCCCAGGGCATTGCCGCCGCTCAGGATCAGTACGACGTCGAAGTCGCGTTTGCCCGAGGGGCTGAGTGTCATAGCCATGTCGCCCCATCGCCGGCCCAGAGCAGGACGACACTCCGCTCAACTTATATTGGCCCGCTACGATCCATAAAGCGCGATCGCGCACCGTCCGATCACCCCGGGTCGCACATTCCTAAAAGGTCAGGAGAAGGCCGCGGTTGTCGTTTTCCGACGTCGGACTAGCGGCTGCGAGCGTCAGGACAGGCCGGAATCGAGCCGGATCAGCAATTGCGCCAGGAACGCGTTGGTTCGATCGATGTCGTCGGGATCGGCCTCGCTGAGCACCGTCGCGCGCAATTCCCGGACGATCACCTGGATTTCCTCCAGCGCGTCCACTCCTGCCTGGGTCAGGCGAATGCGCTTCGTGCGGCGGTCCGCAGGATCTGCGAGACGTTCGACGAGCCCGTCGGCCTCCAGCGTGTCGAGCATGCGCGTCAGCGTCGCCCGTTCGATGCCGATCCTGTTGGCGATCTCGACCTGCGTCGACTCTGGTGGGAAGTAGGCGATGTTCGCCAATGCCTCCATCCGTGCACCATTGTGGCCGATCGTGCGCAGCCGCTGGTCGACAAGGTTGCGCCACCGTCGCGCGGTCCACGCCATCTGGACCCTCAGACGCCACTTCGGGTCGACCTTGGCGCTCGCCGATTCGAGGATGTTCTCGTTTCGCCCGTGGCGCGAGCCATCGTCGATCTCCATCACGGCTCACGCCGCCTGGGCAACCGGTTTCGATCGAACGGTGTCGCAAAATCCAGGAGACATCTTCTCATGCCACCCCAACTAGGTGACAGCGCCAACGATCACAATCTCAAACCCATCAAACTCGCCTGACCTAAAACATTGTTCACGTTTGGCGATGTCTGATTCAGGTGGCATTATCCGACTTAGCCGTGGCTATTGCGAAGCCTTGGCGCCACCCGCGATTCTGCTCCGTTCGGCACGGGAGGCATTGATATAGTTGCGGAGCTGAACATTTCCTTCGTGGCAGGCATATTCGAAGAACTTGTACTTGTCGTTCTTCTGCCAATCGAGCCGCACGGTCCATGGCGCCGTGAATATGACTGGATCGGTATAGGTCATCTCGTAGACGATGGTGTTCGGGCCGGTCATTGTGAACCGTTCCACGATCCTGGCCTGATCGCTGATCGGAGTATCGTTTTCGGGCGGAGAACCAGTGGTGACGATGCTCGTCGCTGACGGGCCGGGCTGGATCTTCGACGTTTCGACAACCAGTGTGTTGCCGCCCTCCCAACGGCCGCGGCTCTCGCCCAGCGTGCGCATCACGCGGGTCTGTACGCTGCGCCCGTCGGTCGGGACGAGGCGGGTTTCATGGATCATCTCCAGCTGTATGGCGACGAGATTCGGTGCCTGAAAAATGCGGATGCCGTTATTGTACTGCATCGGCAGCATCGAGGCCGGCATGCCGCGGGTGATGCACCGATCCCAGCTGTCGAAATCGGTGACCCAGTCGAACGACTGCCCCTTTCGCCAGCTCGATCGCATCAGCGCCGACCGCCGGGTGCCCTCCGCCGTCTTGTCCGGAAGGCGGCCGTTGGCCGGCGACACGAGCAGGGACGTTCGCCGGGTCGGCGCGCCCATCTCCACCCAGTGTCCCTGGCCGAGCTTGTCCGAGGAGCTATCCTTGTCGTAGCGCCCGGCGGCCACCTTCATCTTTTCGGATCGCGCCGCAAACTCCTCGTCCGTCAGGAACACGCGGTTGCCCTGTGCCGGATCGCGTTGCATCGGCGTTCCGTTCAGGTGGTCGATCGGCCAGATGCCGCTCAGGTCCGGCTCTCCCCAGGCCGTCTTCGCAGGCTTGAACGTCTTTGGAATGGCCGGGACAATGGTGAGATCCGGCGGTGCAGATGCCGGCGACTGGGCAAGCGTCGAAACCGCACTGCAAGCCAGGAGCGCTACACCGGGGAGGAGCGGCAGGTAACCGGGCAGCCGAGATCTCGGGTTCGCTGCAGTGCCGGCGGAGCTAGCGGACACGAACCACCCGCACGACGGACTGGTCGTTGTAGCTGAGCAGGTAGCTGCCGAGCGCGCCGGGCAGAATCTCGACAGTCGCGCCGCGCGCCGGCGGATCGTAGGTCGCTCGCGTCGCGCCGGCAAACTCCCACTCCGCACCATTGGCCATGGTGAGCCGGTAGATGCCGGGTGCGCGTTCCACCGCCGCAGAGACCACCTCGGTCGATCGCCTCTTGCCTGGATCGTTCTGCTTCAGCGATTTTTGGGCACGGTCACCCGGTGCCTCGATCGCAACCGGAGAACCGGCGCGCGCGCCGGAGGCCGGCGCCGCCGGTCTGGTTTTTGGACGGAGGAAGCCGTCGTAGCAGGCGGTGCGCTGGTCGGTATCGTCGATCCGGGCGCAGGCACGCATGCCATCCAGCGTTCCGCGATCGTCCCCCTGGCCGTTAGCAGGGCCTGCAAAGGCTATCGTCAGCATCGCTGCGAACGCCGGGGAGATAGTTCGCCAATGCATAGTCTCAGTCCGCATAGTCTGTTCTCGTGGCTGGATCGGGCCGGCGCCGGTCGAGGCCGCCGCCGGCCCTAAGGGTGTCAGGTCGTCGCGTGCGGGTGCCTTAGAAGGTCAGGCCAACTCCCACGTAATAGCGGCGTCCAAGCACATCGTAGTTGCCGGCATCGATGCGCCCGCCGGGCAGGCGCCCGTCCGCTCCGGTCGCGGAAGTGTCGACGCCGATCACCGGCGGCGCCTTGTCGAACAGGTTGTCCACCCCGAGGCGCAGCGCGAGCTTTGGCGTGATCGCATAGCGGGTGTTGAGGTTGAACAGGTCGTAAGCGGGTGCACCGGTGATAGCGGTGTTGGTGTTGGTCACGCTGGATGCGTCCGCCGTCTTAGGCTTGTGCTGCCACTGCAGGCCGGCAGTGAAGCCCCCGACCGAATAGTTGACGCGGGTGAACAGCTTCCACCGATATGAACCGGCATTGGTGCCGACCTGGCCGCCGCCCAGGGTTCCGGCAAAGTCGATCAGCGGAATCGCGACCTGATCGGAGGTGGTGGCGAACTTCTCGAGGTAGGTAAAGTTGACGTTCGTCGAGAAGACACCCGGGATGCCGATGCCGACGTCGTCGAAGCGGACGCCCCAATCGAGCTGGAGATCGTAGCCCGACGTCTCGACCCGGCCGAGATTCGAGAAGTTCACGGTGACGAGGATCGGCTCACCCGAAGCGGAGTCGCGGCCCAGGCGACTACACGCCTGATTGACGGTGAAGTCCGGGTTGAACAGCTTGCTGAAGCACTGGCGGTAGACGGAGTCGACGCCCTGCTGCGAAATGCCGTCGGCCAGGGTGATGTTGTAATAGTCGACCGACAGGCGGAGGCGGCGGAGCCAGGGATTGTCGGTTGGCGCACTCAGCACCGCGCCGATCGTGTAGGTCGAAGCGGTTTCCTCCTTCAGCCCGCCGGCGCCGGCCAGAAGCTGCGAGACGAACGTGTTCCCCTGCCCATTCGGAAAGATCCGGCCGTCACGATAATATTGGTTCTGCGCATCCGTGCTCATCAGCTGCCGGCAGAGCGCCTCGACCCTCGCCCCGTCGGGATTGAGCGTACGGTTGGCCGAATAGTTGCCGTAAACCACCGGCGTCGTGGTGTTGCCGCGGGAGCAGGGATCGCCGTCGACGCCGGCGACCTGCGACTGCGTGCGGGCCGTGAACACTTCACCGAGGTTCGGGGCGCGGCTGGCGCGCTGATAGCCACCTCGGAAGCGAAGCCAGCTGAACGGCGCATACTCACCGTTGAGCTTGTACGTGCTGAGCTTGCCGATCGTGCTGTAGTCCGAGATCCGATAGCCGAGATCGAGGCTGAGTTCCTGGGCGAACGGCAAGTCGGACAGGAGCGGGATCAGCAGTTCGCCGTACGCTTCCTTGACGGTGATCGACCCGGCGGTGCTGCCCTGCGGGAAGGTGCCGTTGACGGTCTCGTAGAAGCTCGATCCCTCGGTCGACAGCGAGTCGGCGTGGAAGCGGATCGAGTTGCGCCGATAGTCCGCGCCTATGGCGAAGCGGACGTCGCCATAAGGCAGCTTGAACAGCCCGCCCTGCAGGTTGCCTTCGACGATCTGCTGCCGAAGCCGGTTTTCGATCTGCGCGTCCACCCGAATGGCCCGGGCGCAGTCGTCGCTGTAGACCTGAGCCCGGAATGGGCTGATCCCGGTCGCGCAGCTCGCGGTCGCGCCGTTGCGATTGGCACCCGGTACGGTGCCGTTGCCGACGGCGCTGAAGTTCAGGCCATAATTGGGCGCCTGCACCACGGATCGAAATCGATCGCCGCTGAACAGGCCGTATATGTCGGTCTTGGCGACCGTCTCGCCGAACGATCCGGATATGTCCCATGTCCAGTCGTTGCCCTCGAAGTCACCCTCGAATCCGGCCTGGACCTGGAAGGTCGCATTGTTGTTGATCGTGTAGCGGCGAGCGATCGAGCTCGGGATGATGTTGGCATACCAGTCATTGTCCCGCGCGTTGATCGTGGTTGGCAGGCCGGGGTTGGTGCCGTTGGGATTGGCCGGGTTGGCGACCGTTCCCGTTCGGCTGTCGAGCAGCGCCTTGACCTCGGCCGTCACCGGGAAGACCTGGCGATTGGTGCAGCCGCCCCGCGCTGGGCACGACAGCCCGAACTTGCCGCCGGGCAGAAAATCCGGGTTGGTCGCGCCGTTGGCCAGGATCGAGGAGGGAACGCCGATCGCTGCGTTACCCGTATAGATGTTGTCGTTATACGGGATCGGCGTCGCGAACGATCCGATCGAGACGTTGTTCAGGCTGACCGAGCGCACCTTGGTGCGGGCATAATACGCCTGACTGACGAACTTGACGTGATCCGCAACCTCGTAGTGGCCCTTCGAGAAGAAGGACCAGCGATCCTGCGGTGACGACAGCAACTGATCGAGATTGTTGTCGCCACGCAGGCCCGTCGACTGCAGCTTGGTCTGGATGCCATCGACAGGATCGGTGTTGCCGAAGAAAAGCGGCACATAGGTGCCGTCGGTTGTCGGCACGCGCGTCGACGTATTGATGAACGTCGTCCCGTCGTCATTCAGATAGATCGAGCTGTTGCGCGGGATGTTGACCCCGGCCGGCGCGCCCTTCGATCCATAGAGCGCGTTGAGCGCCGCCTGGCTTGGCTGGGCCGCGGCTACGCCCTGGAAGCTCACGAAGTTGACCGGAATGAAGAACTCGGTGCCCGCGATATCCGGATTGCGCAGGTTGCGGACGGTCCACGGACGCGCGGTCGACCGTACCGACTTGCGATCATAATGTTCGAGGCCGAGGATGACGTTGCCGCGCCCGCCGTCAATGTTGGCGCCAACCAGCGTCGACACGCGATATTCGAAACCATCGCCGCGTTCCGACAGGCCTGCTTGGGCATCGACGTCAAAGCCGGAGAAGTTGTTCTTGAGAATGAAGTTGACGACACCGCCCACTGCATCCGCGCCGTAGGTGGAAGATGCGCCCCCGGTAATCACCTCGACCCGCTGGACCGCCGCCGACGGAATGGTGTTGGTATCGACGACGCCGGCACCGTTGATGGGCGTCGGCCTACGTCCGTCGAGGAGCACCAGGTTGCGGTTCGATCCGAGCTGGCGAAGGCTGACGGTCGAGGCGCCGATCGCGTTGTTGGCGTTGGGCTGGATGTCCGTGGTGTTGAACTGGGTAAGAGCCGGCGTGAACTGGGGCAGCTTGTTGAGGTTCGCCTCGACGCTGACTGCGGAACTCTGTTCGAGAAGCTCGGAATCCACCGTCACGATCGGACTGGTCGCGGTGTAATCGCGCCGCGCGATGCGAGATCCGGTCACGACGATGTCGGCACCCGTTCGGCCGCCCGGCGCGGAGGCGTCGGTCGCGGGCCCGGTGGGCAGCGTCGCTCCGTCCCCGCCCTCGAGTGGCGCGTCGGTCGGCACGTTCTGAGCGCTGGCAACGGTCGGGCACGCAAGTATTACCGCGGCGCTCATCAGTGAACGAACGCGGCCTGTCCTTCGATTTCTCGAGCTACTCATTCAAATCCGCTCCCTGTTCAGCAGCGGCGGCGTCGAGCCTCCATGCAGAGGCGCCACGTCCACCGCTCCCCCAATCCAAAGTTGGTGCGGACATGATTGTTCGTAGTCGACCCGGAGCCGGCGACGTATCGGTTGCTTGATAGATTCCCTGGGCAAGGCACAGGCCCTGCGAAAGCCAGGCTGCACGACAGCCGTGTGCTTACAAGCATCCCCTCTCTCCTGATCGGCCCCTGCTGTTTCCGCAGTTGGTGTCCGCAGGAGCGAGTCGTATGTTCAATACACTGTTGTGTCTACAACAATTGTGGTTCTAACAGTGTGCAAGCTAACAGATAGGGAGCGGTGTGGTGTGGGCGCGATTCGTGGCAGTTGCAGTTGCAGTTGCAGTGCTTGGCGCGGCAACCATGGCGACACCGGGCGTTGGACGATCCGCGGAGCCGAGTGCCGATCCCGTCGACTGGCCGAGCTACGCGCATGACCTGCACGGCACGCGCTACTCCCCTCTGAGTCAGATAAACCGCGGCAACGTCGGACGTTTGCAGCAGGCCTGGGCCTTCCGCCTGCGCCCCGAAGGCGGCGCATCCTTGCTCGGCGGGACATCGCCGATCGTGGTCGCCGGCACGATGTACCTGCCGCTCGGCAATGCCATTGTCGCGCTGGAGGCACATACCGGCCGCGAGCTTTGGCGGCGTCCGCTACAGGGGACCACCGCCCGCCGCGCCGTCGCTTACTGGCCCGGCGACGGCCAGCTGAAGCCGCGCATCTTCTTTTCCACCGGCGCCGGCTTGACCGCGCTTTCCGCGGCGACCGGCGAGATCGACACCACGTTCGGGACGGGCGGATCGATCGAATATGGCGGCACGCCCTTTTCCTACCCACCGACGGTCTTCAAGAACGTCCTGGTGATCGGTGCCACTACGGCGGAAATGCCGGTCGGTCCGGCCGGCAACAGCCGCGCCTTCGACGCTCGCACCGGCAAGAAGCTCTGGGAGTTCAACTCCGTCCCGCAGCCGGGTGAGGTCGGCCACGAGACTTGGCTGAACGACGGCTGGAAAGGTCGCTCGGGCACCAACATGTGGGTCTGGTACACGACCGCCGATCCGGCGATCGATACGATCTACATGACCCTCGGCAGCCCCAGCCCCAATTATTACGGCGGCGACCGACCCGGTGCGAACCTGTTCGGCAACTCGATCGTCGCCGTGGATGCCAACACCGGCAAGTACAAATGGCACTTCCAGACCATCCACCACGATCTGTGGGATTGGGACCTGCCGGCCCCGCCGGTGCTGTTCGACATCAAGGTAAAGGGCAAGACCGTCCCCGCTCTCGCAGAGACGGGCAAGCCGGGCCTGATGTACATACTCGACCGTCGGACCGGCAAGCCGATCCACGGCGTGAACGAGAAGCCGGTCGCCAAGGCCGACGTGCCGGGCGAATGGTATTCCCCGACGCAGCCGATCCCGGTGAAGCCGGAGCCGCTCTCCCGCATGATCTGGGACGAGAACGACATCGTCACCGAAGCGGACACCACGCCGGAGCATGTCGCCGCCTGCCACGCGCTGCTCGCCTCCTATGGCGGCAATTTCTTCAATTCGGGGCCGTTCACGCCATTCTTCCTGCACACGCCGGGCGATGCGCCGCGCGCCTCGATCAACCTGCCCCACAATGGCGGATCGAACTGGGGCGGCAGCGCCGTCGATCCGACCAAGGGCATCGTCTTCGTCAACACGAGCGAAAGCGGCAGTATCGGCTGGATCGAAAAGCGCGATCCAAAGGGCGACTACGGCCGCGGCACCACCGCATCGACGCAGGCCTATGATCGCGGCAGCCTGGCCGGCGCGGGCGCCTATTCCTCCTTCTCGGCCAGCTTCAAGACCGCCGAGGGCCGGACGATGATCCTGCCTTGCATCCGTCCGCCGTGGGGGCGGCTGATCGCGGTCGACGGCAATAGCGGCAACATCCTGTGGGCAAGCCGGCTGGGCATCACCGAAGGACTGCCGAAGGAGAAGCAGGAGACCGGCAGCAACAACACGTTCGGCGGACCGATCGTCACCGCGGGCGGGCTTGTCTTCATCGGCGCGACATCGGATCGCCGCTTCCGCGCCTTCGATGCGGCGAACGGCAAGATCCTCTGGGAGCACGAACTGGCCTATGCACCTATGACCGTGCCGATCAGCTATCGCGGAAGCGACGGACGGCAGTATGTTGCGGTCATCGGAGCGGGATCGGGGTTGAGCGGTCCGGCAACGCGGGGGCCAGACGGCAAACCCCTCAACCAGGAATCGCTCCACGTCTTTGCCCTGCCGAAATAACGACAAGCACGAACGACAATCGTTGAGAGGATGCCCATGAACAAGCTCAAAGCGGCGCTCGTCGCCGGCCTGATGCTCACCCCCGGCCAGGCGCCTGCGCAGACCGTGTCGACGCCCGAGGGCGCGCTGATGGATACCGGCGCAGGCCTGGCCTACAAGCCCGGCTCGCTCAGCCAGGAACAGCTGATGAGCCCGACGCGCAGTTTGTTCGCGCAGTCTTCGATGAACGTGTTTCGCCGCTTCCCGCGCGACCAGACCGAGGCGATGATCAAGTTCTACACCGGCGCGCTGGCACTCCGCTCGCTGAACCCGATCCAGCTCACGGCCTCTCAGCAGATGCTCCTGACCGGGGTCGGCAGCGGGCAGATCAAGCTTTCCGCGGGGCAGCAGGGCAACCGCAAGTACGACCTGACCGGAGGCTACAAGGGCGGGACCGGGATCCGCTTCCTGACGCTCACCTATCCCGACGCGGCCGTGGTGGCGAAGCGCTTTGCCGATGCCGGCCTTGCCGCGCCGACCTTCGTCGACCAGGGCGACGGCACGAAGGCCGCGATGGTCACCGATCCGGGCGGTCTGACGATCCAGATCGTCATCCGATCCGGCGCGAAGGATCATAGCGACGACGGCATCGGTGTCGGCATCAACGTGTCCGACCTGAAGCGCAGCCGCGCCTTTTACCGCGAATTCGTGGGCTTGGACGAGCTGCCCGCGGTGCAGGACAAACTGCTCGGCCTCACCAAATATCCTTACCGGCATCAGGAAACGACGCTCTACCTGTATAAGGTCGGCAACAACCTGCCGGCGGATACCGGCAGCACCGGTATCCAGTATGTCGTCCGTGATGCGCCGATGATCGATGCCAAGGGCAAGGCCCGCAAGATCGCGGTCGAGACGCCGCTCAACAAACTGCGCGGCTTCGATCTGACCACGGTCTGGCTCAACGACCCCGATGGCGTCACCAACTACTTCGCCCAGCCCGGACCGAGAGCCCGCACGCTGGTCAAGTGAGACCAGATGGCGAGCGGGCGACAAGCGGCCCGAGCGTCCGCCGAGTGTAGCCGGTTGATTCTGTCGAAGCTGGATAGAACGACGTAGCTCACTCGGCGGGAGTTATTCTCCTCATCACCCGTCTACGCTAATCCGCCGCGCGCCGCTAAGCTCGGTCATTAGGGTGCGTATCGCTGGCGCAGGATGTTCTTCTGGACCTTGCCCATGGCATTGCATGGCAGGGCATCGATGAAGAGGATCTGCTTCGGCAGCTTTAACTTGGCGAGCTTGCCAGCAAGGGTGCATTCGGCGCTTTCGACCGATCGGGACAGCCGCGTTCGAAGCGCGCGCCTCGGCCATCGTCATCGGCTTGGCGACGTTTGGCGGTGTTATCGTCCATGGCCAGTGGCCGGTTGTGGCCATGCCTGCGACGACCGCGACAGCGCCTATAAACAGGAGCTGCCGTATAGCCTGACGGCATGCCCGCCGTCGCGTTGCCGCCTTGCCGACGTATCTCCTTGTAGCTTTCGCTATTGAGCGGTGCCTAGCGGAGGATCGCCTGCGATGCAGCCAGTCCCGCCTAATTCCGCGCTGGCCTGCACACAGAAGCGCAGTAGAAGCGCTTCGTGAGCACACCACCCGATCTTGCCATCCGTATGAGACGCGCCGCCTTCAACGCGGCGCTGGCAAGTGGAAACCTGGAGGCAATCCACCAGATCCTGGCACCTGCCGCGATCCTTGTTGCCGGATCAGACAGCGCACTGCTCTCGGGCCGCAAGGCACAGCTACTGGCCTGGAAGCGTGAGTTTGCCGCCGCTGACCGAACGATCTACGTCCGGACACCCACTGCGATCACCTTGTCGCCGGTCGAACCCATCGCCTTCGAACATGGCAATTGGAAAGGCTTCGCCGCGCGTTCGAGCGATGTGCGGGCAACCGGCGATTACACGGCCAAGTGGCGCCGGTTCGGGCAGAACTGGGCGATCGAAGCGGAGTTGTACCTTACTCTGGGTTGAGGCCAGCCCTCGGCGAAAAAGAAGTCAGACCAGCGGTGGTCGAGTTCCACGCCCGCAGCCCCACCATCGCCAACGCAAGCCTGCCGCTGATTCCGCCTGTCGCCGCTCGACGGGCATGATATGTTCCCCCAATGAACGCGACGACGCCCGCGCAGGCAGCCATCCGGGCCACGCCCGATCTCAATGAAATCGCACCCGACTTCATGGTCGTCGACGTGGAAACTGCCTGCTCACGGGTCAGCAGCATCTGCCAGATTGGCATTGTCGGGTTCCGCAGCGGGATCGAGGTCTTTGCCTACGAGACGATGGTTGATCCGTGCGACGATTTCTCGCCATTCAACACCCGCATCCACGGCATCAGCTGCGATCATGTGTTCGGCAAGCCGACCTTCGGCCACATCCATGCGACCATCGACGCTCATCTTGGCGGGCGGATCACGGTCGCCCATTCCTATTTCGACAAAGGCGCACTCACCGCCGCGTGCCGGGTACATGATCGGCCTGCGATCGAGACGACTTGGCTCGATAGCGTGCGTGTCGCCAAGCGGGCATGGCCGGACCTGCCAAGTCATCGCCAAAATGTGCTGACCCGGTTCCTCGGGATACGGCACAAACATCACGACGCCCTGAGTGACGCCCGTGCGGCCGGCATGGTGATCGTGAGAGCGATCGATCATACCGGAGTCGATCTCGCGGGATGGATGTCGCCGCCGAAGGGCCGTCGCGGTCCTGCGGGTCGGCCGGCTGCGGACGGTCCCCTGAAGGGTCAGCGGGCCGCGTTGTTAGGCGCATCGCGGGACGGAGCATTGGGGCAATGGCTGGCGCAGGCCGGTGCACGTGTCGTCGCCTCCGTCGGGAGGACATCGACGCTCCTCGTCATAGGCCGCGATCAGCCATTTGGACGCTTTGTGTCTGCTAGCGCCGCCCATCGTCGTGCCGAGGAGTTGATCCGTGACGGAGCCGGAATTGAGATCGTGACGGAGGACGAGCTTCGGGCGCGGGTTGCCGATGCCCAGCCATTCGGGGCGTCAGATGAAATGAGCCGGCAATGACGGCACCCCCGCCAGTCACGCCAAGGCGGGCGCCACTTCGCGGTCCACTACGGCTCTGGCGACGTTCCACTCCCGCGATCGCAGAGGCTGAACGGGAGGCGCTCGTAGTCAGACTCATCTAGCTGCGCTGCACAGTTGGTTCAGCTCCGGAAGTGCGAGCCGCGCCAAAACTCACCACGGCGGTGCTGGAGGTGAATGCGGCCAAGGTGGCGCTTGGAGAGTCGCTCATGCTGTCTTTGCGGTTTCCGTAGAACTGAACGCTCATTTCTGCTCTTTTCTTCGAGTTGGCTTGCGCCCCAGTCTGAGCCCCTGCCGGTAGCGCTGTTCAGCCTGCCGCTCTGCTCGCCTGCGTGGTCGCAAGCTGCGGCGACATCTTCAGCGTCATTCGGCTGCCGCTCTCCCACGCTGACTTTCGCGCTCCAGGTGGCGCTTCAATTTGGCGAGCCGGGACACGGCATCCTGCGCATGCGGACCGATCCAGCGTTCGTGAATGTCGTGAATGGGTAGCGGATTGAGGTGATTCCAGCGCTCGCGCCCACGTCGTTCTACGATGACGAGATCGGCCTCCGCCAACACGCGCAGATGCAGCATGATGGTGCACCGATCGAGTTCGTCAAACTGATCGCAAAGCGCGCCGGTCGTGAGAGGCTGATCCCGCAACGTGTCGAGGATCGAACGTCGAACCGCGTTGCCGAGAGCCTTGAAGATACGATCGTGTTGCTCCGCATTTGACATGTGATTCTTATATAACATATCGTCTTTGCTCACAAGAAGGAGCTGTGGGCATGAACCCGACTTATCGTGTGTTCATCATCGTCAATCGGCCGCGGCATGACGTGTTCGAGGCGGTCGCTGATCCCGAGGAGCTGTCCGCCTACTTCACCACGGGTGGTGCCAGTGGCCGGCTTGCGCAAGGCACGACCGTCAGCTGGGATTTCCACGACTTTCCGGGCGCCTTCCCTGTCCACGTCACCGAGCTCTTGGCCGACGAGCGGATCGTGCTGAACTGGAAGGCAAACGAGCCCGGCACGGATTACCAGATCGAAGTCACGATGCGCTTCAGCGACGTCGGAGAGGGGCGCACAAAGGTAGAGGTAGAGGAAAGAGGATGGCGTGACACGGATGCCGCAACGAGCGCGAGTTACGGCAACTGCATGGGCTGGTCGCAGATGCTGGCCGCGCTCAAGATGTGGGTCGAGCACCGCATCAATCTGCGGGAAGGCGCCTACGCCTGAACCTAGCGAGGATCTCGCATCCACGGGAAGGATCAAAATCGGGCCACTCTCCCGGTTTGCGCTATTCCGTGCTGAAAGCCATGCCGCTGCTGCACGGCCGCTGGGGGACGGCGCCGAATGCTGGAGATGGTGTTCGGGCGCGCAGCACGCTGTCGAAACGGCAACACCAGCCCTGGTTTGGCCTTCAATCGATCTCGAAACGCTCTAGATGGGATCGAGCGCCACAGTAGTCACTTGCTGGCACTACACCATGCGTGCCAAAGCCGGCGTGGTGATAAGGTGTCCGCACCGAGCAATCTCATATCGCTTTGCAAACTCTGACGATCGTCAGACCGTTAGTGTCGCGGCTCGTCCAGTCGCGAAGAAAATGAAGGTAGACGCGTGGCGCGCAGGCAATCGAGACAGGGATCGTACGACGAGCCAATTCGCGAGGATGCGGTTCCGGCGGCGGCCGCCCCCTGCTGGCTCTGTGGACGGCCGACCGGCAAGACAATCGTTTGGCATCACCCTGTGCCCAAGAGCCGAGGCGGTCGCGATGTCGTGCCGATGCACCCGATTTGCCAGCAGACGATAATTGCGAACTTCACCAATTCCGAACTTCAGCGCCATGGCATGGACGTGGAGGGCATTCTGGCCGACCCCGCCATTCGGAAGTTCGTCGACTGGGTGGCGAAGAAGGACCCCGATTTCACCGCCGCCATAACGAAGAAGCAGCGTTAGGTCGCAGCCTCACCCGAGGTCAGGCGGTCAGGTCGCGCCGATGGAAAGTCGCTGATCGGGCCATTGTAGCGGGCGACGCGAATTCGATGAATCTGGCCATCCTTCAAGGTGTAGATCCCGAAGGAGACGATGTTCCGTTCCTCGCCGGCCGTGAACTCCAGCCCGTTCTTGCGATAGTCCAGAAACGGCCCGAACCAGGACGGAAGCGTCACCGCAATCTGATCGCCGTCAGAGATAAAATCGTGAACCAGGACGTTCTCGTCCGAATGCCTGTGGAAGTCGGCGTAGAAGTCCGCAATCGCCCGCGGGCCGGTCAAGGTCAACGTTCCGACCTTATACTCGACTTCGGGATGATAGTAGCTGATCTGCCGCTCATAGTTCTTGCCGTTGAACGCGGCGACATAGTCTTCCAGGTCAGCACGGGTGCGGATGGTGCGGGCGGTCTGCAACTTGCTCTCCTTCAGGTTGGCCTACGGTTCGCAGCGCGCGCCGGGGAGTCGAGTGCTCCGATCAACGCTGCGACGATCCTGCACTGCAGGCGACGCCTCTTGTCTCGCAGACGGGCGGGTGAAGGTCAAAAGCTCCGGCGATAACGATGTTGGTCACCGCCCACTTTGCCGTCCGGGGGGCTCACGCTACCGTCATTCAGGCATCGAGATAGGCCGCAAGTTCCTCGGGTGTCCCTTCCGGAAAAGCGCGCTTCAGCAGATCCAGGAATGCGCAGACCCGTGCGCTCAACAACCTGCGCGAAGGATAGAGCGCCCAGAGAGCGATCTCCGATCCTGCAATGTCGCCCCAAAGGACAAGCCGGCCGGCGGCGAGGTCCCGGCTGACGAGCGACACCGGCAGCCGTGCCGCGCCCGCACCCGCCCGGACCGCATCGCGGATCATGACGAGCGACGACAATCGGAGCACCGGATCGACCGCGATGCTTGTTAGCGCATCTCTCGACGTCACCTCCCAGAGTTCGGCTTGGTCGGCGCCGCGGACCACGGCGGGTACCGCGGCGCCGCCAGGCCCTGGCAGATCGGGTCCCGCCACGACCACCAGCCTGTCGCGGAGAAACGAACGGCCGATCAATCCTTCGTCGGCAGCGGGGTCGACCCGGATCACCAGGTCATAGCCTTCCTCGATCATGTCGACGGGCCGGTCCTCGGTCGTCACTTCCAGCCTGACGTCCGGGAATCGGAGCGAGAATTCGGCGGCCAACCTGCCCATCGCCGTTTGCGAGAACAGCAGGGGCGCGCTGATCCGCAGCCGCCCGCGCGGGTGGCCTCCGCCGGAGGCGATCGACGTCGCGGTCTCCTCCAGTTCGGTCAGCAGCGCGCCTGCACGTTCGAACAGCGCCCGCCCCTCCTCCGTCAACTTCAGGTCGCGGGCGCCGCGTTCGAACAGGCGCAGGGCGAGGCTCGCCTCCAGTTCGGCCACGCGCCGGGACAGCGTGGCCTTAGGCCGGCCGGCAGCACGGGCAGCCCTGCCGAACCCACCGTGCCGGGCAACCAGCGTGAAATCGGCAAGAGCGAGCAGGTCCATGTGTTCCACCTGTGAGACGGAGCGTCCAGATGTAGCGCCTATTTGCGGGCCTGTGGATCACTTATTTCTGCCTCAGCCAATCCGGCGAAGACAGGAGTACACGCCATGACCATTCTCGTTACTGGTGCCACCGGACGTGTCGGCCGCCACGTCGTCGACCAGCTCGTAACCCGCGGCGCCGCCGTTCGCGTTCTTACCCGCGATCCGGCAAAGGCCGACTTTGCTAAGGGCGTCGATGTCGCCCAGGGCGATCTGCTCGACCTCGACGCGCTGCGCGCCGCCATCTCGGGCGTCCGCACGCTATTCCTGCTAAACGCGGTCACCGGCGACGAGTTCACCCAGGCGATCCTCACGCTGAACGTCGCACGGCAGGCCGGGATCGATCGGGTCGTCTACCTGTCGGTCTTCCAGGCCGATCGCGCCGTGAACGTGCCGCATTTCGCAGTGAAGTTCGGCGCCGAGCGAATGCTGGACCAGATGGGCTTCGGTGCCACCATCCTCCGTCCGACCTACTTCATCGACAACGAGGTGATGGTGAAGGATGCCATTCTCCAGCACGGCGTCTATCCGATGCCGATCGGCAGCAAGGGCGTGGCCATGGTCGACGCCCGTGACATCGCCGAGGTCGCGGCGATCGAGCTGATCCGACGCGAGGCTGCCCCGGGCAAGTTGCCATCGGAGACGATCAACGTCGTCGGTCCCGATACCCTGACCGGCGCCGACGTGGCCGCGATCTGGTCGGACGTGCTAGGCCGCTCGATCACTTACGGCGGCGACGATCCCAGCGGCTTCGAGCAGACGATGGCGAGCTTCATGCCGCCGTGGATGGCGTACGAGATGCGGTTGATGGCCGAGCGCTACGTCAGCGACGGCATGATCCCCGAAAAGGGCGACCGTGAGCGCCTGGTGGCGCTGCTCGGCCGGCCGCTCCATTCCTACCGCGACTTCGCCCGCGCGCTCGCGGCGGCGGCCTGACCGCCGCGCAGGAGCATGTTCGGAAGAGCAAAACCTTGGATCGTGAACGGGCGAGAGCGGGAGCGCATCGGACGCGCCCCCGCTCTCCTCCTACCCGGCCAGTCTAGGATCCCGCCGGGAAGCCGATCGCGTTCAGATCTGAGCCAGCCCGCCGTCCACGAACAGCTCACTGCCGGTCATGTAGCTGCTGTCGTCCGACGCCAGGAACGCCGCTGCGCCGGCGGTTTCAGCCGGATCGCCAAGCCGCCCGAGCGGCGTGCTTGCCCCGAGCTGCTCGAACGCCTCCTCGCCCACTACGTCGAGCGCCAGGTCGGTCCGCGTCGGCCCCGGCGACAGCACGTTGACGCGGATGCCCGTGCCCCGCAGGTCCTGCGCCCAGCTACGCGCGAAGTTCCGGACGGCAGCCTTCGTCGCGCTGTAGACGCTGAACTGCGGCGTTCCCATCTCCCCCGTCGTCGATCCGGTCAGGACGATCGATCCGCCCGCCTTCATCAGCGGCAGCGCTTTCTGCACGGTGAAGAGCACACCCTTCACATTCACGTCGAACGTCTGCTCGTACTGCTCCGACGTGATCGCGCCGAGCGGCGCGAACGATCCCGTGCCGGCATTGGCAAACAGGATGTCGAGCCCGCCGCGCTCCGCCTTCACCGTGTCGAACAGCCGGTCGAGGTCGGCAAGTTCACTCACAGAACCCCGCACCGCACGTGCGCTCTCACCAAGCGACGCCAGCGCCTTGTCCAGCACCTCCTGACGCCGCCCGAAGATGTAGACGAACGCCCCCTCCTCGATGAAGCGCCTCGCGGAGGCGAGGCCGATCCCGCTGCCACCGCCCGTCACCACAGCCGTTCGACCTGCCAACCTACTCATCTCACGTCTCCATATTGCGAAGGAGACGCGTAGCTGGCTCTCTACGCACCTATCGACAAGTATGCACCTTTTGGTAAGTATGGCGGATGACCGATAATATCTCACCTGCCGCGTTCACCTGCGGCCTCGACGCCACGCTCCGCGTCATCGCGGGCAAGTGGAAGCCGCTGATCGTCTACTTCCTCGCCCAGTCACCAAACCGCTACGGCGAGCTCAAGCGCGCCGTCCGGGGTGTCAGCGACAAGATGCTGATCCAGCAGCTCAAGGAACTGGAAGCCGACGGCCTGGTCAGGCGCACCGACCATAAGGAGGTGCCGCCGCGCGTCGATTACGCGCTGACGCCACTCGGCCGCAGCCTGTCCGAGGCGCTAGCCCCGCTTTGTGCCTGGGGCTCGGAGAATATGGAGGAGGTCGCGCGCGTCTTTGCCGAGCGCGCAACATGGGCCGAAAAGTCGGCTTGACCTCTCGTCGGCTCAGCCACGACGTAATCGGGAGGCGGTAGCGGAGGGCAGCGGAAGGCGGCATACCGTGCAAGCAATCGGAGCAGCGACATGTCCTTTTCACTCTACGACGCCGTGGTCCCCTCCAATCTCCAGATACTGGGCGCGCTGGACCGGGTCATCGAGAAGGCCGAGGCGTTCTGCGACGAGCGTGGCCTGCCCCATGCTGAGCTGATCGACGCGCGCCTTGCGCCGGACATGCTTCCGTTCGGCTACCAGGTGAAGTCCTGTGCCGTGCATTCGATCGGCGGGATCGAGGGTGCGCGCGCAGGGAGCTTCTCGCCCGACACCAGCGCTTGGCCGACCACGTTTGCCGGGCTGCGCAGCGTCCTCCAGCGCGCCAGCACCCAGCTCTCCGAACTTGATCGGGACGCGGTCGACGCGCTGGCCGATGCTGACACGCACTTCGCGTTCGGAGAGACCAAGTTGCCATTCACGGGCGCGAACTTCCTCCTCTCGTTCTCACAGCCCAACTTCTACTTCCACGCGACGACCGCGTACGCGATCCTGCGCGCGCAGGGCATGAACCTCGGCAAGCGCGACTTCCTGGGTACACCGCGCCTGAAGCGGTAGCCGACGTTTCCGTCCCCCAAGCCAGCAGATTGGCAATCCCCCGGTTTGCTGTAGCCTTCGCGGATCAGATCGAGCACCTCCCGCTTGTGCACGGTGAGTGCTCCGCGGCATAGCCTCCCGCCGAGGATAACGACCTCGGCCGATCGCAGCCAAGATCGTCGGATTGATCCAAGGCTGGCATCATCCGCGAGCCGTTCACAACCGCCTCGGCTTCAATCCTAGAATATCGTTGACATTGACAACCAAGCGGACATGATAGTTGCCTAAAGCGGCGGGTTTGCCGTCAAGCGGGGGCGGCGCTCAACGAGGCGCGGAGGGGAATGACTGACATGGTAGGCGACCTTGCCTTCTGCGCGTCGTGCGCGTTCAGCAGCGGCTGCTGAGTGTCCGTACCGGTAATCTTGCGGCTCGATCCCAGCCCGCTTGCCCATGCTGGAGGCCGATCGCCACGTGCATTGCGGATCGACGCGACGTGCGGGCACACGGCCAAGCCCCCGCTCGATACCCTGCTGACCGCATCCGCCGGCTGAAGTTCGGGAGAGAGAATCGATGCGTACGACGTCGAAGATCGTGCCGGTCAGCGCGCTGGCGCTGACCCTCGCTGCGCCGGCCATCGCGCAGAACAGTCCCGCGAATGCGACACCAAGCGTCGGGAAAGCGGAGCGGACCCAGATCGGCGGCGCCTCGGCTCGCGAGGACGGTGATGCGAACGCCGCCGCCAGCGTAACCGACATCGTCGTCACCGGCACTCGCATCGTGCGATCCGGCTTCACCGCGCCGACGCCGCTGACGGTGATCGGCGCCGATCTCTTGCAGCAGCGGGCCGCGAACAACATCGGCGAGGTGTTGACCCAACTTCCCTCCTTCCGTGCAACGACCAGCCCGACCACCAGCACGGTGTTCGGTAACAGCGCCTTTTACGCCGACCTGCGCGGCCTGGGCGCGCAGCGCACCCTCGTGCTGGTCGACGGCCGTCGCTTCGTGCCGACGTCGGGGACCGGACTGGTCGATCTCAACCTCATTCCGTCGATCATGATCCAGCGCTCGGAAGTGGTGACCGGGGGCGCGTCCGCGGCCTGGGGGTCGGACGCGGTCGCGGGCGTCCTCAATCTCATCCTCAAGAACAAACTCGACGGTGTCGAGGCCGAGGCGCAACGCGGCATCTCGGAGCTTGGCGACGATGCTAACTACAAGCTGGCGCTTGTCGCGGGGACCAGGTTCGGCGGCGATCGGGGGCATGTCCTGCTCGGCGGCGAGTATGTCGACGAGAACGGCGCGGGCAGCCTCTACACCCGCAAGTGGTTCAACGAGCGCCATTATCTGATCAACGCCAACTTCGCGACCAACGGCCTGCCCGCCTTCATCTGGGGCAACAATGTCGAGCACGCCTCGATGACCGGTGGCGGCCTGATTACCGGGGCAAGGCGCGCCACAGGCCCGCTCGTCACCGCCACGCCACTGTATGGCACGGCGTTCGGTGCCGGCGGTACGCCCTACCCGTTCCAGTTCGGATCGCTGATCGCCGGGCAGGAAATGTTCGGCACCGGCAATTACGGTTTCGGCCCGTTCATGAACACCTTCCTGAAGCTGCCGGTCGAGCGCTACGCCGGGATGGGTCATGTCGATTACGAGATCGGCGATGCGGTCACGTTGTTCGTGGAGGGCAGCTACGCGCAGTCGCTGGGCGGATTCTACGGTCAGCCGACCAAGAACCAGGGGTTCGGCGCAGTCAACACCGGGGCGCAGTCGCCGCTCACGGCGTTTCGTGACAACCCTTTCCTCCCCGCGTCGATCACGACACTCATGGATGCGGGCGGGTTCACCAGCCTGCAGATCGGTCGAGTGAACCAGGATATCGGTGGCGTGTTCGGGACGCGGCGGAGCCGCACTGCGCGCGGCGTGGCCGGCGCCAACGGCAATATCGGCGGCGGCTGGACGTGGGACAGTTACGTCACCTACGGCGTGAACAAGTATCGCGAGATCACGAACGCACAGCGCATCGAAGCCAACTGGCGGCGCGCCATCGACGTGGTCGCGAACCCTGCGGGCGGCGCGCCAGTCTGCCGCGACCTGTTAAGCACCAGCGCAGCCATCCGCACCGCCGCGGCCGGATGCGCGCCCTACAACATCTTCGGTACCGACACGGCCAGCCCCGCCGCGCTCGCTTATGTCAGCGGCACAAGCCAGCTCGACCAGAAGACCACGCAGCTGGCGGCCGCGCTCAACCTCCATGGCGATCTCTTCTCGACTTGGGCCGGACCGGTTTCGGTTGCCGCGGGTGTCGAATATCGCCGCGAAACCATCCGCGCGACCTCCGATCCGCTGTCCCGGGCGCGCGCCTTCTCCTCGAGAAACCCACAGCCGATCGCCGGGCGCTTCAACGTCAAGGAGGTTTACGGCGAGGTCGTGGTGCCGCTGTTGCGCGACACCGCCGTCGCCAAGTCGCTCGACCTGAACGGGGCGGTTCGCCTGACCGATTATTCGACCAGCGGCCGGGTGACGACGTGGAAGGCAGGCGCGACCTGGGAACTCAACGACAGCATCAAGCTGCGCGGTACCTATTCGCGCGACATCCGCGCGCCCAACTTGACCGAGCTGTTCACGCCGGCGAGCAGCACGATCGCCATCCTGATCGATCCGTTCCGCCAGGAACAGGCGGTGCCCAACGTCTTCAGCGCCGGCAATCAGAACCTTGCCGCAGAGATCGGCAAGACCCTGACCGGCGGGCTGGTGCTCCAGCCGTCCTTCATCCCCCGGCTGCAGCTGTCGTTCGACTATTACAAGATCAAGCTGAACGGCCTGATCGCTACCACGACACCGGCGGTGATCGTCCAGCGCTGTTTCTCCGGTGCGCAGGAATTCTGTTCGCTGATTACACGGGGGCCGGCTCCCAGCGGCAGCACGCTCGGCACAATCTCCGCCATCCAGTCGCCATTCCTCAACCTCAACCGGTTCGACACGAGCGGCCTCGACATCGAAGCGTCCTATCGTCTTCCCCTGGATGAAGTCAGCCCGGCCCTGCCCGGCACGCTCGGCCTGCGGTTTCTCGGCACCTACGTGTGGGACTATCGTCGCACCGACAGTGCCGGATCGATCGACCGGTCGGGCAAGAACCTGAACTTTCAGGATACCGGCCTCATCGACTTTCAGGCCACCGGCATTGCGAGCTACGACGTCGGCGGGTTCAGCGGGTCGGTGCTGCTGCGCTACCTGAACGGCGGCAAGCTCGACGCCGGTGCGATCCCGGGGACTGCGACGAGCAACAACATCAACCACATCGACGCCGCGCTCTTCACCAACCTGTCGCTGTCCTACACGATCGCGACCGGCGGCCGCGCCAAGATGCAGCTCTTCGGTTACGTCAGCAACGTCTTCGACAAGGCACCGCCGTTTCCAGCCAATGAGGGTCTCTATTATGACGTGATCGGCCGCGCCTACCGCGCAGGCGTGCGGTTCAGCTATTAGACTTACCTTGAAAGGTGGAGGGACCCTCAGGCTTCGTCCCTCTTCGTTCAAGCAATTGAAGTTCGCTTGTAACGCAGTTCTGTCGCGCCCAGTCTGAGAAGTATGAGAGCCACCCGCATTTATCCAGTTCACCTAGCAGAACCATCAGTAAGAAGAGCGAGACTCAAGCGTCTCGACGGAGAGGACCAACGTCATGCCTAAGCGAGCCAGCCCGCTCCTTGTTGCTTTGCTGCTTCCTGCGGTCTCCCTGCTCGGCATCGGGGCTGAAGCCAGTGCACAGGAGGCGCACGCAGAACACGCCAACATGGTCCTGCCCGCACAGGCGGCGTCTCCAGCGGCCAAGCCGTCGCGCTGGTCCGATCCTGCGTCCTGGCCCGATGGCAAGGTGCCGGGCGCGGGCGCCGCGGTGACCATTGGCCGCGACAGAAACATCGTCCTCGACGTCAGCCCGCCGGCGCTGCGCAGCCTGACGATCAACGGCAAGCTCAGCTTCGCCGACGATCGCGACCTCGAGCTGAAGACCGAATGGATCTACGTGCCGGGGGGTGAGCTGAACATCGGCAGCGAGGCCAGGCCCTACGCCCGCAAGGCCTCGATCACCCTGACCGATACCGTCGCCAACGAGAACATCAACACCATGGGCGACCGCGGCATCATGCTGTTGCGCGGGACCTTGAGTCTGCATGGCGACCGCAAGAACGCGTGGACCAAGCTCGCCAAGACGGCCAAGGCCGGCAGCGCGCGGATCGACGTGCCGGATGCGAGCGGCTGGCGGAAGGGCGACCGGATCGTCCTCGCCTCGACCGACTTCAATCCACGGCAGGCGGAGGAGCGCACCGTCACCGCCATCCGCGGCAATGCGCTGACCCTGGATAAGCCGCTGCAGTACATGCATTTCGGCGAAATCACGTTCGGCGTCGACGAGCGCGGCGAAGTCGGCCTGCTGTCGCGCAACATCCGGATCCAGGCTTCGGACGATGCGGAGCGCTCCTACTTCGGCGGGCACATCATGGCGATGGCCGGGTCAAAGATGTATGTCTCCGGCGTCGAGTTGTCCCGCATGGGGCAGCACCTGCAACTCGCCCGCTACCCGATCCATTGGCACGTCATCGGCGACGGACAGGGCCAGTATATCCGAAACTCGTCGATCCATGACACGTACAGCCGCTGCGTGACCGTGCACGGCACCAACAACCTGCGGATCGAGAACAACGTAACCTTCAACACCGTCGGTCACTGCTATTTCATGGAAGATGCCGTCGAGACCGGCAACCAGTTCGTTCACAATCTCGGCATCCAGACGAAGTGCCATCCGACCCTGCCTTGCGAGCCGACCAACCTCACCTTGGCGCATCAGGCCACGACCGGCCAGAAATCCAAGAATATCCTGATCCCCTCGGACAACAGCGTTTCCACGTTCTGGATCACGAACCCCGACAACGTCTACCGCGACAATGTGGCGGCAGGCTCCGACCAGATCGGCTTCTGGCTCGCGTTCCCGACCAACCCGACCGGTGCCCATGAGGGCAACAAGAAGGTCTGGCCGGGCCGGACGAAAATGCGGGAGTTCAGCGGCAATACCGCCCACTCCAACTTCGACGGCATGATGCTCGATCGCGGCCCCAAGCCGGACGGCACTTTCGGGATCGCCGGCCCCAACCTCATCAGCTACGCCGATCCGACCGACACGAAGAGCGCGGTGGTGGTGTCGGTCTTCGACAATTTCACCGGCTACAAGAACCGCAACGGGGCCGTCTGGGGCCGCGGCGAAATGCACCTGTACCGGAACCTGAGGCTGGCCGACAACGCGATCGGCTTCACCCATGCGTCCGCTGCACCGGGCATCGCGCCGTTCACGTCGCGGGTCGTCGACTCGCTGTTCGTGGGGGAGAGCGCCAACATCGGAAATCCCTCCACGCCCGCGGAGGTGGCTTACGGTCGCAGCCTGCCCGCCGCGGCCGCCGATTTCCCGATCCGCGGCTATGAATATTACGACTTCCACCACGAAGTCGAAAACACCACTTTCGTGAATTACGCGGCCAACGGGTTACGCGACGCTGGGGCTCTGTCCTACCTGTTGTTCACCAGCTTCGGCATGAGCACCGAGAATTCGGTCAAGGGCTTGAAGTTCGTCAACGCCAAGCCGGTGAGCTTCCCTCCGATCCAGCGCCGATGGGCATCGGATTACGGGCGCAGTGCCGCCTATAAGAGCGCCGCGTTCCGTGACCTGGACGGCTCGGTCACTGGAAGCCCCGGCGCCACCATCGTCCTCGACAATGGCATCGCGGCCGATGAAGACGCCTGCGAGATTAAATCGAGCTGGAACGCGGCCGTTTGCAAGGGCGACGTGGGTCGCTTCAGCATCGCCGGTGATTTCAGTGGATTCGAAACTGGCCCGATTACCGATCCGATCATCCTCCAGCGCGGTGGCCGCCGGTTCGAATATGCCGGGGAAACCACGCTAGGAAGCGGCGCGCAGGTCCGGGTGGAGACCGGACGGAAGACCCTGTCTCTCGCGCTGAGGGAGATGGACAAGGGCTCGTGGGTCCTCTTCGAACTTCCCGGCTTCAGCAAGAGTGCTGCGGGCAAGGCGGAAACGAGCCTGGACGCGCTGCGCGCAGCGAACGACACCGCCTACTTCAAGGATGGCGACAAACTCTGGGTCAAGCTTGTGGTCGCCGACGCCAACCACAAAGGCCCGGTCATCGAAAAGGTCGGCAAGATCACTGCACAGGCCGCCGTCGACGTCCTCAGGTAACGCCCTGCCCTACCAAACGCGGTGAGATCCCGGCGCAAGTAACGCGCCGGGATCGGTTCACGCCGATCCGGTCAGCTGCGCTGGCTCGGTTCTGTCGAGCCCTCCATTGTCATTGCGATCCAAAACTCGCAGACGCTGCGCAGATGCTCCTGCACAGCGTTGTCCGTGGCAACCGGGTCGCGAGCGGCAACGGCCTCAAGAATGCGGTCGCTCGAGATCCCGGTTCTCAGCCGCATATCGCGGCGGCATCCACAAATGCATCAGATCTATAGCGCGCCTGAAATTAGCGTGACCACGATCGCGACGGGCCGCGTCTATCAAGCGCATAGCGCAGGAACCGAGCATCACGTGTGGGTGGCAGCAGCGGCTGCAATGCTCCTTTCCACTGCATCGCCACTACCGCCCGACCGCCCAATTGCCATCCGACCTTCGCCGCACTCCACCGGCTTCAGCCGGCAGACTTAGTCCTGCCAGTCTGCGGGTGGCCCCTGATCCGCTCCGACGATCTCGCGTTTCGATATGCGCCATTGGCCGCCGACCTTTACCAGACGGTCGAACTCCTTGCCCTGGGTCAGTACGCGCGGTGCGTCGCCCTGCTTGTCCTGGACGAACTCGGTGAAGACTAATCGAGCCGTGGCAGTGGTGCCGTGAACGACGACGAGTGGATTGGACATCAGCACGTTGAAGGAGAAGGACTTGCGCTGCGGTATGTCGGCGTTGGCCAAGCCCTTGTAGGCACCCTCGATCGCGGATCGTCCCTTGTAGCTCGCCTTGCCGAGGATCATCTCCGCATCTTCGGTGTAGAACTTGCCGAAGCTTTCACCACCGGCCTTGCCGAAGTTGTTGTAGTAGCGCGTGAGCAGATCTTCGATCTCGGCGCGATCTACCAGGGTGTTGGCGGTAATGGACTGCGCCGTGGCGGATGGGGCCACGGACGTCGCTAGGAAGAGGGCACCGCCCATCGTTGCCAGCCGTGCCACCGGATGGATCGCTTTCCGCTTCATGACATTCTCCCCCTGTTTTGTATGCAGGGCAGCCTACGGAGATGTCACGCAAGGGCAAGCGGGAACAGACGCCCAGCGGATACTCAGACGCTACCCGCCTGCACGGGGGCTGGGCTCATGCAGCTACCCCGAATGAGGAACGACCGCGCGCCAGATTGCTATTTGGGCTTCACCTGATCGATCAGCGAGGCGGTGAGCACCTGCCCGGTCGATAGGATCGTCACCTTGCGAAACGCACCGCCCTTTCGGCCGTCGCGCAGCGGGTTGAGCTCGACCTGCACGGCGTCGCCGGAGGCCAGGCTGCGCTTGGTCCAGCCAAGCCGGTTCAGGTTGCCGGGGCTGGTCAGTTCCAGCGTCCAGAGTTCGGGTTTGCCGCCCGCCGGAGCGCCCTGCACCAACAGGGTCACGTGCGGGTTCGTCCAGTTGAGAGCCTTGACCGTCCCCTGCAGCGTCAACCGCTGCGTGGAATCGAACATGGCAAAGCTGTGATGCGCGATCGACGGGCCAGAAACCGCGGCACAAGCAAGAAGCAGTGCAGTCTGATAAGCTCGCATGAATTTCACTCCTTGGGCGCGGCGGCGCCCGACACGGGTTCGGCGATCGGGATGGCGTTGCCATTCTCGTCCAGGTTGACGCGGCGGAAGACGGCGTTGCCGTTCGCATCGACCTCCTCGGTGAAGCTGCCCTGCAGGCAATTGCCCTCGACGATGTCGAACCGCGGCCCTCGGAAGCGGTGGAACAGACGCTTGGTGACCCACGGCTTCGTCAGAATCTTCGGCGCTGTGATCGTCAGTTCGTCCTCGAGGAGATCCTTGTTGGTCGGTGACAGGCGGATCCGTTCGACGACGTGAAGGTCGCCATTGTTCGGAATGCCGATCGCTTCGCTGATCGCCAGAAACGCCTGCGGCACGATGCCGATCGTGTCGACGACCAGCGTGTCCCCTTCCCACGTGCCGATCGAATGGCCGTGAAAGGTGAGATCCGGATCCTCGGGATGCGGGCGGCCATCGGTGTAGATGCGCCGCAGGCGGTTGCCGTCCGATTCTCCCAGCATGGTCACGCGGCCGGGGGTGAACAGTATCTCCATCGCATTGTGGCTGATGAGCATCCAGCTCGGCATCGCCTCGGGCAGGCAGTCGACGAAGATGCCCTTGGGGTTGCCTGCCCGCTCCTGCGCGTCGAGAGCGGCCGCCTGCTTTGCCGCAGCCGGGCTCCAGGGCACGGGGTTAGACTTGATCTGTGCGTTCTGGTCCGGGATGTCCGGGTTCCAGATCCCGCTCCAGTCCGGCAGCGCGGCCAACGCCTGCCAATGCTTGGGTGTCGGCGGCCCCTCCAAAGGAGCAGCCAGTCCGGATGCAGGCAGCAACGCCGCCGCAAGCCCGAACATGGAGAGAGTCACTCGCATCGCTTCACTCCCTCTGCAAACGCAGCCGCATGTTGCTGCAAAGCAGCGTATCCCGCCATTTTGGCGCCGTCTATTCCTGCTTACACTGGTGATCGCGCCTTCTTGCACCGCAGCATCAAGGCGACCCGACTGGAGACGGCGGCACATTGCTGAAGGCGCGTTGCGGCTATTTGGCGAGCCGGTCGTAGACCAGCTTGCCGTCAAGGTAGGTCTGGTCGACCCGCATGGTCAGGAGCTTCTCGGGCGCGATCAGCAGCGGATCGGCATCGAGCACGATCAAGTCGGCCAACTTGCCAGGCTCGATCGTGCCCTTGGTCTTTTCTTCGAACGAGAGCCAGGCGCCCATGTAGGTGTAGCGGCGGATCGCCTCGTCGATCGTCACCGCTTCTTCGGCATAGCCATGCGCGGTGCCGGATGGACCCTTGCGCGTGACAGCGGCGTAGAGGCCGACGCGGGGATCGATCGGCAGATTGTCCGACCCAAACGCCACGGGGATGCCGAACTTGTGCGCCGGGGTGCCGACCGAATTGTTGTGGTCTTCGCGCCACGGATCCATCGTCTCGTGGTAGCGCCCCTCCAGATTGTAGAGAAAGTTCGGCTGCTGGGCGATCGCCATGTCGAACTTCTTCATCGTCGCCATGGTCTGGTCCGGCGGCATGATCGTGAAGTGATCGAGGAACCACCGATGGTCCTTGCGCGGCATCTTGGTCAGCGACGCGGCATAGGCGTCGACCGTCTGCTTGATCGCCGCGTCGCCGATGGCGTGCAGCGCCATCTGCCAACCTAGTCGGTTGGCGCTGTCGACCAGTTCCAGCAGCTCGGCGTCGCTGTACCGCCCCTTGCCGCGGAAGCCGGGCAGGCCCCTGTAGTCGGCGAGCGTCCAGGCGGTCGGCCCGGTGAACCCGCCGTCCACCGGGTTCTCGCCGATCCCGCCCAGGCGCACCCACGCATCGCCGTAACCGGTGGCATGGCCATATTCCTGGAGCCGCTTGGCACCCGGATGGCTGGTGTACATCGTCACCCGCGGCAGAGAGTAGCCGCTGTCGCGCGCCATTTCCTGGAAGCGGCGGAAGGTGAGGCCGGAATCCTTCTCCGCCACACCGCCCTTCCCCACCGGCTCGTCGTTGAGCGAGCCGCTCGCAGAGTGGAAGCTGGTGATGCCAAGCGTCAGGTAGCGCCGCATCTCCTGCATGTAGCCGGCCTTCAGGTCCTCCCAGCGATCCTTCGGGACGAGGCTCAGGAACAAGTCGTTGCGCTCGCGGATCATCCCGTTCGGCTCGCCGTCGGCGCCCTTCTCGATCAGGCCGCCCTTCGGCTCCGGCGTCGTGCGCGTGATCTTCGCCTGCTGGATGGCGAGACTGTTGCCCACGACCGAATGTCCGCCGGCGCGGGTCAGAGCAACCGGATTGCGCGGGGCGGCGGCATCGAGATCAGCACGGTTCGGGTTGCGCTTGTCCGAAAGCAGCGCCTCGTCCCAGCCATAGCCGGTGATCCACTCGCCCGGGCCAAGTTCCGCAGCCTTCTTGCGGATCATGGCCTGGACGTCGGCGATCGACTGCGCCTTGGCCGGCTCGATCTCGCGCCGGGCGAGTGAACGAGTGTGGAGGTGGCTGTCGTTGAAGCCCGGCATCAGCACCTTGCCGGTCAGATCGACCGTCCTGGCGGCGGTGTACGCGGCAGCCAGCTCCGGTCCACCGACAGCCAGGATCTTGCCGTCCTTGACCGCCACTGCCGAGCGGATCGTGGAGCCCTCGTCCGCGGTGATGACCTTGCCGTTCAGAAACAGGAGGTCGGCCGGTTGCGCTGCCATCGCCGCGGAAGCGATGGTCATGGCGGCGACACCGACGAACAGCCTGGCGGCGATACGCGTCATGGCTTGATCTCCCCTGTGCTGGGCGGACTTGGTGAGTTGCGCCTTCATGCCGCCCCGGGGGTGCGAACCGCCTGGGCCAGCCCCGGCAGGCGGCGGCGGAGGAGGTAGCCTCCGGCCACAACCAGGCAGCAGACGAGGCTCGCGTAGAACTGGCTGACCAGATCGGGCGTGATCGCCATCGCGATCAGCACCGCAATCAGCGCCGCCGCGACGGCGTAGCTCAACCCCGGGAACAGCCACATCCGAACCTGAAGCCGGGCCGGGTCGACCGCCTGGAAGTAGCGGCGCAGTCGCACCTGCGCGGCCGTCACCATCAAGTAGATGACGATCATGATCGCGCCGGACGCGTTGACCAAGAAGCTGAACACTCGATCCGGCGACAGGATCGACAGCAGCACGCCGACATAGCCGAACGCGCTGCCGAGCAGGATCGCCCGCGCCGGCACCCGTCGCTGGTTGAGCGCGACGAGGGCCTTCGGCGCGTCGCCGTGAGAGGCCAGCGTGAACAGCACCCGCGAGGTGACGTAAAGCCCAGAGTTGAGGCAGGACAGCACCGCCACCAGCACGACGAACTTCATGATCGCCGCCGCCGCCGGCACGCCGATCACCTCGAGCGCGGAGGCAAAGGGTGAGTAGCCGACGCGGATCTGCGTCCACGGCACGATGGCGACGATCAGCGCGATCGAAAGGACGTAGAAGAGTGCGATGCGCACGACGACCGAGGTAGTGAGCTTGGCGACGGTGCGAGCCGGCTCCGCCGTCTCGGCAGCGGCGCTCGTGGCGATCTCGGCACCACACAGCGCGAAGATGACGCTGGTCACGCCGGCGAAGACCGAGACCGCCCCGAACGGCGCGAAGCCGCCATGGGCGAACAGGTTGCCGAAGGTCGGCCCGGCCGGAGAGGTGATGCCGAACGCATAGGCGCCAGCAATGACGATGAAGGCGAGGATGGCCGCCACCTTCATCGATGCGAACCAGAATTCGAACTCGCCATAGGAGCGCGTCGACATCAGGTTCACCGCGGTCAGCGACGACAGCAGGCCGATCCCGATCACCCATCCAGGCAGCGGGATCAGCGGCTGGATGATGGTCGTGCCGGCAATTACCTCGATCGCGACGACGATCGCCCAGAAGTACCAGTAGAGCCAGCCGCTGACGAACCCGGCCCAGTGACCGAGGCCGAGCCGGGTATATTCGGTGAAGGACCCGATCTCCGGCGCGGCGGTCGCCATCTCGCCGAGCATCCGCATGACGAACAGGATGATCGCCCCTGCGAGCAGGTAGCTCAGGATCACCGCCGGGCCGATGGCGGCGATCGACGCGCTACTCCCGACGAACAGCCCGGCGCCGATGATCCCGCCGATCGAGATCATCGCGATATGCCGCGACTTGAGATCCTTGCCGAGCTCGCCCGTCGCGATCTCGACCGGGGCGGCGGGAATGTCGGTGGCGGCGGCCGGGTTGATCACCGCTTGGCCTCGTAGACGATCTGCCCCTTCAGCATCGTCGTCAGCACGTTGACGTCGTGGACCTGCGTGATCGGGATCTCGAACGGGTTGCGATCGAGGACGATCAGATCGGCATAGTAACCGGGGCGGATGCGGCCGACGCGATCGCCATGGCCGAACTGCTTGGCGCCGTTGATCGTGTAGATGTCGATCGCTTCCTTCAGCGTGATCGCCTCACGTGGGGCGAGCCTCTCGCCTTTGGTCTCGCCCGGCGGCAGGCGGGTGACGAGCGTCTCGATCGCGAGCCACGGGTCGACCGAGGCGGAGACCGGCCAGTCCGCACCCTCGACGACGTTGACGCCGGCATCGATGGCTTCGCGAACCGGCTTGTAGCGCTCGAAGCGCTCCGGCCCGATCGCCTTCAGATACACCTCGGTCGCAGGATCGCGGTAATAGAGGTAGGCAGAGAATTCGAACGACGCACCGAGATTGCGGGCGCGCGCGATATCCTCGACCTTGATGAAGTTCGAATGGCCGACCTGATGGCGCGGTCCGCCATTGCCGTTGGTCTTGCGGGCGACTTCGATGGCATCGAGGAAGGTGCGCGTGCAGCGATCACCGGTGCAGTGCATCAGCACCGACATTCCGTCCGCGTCGAACCGCGTCACCCACTTCTTCAGCACTTCAGGCGGCGTGAAGAGGATGCCGAACTTGCGATCTTCCGAAAGCGGGTTCGGATAGGGATCGATCATCGCGGCGGTCTGACCGTCGCCGGGGACTCCGTCGCCGGGGATCTTGATGCAATCGGGCGAGATCAGCTCGCGGCGATACTCGCTGCGCCGCGCATAATGACGCTCGAAACCGGGATCGATGCCGTTGATGTTGTAGAGATTGCGCAGACAGAGCTTGCCGCGGGTATGGAGCCGGCCGAGATCGTAGAGCTGCGCCCACGTCTCCAGAGAATCGTTGTTGCCGGCCTCCTGCACCGCGGTGATGCCGAACGAGAGCATCTCGGTCAGCGCGCGCTCGAGATATTCTATCTTCTGTTCGCCGGTAGGCTGCGGCACGAGCGGGTAGATCATGCCACGCCCGCCCTCACGCAGCAGCCCGTTGGCCTCGCCGTCGGGCCGACGTTCGATGACGCCGTTCGTGGGGTTCGGGGTAGCGCGATCGATCTTGGCGAGCTTCAGCGCCGCGCTGTTGACCCAGATGCTGTGGCCGGTGACGTCCGTCAGCACGACCGGGTTGTTCGGTGCGACCTCGTCGAGCAGCTTCCTGTCCTGAGGCTCGTCCTTGAAGACGGCATTGACCCAGCCGCGCCCGACAACCCACTCGCCGGGTTTCGCCTTAGCGACGCAGGCGCGGACGATCGCGCGGATCTTGTCGGGAGAGTCGTCGCGGGTCATCTTGCACATCGGCGTGCCGGCATTGACGGCGTGCAGGTGCATGTCGTGGAGGCCGGGCAGCACCGCCTTACCGCCGAGATCGGTGACCTTGGTGGCGCTCGTCCGGTGCGTCATGACCTTGGCGACGTCACCAACGTCGATGATTACCCCCTTGGCGATCGCCACGGCGTCGGCCCAGCCCTCCTCGTTCCGATAGATCCTGCCGTTCGTCAGGATCAGGTCGGCGGGCTCTGGCGTCATCGCCGCCTGGCTCGGGAACACCTGCGCCGCCGCGGGGCAGGACATCAGGGGAGCGGCGGCGATCGCGCCGCCCAGGAGCTTGGAAAGGATTGAGGCGCGCATCGGTCGGTTCCTTGCTGCGTAAGTCGGACGGCAACCGATCGGGATCATCGGCTGTAGACCTGCTCGCCGTTGATGAAGGTCGTCAGGACCCTGGTCTTGTGGACGTCGGTGATCGGCACCTTGAATGGGTTCTGGCTGAGCACGATCATGTCGGCGAGGTAGCCTGGACGGAGCTGGCCGACGGCGTCGCTGTGCCCCCACTGGCGGGCGCCGTTGACGGTGTAGATGTCGATCACTTCCTTCAGCGTGATCGCCTGACCCGCGCCCAGCTTCTCACCGCCGCCGCCCGGCTTCTGCCGCGTCACCAGCGTCTCGACCGCCGTCCACGGGTCCACAGACGGCGATACCGGCCAGTCCGACCCCTCCAGGGCTAGCGCGCCGCTATCGATCGTGTCGCGCACCGGCTTGTAGCGTTCGAACCTCTTGGCGCCGATCGCGCGGCGATAGACCTGCGTGACGCCGTTCAGATAATAGAGATAGGCCGAAAACTCGAAGGTCGCGCCCAGCGAACGGCCCTTCTGCAAATCGGCGAGGGTCGTGAAGTTGTCGTGGCCGACCTGATGGAGCAGGCCGCTATAGCCGTTGGCCTTGCGCGCGGCCTCGATCGCATCGACGGCAGCGCGAGCACAGGCATCACCGGTGCAGTGGATCAGCATCGACATGCCGTCCTGATCGAAGCGTGTGACCATCTTCTTCAGGACGTCGGGCGGCGTATTCATGATGCCGAACTTGCGCTTGTCGTCCTTCTCGCCCGGCAGCACTTCCTCATAGGGTTCGAGCATCGCGGCGGTGTGGCCCTCGCCCGGCACGCCGTCGTTGACGATCTTGACGCAGTCGGGCTTCAGCCGCTCGCGCCGATAGCTGCTGCGCTGCGCGTACACCGCCTCAAAGGCGCTGTCGGTGCCGGAAATGTTGAATGCCCAACCCAGGCACGCCTTGAGGCGAGGCTTGAGCTCCCCCGCATCGGAGAGCGCTGCGAATGCAGTCAGCGAGTCCGCATTGGCAAAGGCGTCCTGCAGCGATGTCACGCCGTTCGACACCATTTCCTGCATCGCGCGCCGGGCGGCGGCCATGTTGTCGGCAGGCGTCGGCGGCGGCACCTTGGCGCGCACCAGCCCCGCCGCACTCTCCCGCAGCAGGCCGTTGGGCTCACCGTCCGGGCGCTTCTCGATGACGCCGTTCAGCGGATCGGCGGTCGAGCGGGTGATGCCGGCGGCTCTCAGCGCGGCCGAGTTCACCCAGCTGGAATGGCCGGTCTCGTCGCTCAGGATCACCGGGTTATTCGGTGCCGCCTCGTCCAGCAGCGCCTTGTCCTGCGGCTTGTCCTTGAAGACCGAATTGACCCAGCTGCCGCCGGTGATCCACTCGCCGGGTTTTCGCTTGGCGGCGCACGCCTTGATTGTCGACGTGATCTCGGCCGGCGTCGCTTCACGCTTGAGCACGCAGGAAATCATCATCTGTCCGCCGAACAGCGGATGGACGTGCATGTCGTGGAAACCGGGCAGAACCGCCTTGCCGCCCAGATCGACCACCTTGGTCGCCGCTGCGCGATAGCCATCAATCGCCGCGACATCGCCAACGGCCAGGATCGCGCCACCGCGCACCGCCATGGCGTTCGCCCAGCCGGTCGGCGTGTAGATCTCGCCGCCGGTTAGGATCAGGTCCGCCTGCTGCTTGGCCGGCGGTGCCGACTGCAACTGCGCCGACGCCGGCATCGTCGCCAACGTGATCGAGATTGCCGCCATCAGCGGGCGGGCCCGGCGCAGGCCGATGTTCGAACCAATTGCCATGCCCATCCTCATTTCGCCTCGTAGACGAGCTTGCCGTCGATGAAGGTCATCAGCGCCTTGGTGTCGTGGACCTGCGTGATCGGCACCTTGAAGATGTTGCGATCGATCACGACAAGGTCGGCGATGTAGCCGGGCTTGATCTGGCCGATCGCATTGGCATGGCCGAACTGGCGCGCGCCGTTGACGGTGTAGATGTCGACCGCTTCCTTCAGGGTGATCCTCTGCGAAGGCGCGAGCTTCTCGCCGCCGCCACCGGGCTTCTCGCGCGTGACCAGCGTCTCGATCGCGATCCAGGGATTGGCCGAGAAGGAGACCGGCCAGTCGGACCCCTCCAACGCCAGCGCACCGTCGTCGATCGTTTCGCGCAGCGGCTTGTAGCGCACGAACCGCTCCGGCCCGATGGCGTTGAAGTAGGTCTTGGTCTGGGCGTTCCAGTAATAGAGGTAGGCCGAATATTCGAAAGTCGCGCCGAGCGCGCGGCCGCGTTTCAGATCCTGCGCGGTGGTGAAGTTCGAATGGCCGATTTGGTGCAGGATCCCGCTATAACCGTTGGCCGTTCGCGCCGCCTCGACAGCGTCCACAGCCACCCGCGCGCAGCGGTCACCCGTGCAGTGCATCAGCGTCGACAGGCCGTCCCGATCGAAGCGGGTGACCATTTTCTTCATGACCTCGGGCGGCACGGTCAGGATGCCGAGCTTGCGCTCCTCCGACAGCGGCTTGACGTACGGCTCGAGCATCGCGGCGGTCTGGCCGTCGCCCGGCACGCCATCGAGGCCGAACTTGACGCAATCCGGGGCGACATTGGCCCGGCGATAGACGTTCCGGCTCGCATAGAGCGCCTCAAACGGTTCATCGACGCCGGTGATGTTATAGGTCCAGCGCATGCAGGATTTCACCCGCGGCGCGGGATAACCCTCGTCGGCGAGCGCCGCCTGCGCGCTCAGCGTGTCCTTGTTCGCACTGGCATCCTGGAGCGAGGTGATGCCGAAGCCGAGGACGTGATCGTAGGCGCGCTTCATCGCCTCGGTGTTCTGCGCCGGCGTGTAGGGCGGGATGACCTTGCGGATCAGGCCGGCGCCGGACTCCCGGAACAGGCCGTTCGGTTCGCCCTTCGGGTCATGCTCGATGATGCCGTTGAGCGGATCCTTGGTCGCGCGAGTGACGCTGGCGAGCTTCATCGCCATCGAATTCGCCCAGCTCGAATGGCCGGTCTCGTCCTGCAGGATCACCGGATTGTTCGGCGCCGCCTCGTCGAGCAGCGTCTTGTCCTGAACCTTGCCCTCGAACACAGCATTCGCCCAGCCGCGGCCGAGGATCCATTCGCCTGGCTTCTTGGTCGCCGCGCAGGCCTTGACCTGGGTGCGGATCTGATCGGGCGAGGATCCGTAGACGAGGCGGCACTCGCCCAAGCCCTGCCCGCCGCCCAGCGCATGGATGTGCATGTCGTGCAGGCCCGGCAGCACCGTGCCGCCCTTGAGATCGACCACCTTGGTCGACGGGCTCTTGACGGCATCGACCGCGGCATCCTCGCCGACCGCCAGGATCACGCCCTTGCCGATCGCGATCGCGCTGGCGAAGCTGCCATCGGGCAGATAGGCCTGCCCGTTGCGCAGGATCAGGTCGGCCTTGGGTAGTACCGGGCCCTGCGACACGGCCGGTGACGTCAAGAGCAAACCGGCCCCCGCCAGCAGTCGCGCCAAGATCGGCTTGTTCATCTGTGCCCCCGTTCGATGTGTCACTTGGCGGTGTAGACGACCTCGCCCCCAACGATCGCCGTTTCCACCTTGGTGTCGTGGACCATCTCGATCGGGACCTTGAAGGGGTTGCGATCGATCACGATCAGGTCGGCGAGCTTGCCCGTCTCGATCGAGCCGAGGCGATCGCTGTCCCCGAGATGCCGGGCGGAGTTGATCGTGTAGATGTCGATCGCCTCCTTCATCGTGATCGCTTCCTTGAGCGCAAGCGGCGGCCGCGTGCCGCCACCACCGGGCCGTAGCCGGGTGATGAGCGTCTCGATCGCGATCCACGGATTGGACGACGGCGACACGGTCCAGTCCGAACCCTCGATGGTATTCGCGCCGAGATCGATGCTCTCGCGCAGCGGCTTAAACCGCTCGAACCGCTTGTCGCCGATCGCCTTGTGATAGACGTCGGTCACGCCGTTCCAGTAATAGAGATAGGCTGAATATTCGAAGCTGACGCCCAGCGGCTTGCCCTTGGCCAGATCCTGCGGCGTCGTGAAGTTCGAGTGGCCGACCTGGTGGCGCTGGCCAAGGAAGCCGTTGACGCGCCGCGCCTCCTCGATCGCCTCGACGCCGGCCCGCGCGGCGCGGTCGCCGGTCGCGTGCATGAACACGGTCAGGCCCTCGGCGTCGAACTGCGTCACGACCTTCTTGAGCACGTCCGGCGGCACCATCAGGATGCCGGACTTGCGGCTGTCGTCTTTGTCGCCTGGAATGACGTTAGCATAGGGTTCGAGCATCGCGGCGGTGTGGCCCTCGCCCGGCACGCCATCGAGGACGATCTTGACGCAGTCCGTCTTGACCTTGTCGCGCGCGTAGACGTTGCGCATCGCGATCAGCCGCTCTGTCTCGGCGTTGCCGCCGACTTGATAGCGCCAGTTGATGCAGGCCCGGATGCGTTGCTTAAGACGGCCGCTGTCGGCCAGCGCGTCATAGGCGAGCAGGCTGCCCGACGCACCGGCATCCTGGAGCGAGGTGATGCCGAACGAGAGCATCTCGCCGATGCCGCGGTTCAGCCATTCGGTCTTGGTCGCCTCGGTCGGCGGTGGCACCTTGCTGCGAACCAGGCTGGAGGCCTGCTCGCGCAGCAGGCCGGTAGGTTCACCGGCGGCATCGCGCTCGATCACTCCGTTAAGGGGGTCGGGAGTGGAACGCGTGATGCCCGCCAGCTTCAAGGCGAGCGAGTTGGCCCAGGTCGAATGACCCGTTTCCTCGGTGAGCAGGACCGGGTTGCGGGGGGCAACCTCGTCCAGCAACGCCTTGCTCTGTACCTCGTCCTTGAAGACGGCGTTCACCCATTTGCCGCCGGTGATCCAGTCGCCGGGCTTCGCCCTGGCGACGCAAGTGCGGACCGCCGCCCGGATGTCGTCCGGTGAGGCCTCACGCTTGAGTAGGCATTCGCTATATTGTTGGCCGCCGCCCATCGGATGGACATGCATGTCGTGGAAGCCCGGCAGCACGGTCTTGCCGGCGAGCTCGATGACCTTCGTGTCCGTCCCCTTCATCGGCCCGACGGTCTTGGTGGTACCGAGCGCGACGATGACGCCCTTCGACACCGCCATCGCCTCAACCCAGCCGTTCGGCGTGTAAATTTCACCGCCCGTCAGGATCAGGTCGGCCGCCGGTTGCTGCGCTTGCGCCCCGTGGGCGAGGAACAGCGCAGCCGCTGCGGCCAGCGGCCGGAGTACGAAGCGGGCAGACCGATCGTGACCGAGCGACATGCGACTGTTCCCCCTGATAGCTGATTAGTAGCGGAAGAACCCGGTCAAACCGATCGTACGCGGCCTGAAGGTATAGTCGGTGAACAGCGGCTGTCCCGCTGAGCGCGTATAGTTGAGGCTTGGGTGTGAATTCAGCACGTTGTTCACGAAGAGGGACACGTCGACTTTCTCGAAGCGCGTGCCAAGTCGTGCATTCAGGAGGTGCGTCTCGCCGCGAACCCGCAAAAGTCGATCATAGCTCACCGTACCCGGATCGTTGTTTCCGGTAGGCTTTAGCTTAGACTGATACGTGTAGTCGTAGCGGAAGTAGCCGCGCAGCCGATCCATGACGTCACGCTCGTACTCGCCGGAGAGCACGACGGTCCACGGCGCGCCGGAATTGGGCAACGGCGATCCCTTGGTGTAGTTAGTACGGCCGCCGAGCACGACCGCCTCCTCGAACACCGACTTGTTGTAGCCAACCGAGGCGGAGAGCAGAAGATCGTCGAGCGGACGTGCCTGGACGACCAGATCGAAGCCCTTCGAGGATGCCTTGCCAAGATTGTCGAACAACGACTGCAGGCAGCTCGACAGCGAGACGGTCGATTGGATGTTCTTCCAGTCGACATAATAAGCGCTGGCATCGATGCTGATCTTGCCACCGAAGAGCCGGTTCTTCGATCCGATTTCGTAACTCCATACCGAGTCGGAGTCGAACGAGGTCGGAGGCAGCGGCCGGCCGGTTTCGTCGACGTAACCGAGCGCGGTCAGCTGCGCGTCGCAGTTGGATGGTTGCCGCTGCTGCGCGCCGCCCGGTCGGAAACCCTTGGCCACCGTCGTGTAAAACAGGTTGCGCGGGTCCATCTGGTAAGCGACGCCGAACTTGGGCGTGAACGCCTTGTCCTTCGATTTGACCGCTTCATTGATATAGGCGGGCGTGAACGGCCCGGTGCCCGGCGTGAAGGCGCCGACCGGGACGGCGATGCACGGGGCACCGCCGGGAATGCCGGTGCCGGGCACGCAGGCACGGCCCTGCGGCGTGTTGAGGTTGGTGATCGGGCCCAGATAGGTCGGATCGAGCTCGTTCTTGTTCTTCGAATAGCGCATGCCGACGGTCAGCGTCAGCCCGTCGAGCACTTCCCAGTCGGCCTGCCCGAAGGCGGCGATCTGCTTGTCGACCGTCTTCAGCGTCACGTCATACTGGTAGATGCCGTCGATCAGCGGCACGCCGTAATAGTTGACGAACGCGCTGTAGCCGGGGCCGAACGGCGCTCCGTTGTTCACGGCCGGAGCCGGCGTTGGGAAGCCGTTGACGGCGGCCACGGCAATGCTGGGCGAACGATCGATGAAGTTGTTGTAGCTGATCTGGCGGTTATACTGGTCCGAATGCTGATAGAAGCCGCCGGCGATCAGCTTGATCCGCTGGGAAAACTCCGGGGAGGACTGAATCCGCAATTCCTGCGTCCAGTTCTTCTGGCTGTTCGCGTTCTGTGAGAAGCCGGCATCGCCTGGGTTCGGCAGCTGGCGCCGCGGATAGGCGTTTACGTGGGTCAGCGTGTAGTCGCTGATCTGCGTCTGATCGCGATCGAAGTAGGACAGGTTGGAGATCACGTTCGCCATGCCGAGGTCGAGTTCGACCTTCAGGCTGGGCAGGATGAACTTGTCGTGGAACGGTTCCGACGTGAACGATCCGGGCCGGCCGTTGACCCCGTCGACCGGGATGTACGAGTGGTTCGCGTCCGCGACGGACGCTGGGATCCAGACCGGCACGCGGTAGTCCGACGCAGACGGATCGGAGATGCCGGGCCAGAATGCGAAGATGCGATCGTGCTCGAACTGCTTCTGGTACGAGATCGAGGTCGTGACGGTCAGGTTCTCGGTCGGCTGGAAGCCTAGAGCACCGCGGAGCACGGTCACGCGCGCCCAGTTGCTGTTCTCGCTATAGGTGCCGGTGGTATCGAAGGCTACCGAGCCGGTGCCCAGCGCGCCTGTCGAGCTGATCACTCGCGGCGTACCGATGACCTTGTCGATCCAGCCGCCGTCGACCCGGTGGAAGACGCTGGCACGGAATGCGATCTTGTCCTCGATGATCGGTCCGCCGATGGCAAGGCCGGCCTCGTAGCTCGTTCCGCCGCTCTCGGTCGTCGCGACTTCGCCGCGGCCATAAGCGGACCAGCTATTGTAGTTGGGGCCAGGCTGGATGAAGCGGATCGTACCGCCCTCGGATCCGGCGCCGAACAAGGTGCCTTGCGGACCGCGCAACACCTCGACGCGCTCGAGATCGAAGATGGTGGGATAGGTGTTCGACGAACTGACGCCCAGCGTGCGCACCTGGATCGGCGTGTCGTCGATGTAGATGCCGGTAGTCGCCGCACCGGCGTTGGACGAGACGCCGCGGATCGCGACCTGGCTGCGGATGCGGCCCGGCTCGAAGGTTAGGCCGGGGGTGAGGCGAACCACGTCGGTGAACTGCTTGACGCCCTGCGAGTCCATCTTCTCCTGCGAGAAGGCACTGATCGACAGCGGTACGCGGCTGATCACCTGGCTGGACCGGGTCGCGGTGACGACGATTTCGCCGGCGACTGCGGGTTCGTTTACACCGGTGCCGCCGTCCGCAGCCCCAACCACGCCGGTTTCTTCGGGAGTTGCTTCGACACCGGTCGGGGTCGACTGTGCGCTGACTGGAACGGCTAGAGAAAGAGCAATGATCAATGACGTTGTACAAAGAAGAGGTGTTTTCGCTTTCGTCTTCTTACTAGTCATGTTCTGCTTCCCCCGTTGAGCGTCGACTTACGCAGTCTCTCCTGATCCTCCCACGGAGTGCAGCGTTCTGTTATGTATTGAGCGTCATCTTTGCGTCTCGGCCACTATCGGCGGAGAGCTCGTGACGTTTTGATGACCGGACGATGAGTGCAGATAAGCGGTCTGTAAACGGCATTTTTTGTCATGCATCAATTCCCAAAAATCAATTTCGAGCGACTTGCCAGAACGGCGCCGCGCGAGTGATCCTTGAGATGTCGGAAGGGCTCACGCCCGATCCGGCTGCAACCAGGAGGAACGTGACGGATGCCGAGCAACGCAGAGCTTCAGATGCGGCGCATCGCAGCCGTGCCGCGCGGGGTATCGACGATGCTCCCGGTCTTCGTCGAGCATGCGGACAACGCGACCATCCGCGACGCAGATGGAAATGAGCTTATCGACTTTGCCGGCGGCATCGGCGTCCTCAATGTCGGACACCGTCACCCCAAGGTGATGGCGGCGGTGCGCGATCAGCTCGACCGCTACACGCACACGTCCTTCCAGGTCCTGCCCTACGAACCGTACATCGCGCTTGCTGAGAAGCTGAACGCGATCGTGCCGACCGGCCGGCCTAACAAGACCATTCTGATGTCAACGGGCGCCGAGGCCGTCGAGAATGCGGTGAAGATCGCCCGCGTCGCGACCGGCCGACCGGCGATCATCGCCTTCGCCGGCGCCTTCCACGGCCGCACCGCGATCGGCATGGCGCTGACCGGAAAATATGCCCCGTACAAGATCGGCTTTGGGCCGCTACCGGCGGAGGTCTACCATATTCCCTTCCCCGATCCGCTACACGGCACCAGCGAGGAGGAATCGCTCACCGCGTTGCGCAGCCTGTTCAAGGTCACGGTCGAGCCGGGTCGGGTCGCCGCCATCATCCTCGAGCCGGTGCAGGGCGAAGGCGGCTTTAACGTCGCGCCGGCCGGCTTCCTGCGCACGCTCCGCGGCATCTGCGACGAACATGGCATCCTGCTCATCGCTGACGAGATCCAGTCTGGCTTCGGCCGCACCGGCCGCATGTTCGCGATCGAACATTCGGGCGTGCCGATCGACCTCATGACCATCGCCAAGAGCCTGGGCGGAGGCTTCCCGATTTCGGCGGTGAGCGGCGCGGCGGAGATCATGGATGCGGTGCCACCGGGCGGGCTCGGCAGTACCTATGCCGGCAGCCCGCTCGCCTGTGCCGCCGCGCTCGCCGTGCTCGAAGTCATGGAGGAGCAGGACCTGCTCTCCGCCAGCGAGCGACTGGGCGATGCGATGAAGCGCCGGCTGAAAGACATTCACCAGGCCGACAACAGCGCCTGCCTGGCCAACATTCGCGGTCTTGGCGGAATGGTCGCAGTGGATCTGGTGACCGAGTCCGGCGCGCCCGATACGGCCGCGGCCCGCGCCACGATCGAGGCGGCCGCACGCCGCCATCTGGTCCTGCTCACCTGCGGCCCGTATGCGAACGCGATCCGCTTCCTAATGCCACTGACCATCCCCGACGAACTGTTCGAGGAAGGAATGACCCGCTTCGCCGATGCACTGCGTGAGGCCCGCCTGAGCGCGGCGACGGCGGCGGTCGCGGGAAGCTGATCGACGAATTGAGCGGCGGACGGTGACAACGTCCGCCAATCTATGCGGAGGCGGAAGAATCCTCGTCGCAGATCGATATCAGCCACTGGCGGAACACTGCCACCTTGGCGGATAGCTTTTCGGTTTCGGGGCGAACGAGATAATAGCCCCGCCCACTCGCCAGTGGCGCGCCGAAGGGCGTTACCAGGCGTCCTGAGGCCAACTCCTCGCGGATGTAGAAAGTCGGCAAGACGGCGACGCCCAGTCCGCGCGCTGCAGCCTCGATCACCATGTTGAAATTCTCGAACTTGGATCCGGTCCGCATGTTGGCGCCCTGCGGATGCCGCGCCGCCAGCCACGTCGACCACATCCACGGCCGCGTGGTCATGTCGAGCCAGTCGAAGTCGTCGATCTTCGCACCGTCCGTCGCGAGCCCCGGCGCCGTTACGGCGACGAGTTCCTCCTCGAGTAGCAGATCGCTGACCACGCCCGGCCACTCGCCCTCGCCATACTGGATCGCGACATCGAGGCCCGATCGCTGAAGATCGAATGGTCCGAGCCCGGTGATGAGGCTGATCGCAATACCCTCATGCTCGATCGCGAATTCGCCCATCCGCGGAACCAGCCAGCGCGAGCCGAAAGTCGGCAGTACGCCGACCATCAGCAGCCGATCGTTAGTGCCGTAGGTGACGAGGCGCTGAACCTCGGCTTCCAGTTCGTTGAGCAGGCGCGTCAGGGCCTGCTGGAACATGAGCCCCGCATCGTTGACGATCAGGCGGTTACGATCACGACTGAAGAGCGGGCGCCTAGCGAACTGTTCCAGGTTGGCGATCTGGCGGCTGACCGCGCTTTGCGTACGTCCGAGTTCGTCCGCCGCACGCGTTACCGAGGAGAGACGCGCCACCGCCTCGAAGGATTCGAGCGCAGAGAGTGACGGCAGCGACCGCCTCAACTTGGGACCTTATGCGTGCGAGTCATGAACTGTGTAGTTTAAATCACTTTGGGTGGTTGAATGATTTGCATATCGTGCTTTGCAAAGGTGCTCAAGGGGTTAAGATGCATCAGCATTGCACGTTCGATCCGTCCGACCCTCTCCAGCTCATGGAGCAGCTTACCGAAGACGAGCGCTTGATTAGCGAAAGTGCTCGCAACTTTTCTCAGGAACATCTGCTTCCGAATATCATCGAGGCGAACCGTTCTGGTCGATTTAATCCTGCGATAATGCGGGAAATGGGCAAGGTTGGACTGCTCGGGCCAACGCTGCCCGCCGAATATGGCGGCTCGGAAGCGAGCTATGTCGCGTACGGTCTGATCGCCCGTGAAGTCGAGGCGGTGGACTCCGGCTATCGCTCCGCGATGAGCGTGCAATCCTCGCTCGTGATGCACCCGATCCATGCCTACGGCTCGGACGAGCAGAAGCGCAGGTTCCTGCCGGACCTTGCCGCGGGCGAGCGGATCGGCTGCTTCGGGCTGACCGAAAGCGATCACGGGTCGGACCCCGGCGGCATGCTGACGCGGGCGGTCGCGGTGCCCGGCGGGTTCCGTGTCTCCGGATCGAAGATGTGGATCACCAACAGCCCGATCGCCGACGTCATGGTGGTCTGGGCCAAGCTTGACGGGCGCATCCGCGGCTTCCTCCTTGAACGCGGCATGGACGGGCTCTCGACGCCCGAGATCCACGGCAAGCTCGCGCTGCGCGCGTCGATCACCGGCGAGATCGTGATGGACGACGTGTTCGTTCCGGAGGCGAACCTGCTGCCCGGCGCATCCGGCCTGTCCGGTCCGTTCGGCTGCCTCAACAAGGCGCGCTACGGCATCGCATGGGGCGCGCTGGGTGCGGCCGAGTTCTGCTGGCGGGCGTCGCTCCGCTACGTTCTCGACCGCAAGCAGTTCGGCAAACCGCTCGCCGCAAACCAGCTCGTCCAGAAGAAGCTGGTCGAAATGCAGGTGGAGATCGCGCTCGGCTACCAGGCGGCGTTGCGCGCCGGCCGGCTGATGGACGAGGATCGGTGCCCGCCGGAAATCGTCTCGCTGATCAAGCGCAACAGCTGCGGCAAGGCGCTCGACATCGCCCGCGTCGCGCGCGACCTGCACGGCGGCAACGGCATCTCGGACGAGTTCCATGTCATGCGCCACATGGTCAACCTCGAAGCGGTCAACACCTACGAGGGTACGCACGACATCCACGCGCTGATCCTCGGCCGCGCGCAGACTGGCATCGCCGCCTTCTGATGGGCGCCTGTTCCGACATCCGCATCCTGGATCTCAGCCGGATCCTGGCCGGTCCCTGGTGCACCCAGATCTTCGCCGACCTGGGCGCCGACGTCATCAAGGTCGAAAACCCCGACGGTGGCGACGACACGCGCCGCTGGGGCCCACCCTATGTCGAGGGCCCGGACGGCAGCAGCGCGTCCGCTTATTTCCTGAGCGCCAACCGTGGCAAGCGATCGATCTGCGTCGATATCACCAGTCCGGAAGGCCAAGCGCTGCTCCGCGACCTCGCCGCCAAGAGCGATGTGGTGGTCGAGAATTTCAAGGTCGGCGGGCTGGCCAAATACGGGCTGGACTATGACAGCCTGCGCCGGATCAACCCCCGGCTGATCTATTGTTCGATTACCGGCTTCGGACAGAACGGGCCGTATGCCGGACGCGCCGGCTACGACTTCGTGGTCCAGGGGATGGGCGGCCTCATGAGTATTACCGGGCTGCCGGCCGACGCCGGCGGCGGCCCGACCAAGGCCGGCGTGGCGCTCGCCGACGTGGTGACCGGCCTCTACGCGTCGATCGGCATCCTGGCTGCGCTGCGTCACCGCGATCGGACGGGTGAGGGCCAGCAGATCGACATCGCCTTGCTCGACACGGTCGTCGCCATGCTCGCCAACCAGGGACTCAACTATCTGGTCAGCCGGGAAGACGGGGTCAGGCTCGGCAATGCTCATCCCAGCATCGTGCCCTACGATTCCTTCTCGACGAGCGACGACGACATCACGATCGCGGTCGGCAACGACCTTCAGTTCCGTCGCCTGTGCAACGTGCTCGGCCTGCCGGAACTCGCCCTCGACAGCCGTTACGTGACCAACGAAGCGCGAGTGCACAACCGCGTGGAACTGACCGAACGTCTCGGCAGCGCGCTCCGAACCCGGCCGAGCGCCTACTGGCTCGCCGCGATGAACGATGCGCTGATTCCGGCCGGGCCGATCAACGGTTTGGCGCAGGTGTTCGCGGATCCGCAGGTCAAGCACCGCCAACTGGAGCTGAAGCTTCACCACGATCGCCTCGGCGAGGTTCCGGGCGTGGCGAACCCGCTCCGGTTCTCGCGGACGCCCGTCACCTATGATCGCCCACCGCCGCTCGCCGGTGAGCATACCGAGGCGGTGCTGCGCCAGATCCTCCACATGACGGGCAGTGAAATCTCGCGTATCGAGCGCTCGGCGCTGACCGAAGAGCGATAATGGCGCCGTCGCGGGAGAGGATGGTCCGTCGATCGTCACGAGGAACCGCGATGCCTGACCTGCTTCGCCCGCTTTTCCGCCTGATCCTGGCTGCGTGCGCAGCGGCCCTCGTGCCCCTCTCCTCTGCCTCTGCCGCTGCCACTGCCAAGGCCGCCGCCGTCGAGAAGATGATGTGGCCGGATCTGCTGCGTCCCGAGATGCGGGGGCGTGTCGTCTATTCGCCGCCGCCCGTCGACGAACTCGATCTTGAGGCAGGCAGCCTTGCTGATTTGCAGCCGCCCTCGCTGGGGGTTCGCCAGGAGTTGGACGGGCGCACGATCAGCATCCCGGGGTTCGTCGTGCCGCTCGAATTCGACGCGGCGCACCGGGTGACGCGGTTCTTCCTCGTCCCCTATTTCGGCGCCTGCATCCACTTCCCGCCACCGCCGCCCGAACAGATGATCTACGTCGTCATGCCGAAGGGGTTCGCGCTCAAGTCGATGTACGATGCCTTCACGCTGACTGGGCGAATCAAGGTTGGCGGCAAGCGCAGCGCAACGACGGGAACCGCAAATTACACGCTGCTCGCCAGCGCGATCGCGCCGTACACGCCGTGAGCGACGCCGCCATCGCTCTACGCGACGTGACCTTCGCGTGGGGCGAGGCGCCGCCGGTGCTCCGCATCGCCGAACTTCGCATCGCGACCGGCGAACGTATCCTCCTCAAGGGGCCGAGCGGCAGCGGCAAGAGTACGCTCGTCGCGCTGCTCGCGGGCGTACTCGACCCGCAGGGTGGCACCGTCGAGGTGCTGGGGCAGGACATGAAGGCGCTCGGCCGCGCCGCGCGCGACCGCTTTCGCGCCGGGCGGATCGGGCTGGTCTTCCAGATGTTCAATCTCCTGCCCTACCTCTCGGCAGTCGAGAACGTCGTCCTGCCAGGCCGCTTCATGGCAGGCCGCGCCGGAAAGCGCGCGGACTCCGTCACGCATGCCGAGCGGCTGCTGGCGGCACTGGGGCTCGACGATCCCGCGCTCTACCGCCGCTCCGTCGCCAAGCTCAGCCAAGGCCAGCAGCAGCGTGTCGCCGCCGCCCGCGCCCTGTTTGCGCGGCCCGGCCTGCTGATCGCCGATGAACCGACCTCCGCCCTCGATAGCGACAGCCGCGATCAGTTTCTGAATCTGCTCGCCGCCGAATGTGCGGCCGCCGGCACGACGTTGCTGTTCGTCAGCCACGACGATGCCCTCGCGCCGCATTTCGACCAGACCCTGACTATGGCCGAACTCGCTGCGGCACGGCCGGTCTGACGCGATGCCGATCCATCTTCTCGCGCTCAAGAGCCTGTGGAGCCGTCGTTACGTTGCCGGGCTGACGATGCTCTCCATCGCGCTCAGCGTGACCTTGCTGCTCGGCGTGCAGCGGTTGCGGAGCGAGGCCCACGACGGCTTCACCCGCACGATCTCGGGCGCCGACCTGCTCGTCGGCCCGCGTACCGGGCCGATCAACCTGCTCCTCTACGCCATCTTCCACATCGGCGATCCGGATCGCGGCATATCGCGCGCGACTTACGACATCATCGCCGCCAAGCGCTCCATCGCTTGGACGATCCCGCTGTCGCTCGGCGACACGCACCGCGGCTTCACCGTCATCGGCACCGACGAAAACTATTTCCGCCACTATCGCTACGGCGGCAGCGAGCCGCTTGGCTTCGCGCGGGGTAACGCTTTCGCCGGGTCCGACGACGTCGTCATCGGCTCAGAGGTTGCGGGCCACCTCGGCTACACACTCGGTCAGCGTATCGTGCTGTCGCATGGTCTGGCGGCGGTCAGCTTCGCCGATCATGCCAGCCATCCGCTGCACGTGGTCGGCATCCTGCGCGCGACCGGCACCCCAATCGATCGCACCGTCCACGTCACGCTCGATGCCATTTCGGCAATGCACCTGCCGCCGCCGTCTCCATTCGCCGGCGTAGCGAGCAGCGACGACCAGACACGCGCGCGCGCCGACCCCTATTCGCCATACGCGCTTACCGCGTTCCTGGTCCGGTTGAAGTCGCCGCAGATGATCTTCACCGCCCAGCGTGCGATCAACGGTTATCGCGGCGAGCCGCTGACCGCCGTCATCCCTGCGGTGGCGCTGCAGCAGCTCTGGGAGGTCGTCGGCGTCGCCGAAAAGGCGCTGCTGGTGGTGTCGGCGCTGGCGGTCGCGACGGGCGTGCTGGGCATGGCGGTCGCGATGCTCGCCGGCATGAACGAGCGCCGCCGCGAAATGGCGATCCTGCGCGCGGTCGGGGCCCGGCCGGGGCAGATCTTCGCGCTGCTGATGAGCGAGGTGACCGTCCTGGCTCTCGGCGGGCTGGGGCTCGGCATGGTCCTGCTCAACCTGCTGATCCTCGCTTTCGGGTCGCGGCTGGCAGACCGCTACGGCGTAATCGTGCGTCCCGGCCTGCCCGATGCACAGGACGTGGCGCTGCTCCTGCTGGTGCTTGCCGCCGCCGGTGTCGGCGGTCTCCTGCCTGCAATCAAGGCGTACCGCGCAACGCTTGCCGACGGGCTGACCGTTCGCGTCTGAGCCGGTCGCCACGCTGCAACAATCTCGTCAGAAGGAACCTGCCCGTGGATCTCGAAGGCAAATTGCTGATCGGTGGCGGTGCCGTCGCCGGTACGAACGGCACCATACATGCTATCGAGGCTGCGACGGGCGCCCGCCTCGATCCCGGCTTCGGCGGCGCCACGCGTGCCGATCTCGACCACGCCTGTGCGCTTGCCGACGAGGCGTTCGATGCTTTCCGCGCTGTGCCCGATGCCGATCGCGCCGGTTTCCTGAATTCGATCGCGGCCGAGATCGAGGCGATCGGCGAAGCCTTGGTCCAGCGCGCCGCCGCCGAGACCGGGCTGCCAAGGGCCCGGATCGAGGGCGAGCGCGGCCGGACCTGCGGCCAGCTCCGCCTGTTCGCCCGGGTCTTGGGCGCCGGCGACTACCTCGACGCGAGGATCGATCCCGCCCAGCCGAGCCGCCAGCCCGCTCCGCGTCCCGACCTCCGGCTGCGCAACATCGCGGTCGGGCCGGTGGCGGTGTTCGGCGCCTCCAACTTTCCGCTCGCTTTCTCGGTCGCGGGCGGCGACACCGCCGCCGCGCTCGCGGCCGGCTGTCCGGTGGTCGCCAAGGCCCATCCGGCGCATCCCGGCACGTCGGAGTTGATCGGCCGGGCGGTTCAGGCGGCGGTGCGCGCCTGCGGCCTGCCCTCGGGCGTCTTCGCGTTAATCCACGATGCCGGGCACGAGATCGGCCAGGCGTTGGTCGCCGATCCGCGGATCAAGGCAATCGGCTTCACCGGCTCACGCCGCGGCGGTCTCGCCCTGCTTCGCATTGCTCAGGCGCGACCCGAACCAATCCCTGTCTATGCCGAGATGAGCTCGATCAATCCCGTCATCCTCTTCCCGCATGCGTTGGCCGAAGAGGCCGAAGCGCGCGCGCGTGCCTTCGTCGCTTCGCTCAGCCTGGGCGCGGGACAATATTGCACCAACCCCGGCCTGATCCTCGCGGTCGAGGGGGAGGCGCTGGACCGTTTTGCCACCGCCGCGGCAGAGGCAGTCGCTGAGCTTGCGCCGCAGACGATGCTCACGCCCGGCATTCACGCCGCCTATGACCAGGCGGTGGCGGCTCTTGCGGCGCACGGCGCGGTGGCAACCCTTGCGCGCGGAGTGCCGGGCGCCGGTCAATCGAACCAGGCCGGGTTGTTCGCGACCGACGCCGAGAGCTTCCTCGCGCATCCAGAGCTGCAGGAGGAGATTTTCGGCGCGGCGGGGCTGATCGTCCGATGCCGTGATCTGGCGACGATCGCGCGCGTCATCCGGTCGCTGGAGGGGCAGCTGACCGCCGCAATCCATATCCTCGAGGCCGACCATCCAGCCGCACGATTGATGCTGCCGCTGCTGGAACGCAAGGTCGGCCGCATCGTCGTGAACGGCTTCGGCACCGGCGTGGAGGTGGCGCATGCAATCGTCCACGGCGGCCCCTTCCCCGCCACCTCGGACAGTCGCACGACGTCGGTCGGTAGTCTGGCGATCGCGCGCTTCCTGCGCCCGGTCAGCTACCAGGACATGCCCGATGCGCTGCTGCCGGACAGCCTGAGGCGGGCCAATCCGCTCGGCATCCGCCGCCTGGTCGACGGCACCATGCAGCCCTAGCTCCGCGGCGGAAGCAGCTTGCGAAATTGGATGAAACCGGACCGCTCGGCGGAGCGCAGGTAAAGCGACTGCGCCGCCGCATTGCTCTCGTGCGTCAGCCAGTGGACGCGCGCGCAGCCATGCGCCTCCGCCCAGAGGTAACTATGTTCAAGGAGCGCGCTACCGATACCGGCGCCGCGCGCCTCGGCCGCCACGTAGAGATCCTGCAGATAGCAGTAATCGGCCGCCGTCCATGTCGATCGATGCCGGACGAGATGGACCAGACCCACAGCTACACCCGCCGCATCGATCGCAACCGCACCATGCATCGGCTCGGCAGGATCGAGGAGCCGTCGCAAGGTGAACGACGTGGTCTCCTCCGGGATGTCGACCGCATAGAAGCCCTGGTAACCGAGCCAAAGCGTGTGCCAGGCGGCTTGGTCGGTGGCCTGAAGCGATCGGATTGTCGCGGGCGCGTCACTGGTCATCTTCGGCAATGCTCCTTGGGGCGCGGCATGTCTTTATTGTGGGTCGGACTTACCGAAAGACCGTTGGCGCATCAGCCGCCCTTCGAGCGCGATCAGCTTGCCGACCATCGCCGTCGGATCGCGGTGACTTGTGCCGAGCAGCCGGTCCGCTTCGCCCTGCGAGAGCGGCGCCGCCGCGCCTGCTGGTGCGGCGGTCTCGCCCTCGCCGGTGGTCGGTCCGGGCACTGGATCCTGTTCCTGCTCCTTGCTGGCATCGCTCGGATCCCCCTCGGGCAGGGCGTCGCCGTCACGCTCGCCGCCGGGGGCGGTGGGTTCGCCGGCTTCCCCGTAATCCCCGGCGTTGATCGAGGCGAGCATGCGTAGCGCGATCGCAAGGTTCCAGCTGGCATCGGCATGGCCGGGACGGAGTCTCAGCGCCTCCCGGTACGCTGCGACGGCAGCAAGCGCGTGTCCGCGGGCACGCTTCTGGCCGAACGCCTTGGCGGCTTCGGCGATGCGCCACAGCCCAAGATTGTTGAGCGCCCGCAGCCTGACCTCGATCTCGGCGCCCTCCCCGACAGCAGCCAGCGCCTCGCCGGCGGCCAGGTTGCCCAGGCCCAAGAGCGCCGTGCCCAGATTGTAGCGGATCGCCGCGGAGCGCGGCTGGCGCGCAAGCTGGTTGGCGTAGATCTTCGCCGCCTCCCGGAAGGATCCCCCGCGATACAGGCGGTTGCCCCGTTCGATGCTGCTGCGATCGAATGTCCACGCCGCGGCCAGCCCGGCAAGCGCGAGCAAGACCGCCCCGACGATCGACCATGTCGGCCATCCTGCGCGCCGCATCACCACCGGGCCCCGATCCAGCGGCGGAGCGCCGGCGGATGGCCGACTGCGAAGCCGCCCTCAGCGGCAAGAAGGGCCATGGCGAGCAACAGCAGCCAGAAGGTGAAGCGCTCGGGACCGACATCCTCCGGCGCCGAGAGACCGCCGAGCGCGCGCACATCAGAAATCAGCGCCCGCGCCCCACTATCGCCGCTGACATCGCGATAGGTGCCGCCCCCGGACTTGGCTAAGGATCGGAGCAGCGCTGCATCGAATTGTGCCGTTATCGGATCGCCGCTGGCGTCGAAGGCCGGCCGCCCTCCGATCTCAAGCGTTGGCGCGCGCGCGGTACCGACGCCTGCCGTCCAGATCGCGACGCCTGCCTTGGCGGCGTCGGACGCGGCGGCGAGAGCCTCGTCCCTGTTGCCGGAGACCGCACCGTCGGAAATCAGGAGGATGACCTGCTGGCGCAGGCGACCAGGCGCGGGGTCGAGTACCGACCGAGCCTGCTCGATCGCGCTCCGCACCGACGCGCCCCGGTCGCCGGTTGAGGTTCGGATCGACGAGGCGAGGCTGGATACAAGTGAACCGTTCAAGGACCGCGCGAAATAGCGGACGAGCTCATGATCGTCCGTCAGCGGCGCGAGCGTGTAGGGCCAGTCACCCACCACGAGCAAACCGACATGGGCCGTCGGCGACGCATCGGCCAGGCGGGCGACGACGTCCCCGGCCCGCTGGATTCGGGTTGGCGTGATATCGGCCGCACCCATCGAGATCGAGGCATCGACTACGACGACAATGTCGAGTGCCGGCGGCGCATCGACGCGCCCGGCGGGCGTCTCTCCGGGACCTGCCGCGGCCAGGCACAAGGCGACGCCTGCCACCGTCAGGCTACCCAGCCGCACGTGACGTAGCATCGGCGCATCCGCCGGCAGGATCCGCCCGACGGCATGCTCGCCATACGCCTGCGCGAGACGCCGCACGCGCCGCAGAAACATGCGCTGCGCCAGCCACAGCAGGCCGATCACGAGCGGGAGCGCCGCCAGATATTCCGGTCGCGAGAAGCTCATGGGAGGACGCCCCAGCGCGATCCGCGAAGCAGCACGCCGGCCAGCAGCAGCAGCAAGCCGGCAATCACGAAAACGAACGCGATCGATGTGAAGGCGGTTCTCTTCACCAACCGTGCCGGGCGTGGCCCCGTCTGGCGATTGATCTCGGCATAGATCCGGTCGAGCCCGGCGACATCGGTCGCCCGGAAATATTGCGCACCGGTTATCCGCGCGGTCTGGGCGAGCACCGTTTCCATCTTCTGGGTATCGGCATCGTCCGATGCCGCGCCGATAGCGATCGCATAGACCTTCACGCCGTGCGCAGCGACCGCCCGGGCGGCCTGCGCCGGGGCGAGACCGGGCTTGTTGTGGGCACCGTCGGTGACGAGGATCACCACCTTCGATCGATGCGGCGCATCGCGGAACAGCCCGCCGGCCGCGGCGGTCGCACCGGCAATGTCGGTGCCGTCGCGCAGCAATCCGGTCTCGAGTGCAGTAACGGCGGCCGCCGCCACGGACCGATCTCCGGTCAGCGGCAGCCGCGTCAGCGCCTCGCCCGAAAAGGTGATCAGCCCGACATCGTCGCTCCTCCTCTTCAGGAAACGCAGGATCGTGGTCTTCGCCACTTCTAGCCGGCTGGTGCCTTCCGCCATGTCCTCGGCCAGCATCGAGGTCGACAGATCGAGAGCGAACACGATGCCGACACCATCGTTGACGCTCTCTCGGTAGCTGCGAACGGACTGCGGTTGGCCCAGCGCAAGGACCAGACAGGCGAAGGCCGCCGCCCGTATCAGTGCGGGTGCTGCTTCGATCACGGTGCCAAGCAGTCCCGGCAACGCGACGCTTGCGACCGCTTCGCCATGAGCGGTCAGGAGACTCCGCTCTGGCCGTGGTCGCGTCCACCACAACCATAGGGGGATGAGGCCGAGCAGCAGGAGGTACGCCGGCCGGGCGAGTTCGACGTTCATGCCTCCGGCTTCCCGTCGTTTTCGATCCAGTGGCGAACCGCCTGCCAATGGGCTTCGGCCGCCTCGGCCTCCGCTCCGGCGGCACCGAACTTGACGCGTTCGGCGTCGGTCATCTCCGTGCGCAGACCTTCCGCATTGTTCCTGAAGCCACTGACGGCAAGCCCATGCATCAGTTCGGTGCTGGTGAGGTTCGGCCCCCAGTGTGGATCGAAGCGCTCGACATGTCGGCGCACGATCCGGCTGGTGGCGCCATAGAATTCGCGCACCCGTCCGCCACTGTGCAAGCCGCGGGCCAGCAGCGCGTCCAGTTCGCCGAGCGTGGCCCGCCTGTCCGTTTCCGGCGACTTGCTGGAGGAGCGTTCCGCCGGCCGTGTTCTGAAGCGCACGAACGCCGATGCTGTCGCGCAGACCAAGATAGCGACGCTGACCAACAGCAGAGCGAGCGGGGCGGTGCCCCAGTTGCGGCCGACGACGTCCGAGGCCGGGGTCGGCCCGACGCCGCCAAGCACGCCTTCCAGTTCGAAGAGCGACTTGGACCTCACCTCGCGGGGCGCGACCCGGGCGAGAATATTCGTGGCCTGCGCCGCCGCGTTGCGCCAGGCGCCCACCGCCGAGCCGCCGGGCAGAGCCGGTCGGCCGGACACACCCGTGGTCGGACCAGCGACGATGTCGAGACCAGGCACGGTGATCCGGCCGACACCGAGCGCGAGAAGTGGATAAGCCAGTTTCAACGTCGCACCTCCCGGCGCCGGCTCCGCGGTCCAGCGTACCGCGCCGTGACTTTCGATCGCCGCCGTGGCCGGCAGCTTGCTCGGGAAGTAGACGGTTCGCCCAGACGGTACGCGAACGCTGACCCGCAGCTCGACGATGCTTCCCAGGGCAATGGAGTTCGCCGAGAGCTTCGCCGCCGCGCCGGCACTGGCCTGTGCCGCGCATGGGACGGAGATCGCCGCGAAGGCCATCAGGTACACGCCCGAAACGACGCGCACGATCGACCGCCTCACCGCGACGTCCGATCGCGGCGGCGAAAGTAGCCGACCAGCGCGGGCACGTAATCCCGCCGTGTATCCACCTCGACCACCTCGAGCCGCAGATCGCGCAGCAGCGAGGACATGTGCGCCTGCTGATCCAGACGCGCCTGCGCGTATCGCGCGCGGACCCGGGCCGAGCCGGTGTTGACGATCCGACGCATGCCCGTCTCCGGATCGACGACGGCGAGCATCCCGACGTTCGGCAGCGCCGCCCCACCCGGATCGGTCAGCCGGATGGGGACGAGATCGTGATCGCGACGGCACCGGCGAAGCGCATGTCGCAGCTCCGGATCCACGTGCTCGTCCGTCAGAAAATCGCTGATCAGCAGGATGATCGACCGGACGTGGAGCACACGCGACGCGAAGCCGAGCGCTGTTGAAAGCCGCGTGGCCCGGTGCGCAGGACGGAAGGTGAGGATTTCCAGAACCAGGCGGAGCGCGTGGCGGCGACCTGACCCGGCCGGTACGTAGAGCTCGACCTGGTCGGTCACGAGCAGCAGCGCGACCCGGTCGTTGTTCGCGGTCGCGGCCAGCGCCAGGATTGCGGCGATCTCGGAGGCGATCCGCATGGTGTCGGCCCGGCCCGTCCCGAACTGCTTGGACCCGGACAGATCGACGATGATCAGGGCGCTCAACTGCCGCTCTTCGACATATTCGCGCAGGAACGGTGTGCCGCGCCGGGCAGTGACGTTCCAGTCGATCGCCCGGACGTCGTCACCCGGCTGATATTGCCGCAGGTCAGCGAACTCCAGCCCGCGGCCCTTGAACACCGAATGGTATTCGCCGCTGAACAGCGACTCCACGAGCCCCTTGGTCCTGAGTTCAATTCGACGGACCTGGGCGGCGATTTCCCGCGAGAAGACGTGGGTGCCGTCGACCGCCTGGCCGGTTGACGCCCCCTGCGGTTTCACGGGCAAGGGAGCTTGGCGAGGATCCGCCGGATGATCTCGCCGGCATCCACGCCAGAGGCGTCCGCCTCGTAGCTGGTCTTGAGCCGGTGCCGCATCACCGGCAGCGCCATGGCTTTCACATCGTCGGGCAGCACATGGTCCCGCTGGTGCAGATAGGCGCGGGCGCGCGATGTCCGCGTCAGGAAGATCGTCGCCCGTGGCGACACACCGAACTCGATGAGGCTGGCCAATTCCGGCAGACCGTAGGCTGCGGGATCGCGCGTCGCGCAGATCAGGTCGACGATATAGTCGAGCACCTTGTCTTCCAGGTGAACCGCGGCGACCTTCTCCCGCGCGGCCATGATCTGGCCGGCGGTACCGACCGGATCGACCGGCTCGCGATCGCCGCCGGCGACACGGCCGACGATGATCTTTTCTTCCTCGCGACTAGGATAGCCGATCTCAAGCTTCAGGGCGAAGCGGTCGAGCTGCGCCTCCGCCAGCGGATAGGTACCGTGCAGCTCGGTCGGGTTCTGCGTCGCGAGTACCATGAACGGATGTTCGAGCGGGAACGTATCGCCCGCGATCGTGACCTGCCGCTCCTCCATCGCCTCGAGCAAGGCAGCCTGCACCTTGGGCGGGGCGCGATTTATTTCGTCGGCGAGGACGATATTCGAGAAGATCGGCCCCTTGTGGACGCGGAACTGCCCGCTCTCCTGATCAAATACGGGCGTGCCGACGATGTCCGTCGGCAGCAGGTCGGGCGTGAACTGGATACGGCGAAAATTAGTATGGATCGCCTCGGCCAAAGTGCGCACCATCAGCGTCTTGGCCAGGCCCGGCAGCCCTTCCAGCAGGATATGCCCACCCGTCAGCAGCGCGATCAGCAGCCCCTCGACCGCGACATCCTGGCCGACGACACGGCGGTGGACGGCGGTGGCGACCTCGCCGAGCCAGGCGTTCCCAGATCGCTCGGGCGATGTCGCCGCGCCAGACATCTCGATGCTCTGCATGGTCCTGCGCCAGCCCTAATAAGTGAAGCTGGCGCGGCGGTAGCCGATCTTGCCCTCGACCAGCGTGAGCAGGATGCGGTCCTTCATCGACAGGCTCAATTCCGGGTTCTTGTCGAATTCCTTGATGCTGGGAATGTTCAGCACCACCAGATCGGCGAGCTTGCCCACTTCCAGGCTGCCGCGGATCTTGTCGTCGTAGGTCAGGTAGGCGCCGTTGATGGTGAAGGCTCGCAAGGCGTCAGCGATACCGACCGTCTCGTCCGGGCCGAGCACCGCACCGGTCGACTGCTCCTTGCGCGTCAGCATGGCATAAACGCCGAGCCACGGATCGTAGTGGGCGACCGCATAATCCGAACCCGCCGCCATGATCACGCCGTGCTTCAGATAGGACCGGAAGGGCTGCGCCCGCGTCACCCGCTCCGGACCCAGGTTTTCGGAAAAGGAGTTGCCGAGCTGCCACATGAATACGGGGTTGGGCGAGGCGATGATCTTGTATTTGCCCATGTCGGGAGCGACCATCGTCTTCGGCTCAATCGGCATATAGGCGTGGATGATGCTCCAGCGCAGATCGGCGTCGGGCCGTTTTGCCCGGATCTCGTCCATGAACTTTTTGTAGAGATCGACCGTCTGGCGCATCGCCCGGTCGCCGGTATTGTGCGTGTTCAGATCCCAGCCGCGCTCCAGCGCCACCCGGAACTGCTTCTCGCGGACTGCGGTGTCCTCCATGACGGGCAGGCCGAAATACGGCTTACCTTCCTTCTCCTCCCAGTTCTCGAAGGGTTCGGAGACCCAGCTGCTGCGCGATCCCGCGCCGCCATCGGCATAATATTTCATGCCTTGCCACTTGAGAAAGCGGTCGCCGAGGCGGTTGATCTTGATGCCGTCCAGGTGCGCGGCAATCTGTTCGGGCGGCTCGCGGAAGAACACGCCTTCGTAGACTGCGGCGATACGCAGCGGCAGCAGCCCGCGGTTATAGGCCGTCTGGTACAGGCGCATATTGTAGCCCATGCGAGAGGCGGGATCGACGATCGCGGTGACGCCCAGGCTCAGCAACTTGTCGCCACCCGTCTTGATCGTCGCCACATTCTCCTCGAACGGGATGGGCGGCAGATCGACGGTGACGAGCTCGGACGATTTCACGCCGAGGAACACGCCGGTCGGAACCTCGACCTCGCGGGTCGCGCCGTTGACGGTGATCGTGCGCTTGGCCCGAAGGATCTTGTCCTCGGACGTGAAATCCGCGGGATCCTTCAGCCACCAGGACGGCCAGGTCGAGGGCTTGTCGTCCTCAATCCCCATCAGCCGGAACGCGGCGGTGTTGACCATCGTGCCACGATAGACACGCCGCAGACGAACCGGATTGTCCGGCGTGACGGCGTCGAGCTGCCACCGCGTCACCATCTCGGGATATTTATACTGATCCCAGCGGGCCCCACCGATCCAGTCGCCCTTCGCCGGCTTCAGCTTCGCCTTGATATCGGCGACCGCTTTGACGATGTCGTCCGCATTCTTCGCAAAGGTCAGATCGGCATTGTGCGTCAGATCGTAGCCGAGCGTGGCGAAGTGCATGTGGGAATCTTGCATGCCGGGAATGATCGTCTTGCCGGTGATGTCGACGACCTTGGTTTCCGGCCCGCGATAAGCCTGAACATCCTTGTCGGAGCCGATGACGATGATCTTGCCGTCCTTGATGGCCAATCCTTGTGCAACCGCGAAGTCCTTATTCACCGTGACGACTTCGCCGCCCGTGAAGATGACATCGGCATACGGGCTCCAAGCGCCAGATGGCATGTCCGATTTGCCGCAGCCGAGCAGCGTTGCACACAGTAGAGAGCCGACGATCGTACGGATATAGTGCGAACGTGACATAGCGCTCCCCCTAACAGCGAAGATAATCGCGTATAACCGCCGATCGGCAGTGGTCAGAGCTTTCCAGCCTTAATGGAATCAAGCAAGAGCACTTTTAGTCAAGTGATCATTACCTCAGTGCATGGACAAGTGGAGCAGCACGCGTCGACCATCCCAGCCTTTATCATCGACCATGCCGACATCGATCTGGAAGCATTCAGCCCGAGCCCTTACCCACGCAAACCCCCGGGCGTGTGGATCCGGCATGTCCCTCGTGCGGCCGCGCCTTGCCCGTTACACCGTCTCGAACCTTTTCAGCGGTTTGATTAGTTTCGTCGTCGATGTCAGAGGCGGGCGGGCATCAATCGCTCCAGGGTCGCCGTTACGGCCCGCTCGACCACCTCAACCATCACCATCGTCTGCTGATCGACCTCGAAGTTCACCTTGTCGCCCACGCGATACAGACCGAAGGTCGTCTGGCGGATCGTTTCCGGGATCAGGTTGATCGTGAAGACGTCGCCTTCCACCTCCGCGACGGTGAGGCTGCAACCGTTCACCGCCAGGAAACCGCGCGGAAAGACATAGCGGGCCCAGGGCATCGGCAGGCGCAGCTTCATCCACATATGGTCATCGGAAACGGTGTCGATGCCGACGATCGTGGCGGTGCCCGAGACGTGGCCGGCGACCAGATGCCCGCCGATCTCGTCGCCCAGCTTGGCAGAGCGTTCGATGTTGACGCGGTCGAACGCGAAGTCGCCCAAGCTGGTCGTGTCGAGCGTCCCCTTGGTCGCATCGAAGCCGACCCGGTTGCCGTCTATGCTGGTCACCGACAGGCAGACACCTTCGACGGAGACGCTGGCTCCCAGCACCAGACCGGACATCAGCCGATCCGGAAAGGCGAGCGTCAGTGCGATTCTGCCAGGCACGCGCTCCGATGCGACGATTGGCGCCACCGCCTGAACAAGCCCCATATACATCGTACCGCTTCCTCCGCCGATCTGCCGCGCGCCCGCTGAGGGTTGCGTCGGCTGCCTCACAAAGGCCCTTGGCTTACCTGGCCGCCGCGACTTATGAATAATCCTATTACTTCTGTCGAGGAGGTCGGCCATGGCGGCTGCAATTCGGATCTGGGATGCCATCGACGGCAGCGACGAGGAACTGGCGGCCGAGGTCGCCCGGTTGGCCGGCCTGCCCGAGTTGCCGGACCGGTGCGTGCCCGGCGTGGCGCTCAACGCCAGGCTGCTGCAGCGTCACCTCGACAATCTCTCGGCGCCGCAGCGGTGACGGACTACATCGGCACGATGGGAGCGGTCGAGATCGCGCAGGCCGTCCGCACCGGGCAAGTGCGCGCAGTCGACGTGGCGCGCGCAAGCCTGGATCGTATTTGCAGCCGCAACGGACCGGTGAATGCCGTCACCCGTATTCTCGAAGAGCGCGCGCTGGCGGAAGCTGCGGCCGTCGAGGCCAGGGTCGCCGCCGGTGAGGATCCCGGCCCGCTCGCGGGTGTGCCCTACGGCGTCAAGGACCTGTTCGACGTTGCCGCTTTACCCACCACGGCCGGTGCCGCCAGGCTGCGCGACGCATCGCCGGCTACGGCCGACGCGGACGTGATCGTTCGCCTGGCGCGGGCCGGTGCGGTTCTCGTCGCCACGCTCAACATGGACGAATTCGCGTACGGGTTCGTGACCGAGAACGCCTGCTGGGGCACCACGCGAAATCCGCACGACCTGCACCGCTTCGCCGGCGGTTCGTCGGGGGGATCCGCAGCGGCGGTGGCGGCAGGGATGGTCGCGTTCGCGCTCGGTTCGGACACCAACGGATCGATCCGGATCCCGGCAAGCCTGTGCGGTCTGCACGGCATCAAGCCCAGTCACGGCTCCCTGCCCATGGTCGGCGTCTATCCGTTCGCGCACACGCTGGACGACGCCGGCGCCTTCGCGGGTAGCGCAGCCGACCTCGCTCTGGTGGACAGCGCGATGCGCGACGAAGCCGGACCTGCCGAGCCGCTGACCGGCATCGCCATGCTCGGCGGCTGGTTCCGCCGTAATCTCTCCCCCGAGATGGCAGGCGCGCTGGTTGCGCTGGAAGAGGCGCTGGGTCACCCGCCGACGATCGAGCTCGCCGACGTCGCGCAGGCGCGTTCGGCTGCTTATCTGATCACCGCCTACGAAGGCGGCGCGGTCCACCGCAGTGCCCTGCGCACCGACCCGCTCTCGTTCGATCCCGCCACGCGGGACCGGCTGCTGGCGGGCGCCGCGCTGCCGGAGTGGGTCTACCGCAAGGCTCTTGGCCAGCGAGCGTTGTTTTCCGCGCAGATCGATGCACGCTTGGCTCAGCATGACGTCCTGATCGCACCCTGCGTGTTCGGGCCGGCGCCACTGATCGATGATGCGTGGATAGAGATAGATGGGACGCGCCAGCCCGCCCGCGCCAATCTCGGCCTCTACACACAGCCGATCAGCCTTGCCGGCTTGCCTGTCGTCGCGGCGCCCATCGCCGCGGCCGGACTGCCGCTCGGTATCCAGCTTATCGCCGCCAGGGGCAGAGACCGCGAACTCCTCGCCTTCGCGGCCGAGCTTGAGAGGCAGGGCCTGACGGCCGGCCGCATCGTCCATTCGCAGGAGCACGCATGACCATCGACGATCCGGACGTACTCGCTGAGGTGACCGCCCTCTTCGAACGCTACGAGCGTGCCCTGATGGCGGACGACGTCGCCGAGCTGGATGCTTTGTTCCACGATGCCCCGACCACGGTGCGCTACGGCGTCGGCGAGGTCCTCTATGGAAGTGAGGAGATCCGGACGTTTCGCCAAGGTCGGGGCGGATCACCGCAGCGCAAGCTCGGCCGGCGGGCGATCACCACCTATGGCCGCGATCTGGCGACAGCTAACGTCGAATTCTTTCGCGCCGGGGCCGATCGACGCGGTCGGCAGAGCCAGACCTGGGTCCGCCTGCCGGAAGGATGGAAGATCGTCTCCGCTCACGTCTCGATGGAAGGGAGCGCCTCTTGAGCCGGTGGCAGCGCCCCTGCGTCGTCCGCCGGCCCGCCCCTTGAAGCGAAGCCATTGCCGGCGGCGATAAAGCGCCGGATCAGGTCGACGGCATGATCCGCCCAGCCGGCGCGCCAATCCGGACTGTGCATGTCGAGCCCGAGCACGGCCGACAGCGAATGAGCGTTGGCGAGGTGGAAGCGGCTCAGCGCCGTGATCGTCACGTAGAGTTGGGACGGGTCGATCCCTGGACGGAAGAGGCCGGCCTGCTCGCCGGCCGCAACGATCTGGGCCACCCGCCCCTTCAGCACATCGCCCGAGGCACCAATGCTGCCCGACGAACCCACCACCCGCCCGCCGAGATCGTTCTCGGAGCGGATCAGCCCTTCGAAATCCGGATGCTCCGCAAAGTAGCGCATGGTGAAGCGAAGGAGCTCGTCGAGGCAGCGAAACGGATCGTCGAGGTCCAGCATCAGAGCCGCCTCCTTGGCCCGCAGGTCGGCATAGGCCGCCTCGACCACGGCCCGGTACAGCGCCGCCTTCGATCCGAAGTGATGATAGATCATGCGGATATTGCACCCCGCCCGGGCGACGATCCGCTCGATCCGGGCGCCGGCAAAGCCGCGGCTCCCGAACTCGCGCGTCGCCGCCTGGAGGAGGCGGGCGCGGGTCTGGACCGGGTCGCGCCGACGCAGGGACGCGGACGGCACGCTCAAACCAGCCGCTCCAGTTCAAGGCGGATCTCTTCCGCGAGGCGGCTAACGCCGGAACTGAGCGTACTGTTCTTGCGGTGGATGAGGCTGAGTGGCTGGGGTCGCATCACGCCGTCCCTGATCGGAATGAAGACGAGGTCGCCGCGCGCGCCCTCCTCCGCGATGTCGACCTTCGTCATGAAGGTCACGCCGGCCCCCTGCCGCGCGAGAGACTTCATGTAGCCAACGGAGTTCGACACGACCTGCGGCCGGAACGCCAGGCTGGCATGCAGAAACGCGTCCTGAATGATGCCGCTGATCGTCATCGTCTCATCGCCCAGGATGATCGGATAGCGCGCGCAATCGCTCAATCGCACTTCCTGCTCGTGGGCCAGCGCATGCCCTGGCGCGACGACCGCACCGAGCCGCGTATCGAACTGATGCAGTACCGAGGTCCCGGGAAGGTTGGAGATGTTGTAGCCAAGCGCGAGATCCCACTCGCCGTTCGCGAGCGCGCTCGCGACCTGCTGCCGGAACGCGCTGTAGACATGGACGTGGATACGCGGATGGACCTGGCGAAAACTGCGCGCCACCTGCGGCAGCAGGTTGGCCGCCAGGTTCTCGAAGGTGCCTATGGTGACGCTGCCGCTTTGCAGCCCCTGGAGCGCGGCGATCTCCGCCTGTGCGCGATCATGTTCCTTCAAGGTCGCCCGGATGTGGCGCAGCAGCACCTCGCCCGCCGCGGTCGGCCGGACGTAGCGGGGCAGCCGCTCGAAGATCTGGGTACCGATCTCCTCCTCGTAGGCGAGGATCTGCCGATTGATCGCGGTCGACGCGACGTTGAGGTGCGTTGCCGCCTTGCGGATGGAACCCCGCTTGGCGACCTCGTCGATGTAGCGCAACAGACGCGCGTGCAGCATGCCACCTCCCGGTTGGAAACGCCGCAACCGCGTGGCGCCCTATCCCCCGTGGAGTGAGATCATAAAGGCATCGCTATGAGACCAAAATGGTTCTTTTGGGCATCGCTGCGATATGATCTATTCGCGGTGCAGCATGGTCCGTCGAAGAAGACGAAGCATACGTCCCGATGACCAAGCTCGAAAAAACGGCCGAAGAAACAAGTCGGCAAAAATAGCGGGAGGTGAACCACAAAACTCCTTGGGGGTCACTTGCAGAAATGAATAAGGGGTTATTCCTAGCGACTGCGCTTGCCAGCGCGTCCTATCTCTCTATTTCGACCGCCGCTTTGGCCTATGACGACGTTACCGCGATTGATGCCGCCGAAGCTAATCTTGCCGACGCCGGCTTCATGGACGCGGGACTTCAGGAAATCGTCGTCACGGGCGAAAAGCGCGAGACGTCGCTGCAGCGCGCACCGCTTTCGATCACCGCAGTCGATGCGACCTCGCTCCAGCAACGTAACGCCAACGAGCTCAACGATCTGAACGGCATCGTCCCCGGACTGAGCATCTCCAAGAGCGAAGGATCCGCGCGCATCGTCTCGATCCGCGGCATCGGCTACGAAACTTCGGCCAACCCGAACTCCCAGCCCGGCGTCGCCTTCCACATCAACAGCGTCTACATCGCCCATGTCATGGCACTCGCCCAGGACCTGCTCGATGTGGATCGGGTCGAGGTCCTTCGCGGCCCGCAAGGTACGGTGTTCGGCCAGACGTCGACGGGCGGCGCGATCAACGTCATCACCAAGATGCCGGTGCTCGGCGAGGCCAGCGGCAATGCCTCCTTCAGCTACGGCAATTATGATTATGTGAAGCTGAACTCGGGCCTGAACATCCCGATCAGCGACACTCTCGCCGCACGGGTAGCCGCGCAATATCTGCGCCACGACGGCTACGGCAAGTCCATCGGCATCGCTAACAAAGCCGAATACGATCTGGACGACGCCAACAATTTGGGCCTGCGCGGATCGCTGCTCTGGAGGCCCGCGGACAGCTTTACCGCGGTCCTCTCCGCCCAGACGTTCGACACGGATCGCAACGGCGCGCTCCAGAAGAACGTCCTCGATCCGACGCCCGGCGCCCGCACGGTCAACCAGGATTATCCGAGCACGTTCGAGCTCAAGACCCGCATGGTCGATCTCCAGCTCGGCCTGGATCTCGGCGATGTCGCGACGCTCAAGTCCGTCACCGCCTATCAGTACATGCTGAAGGATCAGACCGCCGACACCGACCGGCTGGCAGGCAGCTTCTACGTCCACACGATCCGCTGGAATGATCGCAGCAAGGCCTTCACCCAGGAAGTGTCGCTGACCTCGCAGCCCGGCGGCGACCTGGACTGGACGGCGGGCGGCTTCTTCCTGCGGCAGCGGGCGCTGAAGGACTATGTCTCGTTCGGCAGCAATCCCGCCCTGACCTACCAGGGCATGCCGATCGTGTTCGCGACCTACAGCCCCTACCAGCACACCTCGCTCGCCGGGTACGGCCAGGCGACCTACCGCGCTACCGATCAGCTCTCGCTCACCGGCGGGTTGCGCTACAGCTGGGACAAGACGACCGGGCAGCCGGTCAACTTCTTCAACCAGTTCGGCCCGGCCGCGCCGCGGCGGGTGACCAGCGATGCCGTCACCGGCAAGCTCGGCCTGCAATATGATCTCACGCCGCGTAACATGGTCTATCTGACGGCATCGCAGGGCTACAAGCCGAGCGGTGTGAACTTCAACCAGGGCTCGGTCCAGGTTCCGCAGTCCTATAAGAAGGAGATCGTGAAGGCGCTGGAGATCGGCACCAAGAATGATCTGTTCGACCGCACGCTTCGCCTCAACGGCTCGGCCTATTATTACTGGTACGACAATTATCAGTTCACCGCCGAGGATCCGCGCGTCAATTCCGGTGGCAGCTGGAACATCCCAAAGGCCGAAATCTACGGCGCGGAGTTCGAGGCTTCCCTGCTGCCCTTCGATGGGTTCCGGATCGACGGCACCCTGTCCCTCGCGAAGGGCCGGTTCAAGGGCGACTTCTTCACCATCGATTCCCAGGGGGCGCTCGCGATCCGCCGGGCCGAGGCGATCCGGCTTGGCCTGCCCCAGCCCTACGTGACCGGCTACGGCTACAATCCGGCGATCATCCAGGCGGTTCAGAACAACCTGCAGAACACCGACGGCAACCGCGTCGCCAAGTTGCCGGGCGTCCAGGGCAGCGTCGCCACGACCTACGAGACGGACGTGGGCCCCGGCGACTTCATGATCCGTGGAGAGATGGTCTACCGCGGCAAGTTCAACTCGCGGATATTCGACGGCGGCGCGCTCGACCGGGTGCCTGCTTATACTCTGTTCAACATGGCGCTCAGGTACCAGCCGCATGACAGCGACTTCGCTTTCTCGCTGTCCGCCCAGAACCTGTTCGACAAGAACGGCGTGAACTCGCTCTTCACCGACCCTTATGGCGCGCTGACGACGAGCGTCGAATATGTGAACCCACGACAGGTCTTCGCTACCATCAGCTACCGCTTCTGAGCGGCCGGCGACGAGAGGAGTCCGGCGCGGCCCCGGTGACGATCCGGGGCCGCCCCACCAAGGAAAAGAGATGCTGACCTCGAAGCAGCCCGTACTTCGCAACTTCTGGTATGCGACCGTCCTGCTGGATCGGCTTGCTGACGGACCGGCGCCGTTCCGGCTGATGGGCGAGGACATCGTCCTCTTCCTGGACGAACGTGGGGAGCCCACCGCGCTGCGCGACCGCTGCTGCCACCGCACCGCCAAGCTCTCCAAGGGCTGGTGCGATCGCGGCGAGATCGTCTGCGGCTATCATGGCTGGCGCTACGACGGCGCCGGCAACGTCACCCGCATCCCCCAGCACGATCCCGCCCGGACCCTGCCGCGCTTTCGGGTCGAGGCCTTTCACTGCCAGGCGCGCTACGGCTATGCCTGGGTCTGCCTGGGCGAACCGATCGGGGACGTGCCTGACATCGCTGAGGACGGTGCACCGGGCTACCGCCGCATCCACCAGTTCGACGAGGTCTGGCATACCTCGCCGCTGCGCTTCATGGAGAATTCCTTCGACAACGCGCACTTCGCCTTCGTGCACAAGGGGACGTTCGGCGACATGGAGCAGCCGGTCCCCAAGCGCTATGAACTGACGGAGACCGACTACGGGTTCGAAGCGGATGCGGTCGTCGACATCCGCAATCCACCTCTCTCCCACCGCGTTACCGGCACGTCGGCGCCGGAGATCGAGCGGCGGCTGCGCAACCGCTGGTACCTTCCGTTCTGCCGCCGGCTGGACATCGAATATCCGGGCGGCTTGCGCCACATCATCTTCAACTGCGCGACGCCGATCGACGACGCCCGCATCCACATCGCCCAGATCCTCTATCGCAACGACGATGAACAGGACTGCTCGGCCGCAGAACTGATCGCCTGGGATCAGGCCGTGATCGACGAGGACAAGGAGATCCTCGAATCCACCGACTTCGATGCCCCGCTGGACGCGAGTTCGGGCGAGGAAGCATCGATGATCTCGGATCAGCCCGGCCTCATCGTCCGCAAGCGCCTGCTGCGGCTGCTGCGGGAGCATGGCGAGGCCGAGGTCCGCGGCGACGGACCGAAGCCGCTCGTCAAGCCAGTCGCCGCCGCGACAGCGCGCGCCACTCACATCGGGAGCTGAACATGTTCGACACTGATACCCTCGATGCGCTGAAAGTGAGGCCGATCGGCGACGGCTTCGGCGTCGAACTATCCGGCATCGATCTGGCGCAGGCTTCCCCGGCGGCGCTGGCTGAGGTTGCGCGGCTGTACCGCGGCGGAAGCGTCATGGTCATACGCGGTCAGACGCTGTCACCGGATCAGCTCGTCCGCTTCGGCGAGGCGCTCGGCCCGCTGGAGAACCACACGCGCGAGCAGTTCACCCTGCCCGGCTACCCGACCGTCTACATTCTTTCGAACAAGGAAGTGGATGGCCGGCGGATCGGCGTGCACCGCGACGGCATGGGCTGGCACACCGACGGCTCCTACCTGCGCGAGCCGCTCGACACGACGGTCCTCTATGCACTGGAAAGCCCGCCCGAAGGTGCCGACACGCTGCTCGCCGACATGCGCGCCGCCTATGAAGCGCTCGAGCCGGCGGAACGTGACGCGATCGCCGACAAGAAGGTGCTGCACAGCTTCGTTCACCTCATCGGCCAGCTCGATCCGCAGGCGCGTTCGGTGGTGACCGCGGAACAGGCGGAGCGCGCGCCCGACGTGGTGCACCCGCTGGTCCTGTCCCGCCCGGACGGCAGCCGCAGCCTCTATCTCAGCAGCGGGTCCACCAAGGAGATCGTCGGCGAGGATCCGGAGGCCGGCCGCAAGCGCGTGCGCGACCTGATCGTGTTCGCGACCCAGGAGCGGTTCGTCTACCGGCACAAATGGCAGGTCGGCGATCTGCTCGTCTGGAACAATCGCTACACGATGCACCGGGCCACCGAATATGATGACAAGGCCTACATACGCCTCGTCCACCGCCTCTGGGTAAGCGGTCGCGGCGGGCTCACAGCATGAGCGCGGCAGACCAGACGAGACCCGGCTGGACCGCGCGGCTCACGGCGGACCGGTCGGCACCCGACGCTTCCGCGGCGCCACAACTCCGCGGCTGGGCGCTGGCCGTGCTGGTCTGTTTCAGCCTGCTCAACTTCCTGGGCTTCGCCGCCACCTTCTCCGCGCTTGGCGTAACCCTGCCGTTCATGGTCCGCGATCTCGGCTGGAGCTGGACGCAAGCCGGGCTTGGTTTCACTCTGCTCGGCGTCGCTAGCGCAAGCTCGTCCTTCCTGCCGGCGTTGCTGATCCGCCGCTTCGGCGTGCGGGCGCCGCTGGTGCTCGGCGGCTTCGTCCTGTCGGGCGGCCTGCTGATGCTGGCGCGCACCGCAAGCGTTCCCCCCTTCCTGATCGGCACGATCCTGTGCGGCATCGGCTTTCAGCTGATCGCGATGATCCCCGGCACGCACGTACTGTCCGGCATGTTCTCGCGCCGCTCCCTCGTCTTCGGTATCTACATGACCTCCGGATCGCTGGGTGGCGTGGCCGGTCCGTGGATCGTGCTCAGCACCATGTCGGCCTTCGCCGGAGACTGGCGCATGGTGTGGCTGGTTCTGGCCGGTGCGGTGCTCGTCACCGGCCTCGTCTGCGCGGCTATCGTCGGCCGCGCCAGCGACACGCACCGCCGCCATCAGCCGGCCCGCAGCGAGGCGGTCGAGCAATGGGGCTGGGATGTCCGCGCCGCGCTGCGCACGCCCCAGTTCTGGGTTATCTGCGGCGCCTATCTCAGCCAGCTGCTCGTGCTGAGCTGCGTCGCCAGCATGTCGGTCGCGCACCTCACGCAGACCGGCCTCGCCGCCACCCTCGCGGCAGGGATGCTGAGCCTGGAGGCGGCGGTGCAGGTCGCGGCTCGCGCCATCGGCGGCGTGCTCGGCGAATTCGTCAACCGCAAGCTCCTGCTCGTGACCGGCCTGGCTTGCGCGACGCTCGGCGTCTGGACCCTGTCCGTCGCGGAAAGCGCACCCGCCTTGCTCGCTTATGCGATCCTCACCGGCCTCGGCGTCGGCATCACCGCGCTCTCCTCGACCCTCCTCCTGCTCGAATGGTTCGGCAAGAAGCATAATCTCGAGCTGTTCTCGATCGTCTGCACGCTGGTCGCGCTGTCGTCGGTCAATTCTCTGGTCGGTGGCGCGATCCGCGATGCGACCGGATCCTTCACCCTCGCCTACCAGCTGTTCGGCTGCGTCCCCGCTCTGGTGCTGATCGCCAGCCTTTTCGCCCGCCGCCCCCGCATGGAGGACGATCACGCATGAATGCTCTCGGCACCTCCCCTCGCAATCAGTGGCACGTCGGGCCGGATCGCGTCGATCTGACGCGTCCCTACGTGCCGCCGCGCATCGTCGACATCGCGGCCACGCCGCGGTCGGTTCGCGTCGATCTCACCCGCACGGCGCTGCTCGTCATCGATATGCAGAACGACTTCTGCCATGCCGACGGCTGGCTCGCCTCGATCGGTGTGGACGTTTCGCCCGCCCGCGCGCCGATCGACCCGCTCGTCCGGCACCTGCCCAGGCTTCGGTCGGCCGGGGTGCCGGTCGTGTGGCTCAACTGGGGTAATCGGCCGGATCTGCTCAATGTGAGCCCGGCCTTGCTCAGCGTGTACGACCCCAACGGCGAGGGCCGCGGGCTGGGAGCCCCCCTGCCGGCGAACGGCGCACCCGTCCTCCAGGCCGGTTCCTGGGCAGCCGCCGTCGTCGAGCCGCTCGCCCCCGACCCGGCCGACATCAAGGTCGACAAATATCGGATGTCAGGCTTCTGGGACACCGCGCTCGACAGCATCCTGCGCAATCTTGGCGTCACCACGTTGCTGTTCGCCGGCGTCAATCTCGACCAGTGCGTGATGTGCACCCTCCAGGACGCCAATTTCCTGGGCTATGACTGCATCCTGCTCGAGGATTGCTCGGCGACGACATCGCCGGCCTTCTGCACCCAGGCAACGCTCTACAATATCCGCCAATGCTTCGGCTTCGTCGCCAGCGGCTCGGACCTGGCCGATGCGGCGGGGGACCTGCCATGCTGATCCGCTGGACCGACCTAGCCTGGCAGGATTTCACCGGCATCGACTTCGATCGCGCCGTGGCCTTGATGCCGGTCGCGGCGATCGAGCAGCACGGCCCTCATCTTCCCGTCTCGGTGGATAGCGACCTGAACGCCGGGATCGTCGCTGCCGCCGCAACCCACATTCCGCCCGACCTCCCGGTCTACCTGCTGCCCCAACTTCCGATCGGGAAGAGCAACGAACACAGCGCCTATCCGGGCACACTCACTCTGTCGGCGACGACCCTGATCGCGCTGTGGACGGACGTTGCCGAGAGCGTGCTGCGGGCCGGCTTTCGGCGCATCATCCTGTTCAACTCGCATGGCGGCCAGCCGCAGCTGGTCGAGGTCGTGGTGCGCGAACTGCGGGTGCGGCACGGCGTCCTCGCCGTATCCGCGAACAGCTATGCACTCGGCACCCCGGCCGGGCTGTTCGATCCGGACGAGGAGATGTTCGGCATTCACGGCGGCGACATCGAGACATCGATGATGCTACACCTGCGGCCGGAGGCTGTGCGTACCGAGAAGGTCGCCGACTTTCCTTCGGTTGGGCTCGACATTGCCGGCAGCAACGATGTTCTTCGGCTGGAGGGCGGTGTCGGCATCGGGTGGATGACACAGGATGTGAACCCGGCCGGTGCGGTCGGCGACGCGCGGCTGGCGACCGCCGAAAAGGGCGCGCTGGCGGTGGACTTCGCCGCGCGCCGACTGGCCCGGCTGCTCGAGGAAGTCAGCGCCTATCCGCTCTCTGCCCTGAAGGCGACGCCATGAGCCTGCCTGCCGCCCTGCTCGCTCGCGCCACCGACCGCCGGGCGTTCCGCATCGCCCCGCGCGACACCAATTACTTCGTGATCCTGTTCGATCCGGAGACGGAGGGGTATTCAAACATCTGCGTCGTCGAGATCTTCGAACGAGGCGGCCGCACGCCGCCCAACAGCCACCGAACGGCCCACGAATTCTTCTATGTCCTGCATGGACGCGGTGTCGCGCACTGCGACGGCGAGGCTACTTCACTTGTTAAGGGTGACGCCCTGTTGCTCCGGCCAGGCGCCGAGCATGTCGTGGAGAATGTCGGCGATTCCAAACTCTACACTCTCACCGTGATGACCCCGGACGAAGAGTTTGCAGCGCTGATCCGGGCCGGAGCCCCCGTCGACCTGGATGCGGAGGACGTGGCCGTTCTCTCGGGCCCGGTGCGTTGAGCGTCTGCGTCTTCGGCTCTCTCAACCTCGACCGGGTCGTCCGCGTCGCCGCCCTGCCCCGCGCCGGCGAGACGGTCGCCGCGCAGGCAAGCTTCGATGCACCCGGCGGCAAGGGCGCGAACCAGGCGGTCGCGGCCGCCCGCGCCGGAGCCGTCACGCGCATGTTCGGCGCAGTCGGTGACGACGCTTCGGGCGCGGCGCTGCGCGATCGCTTGCAGGTCGAGGGGGTGGACGTCCACGGCGTTTCCGTCGTGCCTGGAGCCGCCACCGGCACCGCCTTCGTCACCGTCTCGGCCGAGGGCGAGAACCATATCGTCGTTGCTGCGAATGCGAATGCGTCCGCCGCGGCGCCCGGCCCAGCATCCTTGGCCAGTTGCCGGGTTGCGCTCGCGCAACTCGAAACGCCGATCGCTGCTGTCACCGCCTTCTTCGAGGCGGCCGCCGCGGTCGGCGCGATCCGGCTCCTCAACGCGGCCCCGGCCGCGATCGAGGCGCGCACCCTTTTCGATGCTGCCGACATCCTGATCCTGAATGAGATCGAGCTTGCCACCTTCCTTGGCGAGGATGGCGCGGTAGTCGATCCCTCGGCGGCCCGACGGTTGCTCGGCCGTCCCGGACAGCGGGCCGTCGTCACCCTCGGCGTGCGCGGCGCCGCGATGATCGACGCTTTCTCGGCAATCCATGTCGAAGCCCGCCACGTCGCCGAAGTGGTCGACACCACCGGCGCTGGCGATGCCTTTTGCGGCACGTTGGCGGCGATGATCGCCGAGGAGGCCGACTGGCACGTCATCCTGACCGCCGCCAATGCCGCGGCCGCCGCATGCGTCCAGCGCGGCGGCGCGATCTGACGCCAACTTGCCGGGTACTGCTTCCGCCGCTCGTCGCCAGCGGCCGCCGCATCCAGGTGCAACGGCCGCGATCGCGACGCGTCAGACGACGAGGATCCTGTCTTCAACCTCGGTCACGCCGGGCGTCGACCACGCCGCCTGTTCAGCAAGCCGGCGTTCGTGCAGCGCCTTCACCCGGCCGCCGAGCGTGACCTTCCCGCCGTCGGTCGCGACGGTGACGAGTGCCGCGTCGATATCCGCACCGCGCTTGAAGGCGCTCATGATCCGTTCGCGCACGTCACCGGTCGTCGGCATCTTGCGCAGTTCGATCTGGTTGCTGACGCCGACGACACCGCCGATCTGGCCGGCCGCCTTCTTCGCCGCCTCACTCTGGTAGAACCAGTCGACCGTGCCGGTGAGCACGACCCAGCCATGTTCGACCTTCACCAGGATCTTGTCGTCCGGGATCATCACGTTCCAGGCGAATACGTCGAGGATCCGGCGCGCAATCTCCGCATCGCTGGTCTTCGGATCCGACGCAAACCGGACCTTGATCTCCTCCGCGATGGCCTTCACCCCGGCAACGCGGCGCGCCGCCTTTTCCGCGGCCAGCTTCTCCGCATAGCTCTTCACGAAGCCCGACAGGGTGACGACGCCGTCAGTCACGGCAACGCCGATGTCGGCACTGTCGACCCGCGGCTCGAAATCGAGCTCGTCGATCACGTCATGCTGTAATTGACTGTCGCTCTTCATCACTCGTCTCCTTGGTCGAAAGATAAGTTGGTGGCTGCGCGAAGAACCCTACCCGCTGGATCGGCAGAGGTCGCAACCGGAGCCGATCGCTTCCTGCTGCCAGGCGGGACTTTTCTTCATCGCTAGACGCCGGGAGATATTTGACCGGCGCCGGCCGGCACGGCATTCGCAAATACCCGTAGAGGTGAAACGCAGCTCGGGGCCGAAGCTCTCCACAGCCTTGCAGTCCTAGAGCCTGTCGACGATCAGAAGATCTCTGGATTGATTGCCCGACGACTACATCCAGGATCGAAGTCGCGCCTGGCGATGCACGGATCTTACGGCCGGATAGTTGGCCATTTTACGCTGTACCAAATGGGTGTAAGATCGCGCCAAATAGATCGCTGGAGGGGATAATGGCCGGAACGATCAGCCCGTCGCTGTTTGTGGACCGCGACTCGGGCACTTTCGACATCAACGTCGACTACACCATCCCTGGCTACATCGATCCGGAGACCGGCGAGTCCTTCTTCGAAACGAGCTGGGCCGCCAGCTACTACGACCCGGTCGTAGGCAACTCGTTCACCGTGACCGGCAATGGTGGCGAGTTCGGGTTCGCGCAGGTCAACATCGGCTTTCCCCCCGGCGAGTTGGTCGGGGACGCGGAGTTCACCTTTTCCGCCATCAACAACTTCACGAACCAGGGTACGTCCCTCACGTACCACATTCTGAACGCCGGCCTGGCCCATGACGACAAGTCGCTGATCGGTGGTGCGGGGCCCGACATCATCCTCGGTGGCGCGGGCAAGGATCTGCTGCGCGGCGAGGGTGGCAACGATTATCTGGACGGCGGCGGCGGTGACGACCGGATCGAGGGCGGCGCCGGCGCCGACTATCTTGCCGGCGGCGGCGGTATCGACCGCATGACCGGCGGAGCCGACGACGACATCTACGAAGTCGACGCGGCGGGCGACAAGATCTTCGAACTGGAAGGCGGCGGCGTTGACGAGGTCCGCGCCACGGTCAGCTACGTCCTCAGTGCCAATGTCGAGCGGCTCCACCTGTTCGGCAGCGGACTGCTGAACGGTACCGGCAACGACGGGGCGAACCTCATCACGGGCAATAACGACGCCAACGATCTGCGCGGCAACGGCGGCGACGACCAGCTCTACGGCTACCTGGGCGACGATCGCCTGTTCGGCGGCGAAGGCAGCGACCTGCTCGACGGCGGGACGGGCGGGGACCGCATGGAGGGCGGCACCGGCGACGACCATTATGTCATCGACGATCTCGCCGATCGTATCGTCGAGCGTGTCAACGAGGGCCAGGATGAAGCGCGCGTCCTGATCGCCACCTACACGCTCGGTACGGGCGTCGAGGATCTCACCAACATCGGCGAGGCGGCCCTCTTCAGGGGGTTCGGCAATGCCCAGGCCAACATCCTGAACGGCGGCGCCTGGATCGACGAACTGTCGGGCCTCGACGGCGCCGATACGCTGCGCGGCTTCGGCGGTGACGACATCCTCGCGGGCGGCCTGGGCGCTGATGTACTGGACGGCGGCACGGGTATCGACACCACCAGCTATGCGCGCGCGACGAGCGCCGTGCGCGTAAATCTCGAACGGCCGCAGGTGAATAGCGGCGAGGCCGCAGGCGACACTTACCTGTCGATCGAGAACGTCGTCGGCAGCGCCTTTGCCGACACGCTCAACGGCGACGGTGGCGCCAACCGGCTGGAAGGCGGCGCCGGGGACGACACACTGTTCGGCGCAGACGGCGACGACTGGCTGGTCGGCGGTGCCGGCGCAGACCAGCTCAACGGCGGCGCGGGGCAGAATGGCGTCAGCTATGCGGGCTCCCGTCTCGAGGTAACGGTAAACCTCGGCACGCTGACCGCGACCGGGGGCGATGCCACCGGCGACACGCTCCGGAACTTCGTCAACGCAGAGGGCGGCAGCGGGCGCGATACCCTGTTCGGCGACAATCGCGGCAACCTGCTGATCGGCGGCGCCGGGCGCGACATGCTCGACGGCGGCGGGGGGAACGACACGCTGCGCGGCGGTGCCGGGCCGGATCAACTGTCCGGCGGCACGGGCACCGACGTGATCGACTATGCCGGCTCGGCGACAGGGGTGACGGTGAACCTCGCCACCGGCACGGCGTCCGGCGGCGACGCCCAGGGCGACACGTTCAGCGGGATCGAAGGCGTCACCGGTTCAGGCGAGGCCGACACCCTGACCGGCGACGGCAGCGCCAACGCCCTGTCCGGCGGCGGCGGCGCCGATACGATCTTCGGCGGCGAGGGCAACGATACCGTCATTGGCGGCGCCGGTGCCGACATGATGGACGGCGGCGGGGGTATCGATACGCTCAGCTATGCCGGTTCGACGGACAATGTGCAGGTCTTCCTGGAAGGCGGCTGGGCCTATGGCGGCGACGGCTCCGGCGACCGCTTCACCGGGTTCGAGAACCTGCGCGGCGGCGAAGTCTCGGACGGGCTCTACGGCGACGCCGGCAACAACCGGATCGAGGGCGGTGGCGGCGGCGATTATATTCGGGGCGGCGGCGGCACCGATCGGCTGATCGGCGGAGAAGGTGACGATGCCTTCTATTTCGGCCCGGAATCGCAGATCGACCGGGTCCTCGATTTCAGCGCCGGCGGAACCGAGGACCGCATCAACTTCGATCCCGAACTCGGCTTCGCCACCTTCCAGCAGGTGATGACGGTCGCCGCACAATCGGGCAGCGACACCATCTTTACCTTCGGCCCCAACCATTATCTGGTGCTGGAGAATGTGACCCTCGGCAACCTGACCGCGAGCGACTTCCTGTTCCAGTAACGGCCCAAACCCCGGTCACCGGCCCGGCGAATGTCGAGCGCCGCTAAGTATTGTACCCAAGTGCTCCGCTCGTGCCGCGGCGATAGCGCTCGTTCAAAGTTAGGACGGGAGCGGACGTGCTCAGGGATATTCTCGCAGTCGTCGAAGGCGGCGAACGCGCCACGCCCGCCATCGGGCAAGCACTGGAGTGCGCCCGGGTCTTCCAGGCGCATCTGAACGTCACCGTCGTGACCGAGCGCATGATGCTGACCGCGGCCTTCGATCCGCTCGGCCAGTCCTTTCCGGAGCCCGGCATCGCGGAAGCGCATGCCGCGCACCTCGCCGCCGTCCGCAAGCTGGCCGACCAGGCGCCGGTCGACTGCGAAGTCCGCGGCATCTGCCAGGAGCCGTTGTTCATTCCCGGCGAGGCCGACTTCCAGAGCCGCTGCTCCGATCTCACAATTATCGGGGCAGAGCCTTACTGGTCCGACCGAAGGTTGCGGCGGCGGATCGTCGACGCGATCCTCATCGATGCCGCCGCGCCGGTCCTGCTTTCGCCGGCCGACTGGAAGCCGCAACGCATTCGACATGCGGTTCTTGGCTGGAACGAATCCGCCGAAGCATCGCGGGCGGCACGGGTGCTGCGGTCGCTGCTCGAACCCGGCGCCAGGATCGACGTCGTCGTCGGCGAGCCGCTCTACACGCCCGACGGCAGAAGCTCGTCGCCGGGTGCCGCGATCGTCGATCATTTCGCCCGGCATCGGTTCGAGGCCGAACTGCATGTCTGTCGCGCCGGCGGACGGCCGATGGCGGAGACGCTGGAGAGTTTCTCGATCGATCGCGGGGCGCAGCTCCTGGCGGTCGGCGCCTATGCCCACACCCGGCTGAGGGAACTCGTCCTGGGCGGCGTGACCCGCGAGTTCATGGCGTTCCAGCGTCTCCCGATCCTCATGGTGCACTGATCGTCGGCGACGCGGGGCACGAGACGGAAAGGAGACTTGGCGATGAACATCAAGGACAGGGTCATCGGGTCGGGCGACGTCGCCTTCGCGACCGCAGTGGCGTTCGGAACGTTGGCGCTCATGGCCTTCCTGATCCTGGCCAAGCTCTGAAGGGCTGCGCTCGCGAGCCATCGCTGGCGGCAGGGAACCTACCCGTCGCCTGCCCTTGCAGATCGACGTGATCGCCTCAGAGCGACAGCACGATCCGCCCATCCACCTGCCCGGCTGTCAGACGGGCGAAGACCTCGTTGACCTTCTCGAGCGGCTCGACGCTGATCTTCGTGTGGACCTTGCCCTCCGCTGCAAAAGCTATCGCTTCCTCGAGGTCGTGGCGCGTGCCGACGATGGAGCCGCGGATCGTGATCCGCTTCAGCACGACATCGAAGATCGGCAGCGGGAACTCGCCCGGCGGCAGGCCGACCAGGGCAACGGTGCCGCGCCGGCGCACCATGTCGATGGCCTGGCGGAAGGCCGGGCGGGAAGGCGCGGTCACCAGCACACCGTGGGCGCCGCCGCCCGTCACCTTGCGCACCCTCTCCGCGGCGTCCTCGGTCGAGGCATTCACCGCAGCGTCGGCACCCAGCGCTCTGGCCAGCGCAAGCTTGCTGTCAGACACGTCTAGCGCGACGACATGGAGCCCCATCGCCTTGGCATATTGAACGGCGACATGGCCGAGTCCGCCGATGCCGGAGATGGCGACCCATTCGCCGGGGCGCGCCTCCGTCTCCTTCAGGCCCTTGTAGGTGGTGACGCCGGCACACAGGATCGGCGCCATCGCGAAGAAGTCCGGATTGGCCGGCAGCCGCCCGACAAAGGCGGCCGGAGCGATCACATATTCGGCATAGCCACCGTCGACGCTGTAGCCGGTGTCGTGCTGCCCCTCGCACAACGTCTCCCAGCCGGTCTGGCAATACTCGCAGCGCCCGCAGGCATCGTGCAGCCACGGCACGCCGACCGCGTCGCCCTCCTTCAGGTCGGTCACACCGCTGCCCAAGGCCGCGACATGCCCGACACCTTCGTGGCCGGGCACGAACGGCAGGGTTGGCTTGACCGGCCAGTCACCGTTGGCGGCATGAAGATCGGTATGGCAGACGCCGCTCGCCACGACCCGGACCAGCACCTCACCCCGGCCGGGCTCGGGCACCGGCCGCTGCTCGATCGTGAGCGGCCGGCCGAATTCGCGAACCACCGCCGCGCGCATCATGTTCATGGGGTAACTCCTCTGGGGTCCGGCCCGCCTGTTATCGCGGCGGCCGGGCGCGGCGCATTCGTAAGGCTACGTATGCGATGAGACAGACCTTCGGCCGCCGCCCGGAACTGCACCGGGTTACGGTCAGTCTCGGGGCATCGCAGTCCTTCCTTCCCGCATACAGGTTGCAGAAAGCCGGTTGCGTGCATGGGTTCGGCCACATGGCAACAGCGCTCCCCGCGACCACTCCCCCGGCGATTGTCGCCCCTCTGCCCGCCTTCCACCAGCCGGCACCGAGCGTGCCGCAAGACGCAGCGCCGCTCTCCGGCCCACGTCGGCAACCCCCGATCGAAGCGCTGGTGCAGGACGCGGAGGGCTATGCCCGCGACCACGCCGTCACGCTTTCCGAAGCGATGCGCCGGCTGCAGGCGCAGGAGGAGAGCGTCGCTGCGACCGATCGCATCGCGAGCCAGTTCCGCGATCGGCTGGCAGGCATCTCCATCGAGCATGAGCCGGCTTACCGGATCGTCGTCCTGCTGACCGGCTCGACGCCTGTCGCCGACGAGATCGTGGCCGCCGGCGGGATGGCCGTCCCGATCGTCTTCCGGACCGGAGCCGCCGCCACGCGCGATCAGGTGCTCGCCGCCATCCAGCTCTACCGCGATCAGATCCTGGCCGCCCTACCGGCGCCGGCGGGACTGGGCTTCGACCAGCGATCGGGCGAGTTGGTCGTGCGTGCGAAGTCCGCCGCCATGCGCGGGCAGGACATGGACGCGCTGACGGCGCAGCTTGCCGGGATGGCCGGGGTTCCCGTCCGCATCGACCGGCTGGACCGATCCGACAGTGACATGGCGGCGACGGGCGGCGCGCGCGTCGAGGGCATCAGCGCGGTGACCGGCGGGCGCGCCGCCTGCACGACGGGATTCGTGGTCAAAGACGCGACACGCACCGGCGTCGTCACCGCTGCCCATTGCCCATATTCGCTGACCTTTATCGACCAGGGCGGCGCCAGGATCCCGCTCGAGTTCGCAGGCGCGTGGGGTGCGCGGTACCAGGATGTCCAGGTGCAGGTCAGCGCCGACCCGCTCGAGCCGCTATTCTACGCCGATAGCTCGAAGAGCGTGGCGCGGCCGGTGACCAGCTGGCGCAATCGGGCAAGCACGCGGGCGGGCGACGTCGTCTGCCATCGCGGCGAGAAGACCGGCTATAGCTGCGCCGAAGTCGAGATGACCGACTATGCGCCGCCCGGCAGCCTGTGCGGCGGGCCGTGCGATCCCGTCTGGGTCACCGTCGCCGGCCCGTCCTGCAAGGCGGGCGACAGCGGCGGCCCGGTGTTCAACGGCACCGTCGCCTTCGGTATCCTCAAGGGTGGGAGCTACCGTCGCGACGGCGGCTGCGACTTCTATTACTACATGTCGACGGATTATCTTCCGGAAGGCTGGACCCTGCTTCACCAATAGGTGTGCAGCAGCCGGTCAAGGTCGGCTGGGAAAAGGTCAAGAATGGCTGGGTGGTCGATCGGGCGAATTCCCACCACCGCAGGTGCCCGCGTCCGACGGCGGTCGCCGCAGGATCCGGGCGACGGCACCGACCAGGGCATGGTCGAGCAACGGCTTTTCGATGATGTCGCAGAAGCCCGCCTCGCGTGCCTCGGCTTTGAGTTCGGCGCTGGGGAACGCCGTGATGAGCATCGCCGGACCCTGCCAGCCGTCCGCACGCAGACGGCGCAGGACAGCCAGACCGTCGAACTCGTCCATACGGTAATCGGTGATCAGGCAAGCCGCCTCCCTCGCAGCAGGATCGGCCAGCAGCGCGGACGGCGATGCGTGCGAACGGATCGCATAGCCCTTGCCTTGCAGCAGGAGCTGCAACGATCGGCGTACGCCGTCATCATCCTCCACCAGCAATATGGTCTCACGCGCGTTAAAATCGCCTAGGGCTACCTGGTCGCTGCCCATCTTCGTCACCCTGAAGGTCCGAGCTCTGAAGCAGGCTCGTCCGGGCATGACATGCCCCGATCCGGGGGCAGGGTCGCTACGTAGTGGTCCCGAGGTCGTGATCCCGGCCGAGGCCGGCGGCGAATGCGATGCGGAGCGCCTCGGAAAGGCTGCGCGCGCCGAGTTTCGTCATCAGGTTGGCCCGGTGCACCTCCACCGTCCGCGGCGATATACCGAGGTCGTAGGCGATGGTCTTGTTGGGCAGCCCCTCAGCCAATCCGGCGAGCACGTCGCGCTCGCGTGCCGTCAGCCCGGCGATGATGACCTCGGCCTCGGCCGCCTGGGCGGCGCGCGCATCGCCGTCCTCGATCCGCAGGAAGCCGGCCTCGATCGCCCGGATCAGCACGGCCTTTTCAAAAGGCTTTTCCAGGAAGTCGACAGCCCCCGCCTTCATCGCCCGGACCGCCAGGGAGACGTCGCCATGTCCGGTCAGGATGATCACCGGCATCGTGACGCCGCGCTCGTTCAGCGCCTGCTGTACCTCCAGCCCGTCGATGCCCGGCATGCGGACGTCGAGCAGGATGCAGCCGACCGGCAGGTGCCGGAGCTCCTTCAGGAAGGCCACGCCCGATTCCCATGTCTCGACGGCAAAGCCCGACGTCTTGAGCATGAACCCGGCCGAGCGGCGGATCGCCTCTTCGTCGTCGATGATGTGGATCAAGCGTTTATCCGTCATCGACCGCCTCGCTTTCTGCCTTGATGAGGGTGAAGTGGAAGGTGGCGCCGCCGGTCTGCCGCGGCTCCAGCCAGATGCGTCCGCCATTGACCTCGACGATCGTCCGGCAGATCGACAGACCTAGTCCCATCCCGCTCGGTTTGGTGCTGGTGAAGGCCCGGAACAGGTTCTCCGCTACGTCGGGCGTGACGCCTGGCCCCGAATCGCCGACCGAGAGCCGCACCACGCCCGGCCCGTCATCGCGGCTGGTGACGGTGAGCAGCTTGACCGGCGCGTCGCCGACAGCCTCGATGCCGTTGCGGATGAGATTGATCAGGACCTGCTGGATCTGGACCTTGTCGACCAGCACCGGCGAGGCCGCGGGGTGAAGATCGAACCGGACCTCGATCCCCTTCTCCCGCGCGCCGATGGTGGCCAGCTTGGCGGCATCGGCGACGAGGGCCGGCAGCGGCTCCACGGTTTTTCCGACCTCTCCCTTGGCCACGAACTCGCGCAGACGGCGGACGATCTGCCCCGCTCGGATCGCCTCCTTGGCCGCTTCATCGAGCGCATCGCGGATCATCGGCAGGTCGTCAGGATCCGGTTGGCCGAGCAGGTCCCGCACCGCCTCCATGTAATTGGCGACGGCCGTGATCGGCTGGTTGAGCTCGTGCGCCAGGGTCGAGGCCATCGTTCCCATCGCGCTCACCCGCGCGACGTGGATCAGGCCGGAGCGAAGCTCCTCCAGCCGGTCGTCGGCGGCGACCTTCTCCGTCATGTCGCGAACGAAGCCGGTGAAGATCCGCCGATCGTCTGACAGCGCCTCGCCGACGTAGAGTTCGAGCGGAAAAGTCGCCCCGTCCCGCTTGAGCCCGGTAACGGTGCGGCCCATGCCGATGATGCGGCGTTCGCCGGTCGTGAAATAATGCTGCATGTAGCCGTCATGCGCTTCGCGGTCCGGCGTGGGCATCAGCACGCTGACGTTGCGGCCTGCCAGTTCCTCCTCGCTATAGCCGAACAGGCGCTCGGCGGTTGGGCTGAACGAGATGATCGCGCCGCGTTCGTCGATCACGATCATGGCATCGGGCACGGTCGCGAGGACCGATCGCAGTTGCGCCTCCGATGCCCGCAGCTTGCGATCGACGGCGCGTTCCTCGGTCACGTCGCGGACGACCTTCCCGAAACCGCGCAGGCGCCCAGCCTCGTCGTGAAGGGCGGTGATCGAGACGTGGGCGAGGAATTCCGAACCGTCCTTGCGTCGGCGCCAATCCTCCTCCTCCAGCTTGCCGTTGCGGCGGGCCGTTTCGAGGTCGGCCTCTGGCTTGCCCCGCCCGACCGCGTCGCGCGGATAGAACATCGCGGTGCGCTGGCCGAGCACCTCCTGCTCCGTCCAGCCTTTCAGGCGCTCCGCGCCCCTGTTCCAGATCGTCACGCGCCCCGTCGGATCCAGCATGTAGATCGCGTAATCGGCGGCACCGTCGATCAGCAGGTTGAGTTCGTCGGCCATGTCGCTGGCGTGAGCCGCCTGCTCGCGCGCCCGATCGTCGCTACGGCTGGAATGCAATCGCAGCCGGCTCAGCGCGCGGGAGAGAAGGACGATGCACGCTGCCGTCAGCACGAACGTTGCAACCTCGACGAGGTCGCCGGTGGCAAGTCTCAGCGGCTTGATGAACAACGCCGTCACGATGATCGACAGGCAAGTCGCAAAGATCGCCGGGAAGATGCCGCCAAAGGTTCCCGCCGCCAGCACCGCGGCCATGAACGGCAGATACAGGGCCCTTTCGCCGAGAGCAGGATGGAGGATCATCCGAAATGCCGCCGCGATCAGCACGGCCCCTCCGGCGATCGCATAGCGCCGGGCCAGTTCGGGCATGCCATGCCGGCGGTTCATTCGGACCTCACGGACTATGGGACGGTGCCGGACGCTGCCGAGTCGGCCTCGTCATTTCCCGGCCCCCGACCGCCTGTGTAGTCCGGTCGCCGCTCATCCTGAAGTGCAATAGTCTCCACAGAGGCGCAGCCGAAACGAAACAGTCTTTCCGATGCCATAGAAGGAGGACCAGGCTCCTGCGCTGGAACGCTCGCCGACGTTTCGTCGAATTGGAGCCGGCGCTCGCGGTCAAGGCTCCGTAATCACCCGGATGGAGCGGCGGTTCACACCATCGTAGCGTCGGATTTCCTTGGGAAGCGGGAGCGCGGGCCATGCAAGTACAGGTAGAGCAGCGGACGCCGGCGAACATGTTTGCCGAACTCGCCCCGCTCAATGCGGCGTTGATCGCCCAATCCTTCCATCTTCCGCTGATGCTGGCGACGAGTTGGTTCAACCTCTGGGCAGCGATGCTCAGCCCGCTGCGCCCCCATCCTCGCCAACACCATCAGGATCACGAGCAACTGCCCGTGCCGGCGGTGATGGACCACGAACTGTTCGCCTGAGCCTGCCCGGCTCAGCCAAGTCGGAACGGCCCTAGCGCGGCAGATCCGTCGCGGCGGCACGCGTCTGGCGATCGATCAGGCGCATGAGGTCGGCGAGCACGCCTGTCACCGGGGCGGCCACGCCGGCCTTCTCGGCCTCGCGGACGATGGCGCCGTTGATCGACTCGATCTCGGTCTGGCGGCCAGCCAGGCGATCCTGCAGCATCGACGCGCGGTGATCGCGGTGGTTGGCAAGCGCGTGATCGACCTGCTGGCGAACCCGCGCCTCGTCGATGCGGATGCCTTTGGCGGCGGCAGTCGCGACCGTCTCGGCGACCACGGCCAATGCTATGCGCCGGCCTTCGGGATTGTCGACGTCACCGTTGGTGAGCCCGCTGATCGCGCCGAGCGGATTGAGTGCGGCATTGAACGCCACCTTCTCCCAAACAGCGGCTTCGATCTCGCGGTCCACCCGAACATCGAACCCGCCCCTGCCGAGGAGGTGCGCCGCTTTGTCCGCGCCTGCCGCCCCGTCTGGACGCAGTGCGCCGAGCGCGATGTAGCCCGAGCCGTGTGAGGAGATATGCGTCGGACCGTCCAGGTTCGACGGCAGCGCCGTCACACCGAGCAGCACGCGCTCGGGCACGAACGTCTCGGCGAGGATCTCGGCGTTGCCGATGCCGTTCTGTAGCGTGAGCGCATAGGTGTCATCGCCTGCCAAGTGCGCGACCGACCGCGCCGCCGCGGCGCTGTGGAGCCCCTTGGTGAACAGCAGCACGAGGTCGGGCCGGTCGCGCACCTCGGCGGCCGTCGTCGCGACGACGGGCACCGTCCGCACACCGCTATCGTCGTCGATGGTAATGCCGTCCCGGCCGATCGCATCCAGCCGCGGCCGATCGACGTCGACCAGGGTGACCCGCACCCCACCTTCGGCGAGACGGGCAGCGAACAGGCAGCCCATCGCGCCTGCGCCAACGATGACGACGCTATCCATGCTGCAATCCCCTCGAGAAGCCTGCGGCCGTCAGATGCTGTAGAAGTCGACGACAGTCGGAATGACGTCGTTCAGCAGGAAGATCTTCTTGCGCGCGATCCGCCAGCCAGCGTCCGACCGGCGCACGACATATTCGTAGCGGCCGAAGAAGGCGTGGGTGCGGTTTGCCCGGGCGTCGAACAGGTGGACCGTGAAGCTGGCCAGGATTGCGGCCTCGCCGGCCCCGGCGCTCTCCACCATCACGTTGGTCACGGCATGGACCACCCGAGGTCGCGGGCTGGAGGCAACGGAGGTCCCGGACTTCAGCCGCCAGACGCGATCTTCCAGATTGCGCCGCCCGCGATAGTAGATCAGCGAAAGCTCGCTATCCGGGTCCGAGGTGGGCGTGGTCTCGTCCCGCCAGGCCGGCATCCAGAACTCACAGTCGGCTTCGTAGAGCGCCAGCCAGGCATCCCACTCGCCCCGGTCGAGGTACAGCGCCTCCCGGTACAGCAGGTCCTCCGCATCGGCGCGCAGCATCTCCGCGCTCATCGTACGGATGCTCCGGCCATGCGCCGCGCCCATTCGCGATAATAGCCGTGGAACAGCGATTCGTCCGCCAATTGCCCGCCCGCGACCACGTTGCGCTGCGGCAGCATGCCGATCATGTCCGAAAAGGCATTGCCGCCTTCCTGGCTGGCGGTGATGCCGCGCGAATAGCCCTGGAGCCACGGCTCGACCCGGCTGGCGAAGCCGCGCTGGCAATTCTCGTAGGTGACGGTGTCGTCCGGTGTCGCCAGACCACTCGGATTGAAGAAATCCTCATATTGGCGGATGCGCTGCCGGCGGGCCGCGGCACTCTCGCCTTTGGGGCCGATGCACCACGTCCGCATCTCGGTCTTGCCAGAGGCGAGCGGGCGGATCACGCGCAGCTGGCTCGACGCATTTTCCGCTACCTGAAGGTTGGGGAAGATGGTCAGGTTGCGCATGTTGAACATCCAGTCGCGCTTGGCCTCGCCATAAGCCTCGGCGAGCCGTTCCGCGCTTTCGAACAGCGGCGTCGCTTCGGATACGCCCATCATGCCCCAGTTGAGCACATGGCCATGGTCGAACGTGAAGGTGCCGCCGGCGACGTTGTTCTCCTGGTCGCCCTGCCAGAAGCTGCTGCTCGCCAGGCTGGACTGGACGACAGACGCGTCCGATTCCTTCTGCCGCTTTTCCAGCACGCGGATGTAGGACGGGTGGGTCGAGGTGAAGTGATACTGGTCGGAGCAGTTTTCCAGCTGCAGCTTCCAGTTGCCATCATAGGTGAAGGTGACGCCGCCGGGGACCAGCTCCAGGCCCTCGTCGCTCTGGTCCGCCACCAGGTCGAGCAACTTGCGCGCTTCGCCGAGATGGTCGTCGAGGCTCGGCACGTTCCCGACGAGGCTGCCGAAGAGGAAGCCGAGATATTCGCCGAACGCGGGCAGACGGGCGAGATCGTGGTTTTCCTGATCGAAGGCGGCCGGATAGCAGCCGCCCTTCTTCCATTTGATGTTCTTGTTGCGGCCCGCGCTGTCGAACGTCCAGCTGTGATAGGCGCAGACGTGGAGCCGGGCATTGCCCGCCCCGGTCTGGGCGATCATCGCCCCGCGGTGCGGGCACGAATTCACGAAGGCGCTGAGCACGCCCTCCCCGTCGCGGCTGACCAAGATGGGCACGCGACCGGCCATGGTCGTGAAGAAGTCGTGCGGGTTCGGCGCCTGGCTGGCGAGCCCGAGGAACACCCAGCCGCCCTCGAAGATCGCGCGCAGTTCCTGATCAAACACGTCGGGATCGTCGTAGATCGCGCGGTTGACGCGGAACACGCCGTCGGCCGGACGATCGTCGATCAGCTCCGCCAGTCTGCCGTTGAACATCCTAGTCTCTCCCACGATCAGTCGACGACGACCTCGACCAGCGTCGGACCCGTCGCGGCGAACGACTTGGCGAGCGCCTCGTCCAGCGCATCGCGGTCGGTCACACGTGTCGCGCTTATACCCTGCGCCTCGGCCAGACCGCAAAAGTCGAGATCCGGCAGCTTCGTGCCGACCGTCTCCTGCAGGCCGAAGTGGCGCCCGAACCCGATCAACGCTTCATAGCGGCCGTTCTTCACGATGACGAAGCTGATCGGCAGTCCCATCTGCGCCGCCGACCACAGGCCCTGGATGGCATACATCGAGGATCCGTCGCCGAGAATGGCGATGACCTTGGTGCCCGGCCGCCCGAGCGACACACCGACCGCCGCTGGCAGGCCATGGCCGAGGCCGCCGCTCGCACAGGTGTAGAAGGCGTCCGGCTCCAGCATCGGCAGACGCGCCTGCATGGCTCCGCGCGACGATGGCGCCTCCTCGACAACGACCGCACCGGCCGGCCGGTTGTTCGCGATCTGCTGCATCAGATAGGCGTCGGTGAAGGCACGGCCGTCCAGCTCCTGCGCGCGTGCGCGGGGTTCCGGCGGCGTCCGCGGTGCGGGCGCGGGCCCATCGAGCAGGGTGGCGACGGCCAGCTTCGTATCCGCCACCACCGCATCGCCGACCGGCGCCCAGCTCGCGATGGTGCTGTTGTCGCCGATCAGGAACACGCGGGCACCCTCCGGCACATGCGGCCCCTGCCCCTCGGCATGATAGACCGACAGCGGACCACCCAGCGCCAGAATGACATCGTGCCCCTGAAGCTTGGCAACGGCCGCCTCCCGGAACGGATCGAGGAAGCCTCGGAACAGCCGATGATCTTCGGGAAAGCCATTGCGGGCCGAATGGGGCGCGGCCCACACCACCGCCTGGTGGCGTTCGGCCAGGGCCACCACCTGATCCCAGGCGCGATCCCGCGCAACGCCGGCGCCGACGACGATGGCGGGCGAGCGTGCCTCCGCGAGAGCTCGCGCGACCTTGCGCAGGCCGTCGGGATCGCCGGGGTTGCGGCCAGTGACCACCCGCAGGTCGATCGGGTCGCATTCCTGATCCCAGTCGTCGACCGGCACCGAGACGAAGGTCGGGCCGAACGGCGGCTCCATCGCCACATAATACGCGCGGGCGATCGCCGCGGGCACGTCCTGGGCGCGGGCCGGCTCGATCGACCATTTGACGTAGGGGCGCGGGAATTCGGTCGCGCGCTCGGCGAACAGGAACGGCTCGTAGGGCAAGATCGATCGTGCCTGCTGTCCGGCTGTCACCACCAGCGGCGTCTGGTTCTTGAAGGCGGTGAACAGATTGCCGAGCGAATGGCCGACGCCCGCTGCCGAGTGGAGGTTCACCAGCGCCGCATTGCGGGTCGCCTGCGCGAAACCGTCCGCCATGCCGAGCACGATCGATTCCTGGAGACCCAGGATGTAGCGGAAATCCTCCGGAAAGTCGCGGAACATGGGCAGCTCGGTCGAACCGGGATTGCCGAAGATCGTCCGCATCTCGAGCGCGCGCAGCACCTTGATCGTCTCGTCCCGTACCGTCACCACGCCTTCAGCCTCCCTGGTCTTTATCCCGCCGACCGCTCTCTGCGCCCAAGGGGCCATCCGCGCTATTGCAAAGGAGCGGGGAAGTCATACGATCACTGGATGACTTCCCTTCCCCTGACCACGCTGCGTGCCTTTGTCGCGGTGATCGAACAGGGCAGCCTCGGCCGGGCCGCGAGCCACCTGAACCTGACCCAGCCGACGCTCAGCCGGCTCATCAAGGATATCGAGGCGCGCTGCGGCCAGCCGGTGTTCGAACGCCACAGCCGTGGCATGGCGCTGACGGCGGCCGGACAGACGCTGCTGCCGCACGCCCGCCAGTTGCTGGCGGACATGACGCTGGCCGGCGAGGCGATGGATGCGCTGCGTGGACTGAGGCGGGGCACCGCGCGCGTCGGTGCCGTGGCCGCCGCTGCACGAACCATCCTGCCGGATGCGATCGGCCAGCTTCTCGCCGCATCGCCCGAGTTGAAGATCGAGGTGCTCGAGGCCCCGGACGATCGCCTGATCGCGGCGCTGAACGATCGCGAGATCGACCTGATGATCGCAGCACAGGTGCCGCCCAGTGCCGCCATCGCCCGCATCGCCGAATGCCGCTTCGACGACGATTACAGCGTGTTCTGCGCCGCCGACCATCCGATCGCGACGGCGGAGACCGTGACCCTGCAAGATGTCTTGCGGCACCTATGGGTGATGCCCGCGGTTGGAACGACGCCGCGTATGCTCTTCGAACAGCTGGTCGTGCAATCCGGAGAGGCCCTGCCCGTGGTCGGCGTCGAGACGGCGTCGCTGAGTGCGATGGTGTCCTTCGTCGCGCGCAGCCGGCTGCTCGGCTGGCTGCCGCGCCCGCTCCTGCGTGGCGACGAGGCCGCCGGGACCATCCGGCTGGTCAACGTCGAGGCGCTCGCGCTCAGGCGGCGCTTCTTCGTCTTCAAGCGACGGGCGGGGCTGCTTCCCCTCGCGGCGCAGCGCCTGCGGGACTGCCTGCCTCTTGTCGACGGATGCACCGATGCTCCCGCGGCATCGGCAGGTGACCCGCCGTTAGGATTTGCCTACCCTGGGTCGCGGGTAAATGGAGCTTCGGCATGAGCAGCAGCGACAACGGCGCCGGCAACCCCCAGCACGACCTGGTCGTCATCGGCGGTGGCTCCGCCGGGTGCGCGATGGCTGCCCGGCTTGCCGACGAAGGCCTGTCGGTGCTGCTGCTCGAGGCAGGCAAGTCCGACCAGGACATCCGGCTGCTGGTGCCCGCGCTGACGATCTCGGCGGTGCACAATCCGCAATATGACTGGAGCTATGCGGCGGAGCCCGATCCGTCGATCGGCGGCCGGGCGGACAAGTGGCCCGCGGGAAAGCGGCTGGGCGGCGGCAGCGCGATCAACGGCATGATCTACGTGCGCGGGCATCCGAGCGACTATGATCGCTGGGCGGAGCTCGGCGCCACCGGCTGGGGCAGCGCCGAAGTGATGCCCTACTTCGCCCGCATGGAGACGACCGAGCGCACCGGCGCGGGACGTGGCGACAGCGGCCCGATCACCGTTTCGGAAAGCCGCGTCCACTATCCGATCGTCGATGCCTTCATCGAAGCCGCCGTCGCTTACGGAATCCCCCGCAACCAGGATCATAACGGCGCCGCCTCCGGCGAGGGCACCGACTACGCGCAGGCGACGCAGCGGCGCGGGCTGCGGGTCAGCTCGGCACGGGGCTACCTGCGCTCGGGTGCGCGGCGGCCAACCCTTTCGGTACGGACCGAGGCGGTGGTGCGGCGGATCCTGATCGAGGACGGCCGGGCTGTCGGCGTCGAATATGATCATGGCGGGGCGACGCGGGTGGCGCGGGCCCGTCACGGCGTGGTGCTTTCCGCCGGCAGCATGAACTCGCCGCGCATCCTGATGCTGTCGGGCATCGGCCCGGCCGATCACCTCCGTGCGCACGGGATCGCGGTTCAGGCCGATCTGCCGGGCGTCGGCTCCAACCTGCAGGAGCATGTCGGCACGCACATCGTGGCCCGGGTTCGCGGCGCCACCGTCAACAGCGACTCCCGGGGCCTGCCGGCGCTGCGGCACGGGATCGACTTCCTGCTGCGCGGGCGCGGCGCGATCAGCAGCTCGATGTGCCACGCCCAGACCTTCGTGCACACCCGACCGGGCCTGCCGGCGCCGGACGTCCAGGTATCGTTTACCGCCTTCGCCTTCGACATCGATGCGGGCGGCCGCGCCGTCCTGGGGCCGGAGCCGGCGATCAGCCTGACCGTCTGCCTGGCCCGTCCGCATGGCCGGGGCACGATCCGCCTGCGCTCCGCCGATCCGTTCGCGCCGCCGGTGATCCAGCACCAGTTGCTCGCGTCGGACGAGGATGTCGCCGCTCTGGTCCGCGGGATCGAGATCGGCCGCGAGATCCTGAACCAGCCGGCCATCGCCGACTACATCATGGCGGAGGTTCGCCCCGGGCCCGCGGTCCAGGGGACCGACCTTGCCGGCTATCTGCGGATGGCCTCGATCCCTCTCTACCACCCGGTCGGTACTTGTCGGATGGGGCAGGACGACGATGCCGTCGTCACCCCGGACCTCCAGGTCCGCGGTATCGCCGGCCTATGGGTGGCGGACGCATCGGTGATGCCGACGATCCCGGTCGGCAACACCAATGCGACGGCGATCATGATCGGCGACAAGGGCGCCGACCACGTCCTGAAGGGCGTTCGTAGCAACCGGGCGCCAGCCGTTCCGCAGCCTGATGGCAGGGCTTAGGGAACGAGTTGAGCTGCCGACCGTGATACAGGGCAAGAGGTTGCCGGATCGATCGGCGCCGCCGGAGACGTCCGATCTTTCACTTATTCTTTGCTTTGCCCAGCCTGCTGGTCGTCGCGCGCTGGCTGTGGCCGCTTGCGCTTCCGCTGGGCGTGAAGGTTGCGCTGGCGATCCTGTTGCTGGTCGCGTCCCAATATCATCTGTGGAGCAGGCTTTCCTCGGGATCGGTCTTCGCGCCTGAGTTTCCGCGCGCCGTCGTGATCCTGTTCAACTGGGCTTTCGGTGCGATCGTGCTGCTGGCTGCCCTGCAACTGCTGCTGGACCTCGGTACGCTGGTCACCGCCCTGCTGCGCTGGCGAGCGGTCTCGGTGCCCGACGGTGCACGCTACCTGATTGCCGGCGCGGCCGCCCTCTTCGCAGGCATCGGCGTGGCCAACGCGGTGCGCGTACCGCCGCTACACGACGTCGAGATCGCGATCGACGGCTTGCCGCCCGAATATGACGGCTACCGGCTCCTCCAGTTGACCGATCTCCACATCAGCCGCCTGTTCCCGGCGGCCTGGACCCGCACGGTCGTGGAGCGATCCAATGCCGCGGGAGCCGACCTGATCGTCGTGACAGGCGATTTCATCGACGGATCGGTCGCGATGAGGCGCGACGACGTCGCTCCTCTGGCCGGGTTGCGCGCGCCCGACGGCGTCTATGCCATCCCCGGCAATCACGAATATTTCTTCGATTACGCCGAATGGATGCGCCACCTCGCGGGCTTGGGGATGCGGATGCTCCCGAACGCGCACACGGTGCTGGAGCGGGGCGGTGGCCGCCTCGTCCTTGCCGGGGTCACCGACCTGTCGGCGCGGTCGGCGGGCCAGCCGGGGCCGGACCTGAACGCCGCGCTGGCCGGGGCACCGACGAACGTGCCGATCCTGCTCCTCGATCACCAGCCGCGCGAGGCGCGGCGCGCCGCCGCCAAGGGCGTCGGTTTGCAGCTTTCCGGGCATACGCACGGTGGTATGATCCGGGGCCTCGATCGGCTCGTGGCGCGGGCGAACAACGGCTTCGTGTCCGGCCGCTACGCCGTCGGGGGCATGACCCTTTACGTCAACAACGGCACCGCGCTGTGGCCGGGCTTCGCCCTCCGCCTCGGCGTTCCGTCCGAACTCACGCGCATCACCCTCCGTCGGGCGAACCGGGCCGGAGGTTCGACTGTCGGCGGAGCTACGCCTTAGACCGCCACGCACCAAACCGGGAGCCGTACATGGATCAGGAGGATCGGCCGCAAGTCGGGCCGGAGACGCCATCGCTCGAACTGGCACTGGAGGTGCGGCTGCATTTCTATCCCTTGCCCAAGATGCTGGACGTGCCGGCCGGCGGCAGCAAGGGCGTGGTCGTCGTCGAATCCGGCACCTTCAGCGGCCCGGGGTTGAGCGGCACCGTCGTACCGGCCAGTGGCGGCGATTTCGCGACTTTCCGCGCCGACGGCGTGGTCCTGCTCGATGCGCGCTACATGCTGATGGAGGAGGATGGCACGCCGATCTTCCTGTACAATCGCGGCTTCGTGTGGGGACGCGATCCAGGCGTGATGCCCCGCTTCAGCCGGGTTGCGGCGGGCGAAGCCGGCGTGCGTGTCGATCCGTCGGAATATTACTTCCGGACGATGACGACCTTCGACGCGCCGCAGGGCAAGCACGAATGGCTCACCCGCCACGCCTTCGTCGGCGCCGGCGCCCGGCTGAAGGACGGCAATCTGGTCCGCTACTACAAGGTCACCTGACCGGCAGGTTCAGCTTCGGCACTCGAAGCTTTCCTGCCGCTTCTCGTCGCCCGAGCCGCGATAATGCGGGTAGCTCGGCCACGGGCAGAGCGGCCGCTCCGCCGGGGTCGGCAGGGTGCGATGGGCGGTGACGCTGGCCGGCGCCTTGCCCTGCTCCACCCACTCGACCACCGGCGTCAGCAGGTCGAACTGATCGAAGGTGTTCTCGCCGCCTCCGCAATGCCCCGCGCCCGGCACCATGTAGAGCCGCGCCGATTGCGACCAGCGCGGCCCGTTGGCCTTGGCGGCGCGTTCGAAATAATCCTGCGTGTCGTGGGCCGAGAACCACGGGTCGCTCGCGCCGTGATACCAGACGATCTTGCCGCCACGATC